>Ga0224558_1000143_pt1 | contig 81531 bp, 60 predicted proteins | sample 714S32024metaG_FD_180682 | JGI IMG/M metagenome (GOLD analysis project Ga0224558, IMG submission 180682) | Peat soil microbial communities from Stordalen Mire, Sweden - 717 S3 20-24 | ecosystem: Environmental > Terrestrial > Soil > Wetlands > Peat | place: Sweden: Norrbotten County, Stordalen... | reverse complement strand
TGCCCTCGTACGTCAAGACAATTTGCGTCGACATTAATCCGGCGACAGTGACGAAGCTCATCGACCGCGGGACGGCGCAGGCTATCGGGATCGTTACGGACGTGGGAACCTTTTTGCCCACGCTTGCGGCGGAGCTCGACACGATCGATGTGGAGTAGCGAGTAGTGGATAGGCACTTGTCAGACGCTGCGCGTATCACTCCGTGCCAGAACTATGCGCTGCTGCACCGCATCAACCTAGTCGGTGACGACCGGCGAGGCCGTTGTGTCAACGGGTTTGTTCGCAGCGCCAAGAAGAAAAGATAAGGATAACGATTCCGCAAGTGCTCCATGTACTTGAGCCACTCGACGATAAGCGCGCTGTATGCTCTTTTTGAATCGGTGGCCAGTGTCTGCAGTCGGCATCAGGTAGGTATGGTAGGTCGGCTCTTTACGCGAGCCATTCTGCTGAGTGAAAAACTGCCCACAGCTGTTCAGAAAAAGGATTCGTACTCGAGCAGATTGGGATTTTCCAAAAGATCGAGCAGAAATTCTCGTTTTGACACAAGGGAATCGCGAAGATTCTCCAAGAACCGAATCACCGCTTGATTGCGCCTATCGAACGCGATGGAGTAATCGTACTGCTTCAGGCGCGCACTGGCTCGAGAAAATCGTGGCCCGTCCACGTGCCCTTGACGATCAGTTCGCTGCGAATGTGGTCGACATGCGGATCCACGGTGGAGAGGGCCTTCAAGAGCGCGGTGCCTACCTCACTGAAGTATGCCCCGATTACCATATTCAATTTGTTGAGCTTGCTCTGCTTCTCTTGATTGCTGATTACCTCCTCAATGAGTACCACAACGAGCAACACTTCGATGGGTAGAAACGCAGGGTCGCTAAGCCCATAGATCGCCACTCGATACGCGTCACGGAAGAGGAGATAGTGAACGAGGTAGAGCACCGCTGAGGCTTCCACTAGAATTACCCCCAAGACGCGCGCGCCAGCTCAGTCTCATCCGCGTCTCCTGTGATGCCGATACGTCTTCTGATTCGCTCTAAAGCTGTGGCCCATAATTGAGCAGAAAAATCCTATTTGCAAGCCGTACGCCTGCTCGTTCAATGCGATTGGTCGTCAGCTGATCGTTGGGTATGGTTCGACTGAAATGCTTGAAAAGGTTCTCTTTGTCGCCGCGAAGCCTGGGCACTTCTGCGAAAATGCCCTCGCGTACGGCGCGTAGCTTACACAAAACCCCTCGAAAGCCTAGCTTAGCGGCAAAGCCGGAACTGAGAACCTCAGATACGACGAGCGAGGGCACGAATCTTAGCACATCGCCGGTCGACAGGTATTTTCTGAGAAAAACGTAGCGTCCCTTCTCCAGCAGAAAAAACTTCTCCGGACCGACATCGAGTCGGTAATCGTGTCGAATGATTGACGCAGGGACGTAGAGCGATTCAAATCCCGCCAGATACGCTTTGCACGTAAAATCAAGATCATCGTGATAGAGAAAGAGGGCCTCATCAAAGCCGCCGAGTTGCAGAAACTCGTCTCTGCGCACGGCGAAGCAGCACCCTGAAACGTAGCTGACTGGCTCCGACACGGCGCACGCATCTTTGTCTGCCCCATACCCTCTCGTAAACGCGAGGCCGGTGAAATGCAAGATGTTTCCACAGTTGCCGATTGCGGAACCGTCATAGATCAAAATCTTAGGGGTGGTTAATAACCTTCGGCGCCCGATAAGAGGCTGTATGAGCGCTTCTAACCAGCCGTCCTCGGCGAGCGTATCGGGATTCAAGATAACGACAAGATCACCGTTGGCACGAGCTACGCCCTGATTGTTCGCACGGCCCCACCCGTAGTTTTCGTCGTTTTCGAGCAATTCCACCGACGGGAATCGTTCTTTAAGGATTCGAACGGTGTCGTCGCTTGAATGGTTGTCAACGACGATGATCTCAAGCGCGTAGGCTGCTCGACCACGCCGCGCGTAGATAGAATTGATGCACGCTTCGACGTAGTCCGCGCTGTTGTACGTCACGATAACGATACTAACGAGATACTCATCGGCCATTTTCACGACACGCTACAAGGGAAATCGGCGACGGTCTGCCACCGAAGTCTCACGACTAGAGCTTGAGCGCAGCCGCATATGAAGCTTTTCCCCCCGCCAGCGCGTTCAGCGGTCGCTCACCTTGTGGCCCGCGCGTTGATATCCTGGACGGACCACAGCAAGAGTCCGGCAAGCACCCCAAAAAGCCCCACGCCGACACAGAAGAGCCACCCCAGCATATAGATGGTGATCAAGTTGTTGGTGCGATTGAAGACGTCAAGCGCACGAAGAAACAGGAGTGCCCCTGCGGCCAAGAAGAAAAGCCCGGGAACGCCGAAGAAGAGGATTGGGTGTTTTTGCGCGACCACGCGAATGATCGAGTTGATGACGTCGAGTCCATGGCGCATGGGATCCTTGCTCGAATCGCGAATACCGTCATAACGGGTCACAATTCCCGCTTCTCTGATTTTGAGCTTGCTATCGGCCGCCCTGATGATGATCTCAGAGCTCACGCCCATACCATTCTGGTTCACGTCGATCGCGTGAAGCGCCTTTCGCGAATATGCGCGAAACCCGCTTTGCGAATCGGTCAACCTGAGCCCTGAGCCCAGCATTGTCGCGTGATCGAGTACCTTCATTCCAAATTTCCGGTAGCGAGGAATCGTCCGGTTTTTCACCCCGCGCGCAAAGCGTGAGCCAATCACGATATCAGCGCCGCTTTCTCGCATCTCGTCGAGAAGCTGCGGGATGTCGTCGGGATTGTGTTGTCCGTCCCCGTCGAGTGTCACGAGCACGTCGACGTCGCAGTCTCGCGCTATCTCAAAACAATCGCGTATGGCACTGCCGTACCCCTCGTTCGTGACGTGCCGGAAGACCTCGGCGCCGACCAGCTCAGCCACGTCTGCGGTACTATCATCAGAGCCGTCGTCGACGACGACGACTCGGTCGACGTGGCGCCGTGCGCGGGCGACAACGCTGCCTATGGTGAGCTCTTCATTGTACGCGGGGATCGCCACCATGCTGCCGCGTGTGCTGGTCGCTAGCATAGCAGCGCCGGTCGCACGATTAGCAGGCTGGTTCGCGTCGTCGAAGTCGTTTTGAAAGGCCATTGTTGTGCTTCGTGTGACGTGTAAGACCGCACATTCTCCTATTTTCTTTGGGTGCGCTCTGTTATAAATAAATACATGACCTGATGCTGCGCTGCTTGTTGGCTTCGCGCAACGAAAAGAGACCCCAGCCTCCGCCAGATGCGCCAGTTGTTCCGACACGCGCTTCGGCGGCCGACTTATATCGACTCTTTGTGTTGTCTATTGCGACTTCACAATTGGTTTTCTTGTTCTGAGGGGCTTTTAAGCAAGCAAGCCTGGAACGCTTGCTCATTGTTATACGCGCAAATTGCAGAGATCATTATTATGTGCCGCCTACTATAGGTTGTCGAGAGACTTGCCTTCTAAAAATACTTGGTGTATCTGCTCATTTAGTTTGCGATCAGGCTTCGTCCGCAAGGTATATTGAAGTTAGACCTGTGAAAGACGTGCTCGGTCGCCTGACAGGTGCCTGCGTGTTTTACCCATTACTCTTTTTACCTCCGTCTCTGCCTCACAAGAATGCTGCACGGCCCCAGTAAACAAGAGTTGCCTGCATTAACTGAGAGCCTGCTTAGTCAACATGCACTCGCGCGCTCTCTTCGATGATCTCATCTTTCATGCGATGAGTGGCCTCTTTTCTCTCCTATAATGTAAGGACAGATGAGTTCGTAGACGTCTTCTTTCATCCTGACTCCTACTCTCGCAGTATACGCCAGCAATGTCTGAAATACGCATAGCTCCGTAGAAGTCGTTACTTTGCCTCGTTGTTCAGTCATACTGCTTTCACCTAAGCTGCTTCCACGCGCAGCAAACTAAAAGCAGCGTGCCGGCCATATGCACCTGTGCGTGAAACGGGTTCAGTAATAATGCAGCGATAAGTTTCTGCAAAGATGTATAATCCCAAAATTGCCATCGTTGTTCTCAACATGAATGGAAAAGAGGTGTTGGACGAGTGCCTCAATTCTATTCAGAGGCTGGATTATCCGAATTATATTGTCATTGTGGTAGACAATAACTCTTCTGATGGCTCCCAGGCATTTGTCGCGAACACATTTCCAGGTGTTCATTTGATTCAAAACAAAAGTAATGAGGGAGTTCCTGAAGGACAGAATATTGGTATTCGAGCTGCGCTACAAAGCGGAGCCGATTATGTTTTCACAATAAACAATGACACTGTTCTAGATCACAATGTGTTGGTGGAGCTAGCAAATACTCTGGAACAAGATAAGACGATCGGAGCCGCAGGACCGATCCTTTACTCGATGAAAGATACGACGACGATCGACTATGGGGCCGGTAACATAGATTGGAACACAGGAACTGTAGTCCGTTCACACATCGGTGAGAGTGATGCCTTGACTAAAATCGCAGACGTAGATTATGTTAGCTTCTTTTTTGCAGACCCAAAAGTCCTTGAAAGTGTCGGACTGTTTAACAAGAGGTACTTTGCATATTGGGAGGACACCGATTTATGTTTCCGCTTAAAAAAAACAGGTTATAGGGTGGTGTGCGTTTCGACCGCAAGGGTATGGCACATGCAATCGTACACTGCAAGACGAATGAGTGGATTTTACGAGTATTACTACACGAGGAACCAGTTTTGGTTCTGGAAAACCCACGCAACGCAGAAGCAATGGGTTTCATTTCTGTTATCCTTTTTCTTTTTTACGTTTTGGCAACGCAGCGCTGTCATCCTGCTTCGCAAAAGGGACTATAAAGCTTTCAGATCACAGTGCAAGGGTGTTTTTGATGGACTGATTCTACACTTATGATGATGAGGGGAGAGTACGAACCTAGGTCAACCGGTGCGACAGGTTTTCACGCAAATTTCTCTTATTTGCATTCGCAACTTAGGTTGGGGTTGATGAGGCGTCATTAGAGGAGTTCTCGACGCATTGCTTCAAGGTTTTTAGCGGCAACAATACGGTTCAATAAAAGCCCTCGGCTCTTCGATACAACAACTATTCGCGAGTCACGCCCAGATGTCAGTCTAGACTTATCGGAATGTTTAAGTCTCTCGTCGCGGATCTCGCGCCATCGACGCATTTGCTTGGGTAATCGCCGATGAGAAGCTGGAGGAGACGGCTGTATTTAGTGAGGAGCGATAGGAAAGTGACCGGGCATCAGCCGGAAAAAAGTCTGCGCCGAAAAATTAGGCAGTTGACGTACAAACATCCGACATCATTTTGGGCCAAACTGGTAGTTGAGACGCACTGGAGATTTTACCACCTTCTGCTTTTTTTTGCAACGCTAACAGGGTACATACCCGTACATAGTGTCCGACTCCTTCTCTACCGTTCCGTATTCCGCGTAGATATCCCCAAAGATTCCGTTATCTATTGGAGATGCCGCTTTTTCGCGCCATCCGGAGTTCATATAGGCCATCACTCGATTGTAGGAAATGATGCCTTCTTGGATGGGAGGGCCGGTATCCACATCGGAGACAACGTAAACATAGGTTCTCAAGTTCTCATCTATACAATGGAGCACGACATCAATAGCCCTACGTTTGGAGTTGTCGCAGGGCCTGTGGTTATAGGAAACATGGTTTACATTGGCGCACGCGTGACGATTCTACCTGAAGTGAGGATCGGCAGTGGTGCAGTAGTGGCGTCCGGAGCTGTTGTCACGAAAGATGTCGAGCCCTGGACAGTTGTCGGCGGCGTACCGGCAAAATTCATAAAACAAAGGCCTGAGTTAAGCTATCGATTAGATACTTCCTCTAAAAAAGCCTTTTTTCAGTGACTGAATCTATCTGGGCGCACAGTGTAGGGTGCAAGTTTCATGAAGAACCTTTTTTGTGGTTACCTGCTCTTCCGAGCATTGCACCATAAGTTGAAAACGAGGGTACTGCTCATCATACAACTGCATTTCCCGAATGGCACCCGGAAATATCGCGCTTCTGACTCCTTTCTTATGCGATTCAACCCCTTTAGTGCCGAAACTGCGATGACAAATACGGACGAAGAACATAAGCTCGGTACGCTGCCCACCGTCCGACAGTACGCGTTGCGGCAAAATCCGGAATCACTACTATAGCTCCTAAAAAGCCTAAATTCAGCAACTCAGGGCTGTGTTCCTTTGTGAAAGGCAAGGTTATGAATCGGAAGGTGACTGCCAGCGGGCCCATTACAATAACCAATTCTTCAATCACCTGAATATCCGGAGGGATCGCGTGAACGAAGCCTAGTGGTAGTATACGACGGCACCTCCGTCGTCAAAAACACGATTACTTGTCTCGGCGAAACCAGGCAAATTCACGTGGTATATCACCGTGCCGTTGAGAAATGATTGTGCGTTAGACTGCTGCGCTCTCGTCCCGGTGAGCAAATTGAAAGTCCCCAGAAAGACGTCCCCCGAAAGTGTCGTGTTGGCGTGCTCGTAAATCGGGAAACTTTCGAGCGAATTATTGAAATCAAGGCTAGTCAAGAGAAGGCTGCGATAAACGTCGGCGTATACGGGCGTGTTACTACCTCGCACTGTGTAGAGCCACTGAGCCCCAGCCACCTCTCTCGCATTGAACAGGGGGGCATCGATGGTAGCATTCAAGAAAAATGAGGTCGGATCCTGCTGCGTGACCTCGTAGATAAACCCAGTGCTAAACAACAGCGTCACAACAAAGAGCGCTGCGACCAGCTTGTAAGCGAGGCTCACGCCTGTCCTTGCACGCCGTTTCGCACGCAGGCGTTCCGGAACCCCCGCGAACAGCAGCGCTCCGGTAACGCAGAAGGGGGCCAGCAGAAGCGTTGAGATCTGATAGAGCCTCGTCGTACCGATAGTGGCCGCCAAACTCGGGATAGCGGCTGCTGTCATCAATATCGCGAGGGTCGCGAGTGCGAGCGCAGCGAACTCTGGATCAAACGTGAAACGACAACGGCGGAGTACGAGCGCAGCGAGGCCCACAAAGATGAAAACTAGGCCGAGCAGATAGAGGAACTCCGCCACCTCGTGGAGAGGTGAGAGCGTCCCGAGCTGGAGCAATTCGTTAACCGAAATCCCGTAATAGCGCGCGAACGCGTAAGACGCGGAGAGGATCGCGACCGGTGCCCCAAAGAGTCGCGGCAACGTTGATGTCTTCCGCTGAACTCGTCGGGCGAGCGCGTAGACGATTACGAAGGCGCACGCGTACGCCGCGGCGCCGATCGCGATTACGATAGGAACGTCAGGGAGAAACATGCTGCCAATGGCGGTGAGCTTAGGTGCGATTTCAGAGCTTAGTGCCGCGGACCCGAGCGTAGCGTACCACGCGGCAGTGAGGGCAGCGAACAACAAGACAAAGGGCAGCGTCAGCATCCGTTTCGGACGCGACGACGGCTTTGCGGGCTGCCCGGAAAAGGCGGCCCTTTCCAGGCGGTGCATAGCTGGGTTGTCGATGAGGAAGAGCACAAGCCAGGCGACGACTAGATACACGATGAAGATGAGCGCAAGCCCGTAGTGCGACACAACAAGAGCTGCTGCGAACACTGCACAGAGCGCGTAAAGGCGTGCTGTCCCGGCCGAGCGCCCGACGCCTTTGTCCACCAGCAAGATTAAGAGCAGAACCAGAAACAGCTCGGCGATTTCCTGTCTCGCAAGTGCCGGCATTTCGCTCAAAAAAGTGAACAGGAACGTGATAAAGAACGAGGCCAAGAGGGCAATCCGGTCGCTCGTTTGTTTTTGAAACACGACGAACAGGCCTACTGGAACGAGGGCAAACAAGAGGGGATAGATCGTCTTGAAAATCCACGTCACGCTCACGCCTGACACGATCGAGATAAGTGGAGCGAGCAGCGTAATGCTCAGCACGCCGTTGATTGCGCCAGATGCATGCACATTCCACTGCGCGTTCGCAAGCACGGCGTTCGCGGTAGAGAGCTCCGTTTGGATGTCAAATCCCCAAACGTACGACGAGATAAGCGATCCGCTATAGAGGAGAGCGAGCGCGATGACGAATACCGCGAGAGGATAAACCTCCTTTGGAACTGATGTGGACGTGCTTACCCAAAGCGCCGTTATCGCGATGATGATGATTAGCGCGAGCAAGAGCACGTTGTTGCCGTACGCATTCATCGCGTACGTTGCAAATATGCTCAAGAAGGGGAGCACACACAGCGCCAACACGGGCGGCGTCAGCACCTCACGTCGATCGACGACGCCGTCCTCAGCTGAACCCTGGTCGCGCCAATAACTCAGTACCGCAAGGAAGGTGATGATCGCACTTTCTGTCACCACAACAGGGACAAGCGCGAGCGGCCGCTCGAACCCGAGCAGCGGATACAACGTTGTCATGAGAAGTCCTGTACCCATGACGGCCGCGAGGCTCAAGCCAACCGCGAAGAGCGGCGTGCGCACGGCGCCGAGCTGGTGGAGGCGGAGAGCCCGAAGGACGAGGATACCGGGAATGAACAAGAGGTACACGGAGGCAAAGAGGCCCTGTAAAAGCGGTATCGGCACCCCTGCCGCGTCGAGTCCGATGAGGGCCCAGACAAGAAACTGCAGCGTGAGAACTGCCGTTAGCGTCTTTTTGCGCGGCCAATCGTTCATCAAGAGAGGATTAAGAACCATGGCGGCCCTCCAGCACGCGCTTGTATACGGCGAGCAGTTGCGCGCCGATGGCGTCCCACGTGTACTTCTCTTCGAGGAGGTTTCGTGCGTTGGCACCCAACCGTGCTCGTTCGCGTTCATTTCCAAGAAGGTACGCCACTTGATCAATGAATCGTTCATCTACCCTCGGCACGATGAGCGCGTGTTCCCCGTTGTGCGCCGATACGCCCTCGATACCCTTTTCAGTGGTTACGATGGGAAGCGCTTTATTCATGTATTGAAATATTTTCAGCCGCGTTCCGCTTCCGGCACCTATAGGCACGGTTGCTATTTCTCCTGCCGCGAGAAAGCGCGGCAAGTCCTCTATGAAGCCAACTGAACGCACATTCTCTCGCTCAAAGGTCGGCGCGCCGGTGCCGCCCACCAAAAATAAAACGTTTGAGTTGACCGTTCGAAGTCGAGGTGCGAGGTACCGCTCGATGAGGTCAAACGCTTCGCGGTTGGGTGGGTACGCATAGAAGCCGTGAAACACGATGACGCGCGCGTGCTCGCTTATACCTTGCTCACGCCGCGCGCGAGCTTTCTCCTCGACCGTCGGCAACCGATCCAAGCTACAGCCAGACGGAATGACGCTTATCTTTCCAGGGGGAAGCCGGAACCGCCTAATGATGATGTCCCTATCGTGTTCGCTTACCGCGATAACGTGCTGCGCGACAAACCGGCAGACGAGCAGCTCAAGCAGGAAGACATACCGCGGAAGGACCAACCGTTCGATCCTGGTATACTGCGGGTCGTTGGAAAAAGTTTCGCGCACGAGCTCCGATTCGACGTTGTGAGGGGCATAGACAAGCGGAGCACTGCTGGCTGTCAGCAGAGTGGCGAGCTTCACGGCAAAAGCGCCGCTCGGATGCGATATCTGAATGAGGTCGACAGCGTTCTCACGCAGTATTCTTATGACGCTGCGCGCAAAGCTCGGTGCGAGGTCGCGAAAAACGCGCAGCGTCCGACCGACGAACTTGAGGTCGCTGTACGAGTAAATCGTGGCGAGCGTCGCGTCTTGAGGATCAACGAACTCCGCGGCTTCGAGCACGATAACGCTGTTGTCTCTGGCGGTGAGCTGCTTTACCAGATTGGCGTACCTCTCCTGTGACCCATTCTTCGGCTGCGAGAGACCTACGTGAATAGTGATGTCTAAGACATTCACAGCAATCCTCAAACTGCGCGCGCGAGCTTGCCAAGAGAGCGGTAGCCCCTAAGCACGCGTTCCTCCATAATCTCCCAGCTGTAACGTTCTTCGTACGCCTTACGCCCGTTGTTACCTAGCTCGGCGCGGAGCCACGGGTCCTCCCTGCACGTTTTCAGCGCGTCAGTGAGCGCAGGCACGTCGCCGTACGGCACCACCACCCCGCACCGCTCATTTCGAACGATGTTCGCCATTGCACTCTCATCGCTTACGATGATCGGCTTTCCGCACATCATCGCTTCAAACAGTTTAGCGGGGCTCGCGTACTTCGTCTTGGGGATCCGAGGATCCTCAAACCGGAACAAGAGATCCGCCTTCAGCGTCTCCCTGATGACGTCGTCGTACGAGGGCAAGAACCCGAGATACTGCGCCTTGCTCCCGACGCGGTTCAGCTCGTCAAGGACCCGTTCGTTGTCAGTGATCGGCCCCGCCACTTTGAGCCGCACGCCTTCGACGCCGCTCACCGCGTCGAACATGTAGTTGAGCCCGCGAGAGCGGTGCGTCGCCCCTGCATAAAATATGACCATCTCGTCGGGCGACACCCTCGATGCGGTTCCTGCACTCGCGCGGGGCTGTGTTACGCAGTCAACCGGGGAGTTGTTCACGTAATAGAGCTCGTTAATGTGTGCTCCGTCGACCTCTTCAAGGCGCGACTCATCCACCAAAAACAGCACGTCAGCGAAGCCGATTCCCGCGCGCTCAAGGTGCGCGACGAACCGCCTAATGCGCTTTGTCAGCCCCCACAATCCCCCATCGGGCAGATTATCTGCATAGAAGTCGTAGATGAAATAGCAGAGCTTTCGCTTCCCGATGAGTTTGGCGAGTATGGCCGGGAACAGCGTGTCAAAGTCGCTTGCGTGTATGACATCGCTGTCGTCTCGCAGAAGGAATACGAGCTCATATGCCCACCAGAACGGCAGATACAGCAGCGCCGAGGGTCGATCATATGGGGCCCTGATCCTACACTTGTGCGTGCGATACAGCCCCGTATTATACGATTCAGCAACGCCATCGCGATCCCAAATCAACAGCTTGACCGAATAGCCGTGCGTTGCGAGAGCCCGCGCTATCTTGTTGATGCCCGGCTCTATCCCCCGCCCCCGAATCAACGTCACCCTCATCTTGGATGCTCGGCCGTCGGTGACCCGCGTTGGGCTTTGACGTGTTCAACGGCGACGGCGTGCGCAGTAAAGAGACGAGTAAGCGTTAATCCCTCAGGCTTGACTGTATCGTGCCACATCGGCATCCACCATCATATGCACGAGCGCCTCAAACGAGGTCTTGGGTGCCCAGCCCAACCCGGCACGGGCTTTTGACGCGTCTCCCTTCAAATCAGGTACTTCTGCGGGCCGCATAAATCGCTCGTCCATTTTGACGTACTTCTCCCAGTCCAGGCCGACGCGATCGAAGGCAAGCGCAGCGAAGTCCCTCACCGAATGGTTCTCGCCGGTGGCGATCACGTAATCATCAGGCTCATCCTGCTGCAACATGAGCCACATCGCCTTCACGTAATCGCCGGCAAAGCCCCAATCGCGTCGCACGTCGAGGTCGCCCAAGCGAATCTCGTTTGCCCGGCCGCAGGCGATGCGCGCGACCCCATCTGAGATCTTTTTCGTTACGAACTCAATGCCGCGCCGCGGGGACTCGTGGTTGAAGCAGATGCCGTTGCAGCAGTACAACCCATAGCTCTCACGATAATTCATCGTAGCGTAATGCCCATACACTTTTGCAACGGCATATGGGCTCCGCGGGTGAAATGGCGTAGCCTCGCTTTTCGAGGGCTGCGGCGACGTGCCGAACATCTCGCTGCTGGAGGCTTGGTAGAAACGCGCATCAGGGCTCAAGTGCCGCACGGCTTCCAGCATGCGCACCACGCCGAGCCCCGTGACGTCACCCGTCAATACTGGTTGATTCCACGACGTGGCGACGAACGACTGTGCAGCAAGGTTGTAAATCTCGTCAGGCATCGCCGTCTCAACGGCGACGTTGAGCGATGACTGGTCGGTGACGTCTCCCTCGAGCAATACGAGCCGATCTATCGACGCCCTGATGCGTGATTCGTTGGGGGTGCTCAGCCTCCTTACCAGACCGTAGACCTCGTAGCCCTTTTCCAAGAGGTACTCTGCCATATATGACCCGTCTTGTCCTGTGATGCCGGTTATCAGTGCTGTAGGCATTATTTCACCTTCGTAACAGTCATCATCAATGACCGTGTTGCATCTATAAGAATTTGCTGTAGCGCTCGATGGCCTAGTGGCGTTACAACTGCGCTGATCCCAAATTCGGCGACTTCAACTTCATATTACTCGTAGCTGTGGAGCGCCAATGCTACCGAGCGTGGATGGGCCATCGAAACCTGCCTGTGCGGGCGCTCGCAAAAAAAACCAACTTCTCGCTCTCACGTCACGGTGACGTAGAGGTATACCGAGCGGTACACGCTCGGGTCGCTGCCCTTGTATAAGTCGAACTCCAGCTTCTGCCCCATGCCGCTGTGCGTCGGCGCAAACGGGATGGAGTTTTCCCACTGATCGTTGTTCGCCAGGCTGAATGACCGCGAGGCGACAGGCGCGTTATCGAGGCTGACCACCAGGGTGTAGTTGGCGTTCGCGTTCTCGTGATTAACAACGCCGACGGTCACGTTGGCCGTCTGGCCGACGGTCAGATTGGTAGGGTAGTCGCTCGCGTTCCCACCGGGGCCCAGAAGGAACAACTCGGTGAACGGCTCACCTGGCTGGGGGAGCACCACGATCAGTATCACTCCAAAAATCGCGAGGACTAAAACGATGGCAAGAAACAGGGTGAGGGCGGTATTACGATTCACGCGGCTCTGAGTCGTACGCGCCTAGTCATAAATGTTTGCTTGCGCCCCAAATGCGATCACACGCGGCTTGAAAAGGCCCACTGCTTTCAGGGGCGACTGAGCCATGCGGCGGCTCTGTGCCCTGTCGTATGCACGTTGCTTGAGAAGACATCAACGTGAAGCTCGCCAACCGTTGATGCCTGCATCAGGAAATCTGCGATTGATAGGGACTCGCTGCAGCCGAAAAACGGCGTGTGAGACCGATTATCCGTTCGTCTGATAGACTTGAGCGTAACCGTTAGAGTAAATGAGGTTGCTGCCTCCAACGTAGTAGCTCGCGTCCTGTTCCGTGGGCAGACTCGTTACGGGGTTCAAACCGACGACGAGTTTCCCCGTTTGCAGGTTGGGAGTACCGAGATAGATGTACGACCCTGACTGCAGATTCGCCCAAGAACCTCCGGCAGCGAGCGTCCTCGCTTGAGCTGGAGCGAACGTGAGGACAGCAAAGTATCGGAAGTCATCAGCGGCGATGATGCCACGAGAGGCGTTTGCTCCTATCCACTTCGCCGCAACCATTTCTTGATCGTTGAACTTTCCAAAGTCGGCACTCGCGTCTAACGCTATGAGGGTTGAACTATCGTTGATTTCGCCCCCCACTTTGTACAAGAGCCCCGCGTTAAACAGCAACAATACGACCATAAAACACGCCAAGGCCTTAAACGGAGGGGATATCGTTCCTTGTGAAACGACCGTGGCGCCTCGTTTCTTAACCACGCTGAAAATCCCCGCAAAGCCCAGGACGAGAAACACGCTCAGCACTATCTGTGCTATTTGCACGAAGCGTGAGAGGTTTAAACTCGCAGCAAACGCGGGCTCTACGAGACAAAGGTACAGAACGACCAACATAGCGGCAGAAAACGCGAGGTACTCATTCGAGAATCTAAGCCTTGATCGGTCTTTCAAGGCGAAAAAAATGCCCACGATTGCTGTAATCAGCGCGATGAAGAGGAGATACTCAGTGACCTGGTGCAACGGAAGCTGATACGTAAGAATTGATTGAATCCCTGTAATAGTAGTAGAGGGCCCGTTCGCTAGTGAGATAACGGTGGGGGCTGGTATGTCGGAGGCGTTCGGTGCCCCGCTAATTTGGGCAAGCGGCGGTAGTCCGAGGTACACGAGAGTTCTCGTGAATATGTGCGCAAACGCGTCAAACGGCTCTGAGTTATTCGCAAAGCGGTACCAAACGGCTGCGAGTAGTGTGAAGCCGACAACGAAACCCGCACTCAAGCCGGTATTGCTGCGCAGTCGGCGCGACCGACGAAACGGCGGCACCGAGCCGTCAGCACCTAGAGTGCGGGCGACCCTTTGCGTCAGCGCTCTCACGTCGAAGCTCCCCACCACCAGAAGCATGAGCCACGCCAGAATGAAACAAAAGAGAAAGATGTACGTCATTGCATAATGTGAGACGATCAGCGAAAAGCCAAATAAGCCGAAGAGAAACAACCGCGGCGTCCTGCGCATCTGTTTTTCCACGAGCAGCAGCAGCAGCGCAACAAGAAATAGCTCAGCAATTTCCTCGCGCGCCATGGTAAGCATCTCTGTGTAGAATGAAAAGGTCACCATAAAAAAAAACACGCCAAATAGAGCAACGCGAGGGGATGTTTGCTTTTCGTACAGCCTATAGAGACCGAGGGGCACCATAGCGAAAAGCAGCGGATAAACGAGCTTGAGGACCCACGTCACGCTCATGCCGGTCGCGATAGAGAGCAGCGGAGCGAGCATAGTAATGCTCAGCATCGCATTGAGGTTCATTGCATTTGCACTGAAGTTCGGAGGGGCACCCCAGAAACCGTTGTTGACGACAGTTTGTGCTACCAGGTGTTCGAATTGGATATCGAATCCCCACAGGTAGTTCGTCACCAGGGCGTTGTGGAGTAGCAGCGCAAGGGCGATCGCCACGATCGCGAGAGAGTAGTAGCGTTTCGGCACGTAACGGGTAAAGCCACATACGAGAATCAGGGCGGCGACGGCGAGCAGCACGAGAACGGTTCCGACGCTCGTGCCACTTGCGTTGAAGAGGTACGCCCCAAAGACACCCATGAAGGGCAGCAGCAACAGACTCAGCGTCACTGGCGAAAGGGCTACGCGCGCGTCGATCGTTGCAGAGCGAGAATAATCCCGGTCGCGGTGATAGCTTAACACACAAAGCGCCAGGATAACCCCGCTCATCGTGGCGATGAACGGAACGAGTGTGAGCGGCGTGGACGTAATGCCACGAACGTAGACGGTGTTCATAAAGAGGCCCGTGAGCATAATCGTTGCCACGCTTAAGAGCACCGTGTAAAAAAAACCTTCAGTGACATTGAGCTCGTGCAACCTGAGAACCCGCAAAAGAACGATGCCGGGCACGAAGAGCAGGTAAACGAGTACTAGCCCCTCCCGTAGAATCGGCACGTGCACCCCGACGGCGTCTAGAGCTATGACGATCCAGACGGATACCTGAAGCGAGGCAATGAGCTTGAAGAACGTGGCGATGTCCCAGTCGTTTGCTTCGAGTGGATTGCTGAGTTTCATGGATATGACGTCGGTGGCCTTCATGGATACGCCTTCAGTGGGCAATTTCGTTACCCGCGAAAGAATATAGAAGAGCCGAACGAGCGTGCTTCGTGATTCAGTTGTTTGCTCGTGCTCTATATCTAGTTTCTTAATGAGTGTAGTGAGAAGTCCTACACGTACATGCATTCACTTTTGCCAACATGCACACCGTTCGAACATGAGTCAGTGAGACGGATCATAGCGCGAATGAGGCTGCAGGGGGCCCCTCTTGAGGGGTACCCCAAACCTTTAAAAGGCGGGGCAGCGTTAAAAGGAGGATTAAAGAGAGCGAAACTGAAACGAGGGTTAATCCGACTGTTTCTTGTAACCCCGCGCAAGCCGAGCACGATAGCGGCCGTTGGACGGGAAGCATGTGGCGACAAAGGCCGCGCTAAAACTCAATCAGCCGCGCAATCCCATTGGTTCCAGCAGACTGATCAACGCGCGGCAAAAAGAATTGCTCGCTGCCAAGTCCTGCAACGCGTAGACCTGCTCGGCGCTCCGATCTGGGCCGCTCCGACCTGGGCAAGTGATATCGGTCGAAATGGTGCTTCGCGACGCGCCTAAGCCCCCGTGGCACAATCCAAGTGCCGCGCGTCGCCTGCTGGGACAAACAGCGCGTAGCACTTTGCCTTACACAACAAAGTGCCGCCTTAGAAAGAACTGAGACGGGCTGGTTAAAGCTCGCCCTCGTTGACACGTCCCCCTTGGATCAGAAACGCTTTCGACTCGCACAGACTGAAGACGTGTAGTGCCATCTGTCGAACAGGTGGGTCATGCGGCCTCACAAAAAGCCCCGTGCGAGGATCACGAGCTGCAACCCACAAAACACTTTCAGCCTCGCTGTTACTGGACACGCACAGGTGCTCGCTGTCTGTCGTTTAGGCGGGCACGCAATCATTGATCCGCGCTCAAAGGTCGGAGTCTAGAGGCGTTGCGTGGGGCTCGATGTGCTTCGTCATTACGTAAGATTGGCGAGAGGCGTGACCTATACTTGCTTTCGACGAACGCCGGACTTGACAAAAACAGCTGGTTCGTGGTTAAGTCGATCGCGTGCGTATGCAGCCTCTGCGCACCTTTGCTGGTCGCTCATGCAGTAAAGAAGGGATCGCCAAGCGGAACGGTTAAATACGAACCTTCTGTAGCTACATTGCAGCCGCATCGCAGCGCGCAAGTAAGAGCATCCGGTCATCCAGTTGGTCACGCTGGCGGAAGTCCCTTAACACTAACAACCGGTGCAAGAGAATCAATGGCGAGGCGCACGATCCTCATCAGCGCTATACTCGTTTTGGCAACGTTATTTTCCACAGCGCAGATCAGTGCTGCGCAGATCAGTGCTCAACCAGCTCAAACGAAAAAGTACGTAATTTTTCGCGATGATGACGTTGCACCGAAGCCCGGGAGAGACATTGATTCTTTAGAAGCCGTCAATCAGGTTCATATCGACGAGAATGTCCCAGTGACACTGGCGATCATACCACACCCCGCGGCTCAAGGCAACGACGCTCAACTGTTCCCTGACGGTACGCCCGTACTTTTCGGTCCAAACTTCCCCGGCACAAACACACTCGCCAACGAGTTGCTCCAAGAGCCTGCGTTCTACAATTACATGCGCTCGATTGCCACAAACCCGTTGTTCGAGTTCGCGCAGCACGGGTACACCCATATAAACGACGGTTTAGCCGGCCCGAGCAACATGAGCGAGTTTGCCGGAGAGCCCTTTGACGTGCAGTACAATGCGATACGGCAGGGACGAAACGACATCGCGGACGCGTTTGGGATAACACCAACCACGTTTGTTCCGCCCTATGACCACGGCGACCTTACCACACTCGAAGCGTTGCGTGCACTCGGATTCACGGAATATTGCACAGGCGCGGGGGATCCAGCGCTGCAGGGACGCGAGAGCGGGATACGGGTTGAAGCGGCTACCATTTCGATCAGCGGCGCGAACTACACCACACTCACCAAAAGCTTTCAGCTCGCAAAAAACGAGACCGACCAGTTCTTCAGCGATCCCAACAACAGTACGCTAGTTGTCGCGTACCACTACTGGACTTTCAACGGGCCCGGAGGCTCGGTCGACGCGCGCAAGGTGCAGCTGTTGCGTGACTACATTGATTATGTAAAAACCGAGGAAGGTGTGCAGTTCACAACACTTGATCGTCAGGTGACGGTCAGCACAGGAGCTGCCCCGGGCGCTCCTTCAACCCTGATGGATGTGAGCGGTGCCCTGACGCCATATCGGCTGTGGCTCGTTGGCGGTGTTGGGGTCGTTTACCTGCTCGGTTTCGCCTGGTTCGTCGTGAGTAGAACGGGCGGCCGCAAGGATTGACTTTTGCGTTTGGAGTGCCGCGGGAAGCCAACACGTCGTCACGACGATGTGCGCAGCCCCCGCAACAAGCGCCTCCGCGACCGAGGGACAGCCGATGAACTGCTCACGAATCGCCCTCGATGCACCGACAGTACAGCCGTTCATAGGCGCGACCAACCGCCTCCCACGTACGTATCTTGCCGCTGAACGGCCCCACCTGCGCCGTGCTCTCAAAAACCTCCGTGATGAGCCGGGCGACCTTTTGGAAGTCAGGAGGGTAATCAACTCCAAAACAGCCGGGCTCGGCGACGAACTCGTGCAGCGCGGTCGAGTCCGCCACGATACACGGCGTACCCAGCGCGAGCGCCTCTGCAACGACGATGCCATACGCTTCTGAGTTTGACAGCAGCACGAGCAGATCAGCGCGTTTCATCTCACGAACCAGGTCTGCTGACGCCAAAAACGGTTTCAGCGTCACATGCGCTTCCAACCCGCGGTCGCGTATCAAACGGCTGATGCGTGCCCGCTCGGGGCCCGCGCCAACGATTGTCAGCGAGGCGCCTGGCACCTTTTCCCGGTGCACGAGCACATCTAAGCTTTCGACGATCGCTTGCACGTTCTTTCGCTTCAACAGGTGACCGGCGTACAGGAGACGCGGGCCGGCTCCCGGCGCACGAGTTTTGCGCGTATCCATGACCCTCACGCCGTGCGGTATCACGGACAGCCGTTCGTGGGGCACGTGAAACTCGCGCGCGATCATCTCGGCTTCAAACTGGGAAAACGCGATGACGTGGGTGAGCGCGCCGACCATCTTTTTTCCGAGTTGTTTATATGCGTCCCAGAGCAGTCGCCCCAAAAAACGCTCCCTGTACACGTCCAAGTGGAAGGAGAAGACCAGTGGGACGTCGGCGTCCATCCGTCTGATTAAGTAGACTGCCTCAGGCGAAAATAGCGAGTGGATGCCGTGCACGTGAACCACCTCAGGGGTCGTCGCACGGTACAGCGCAGCAATATCCTTCCGCAGAAGGACGTCGAACCCGTACAGGAGGTCCGCCAAGGGCGCGCGCACCCGCTCGATTCTGAACCCATGGTAGAGCTCTTCCGGCGGGCAGTGATGAAGATTAGGTTGAACCACCGTAACACGATGTCCACGGTGCGCGAGAGCCCCGCCTACCTCGCGCACCGCCGTGTTGATTCCGCCCACCGCGGTTGTTTCCACGCAGTTGACAAAAAGCAGCTTCATTTCGCGCATAACAGTACGTCGTTAAGTAGCGCCTCGTATTCGCCAATGACGTGATCCCATGTGTATTCCTTTTTCGCCCGGTCAAACACGCCGTCTCGAAGCGTGTCGTACGCTTCTGGCTCGTCCCCAACTGATTCGATCGCGGTCCGCAGGCTCGCGGGGTCGTTGAAGAACAAGGCAAAGCGGTCGCACACCTCCCGGTTGCACGGGTTGTCGTGGGCAATGATGAGGTTGCGCGCTATCATAGCCTCGAGCAGCGAAGGGTTAGTGCCTCCCGCTGAGTGCCCGTGGAGGTAGGCACAACAGTGCCGACGCAACATAGTCAAAAGGTCCTTTTCGTAGACTCCCCCGACAAACGAGACGCGATCGCCGCATCGGTGGTCCGCGATGAACGCGTGAACGCAGTGCTCATAGCTCGAGTCTACGAAGTTCCCGACAATGACGAGCTTCTTGTCGGTGCGCGCGGCCAAGAAGCCCTTGACCATCATGCTGATGTTGTTGTCCCGCTCAAGGCGCGCGACGACCAGGAAGTACTCGCCGCTCTCCAAGCTGCCGAGGTCGCCGGGCAGCGCCCCAAGCCGAGAAGGGTCCCATCGCACGCTCGCGGGCACATCGGCGCCGTACGAGATGAAGGTCGATTCCCTCCCCTGCGACGCCTTGAGGTACGCCTGGATTACCCGCGAGTCGGCGATCACGACATCGGCGTAGCGGAGCGCAAGCAGCTCGTTGACACGAAGAGCAGTCTTTACAAGCGAGTTATACTTTTCGCGGGTCCATTCCCGGCCGTCCACGTTCACCGCGATTTTTTTTCTGAAGAGCTTCGGAATGAAGAAGAAGAGCCCAGCGCCATAGCCCAGCATGATCATACAGTCGCATGTCAGGCTCGCCCGCACGAGGGAATAGACGTCGTAAACGGTCTCGTAGAACGCCCGTCTTAACAGCCTGAACGGCTTGAACGGAAAGTAAAAGAGCTTGACTCCCTTGTACTCGGAGGCCCGTGGCGGAGCGGCACCCTCGCAGCTCACCCACACCTCACGACCTTCAGCGGCGAGCGCCGGAGCCACGCGTTCCGCGAACGTCTCAAATCCACCGTATTTGGCCGGTATCCCGCGTGAACCAAGCAGTGCGATTCGTGACTTCACGGCCTGTCGTTTTTTCGAAACGTAACTGAGGACATCATCCACACTGTGTTTCTGCATACGACGGAAGAAAAGCGAGGCATTCGTTTTGTTTCTCAACCTCCCGTCGCGAATACCTTTAAGCGCTTCAACGAATTCGTCTGCCGTGCTGGCCACGTAGGTCATAGCCCTCAAATCCTCAGGAAGTCCTTGGACTGCTTCGGGCGTCGCCACAACAGGCTTTCCGCACGCGAGCGATTCTACCGCTCGCACTTTCATACCGCTCGGGTTTGTGACAGGTATGATGATCGCGTCCGCCCCCCTAATGTACATCCCTGGATCGCTTACAGCGCCGATGAAATTGATTCCAGTTCCGGAAAGCAGGTCATCGGGAGGTTTTCCCGAACCAAATACGTGCACCTTGAAGCCACCGTTCGAGCGCTCACGCGCGAGTGCCGGGACCAGCTTCTTTGCTATAAAGGACAAAGCAACCCAGTTTTGATGCCGATCCAAACTCCCGTAAAAGAGCACATTGAAGCGATCGCCGCCGTAGTCGTAACGAGCGCCATCAGGACTGAATACGTGCGCATCAGGTTGTGGCGGTATATAAAAAACGCGGCGGGAACCGTGCTTGACCGCGTAGTCATAATCTTGAGGACTAATCGTAATGACGGCGTCGACCCTGTTGAGAGTCCAGTTTTCGAGTATGCGAAGTGGGAGATGCCAGGGCGAATGTATGCTCTTTGCGTACTCCCATTCAACGTTTTGCATGACGAGGACAAGGGGCGCGCCGTTTCTTTTGGCGATGTAGGTGGCCATTTGATACCCGTAGACCAACGTGAAAACGCAATCTGCTTCGATATCGCGAATCGGTGCTTTGTCCCACAACGTGTCGGGCCTAATGACGTTGAGCCGCGTCGACACGCGGCTCCATTTGACCCGTGAGGGCAGAACGTGCGTGTCAAAGCTTATGTCCTTAGGTAGATAACCCCCCTCTGAGCTCTTTTCAGTCGTATAATACATGCTAACGCAATTGTTTCGCGCTAGATCTGTTAACAGCTGGAACGTCCACCAATCGCCGCCGCTATTAATAGGGATCCTATTGTAGACGTCGATAAACGCAATTTTCATAGGCTTGTGCTGTTCTAGCTCGGTACCGGTCAAAAGCGCTCGAACGAGGCCACCATCAACCGTAATGCCCTACTCCGCGAATGTTGAAAAACGTGTCGTTGTGTGTCGAGAGAATTACAGCCCACCTCATTGTCATCGCCTTCATCCGAGAAAGGCATAGAGGAGACTGATAGTCCAATGGGGAAAGGCCACTCTTGAAGTGCGAGCGTCAATGATGCGCAGAGCTTGCGCGCGACTAGCACTGCTTGGGGGGCGATTCAAGACGGGCCTGCCAAGGCGGTGTCATAGAAATCGCACACTACCTTTCAGTTATATTGAGCTATTAAGGTTATGAAAGCCACCGTAAATCGTCGCTGCAGTACCGGCTAGTCGGGGAAACTCACGCGATAATCTTATAATCGGATACGCGTGCGACAGTTCTGAACGTTGGACGCTTATTTTGTGCGTGCAGATCGGTTGCATACTCTGTAGAACAGATCGTTAGTGCATAATCGTTGCGATACTCAAGCGTAAAGCATTGTTGGATGCACTAGAGGATTTAGTTGTTTGAATAGCGAGCGAATATCGCTCACTATCAGTTTCAATCGCAGCCTTTATCATATCTAGTCTCACTTATTTGATGTCTAAGAACGTTTTAAGAGGTTATTATGCGCGTTAACAAGGCACTTTTAATTCTGTTGGTAACGCTCTTAACACTCTCCGTATTCTCGCTCGTCGTTACTGTACAAGTTGCCGCCGATCTCGGGGCGGGCACGTTGAAGAACCAGACCATCGACAGCGCGAGAGCAGCCGAATCAGAAGAAGAATCGGCTGCGCCGTAATGGTGGATGATCATGCCGCTAGTTAGCGTTTACATGGGTACGTGGAATCAGGAACGGTTCATCGCCGAGGCCATCGAGAGTGTTTTAGGGCAGGATTTCGAAGACCTCGAACTCATCATTGTGGATGGTGCCTCAACGGACGAGACGAGGAAGATTATTGACCGCTATGCGCAGCAGGATCCCCGAATTCGCGTAATATTTCAAGAGCGTAATATGGGCATTTCGGGTGCATGTAACGATGGCATCGAAGCGGCAAAAGGGAAGTTTGTCGCCAACATAGATTCGGATGACGTCTGGGTACCTGATAAACTTACGAAGCAACTTGCGGTTCTTGAACGCGACGAGGATTTAATCGTTTGGTCCGAAGGGGGGCTCATTGATCACGCAGGACGATCTATCGGAAAAAGCTACAGTGAATACTACGGAGCGGTTTCGAAAAAAAAGAGTGGGGATCTTTGGCAAGAGCTCTTACCGGTAAATTACATCTTTCATTCGACCGTGCTCTACAAAAAGCGGAACTTAGGCGACGTTAGATATGATGAAGCAATACTCGCCCTACCTGATAAGAAGTTTTTCCAGGACCTGGCACGACAATACCAGTTTCACTACATAGCTGAACCGCTAGCTAAATATCGACTTCACGGTGCCAACACGTATGTGGGTACGGGCCCTGTAGCATTAAAACGACAACGCATAGCCGCTGAGGAATATTGTTCAATAGAGGAAGATGCGATGCAGCAATACGATGACGAAATAACACGAAAGACCAAGGCACTTATTTATGGCCATATGGCGTTTAAACTCTACTCTACAGGCCAAACAGAAGCAGGTTTACGTTGTTTCTTGCGGGCAATTATGTGCAATCCGCTTGAAAAAAGAAACTTGTTGTACCTACTACTTGGATCTAAGCGGATGCTACGTGCCGTGAGTTCGCTCTCTAGATCACTTTTGGAATGAATACCTGCACGTTGAGCAAAATTTGATATTAAAAGAGAAGATTTTGTTATAATTTAAAAGTAGTAGCTCACATGTGCGTTTTGACGTCTATATATACACAGATAAAATCAATTGCTAATAAATTCGGAATTGATATTGTACGATACCGACCGATCAAGATCGAAGATCTGATCGAAGATCCTTTTAATGTTCTTGAATTTGTTATATTTTACTATTTGGTATCAAGTGCGCCTTTTAGTTTTGTTCAGATAGGTGCTAATGATGGAGTTCGGTGGGATCCATTACATGATTTGATTCTCAAGCATCATTTAGTTGGGTTGCTCGTGGAGCCGTTACCGGATATGTTTGAGCAACTTAAGAAAAATTACGTAAGTGAATCCCAGCTTTCATTTGAAAACGTTGCGATCGCAACCGAAAACGGTACTCAAACTCTTTTTCGGGTAAAACCAAACGCTAACGTGCCAGATTATGCGCATGGGTGGGCAAGTTTCGATAAAAACCATCTTAGAGAATTTAATCAATTTATACAAGAAGTTCAAGTCCCTACATTAACCATAAGATCATTATTACAAAAGCATAAGATTAATCATATCACCTTGCTGCAAGTCGACACAGAAGGTTATGATTATGAGATCATAAAGATGTTTTTCGATGAGCTTGAATTCCCTGAAATTATCAATTACGAATTTAGGCATCTTTCGCGTAATGATAACTTGGAATGTCGACGACTGTTAATAGACAACGGATATAGATTTATAGACTATACAGCTTGGGACACACTGGCAATAAGAGGGGTTTCTCCAGCTCATTGACAAATAAAGTCACTTTCCAACACGTCGCACTGTTGAATATGCGGCGCCATACTTAATACAAAATGTTGCACGCGCTCGTTTTTGGTGCGCTGCAAGGTCTACAGAAGTTTGATTGTGGCACAATCATGAGAAAACCTTGGCTTCAACTACATACAATTGTGCAAGTGATGATCTTTGGCTTAACTATTCGTATTCTCTAAATTACCAAACCATAGGCCCGCCCGAATAACCGTCATAATCTGCAGCCCATACGGCTAATGCGAGTGCAATCACAAGGTCTGCGTGATACCCTTTACCCCTATCATCGAAGATGTCCCGGCCGGATTCTATGACATATATTTCAAACTCGGCAAATTCAATGACAATTTGATCGATCTCAGGCTAAAGTGTCATCGGCAACAGCTATCCGCGTGGCTAGCTGTGCGATGTTTCAAGTCTCCCCAAAACTTCTTCCGCGAGCACTCTGAGCGAATCAGCTGTAATGACTACCGCTATGGGGGAATAATTCTGCCACGATTGCTTGATAGACTCGCTGGCTGCTGTTTCCGTCGTGGTAGGCATTGAATGTGCTGCCCACTTTCAGCCTTTGCTCTTCGTACACCTCGCTTTCTCGCACAATTGCTTCGATACATTCGATGACTTCGTCCCAGTTCCGCGCTTTCGGACCAGGAGTTACGTCAGCGTAGTTATAGTACAGCGGCCGCTCGTTCGCGGTATAGCTGTCGATGTCAAATGGGGCAAATATGATCGGCTTGTTTAAAAGTAAGTAATCAAAATATACACTGGAATAATCCGTAATCAACAGGTCCGTTTCGGATAGAATAGCGTAGATATCTTGATTGATATCTTCATCTTTCACAAAAAGCACATTGCTGAGACTGCGGTCTAACAAGCGCAGCTCGCCTAAGTGGGAAAAATGTAATTTGACCAATAGGATGACGCGCAGTTCAGCTAATCTTGAATTGACAGCCTTCAAGTCGTTCAGTAAAAAAGCGAGACTTGTTTTTCCTCCTTGTCTATGCGTCGGCATGTATATTGCTAGCGTGAAAGTCTCCTTTAAAGTGTGCAGCAAATCCGTCATTGGGACTTTTGGTTTGTCTCGAGTGAGTAGAGCATCTGCTCGTGGGTAGCCCGTTATTTTTATCCTTTGAGGCGAAACTCGAAAAGCTGTCGCTATCTTGGATCGCACCTCTTCTGAAGCCGCGATATACAGATCATCTTGGCACACTCGTCCGTTAAGCGGAAGCACATGCAATCGGGCGAGGTTCGGTCCTTTGCTGAAAACGATATAGAGGGGATCATCATATCCTATCTTCTTTAGAGGGGTGCCGTGCTCAAGCTGAACGATTTTGACCCGCCCAATAGGCCAGGTGTGATACGAGTTAAAGTCGAGGATCCCCGTCGATGTGACCCAGACGCCAGAGATCACCCGCAACAAGAAACCGTGGATGCTGTTCACCAAATGAACTTCATAACCACGGTTTCTAACCAGATCGTACGCCGCTTTGTTTTTCGTGAGCCACACAGCCTTGATCGTGTGATGATTGCGGTTCACATATTCAAACAGGTATTTGCTGTTATCCGCATATGCTTCACCGGACCATGCTCCGAAAATCCACACGCCCTTGTCCTTTGGCAAGATCGTCGTCGCTAACCACAAGAGATCTCCAAAAACGCTCATAATGACCCAAGCTGTATGATTCGTTCTTACGAACGCCATCAAGCTTTGCATCGCGCGGCTAAGCCTTCCTATCAGAAACCCTCCTTTTGCGGTCTCCTGCGTGGTAACATTATTGAGAGCCGCCGTCACAAAATCGCGCTCTGCATATTTAGCCATTACTGCCCCCGCTTCATCTTTGAACCACTTATGCTGGTCGGGAAGGATTTTCCCGTCGAGTAAGTAAAGAAACACTTTTCTCAGGTTCTGACGAGTACCTTTCCGCCGCATGGGCCGGGCACGTGAGCGAAGCTCGAAGACCGTGCGAGTCGGTCGTTTTATCCGGAGACGTGCTGGCGTCCGAAGTGGTCTGGTCTCCAAATGAACAACAATGTCAGCGACGCGGGTTATACTCGGTTTGCTCTCGAGGTAGGCACATACTTGCACGGTAAACCGGTGCCTTGCACGGTAAACCGGTGCCGCAGCCACATTGCACAGTACGGGGTGCGAATGCGAAAGAGCTGACAGACAAGATATATGATTATCCGGCACGTGTGAATCGGTCTCTAAGTCTTAGAGCTTCCCACGCAGATCGTAAGATAACAGACAAGCTGAAGCAGAGCTCGCTATCGGTGGATCGTTCACTCTGTACAACCCTCAACTACAGCAATAAAGGCGAACTGATGAGCTCGCAACTGCTGAGCTATTATCTCAGTGAGCTCGAGTGTCGCGGCCCCGCTATGCGGGAAAAGAAAAGGGCGAGGGGGGTGCCTGGTGGACGTGTACCAACACCCGAACGTCACGGGGCGAGAGAACCTTAGCGTGGGGCTTACGAGAAAGGAACAAATTGATCGTATCAGGAACCATTTGGCGATCTTAAGCAACTTCGTAGAATATGTCATTGATTTGGCTTTGTGCGCAACTGGGATCCTGTAGAGCTGCATTTACGAAGTCAATTATTGGTGTGTCCACGTGCGAGAGGCTACATTTTTCCTTTAGAGCTCGGACTGAACTCAAGCCCTCGAAAACGATGCTGGAGCCGGTCTCCTGCGCACTTATCAAAAGTCTACCGGTCAATAGGCCTAAAGTGCGATTTCTGCTTTTATCAACGTTTGCAGTCAAATTCAGATCGCCAAACGCACAGAACTTGTGCGTCAGTTCTTGGTCGTTACTAAATTCCTGCAGAACACGTCGCATCTCCTTAAAGCATAGCGTCATAAATGCGTAATGTTCGTTGTTGCTGGTCAATACGGAATCGAAAATGCCCGTTGCAATTGCATAGACGTTCTTTAGCACGCCGCACAGTTCGACTCCTTGTACATCGTCGGAGAAATCGAGCAAGAAATTAGGACGCCTAAACACATCAAGGAACGTCTCCTTGCACGCGGGCTCATTGATCCCGAAAGTTGCACCGGAGCAATAGCCTCGCATCAATTCATCGGCAAAGGTCGCTCCCGAAAGACTAGAAACCCTCTTGTTACCGGTCTCCGCCCGTATAACTTCTGACATGAGCTTTAAGGAGGGGTATTCAATGCCCTTTGCTGCAGAGACGATTAGTTTTCCTCTCAAATGTGTACGAAGAGATTTTGCCACTTTTCTGGTGACTCCGGACGGAACAGAGAATATGACCAGATCGGTTGTTTCTAGTCTGTCGCTATCGAAGAGACTTGACGCCGTAATATTTGAGTTTAATTCCGTCAGAGGGTAGTATTTGCGATTAACGTGACGCTCATTAATTGAACTAATGATTTCTTCGTTCCTCCCGAATAGATACACGTGAGAAACGTTGCGTGAGATTGCCTGAGCAAGAGCGGTTCCAAAACTCCCTGGCCCTACCACCGCGACTTTTGTCATGTGCTTTGCTCGCTGAAATGTTCTTTTACCGTGTTTAAATCTTCCTCGAAGTCGATTTCTGTGCAGAAATCATCGCCAATGTCTACTGGGAAAAAACGGACACCGCGTTCAATCGCCAACTCTACAGCTTTTTCAAAAAAATCGGCAGGTGTGCACTCGGTTAGACATGCAATGAAAGTCGGCAAATCTTGCTTTTTGATGAAATTGATTCCCACTGCTTCACCTAACGCGTTGCAAACAGTTTTTGAGATGTTGAGTATAGCACCATCTCGATCCACAGAGTATTTGACCTCCTCCGCCCCACAGGAACCGCGCTTCACAAAGACTAAATTGTGGCCAGGATTTTTTTGAATTAAACGCAGGATGTCCCCATCAAACACTACATCGCCGTTAAGCCATAGAATATCGTCCCCGTTCGTTTTTTCGAGCGCTAGCAGCAAGCTTGCAGCAGTATTCGTTCGATCATAACGGTCATTGTAAACGAACGAGAGGTCGGGATATTTCTGGCTGATTAACTCGCTTCTAAATCCAACGACTACTACAAGCTCTTCGACAGAAGATATTGTGGACAAATTACGAAGCTGGAAGTCGAGTATCGTAGTGTCTTTGGCTATTTCGAGCACGGCTTTAGGCGTTTCTCTGCCCAATCTGCTACCTTTACCTGCTGCAAGGATAATCGTTTGCATTGAATCTCTTCAGAGTCACATCATAAAACGATCTTGCGAATTGGCGCGACTCCGTGTTCTGCTGATTACGTCTCGGCGCTCCGGATTCAATAGCATCCCATCGCAATCACGGGATAATATGGTTCGGCGTCTGCCCCCAATGGGGCCTCATTAGGCTGACCCTCTGCTTGGGACTAGCGGCTTAGAGGATCGACGAAGTCCTTTATTATGTAGTATCATATAAACGCCTCGGTTTGCTCAATGAGCTACGCCTGCAAAGGGGCCCGCAATCTAATGTTGCGCCGGTAAGAGGATTGCTTTGGTTTTTCTTGCTTTTTTTGATGCGTCATCTATTCTCATCCGAAGTGCGGTCTCCGATCAGGCTCTTGAGTAACGCAAAAGAGGGCGTTAGTGAATTTTTGCGATGCAACTGCTGAAATGGCTTTCTCCGATAATTAATGTATTGAACCTCAAATCGGGAGCTAGGAGCGACGCCAGTGGCGCGCGGAAGCTGTCGCCCTGACTTGCGCCAAGGGCTTGCGCCAGCACGTGTCGAAAGATAATTCGAGATCAGCGTTGGGATTTGAGCTTATTGATGCGCACGAAACGCTTTCAGACCTCTCATCGCCTCGGGTGAGGGAATTGCATCTTCTGGTTGCCGCATCTGCGTAAACCTCGATCTTCTCGAGACAGAAGGAAGGTAAGCTTGAGACGTGCGTGAAACCTAGCTTGAGTTCGCGGCGCGCAAAAAGGGAAGTATAATCTTCACTGATATCATTTAAACCGTGAATGAGACGCTTATGAACAGCAACATGAACTCGGTCAAGGCTGCTGTCTATACTCCGTACATATATCGATGGATGTTGGACTTTGTTCACGAGCTGTCGGACTCGTTGGGGGAAGTTCGGTTCTACTCGCGCGGCATTTATGGGAACTATCCGTGGACGCAGTGCGAGCAGTACGCGCGTTTGATGAATAAGCAACACCTTTTAAGCGCTGTCATAGATTATCTGCGCTACCGCCCCGATTTCATCATATTGCTCGGCTCAGAAACGCTCCTCTCGCTTATCCTTTACCTGTTATCTAAGATCGTCCGAACAAACCCGGTGCTTATCGTGGAAGAGAATCGTGAAAGGACGTTTGCGAGCATAGTATTGCGCTACCTTGCAGGCGTGAAACGGCTCTTTGTAGTCGCCACGCACAGGAACGCGGGTGTGCTGGTTGCCGAATCTGAACCGGCTAAGGAGTACTTGCTGAGGATGGGCTGCTCACCTGAACGCATACACGTCATTCCGCACGGTACGAATACGGTCGATTTTCAGCCTCGCCCGAAGAGCGAGCAACTAGCGAAATTGCTAGGCCTTTCGGCGAACGACTTACGTGCGAGCATGATTCTCTTCGTGGGGGAGTTTAGTGAGTATAAAGGAGCGGAGTTCATGGCGCAGGCAATCCTCACGTTCACGAATCCAGGCGAGGCTATCTTCTTAATCCCGTCGCAAGGATCTATTTTTTTGCAGCACGAGTCGCAGTTCAACGAAATGAAAAACGTTTATGCATATTCGTCGCTGGACGATGAATGCATGCCGTATCTTTACAATCTCTGTGATATCGTTGTCGTGCCTTCCAAACTGTGCGACGCGGGGAGCAGCGATCGCTCTCCAAACTCGCTGATAGAAGCAATGGCATGCGGCAAGGCCGTCATAGGGACAGCAGTCGGAGGAATCCCCACAATTATGGACCAGGCCGGGTTGCTTATTCAGCCCAACGACCCGGCTGCGATAGTTCAGGCGATTTCACAGTTGATTGTGGATACGCAACTGCGTGAAACCCTAAGCAAGGAGGCGCGGACGCGCGCAGTTACCACGTTAAACAACCATGTTTACGCGAGGTGCATCTTCGAGCTTTGGAAGCAGGCGGCACATGGATAGCGACAGCAAGGACGGGTCACCGCGGGATCGCTGGTCGGTGCTTCACTTGATCAACGTGTTTGATGCGCGATACCAACGTGATCAGCAGCAGATCGTAGACCTGCAACACCGAAGGGGATATGACGTTACTGTTGTCACCTCTCGCTACGACGATGAGTCGAATCGACGCGGCGCGCGCTTTTTTCAGGACGCCGAAAAACACCTCCGTGGAGTTAAGATCTTTCACACGCATAGCTGCAAAATCCCTCTGGGCACCTCACAGCCCGCTGTTATCTATCGCCCAAACTCAGCGGTATTCAAACCGTACGACATCACACACATCCACGGACTAACATCCTACTCGTGTGTCCTCGGCTGTTTGTTCAAGAGAGTCAATCGCACACGGTTGGTGACTCGCTCGGACCTCTCGCAAGAGGGCTACGCTCTTCTGAAGAGTAATGCTGCTTGGAGAACCGTTTTTTTTAAGTTGCTTAGATCGATCGACGCAGTGTACGCATACACAGAGTTGGAAAAAGCCGTCTTGGTCGAAGTGGGAATTCCGGAAGACGATATTTGGGTCGTCCCTCTCGGCGTGCGGCTCGAACAGTTTTATGAATACGTCTCGCGCGAGGATGCGGACCATACGTTGACGATCGGCTATATCGGTCGTTTCGATCGGGAGAAAGGCGTGCACCGACTCGTTGAACCACTGAGCAAGATACTGCGAGAATACGACTTCGTACAAGTCACATTTGCTGGGCCCACGCACGACGTGCGGTACGCGAATAACGTCTTGAGTCGAATGCGTGCCCTGCCTAATTTCTCTTACCTAGGACGTCCGGCCGAAACGCCTCCCTTTTATCGCAGATGCGATATCATCGTCATTCCATCGCTTTATGACACCGGCACGATTGTTGCGCTTGAAGCTATGGCGTCGGGTAAAGCTATTATCGCATCAAACGTGCGCCCGTTAAACGAGTATCTCGAACACGGAGTTTCGGGGCTACTGGTAGAAACAGAAGAGGAGATCTATAGCTGCTGCAAGCGGCTGATTGAAGACGCCGACCTCCGGGCGAAACTCGGCGCGGCAGCACGAAAAGAGTCAAGTAAGTACAGTGACCTAGCAATGATCAGAAAGTTGGAGCAGGTCTACGCTTGCGTCACTGAGCGGTGAACGGCGATCGTAGCGTACACCGTTCGGAGAGGAAACGGCGAGGAGTATTCAACACATGAGCGTTCCCCGATCATTTTACGAGGGCCTAGCACGCTCGTTGGATTCGGTGACACGAACGTATTTAGCGACCATTGGCTTGATCGTATCCGCCACAGTGTGTGTCGTCAACCTCTTGACGTTCAACTCATACTACGTCTTGGTCACGTTCCTTGCCTTATTCGCTGCCTGTGCCCTTTATATTGGACTGCGCAAAAGACTCACATCAAAAGCCGCCGTATCTGTGATGCGTCTGAGCGCAGAAGCAGAAAGCCGGGCCCATAAGATTGTTAACATCGTTTTTGTCTGTTTTGCGAGCGTAAGCGTCGTCGTGCTCAGCACGGCCGTTTATTCGCGTCCGGTGCTTTTTCTCGTTCTGGCCTCTGTTTTGGCAGCGCTCATCGCATTAGAGATCGCGATTACCACAAATTCTCGGCACGTTCCCAGCGTGCTGCTCAAGATTATTATCTTGGGTGTGCTTATCCGAGCAAGCGCGTATTTTGAGTTCCCTAGCGCGATATCGGTCGACCCGTACTATCATGTCGGCTTTATTCAGTACGTACTCGACCACGGTTACATCCCCGCGCACACTGCCCCGTATGACCTCCTCGAGTACCCGAGTATGCCGATTATGCACATGTTGGTAGCGGCTTTATCGTTAATCACCGGACTCAGCGTGTATAACAGCTACTTTTTCGTCGGCATCATTGAATGTATTAGCGTGGTTTTCATTTTCCTCATCGGCAGGGCAGTATTAAATGTGCGCAGCGGCCTGCTAGCAGCTCTTCTGCTCGTGATCGCCAATCAGTTCCTGCTGTGGGGCATCGCCATCACGCCGGAGACGCTCGGCATCGTGCTGACACTCGTCGTGGTCACTGCGTTATTCCTCGTTCCGCGAGATGATATGGTAAGTTATACGGTCCTCCTCGTCGTCCTGTTTGCGGGCATACTCCTTACACACGAAGGGACGTCGCTCTATACCGCTTTGGTACTCATCATCGTCATAGGCTCGTTTGCATTCATCAGCAAGATACTCGGCGTAACGGACGTCCGACACGAGATACAAGATGTGAAGGCTCTCTCTCTACATTTGCGATCCCTCGCGCTCTTGGTGGTATTATTTGGCGCGAGCATCATAAGCTATTGGACGTTTACCGGCGGTTCAGCTTTGAGCAGGGCTATAGCGGCCGTGCGTGGAGGCGTCTCGCCATCGACCGCACTAGCATCGCCAGCAGCCGCCGCGTCCTCAGCGGGGGCGGCAGCGGCAGCGGCCCTTCGCCTGCCGCCCTCAGCACTTCCGATCTGGTCTGATTTGCCCGTGCTGATCCTCATCTTCTTTGCCACGTTTGGATTTCTGTACGTTCTGAGCGCAACACGAAAAAAAGCGCTCACAGTCGCGTGGATTGGCGCGTCAGCTGTCATATTGGCCGTTACTGTGGGTACCTATTTTTTTGGCCCAGGTATCTCCCAGCCCGAACGATGGATCGTGTATCTCCAGGTGTTCATGGTGATTCCTGCAGCAGTTGGCATTCTGACGCTCGGCTCTCTAGTAAATCCGCGAAAAGGTATTGCTGTGATTTTTTCGGCAGTGCTTGTCCTGGGCTTTATTAGCGTAACGCACCCAAATACAAAAGTTGCGAGCGAATTGCCATGGGACCAAGTCCCTCGGATTGCGCTCCTCCCATCAGAAGTGGCCGCTGCACAAACGATCGCAAATAAGACGAATGGGCGGCTGGTACAGACGGACCTTGCCTATGCCCCGATCTTTAAATATCAATACAACGTGTCGAACGTCACCGTGTTCCCGCCCTTAATTGCCATCACTAATTTTTCCAATAACAACAGCAGTTGGGTGCTGCGGCTCGAGATTGCCAATAATCCATACATTGCGAGCACGGGCCCGGTAGCTAAGCTCGGAGCACAGCACTACGAATCCATTGAAGCTACCCAAAACGTGATCTACGACGCCGGTACCGTTCAGGTCGTCACCGCGAAATAATAGTACACAGTGACCGCGAACCGCCCACACTCTCGTTTGCACTGACCATTAGGCAAGCAGAAGGTTGTGCGCCACCACGCACATTAGAAGCGCTTTAGCACCTCGATAAGTCACTATCAGAGCTACGCTCGAGCGTTGTACTAAACATATAAAGCATTCGCGACGCATGCAGTAAACAGGCCCCCCCAATCAAGCGAGGTCTTCCGCACTATAGCACATAGGCAGTGAAAGAGCAAATGAAGCCTATTAGAACCTTCGCAGACCTTATCCTCGTGTTTGGTTTCGCGCTTGCAGCGCTTGTGGTCGCTAGTGTTCCGGCGTTCAGCGTAACGGTCGCTCGCCCCATCATTGGCGCGATAGCCGTTCTTTTTGTCCCGGGGTACGCATTCGTAGCGGCGCTGTTTCCCCAAAAAGAGACGCTAAAAGACGGTGTCAGGCTGGGGCTCTCTTTTGGTCTCAGTATTGTAATCGTGCCGCTCCTTGAAATAGGCCTCAACTATACCCGATGGGGCATCCGACTGGGTCCGACACTTGTCCTCCTCGTCGTTTTTACGCTGGTGTGTGTCATAATCGCGACCATTCGTCGGCATCAACTCCAATCAGAACAGCGCTTCGCTGTCAATTGGCCTGTGCGGCATCATTCGGACGGCCCAGGAGCGGCGCTTGTAGGAAGCACGTTCGATCGAACGCTCTCGATCGCACTCGTTATCGCTATCATAGCGTCGGTCGCCGTTGCGAGTTATGCCTTGGTTATACCGAAGCCCAGCGAGCACTTTACTGAGTTCTACCTTCTCGGCGCTAATGGGACGCTCGGCAACTACACCACCGACTTCAAGGTAGGCGTTCCCAGTCCTATAACGGTAGGTATTACCAACCACGAGGCGCGCGACGTCACCTATAAGCTGGTCGTCTCTGCGAACAACAGTACACAGCGCAGCACCGTTTACTCTGAACAGGTGACCGTCCCCGACGGCCAGCAATGGGAAAAGCAGATAGACCTCGTACTAAGTCAACCGGGGAACAACGTGAAACTTGATTTTGCCCTTTACGCGAACGCACAAACCGCCGAACCATATCGCGACACGCACCTCTGGGTGAACGTCACAGCATGAGCTCGCGTGCTTAGCGGCTGCTGCTCTGTTGGACAGCTCACGTGCGCCATCCAGAACGTTTCGTTGTCTTTCATGACGCCCAGATCGTGCGCGTCAGCCACGTGGTCTGGCCGTTATGAGCGAAAAGTGGAGTTGCAGTTCATCGTCCTATCCGTTGAGACGTGTAGGGGCGAGCGGGTGAGCTAGACTCAGCATGCGCGCAGACTCCCCAGACTGGTCTTCAGGCCAGCGAATGAAAGAGACCAGAACGATGCAAAAAAAGAAGGCGGGCACCCCACTCAAACTAAGAGCTAAATCGAAGTATAACGGCGTAATTTAAAAGCGTTTGCGGTCCGCTTTGTCGCTAGGGCTTGGATTGCTTTGTGTCACGTAACTTCTGCCGATGCTCCTTATTTGTTTGGCTGCTCCACGTAGGCGACAGTCGGTCTAGGCCACGAATAGCAGCGATATATAGCTATTGACACCTCGGATAGCCAGCGGGACAACGTGGGGTCCCGGGCTCAACGTGCACGCCCCGCACTTAGCTGTAGTCGTTTCAGCGCGGTTGTCGGCATTTCACCGATTATGCGTTCGCGTTTTCTCGTGCAGTCTTTAAAGCTTTGTCGTTTCTTGTGTGATCGCGCTTTGATTTTGTGTCAGCGCTCAGAACAACTCGTGATTGTTCGATGAGCGCGAGATGGCAGATGGGTAATTGGAGCGTCGCAAGTGGGAGCCGGCGGCCGCTTCGAGTTGCTCTGCCGTCGCGAGCCTGCCTGTGGCAAGAAAGCGCTGGCAAGTGCTCGACTGAAAACTTATCGTGATCCGCCACGCCTTTCGGCCCGTGAATCAATGAGCGCAGACATGGAGTGGAGGATGATCCCCGTAAGCACTAAAAACGTCCCTACTACCGCGAGAAGCAGCATCAGCAGCGTTGGACCTAATACGACGTATCCAACGACGGAATAGGCTTGAATGATAAAAAAGGCGAGCCCGACCGCCACTGCGACAAGGATTAAACCAGGAACGGTGAACGCGAGCAACGGCGAGTTGAACTCAATGCTACGCATCACCCCCGTAAGCACCTGCAGTCCGTGACTCACCGGATGCTTGGAGGAGCGCCCCACGTCGTAGCGGACGCCGACGTTCACTTCCTTTATCCGCAGTTGCGCGTTAGCCGCGTCCATGAGCATCTCACTGTCGATCGTCAGCTTGTCGGAGTTAAACGTGAAAAACGGGGCGGTCTTGATCGAGAACGCGCGAAAACCGCTCTGCGTGTCGGTGAAGGTGGCGTCCCCGCTGAGCCCCCAATGGATCACCCTGTCGAGAACGACCTGTCCGAACCGGCGGTAGCGCGGGGTGCTTCCCGCCTTTCCGTCCAGGTAACGACTTCCGTTGACCACGTCGGCCTCGTCGCGCAGAAGCGGGTCGAGCAGCTTCGGAATGTCATCGGGGTCGTGCTGACCGTCGCCATCGATAATGACGATGATGCCAAAGCCGGATTGCGTCGCGTACGCGAAGAGATCGCGCAAGGCGGCGCCCTTACCTATGTTGGCGTCGTGAACGAGCACGTGCGCGCCAGCCAAGCGCGCGACCTCGGCGGTCTTGTCGGTGGACCCGTCATCAAGCACGACGACTTGGTCCGCGTACCGGGAGACGCGCAGCACGAGGCTGCCTATCGCTACCTCTTCGTTGTAGCACGGAATGCCAACCATGACCGTCAAGGAGGCTGCGCCGTGAGTCATCGCGTCGAGTTCCGTCATATCCATTGGGTTCTGCTCGGTGGAGGACAATGTTATAGCGCCTGCTATGCGTACCGTGTGTTGACCCGACATAAAGTTTGCTGTTTGCTTGTAAACACGTCAATCTGAAAGGCTTATTGGTAGTTTATTGCGCGTCAAGCGCAGCTTCCGTCTGAAGACTCACCAAATGAGATCGGTTGTCGATTACAACACGTCAAGGAGCTCACGGAAGTAAACGGGACCATTGGACACCCACTCTGGATCAGCCCCGGTCGAAGTGCCCCGCTCAACAAAGAACGGACAACTCATGGGCAGCCCTTGCCACGTCGTGCGCCTCAGCGAGGGCCCTTACACGTACCGATGTGAAGATTGTTGCGACTGAAGAAGTTTAAGAAGAGGCCCACTAAAACGCTTACCGCACTACAGCCACCGGGCGCTGCCTGACAAGCAATGTAATGACTGAGATCGTCGCGATTTTCTCGCTCAGCGTGTGCGTTGCAGTACCCCTTTTCAGATGAGCCGGAACCGTCGTTGCGTTGATCGCAACAAAGCAATTTAATAGGGGGGCAGCACGATGTGGAGTAGATTAAGAAGCTTATGAGAGTAGCTATCATACCACCGACAGGCCAAACTGGGGAGTGGACGCTAAACAGACACCTGATAGCGGGCTTGCGAGCGCGAGACGTTGATGTGAAAGTCTTGCACCATTTTGCCTTAAACCGACAAAACACAAAGGTTTTTTTGGGCAGTCTGTTGTTGAAGCGTCTGATAAAGGATGAGTCGACCTCTCTTATACATAATGTAGATAATCTCGGACCATTTCTCTTCCGACACCGAAACCTACCAGCAAAAAAAGTGCTCACCATTCACGATATTGCACCGGTTATGCTGCCGGCATGCTATACGCGAGTCGTGCCCGATCGCATAATGCGGTTTGATTTTGCGATCGTGCTCCCAAAGCTGATCGAAAACTGTGATTTAGTCATTGCAGACAGCTATTCTACGATGACAGATTTGATCGCAAAATTCGGAGTTCGCAAAGATAAGCTTAAAGTTATTCATTTAGGGGTCGACACGTCTTTTTTTCATCCTCATAGCGATTACAGTCAAATTGTGCATCAGTATAACTTGCGACGTCGTTATTTGCTCTGCGTTGGCGACGATGGCCCCAGAAAGAACCTAAAAACCCTCATTAGAGCGTATGTGAGCGTTTTTCAAGAAATACCTGAGGATTTGGTGCTGGTTGGACCGATTAGCGAGAAGAAGATACGCGCCTACGTCAATTCGCGCGACCTTCCGAGTCACGTCAAAAAGGAAGCGCAGAGACGGATAACTGTGCTCGGATACGTAGCGTACGAAGACCTACCAAGACTTTACGGGGCAGCGACTGCTTTGATCTTCCCGTCGTTGTATGAAGGGTTTGGACTCCCACCTCTTGAAGCCATGGCGTGTAACGCTCCAGTCGTGCTCTCAGACAACAGTTCGCTGAGAGAAATTGCAGGAGATGCGGGACTATACATAAACGATCCACTAAACTCGGAAGATATCTCAGGAAACATTCTCGAGATAATAAATAACGAGAGTTTGCGTGAAAGTTTACGATCCAAAGGCTCTAAACAAGCACATAGATTTAGCTGGGAAACAACCGTTCAAAAGACCATAAACGCATACGAGTCCATTCTATAGTCAAAAGAGTAAGGACTCTTTGTCAATCGAGAGGAGTGCGCGGCGATGAAAGAAAAAGTTATATTAGCCAATACGCATTCTTTTTCTTCTTTTTTACCCGGCTTTCAAGTAAAAAAAGAAATCAACGAGCTTCCTTACGGTGGGGGGTGGCACGTTCGACTCGCTCAACAGATCGCAAAGAGCACGGACAGATACGATCTAGAGTGTTGGAGCATCGAAAGGCGGTTAGACAAAGAATTTGTAACTAAGGACAACAACATACTTTATCGATTCTTCCCCGCACAACGCATGGGATCCGATCGAATCAACCTCGGCGAGGTTTCCTGGCCATTATTGCGGGAATTGCGCGTCGAAGTGAAAAAACAGCATTCGCTTGTGCACTTGCACTCGGCATTTACGTGGACAACTGTTTTTGCATCTATTTCTATCAAAAAAACTCCGGTATTGGTCCAGTGCTACGAAGAGAGGCCGCTCCTGCAGCTCTTTTTGGAAACTCCGGAAAGGGTGAGGTACAACTATTTGGCGTCGTACTTGTTAAAAGTCTTCTTTTTCGAAAGGGCCTTAAAAAAACGCGTCGATTGTTTCCTCGTTCTCAATAAGCTCACTGAAATATACTTTTCACGCTTGGTTGGAGCAGAAAAAGTTCACCTCTCGCCAATGGGAATCGATTTCTCTGTTTACAGGAGAATCGACAAGAACAGAGCCAGAGACGACTTAGGTTTGGATTCCAGCAAAAAGTACGTATTGTGCGTCGCTGGGATGGTCGAGAGGAAAGGGTTGGACTATTTGATTCAGTCCATGCCACCTATCCGCGAGAGACTGCCCGATACCGAACTGCTTTTGGTAGGAGAAGGATATTATAAAACGCACCTTCAACTCTTAGCCCAGAAGCTACACATTCCGGACAAGATTCATTTCATTCCAGCGGGGGACGCTGAAACCAGGGTTCCCGATGAGGAATTGCCACTTTACTATAACGCAGCTGATGTGTTTGTCCTTCCGTCTCTAACTGAAGCACTAGGGGTTGTGGGGATCGAAGCTATGGCGTGCGGAACACCGTTTATCGGAACCAACGTCGAAGGGATACCGAGTCTAGTCGAGCAGTTTGAAGCAGGAGTGTTGATCCCACCAAGGGATTCAAATGCAATTGCGAGCGCAGTAATTAACGTTCTTGAAGACGGTGCAACGTTCAGCGCAAACAGAGAACGCGCGAAAAACTACTTTGATTGGCACAGCGTGGCGAAAAAAAATATCGATGTTTATGATGCCCTTTTTGATAAATATTACGGCGGCAGCGAATAAACGCAGTATGAAACTAGATCAACAAGTTTAGTTATTGACGATAAAAAAGCGTTTTTACCGCTGACTTTCTATGTACCTTAAATTCATTAAAGACCTCAGGATTGGAGACCATGTTCACTTTGTTCGCCCCAAAGTTACAGCGAGACGTGAGCTCGTTTTGATAGCGCGATTAAATTATATCGGCTCGGCGGTCTCTACATGAGTAACGGAACTGACTGAGCTAGGCACGTCATTTATAACTTTTAACGCACAGAATAGGCGCTTGATAGGAGTATTACGATGAAGTGTATAGCACAAGTTTTATTAGCCGGTCTTTTTGTAACTTAAGTCATAGAGAGCATTAGACTCAAGAAACGTGAGTATAGTAGTCACTTTGTTTTAGCTATTTAAGTGGTAATAATCTTCTCCTATGAGTGCACGACGCTGAATACCTCGAGTTGTTGACGAGCTTAAAAAATCAGCCGGTGACCAATGACAGATAAAGGTGAGCAGAGGACGAAAGCGATAATTCTCGCAGCCGGTAGGTCAACCAGACTTCGGCCACTGACAGAAGAGGTGCCCAAATGCTTGTTATGCCTTGATGATGAGACCATCCTCGATTACCAGATGCGCCGTTTGGCAAAACTGGAGATTGAATGCGCCCTGATAGTTGCAGGGTATAAGCGCGATTTAATACAGAAGCACATACAGAGGTCGGACTATAATCTACCAGTCACTATCGTCGATAACAAATTGTTTTATGAAACCGACAATGCGTATAGTTTGTCACTCGCCTTGGAACACGTCGATCCCGCTGTGGACGCTATCCTCATCTTAGATGGTGATATATTGTTTGAATTTGAATTACTGAGAAGATTGGTCCAGTCACCACACGATAACGCCTGCATCGTCGAAGATGGAAAAGAAATAGAGCCTGAAGATTGCAAGATCGTGGTGAAAAATGGGTCTGCCGCGAGCATTGGTAAGACAGTTCCAGGCAACGCCGTGTACACGAGTATGATTAAGCTGAGCAATGAGCTCTTAACCGAATTCAAACAAGCGCTAAAAGAGCCGAGAGCGAAACTTGAATGGTATTCTGAACCGCTGAATAGACTTCTGCTTAAATTTCCCTCCGCAATGCACGTCCTTTATACGAATGGGATGCTCCGCTGTGAAATAGACACGTATGATGACCTAATTCAAGCACGAGCCATTCGCCAAAGAATCACACAGCTCGAGCACGGAACGCATGAGGTATGAAGTAGTTATATTTGGTGGCGGAGCGACCGGTACCGCCGCTTTTCGAGATTTATCGATGAGGGGCTTTTCAGTCGCTCTCATCGAAAAACGGACCATAGCGAGTGGCACGACTTCGTCTTCTCATCAAAACTTACTCGGCGGGATGCGGTACGTTTTGAAGGATCCAGTAGTCGCGCAAGAATGCGCCGAAGAGAACGAAATTATTTCTGATATCGCTTCAGAAGTAGTCGGAGATGTGCGGAATTACTTCGTCGGGGTGACTAGCGAATATACAATATCTGCGTTGCAAGCAGCCAAAAAGCTACACATTCAAGCGAAAGAAGTTGATATTGATGAAGTATTTAAAGAGATCCCCGAATTAAATAGAGATTTAAACGTTGCCGTGGAAACGGCCGACAAAAACATAAATGCACAGCGATTTTGTTGGCTGAACTGTTATTCTGCAAAGCAAAATGGAGGCAGCCTGTTCGAGAACCAAGAGCTTCGGTCGATACACGAAATTGAACAGGAATTCGTAATATCCGCCAGCTTAGGCAAATTGAAGACCAACTATATAATTAACGCAACCGGCCCGTGGGTAAATACTGTGGCGAGTAACGTTGACGCGACCATTCCCTTAACCTACAGCCAAGGAACCATTATCGTTCAAAAGGCGCTCTGCTCACGAGGTATCCAGCATTTGCGCGAGCCGGCGGATGCAGATGCGTACATTGTACACAACGGGTACGGCTGGCTGGGTACGACTTCGACAACAATCCAGAGACCGGAAGACGCACATCCTGAACCTTGGGCTGACACATATCTGAAGAATGAAATCGCTCGCATCCTTCCAAATGTAAAGCTCCGCCCTACGCTGCGCATGTTTACTGGTGTGAGGGCACTCGCAGACGGTGAACACGGCACGGTCGAGTTAGGTCGGCACGACCCAGATGGACGGTTGAAGTCGCGTGACTTTAAGGTGATCGAGGATCCGAGCAACGTGTTCCATATTATTGGGGGAAAGCTAACGACGGCGAGATTAATGGCAGAAAAAATAGCAGATGCTGTTTGTCAAAAGGCGCATTGTAACGTGCGCTGCAGAACGTCAAAAGAGTCCCTAAATGCCGATTAGGCCCATTGGCGACTCAAATGGCATTTTTTTATGACCGGACTTCGCACGTGCCTCTGGGTCGAGGATGGCAACTATCACGGGGCTGCGCCAACAAGGTCATCGGCGAGAACGAACAGTTATAAATCGCAGTCTACCATAAATCGACGATGCGAAAATGACAGTGCAGGTTTGCGCAGCAACAGTCGCCTATAACGATCCAAAAGAACTTGCGCGTCTGCTCTCGTCACTTACGAATCAAGGGCCGGCTTTAAGTGGGCTCATCGTTATCGATAACTCGGATCAGACATACTTAGCAGAAAATAAGAGAGTGTTCGACACGCACTCTAAACAATACCCATTTACCTATTATCACCAAACCAAAAACAATGTGGGCTCTGCCGGCGGCTTTCACGTCGGTATGAAGGTTGCCCACGAGAATGGTTTCGATTGGCTTTGGCCCGTAGATCAAGACGGAGTCGCGTCAGATCTCTGTCTACCTGAGTTGCTGAAGCACGCTGACGACGGCGACATTCTTTGTCCCAAAAAGGTAGATATAGACAGGCCTTGGGTGGTTTTTACGCGTGAAAGGCTGAAGAAAAACTTTTTTGGACATCTGCGTCCCGTTCGTTTGAGTGCGGACATGTGCCGAATAGACGCTTTTGGCACACACGGGGTTCTCATTTCAAAGAAAGTCATGGACTCGATCGGGTATTATGACGCTTGCCACTTCTTTGTCGGTTTGGAAGATTATGATTACGCACGTCGCGCGCTGCCAGCGAAAATTGCCATTATAGCTGTCGACGCGGCCGAAGTCCGACATCCAGACCTTCGGCGCAAAAAAGCGCTGCAAGAGTCCCCACTTAGACCTAGAGATGAATCAAAGCTTAGTGCGGCTATCGGCAAGCTTCGTCCAGAACATTTAGGTTACGTGATCCGTCCCAGCCGCGGTAAGCAGTGTTGCTCGAAGAATAGATACTTGCTGACCTTTTCATGGCTGTATTTTGTCACTGAAAGTTTATCAAGATGGCAATTTGCGATCGCGTTTCTGTACTCGCTCTGTGTGCTGTTCATCAAATCCGCCACGGAAAACGAAATATGCGTGAAAAAAACACTGGATGCCTACGTGAAGTGCCTCGTATCGAACCTCACAGACGAATGGCCTCACGGGTGCGTTGAAGAATTCTGTCGGTGCATTCTTGAATGACGCGCGCCCTGCACCAAGCCAGCAAGATGCGGACAAATAATCGTTGAGCCTCTAGAAAGCGTGCTAGGCACCTCAGCAAAGCAGTTCCTCGTCTTGATAGCTGTCTTGTCCGACGATTAGTGCAGCACTGCCCTCACGGATTATAGTTGCAGACGCGTGAATTTGACTGTTGGTTCTCGTGTGCTTTTTGCATTACTAAACTTCGCTGGGATCAGTGCTGGCCGTATCGGCGTTGGATATGAGCACAAGCACGGTGAATAAGAACATAGATCATAACTGTTATATTGCAAAACGAAAAAAGGGAACTTGTGAATTCTGTAGCTCTAATGAGCAAAAAAATGAAATTATGCGTTTCTGATCCACTATTTATTGCTGAAGCGGCCTCCGTTTCAAAAGATCATCGAACGAGCAACCGAAAAGAGCGATTATTACGCGATTGCTGCGCGCTGCCGACGACAAAGCGGCTACTATTAGGAGCACTACAGCATATGCAGAAGACTGTGTAGAGAAGTTTTATCAACAAAGCGGCCTTGCGATTGCATCGATTCGCTATGATGAAACGTGGGTGTATCCAACGGATGTTGATGTTTGTTAGAAAGGACAGCAGAACGTCCTGCGCAGAACTCAAAAGAGGCGCTTGATGCCGATTAGACCTACTGCTCAACAATGGAGCTTTTCTGCTGTATGAATATTTTTTACTTGAAACTGAAGCACACTCTTGCTAACGTTACTTTCAATATTGAGTATTTTGCGTCAGGATTATTCCGCAAAGATCCGAATATGTGGATTTTTGGGGCCCCACTCGGCCAGAAATTTGCAGACAATTCCAAATACCTCTTTCTTTATGTAACCAAGAACCACCCCGATATAACCTGCGTTTGGTTATCGCGCAATATGGATGTCATCGAAAAGCTGAGGAAGAACGGATATTCTGCGTATCACGTAAGCAGTCGAGAAGGTATTTTGCACTCGTTACGGGCCGGATGCGTAATCATTTCAACTTCGTTGTGGGACGTCAATCGAAGCCTGATCAGAGGAGCAAAAGTAGTGCAACTCTGGCACGGCACCCCACTGAAGAAACTGCTTGTAACGAGCAAATACCGCTTTAGAAATCATAAACTCATGCTTCGTTTCTGGCTGTTCCTCAGGAGCCTAATGGCTAGCATATTTGGCTTTGAGGCTGAACACTATGATCTTACCATCGCGACGTCTCAGGAGTCACGAACAACGATGTTATCCGCCTTCGACGAGCTTCCAGCTTTTCGATCTAATATGAATGTAGTCGTTACGGGATATCCACGAAATGACGTATTGCTCGACGCATGGTGGTCCGATGATAACTGCCCGTATCTTGAGAATATAAAGGGCATAGTTGATTTTACGTTTGTGATTTGTTACTTGCCAACGTGGCGGCGGCAAGATGTTGGTCGAAAGCGGAATTTGCTTTTTGATTACGGATTCGATATTGACGAAGTAGAAGCATTGCTCACTCGAATAGATGCAATTCTGATAATGAAAGTGCATGAGCGAGGAGCTGAACTAGCGCTACATCCAGAGCACGGCGATCAAAAAAGCAGAATTTTCACGCCCTCCGATACGGCATTGCCTGATATCTACCCTCTTTTGAAACGTGTCAATATCCTCATTACGGATTATTCCAGCGTCTATTTTGATTTTTTGTTGTTAGATCGGCCCATCATATTTGCTCCATTTGATCTTCACGAGTTTGTTGGTTTGGACGGTCAAGAGTTATTCTATGACTATGGTGAGATAACGCCAGGTCCTAAAGCCACGGACTGGAAGGGAGTCTTAGAGTTTGTGGAACGTAATCTTCAAAGTGATGACTATAGAATACAACGGAAGGAAATTTGCCAACGTTTTAATGAATTTCGAGACTGTAAAAGCTCAGAACGCGTGTATAATATAATCAAAAAATCGCTTTAATGATTGTTTGTACCTAGCAACGGCGTTGGTGGCACCTTAAAAAATAGCGCAATTATTCGTTAAACAACAAATTCCCGGGACATTACCACATTACCGACAAGTATTTTGACGCAGCAGTTAGTGTTTAGGAGCTCCTGCAAGCGCGAACACGCTCACGATTTTACACCGTGCACGGAATTGCTGTGCCGGAATCACATTCCTAAAAAGCGATCAATTTGTGAAAGGGTTAAACCATACGCCCTCGTCGTCTCGGTGAACCGATATGCGCTAGCATACGAGAACGGGTTATCCTCTAGCATCACGCGCTATGGTTCAGTCATCGGAAAAGACGTCCATCTGCATCCTTCCAGTACTCATATGCGATCCACTGCGTGCAAAACGGCTGGGATATCAGGCGGCTGCAGCAGGTGCTCGGGCATTCGAGCTTGAACGTGATGGCGGTGTATCTGCAGTTCAACGACCAGGATATTGAGGAATTATACGATAAGACGCCATTCTAATGCAGCTCAGTCAAGCAGATGAAAAAAAGAAATAATGAGCTAGGATCTAACGAGCAGTAAAAGAAAAGCGCTACCGGCCCTGTTCATAAACCCGTAGCTGGCTTGTTTTACCGGATAACCATAACTTGAGTTTCGCAGAGTCCCTATTACAAGCGCTAGACAATAGAAAAAGAAAAATACGCCCCCATCACGTTACGGAGCCGTTCCTTACCTGTCGTTGCTCTATAGTGTCTCTTATCAGCAACCCCTGAGGACGTTATGGTGCATTGCCCACAGAGTTCCATGTGTTCCAGTTGTCGAATGTTCCATTGGTGCTCATATGTACACTAAACCACACATTCCCGCTGGTACTGGTGACACTAATTATTGTGGGACCAGTTTCGTTAATTTGGGCTGAAGGCGAGGAAGCAGATAATGCCTGTGGTGGCATTCCGATACGCCCCCATGCAGTCCAACCTATTGCTCCTGTGCCAGGGGCAGATTTAAGCCATAGGTTGTGGTCGGTGCCATGCACTACAAGCCGGTGAACGCCTAGGTATGTAATACTGTTGGCGTAGTTCCCACTCACTGCTGGGCCAGTACCTGCAAGGAGCTGACCGCCTAGTGATTGCCAAGCAGACCAACCATTTGAATAATACTTGTACCACACAGCACCATCAGTACCACGCACGAATACATCTGCGGTGTGCCAACCTGCTACCGCTGCTGGTGACGCGGTTACCTTCCCGCCAAGGTTTTCCCACGCAGTCCACGACTGGCCGGCATACGTCCGATGCCATAGAGCACCGTCAGTGCCAACTACGAATAGGTCTAACCTACCTGCCGCTGGTGAAGAGACCGCTGGTCCTGTACCGGAAGCAATCTGCCCGCCGAGAGAGGTCCAAGGGGACCATGCACTGTTGTTATAGGTCTTCCAATAGAGGGCGCCGTTGCTGCCTCGTACAAAGATGTCGGTACGGGTGGTGGAACCCCAAGAAATGGCGGCGGGTGATGAGGTACACACTCCACCGAGGGAGGTCCATGTGCCGCTACCGCCGAAAATCGACGTGTTCCAGAGGGCACCTTTACTGTCAACAGCAAAGACGCTGGTTTTCCCGTTATAATATGTAGTACTTACGGCGGGGCCAGTATTTACCATCGTTGTGCCACTCACGCTCGCTGCACTGCTTACCACAGCAAAAAGCGAGACTAGCACGGTGGCCGCCATGACGACACCTATAAGCGTACGTTTATGGTTCATTCACTTCCCCTTCCTTGAGTCCTTCAAAAAGAAAGAATCAAAAGAGCAAAACAGCGGAGCTATAGCTTAAGCGTTGTCATTTTGCCGCGCCCGCGTCCCCGTCCCTTTCGATGAATATCAACGAATCCGAGCAGTTCTAGCTCCTGCGCTAAAATCGAAAGCCATTTTGTCGTTAACTTGGAGCCGTTCATCCCATCGCTGATAAGCCTGTTGTAACACCCGTAGATCGTGGTCGGGGACGTATCCTTAGTCGTTAAATCGCATATAAGAGTAGTTCCTGGCTGCTCGTCAGCTTACTTATGCGCAATACACGCGCATCATGTCGGCTAGTCGCTGCGCCTGGCGCACATCGTTCTCTGTTACGTGATTGCGGTCCTCTTCTTCACAAATACGACCACACAGGGATAGTAAATCGAGTGCATAACGAGCGTCGCCATTTTTCTCGTCGTCGCCCCCCGCAGTCGGCTCGCAATATCCCAAAGACCGGACACAGTTTACGCTGAACATGCTTGGGTTTCGGGGCACGGGCAGCGCTGTTTCTGCTTCCATAGCTGTTCCAATCCTCTCCGTACTGCGTACCACTTTTTTAGTGCTGACGCGATCGTTTCCGAGTACGAATCCAAAACGGGGTACTTCCTGTTTCCAAATCCGATCAGGAAGACGACAATATTTGTCGGTAAGTTCATTGCGAGCGCGCTCGTGTCTGTAGGCACTATCGGGCTTTTTTATTTGATGGCGGCTGTGTCGGTGCGCATAGTCGATGGCAGCATCGAAGCGAACACCGGATTGTCATTTGCGTACTCGCTCGTGTACTTGTCCGCCATCCTTGCGATCGCCTACCTCTTCAGCGCCATAATGCGCAGTTCGGGGTACTCGCTCGTCGTGATGCTTGGCGATATTTTGGAATGGGAACAGTCAAACCGGGCTATATTCTATCGCACGGGCTGTCTGGTATCGAATGGAGACACTCCCGCCATCCGCTACCGGAGCCCGTGTATGACATCTGTATGAAGTTCTGGGAGAACGTTTAGTTTAAAACCTAAGTAGGACCTTAGTTTTAGTTTGGCTTTCTTTGTCATTCTGTGTTAGTTTGGCTTTCTTTGTCATTCTGTGATTCCTTTTTAGCTATTGGATATTTTTGCACTGCGCGAAAAAGGTCTAAGTCGTAACGCACAGCCTTATTAGTTTAGATGCCTTGCCTGATTGAGATAACCATTGATACAACGAGACGCACGAATCTAAAACGGGCGGCGAGGCGGCTCAGTTCATTTTTTGACATAGCCACGATGCGGTTGCGCTCAGTCACTCTAAATCTTAATCGCGCTTCTTCCGTTACTGCCCCCACGTTGCCTGGAACGGGAACGTGTAGACGTATCTGCCACAAAGCACGCGTAGAAAGTCACTCCTAAAGTCTAGCCCCTCAATCTCGCCGCCATGCACGAACGCGGTCGCCGGAATTATTTGTGTCGTATTAGTGCCATCCGTATTCATCACCGCGACGCCGCCGTTTACTGATGTGGCTCCCCCGGCCGGTGGGTTGTCATATGAATAATAGTAGTGACCGGCGTAGTAACAGATACCTTGATTGTATATTGTAGGATGGTTAGATGCTTGAAAGGAGCCTTCGTATGCGAACGTTGTTAAATTAAATGTAAATACTGGAGCGTTTGTTACAGCGGTACTGCCATAGGGGCCATATGAGAGTACTGCCAAGAGACCAGCGTCGGGGTTAACTGCGACGCCACCTATGTTCATTTGATCGGCAGTCGGAGGATTTCCTGTTACCTTGGTCAGATCGACCATGCTTATGAAGCTCAAGTTGCTCGCATTAAAGAGCCCTAAGTGTGCAAGCTCCGGTGCTGGGGGATCTTCAGTACAAAGCACATAGAGGATTCCATTATAGACAGGGCCAGGGCCGAAATGGTTGCCGCCGCACTGAGCAGCAGCTTGGCCGTTCGTCATAATAACGTCCCAGTTCGCGTCGCATTTGTACAGCGCGGTGTTGCTCATAACGTAGTTGTACGTGCCGTCGTTTGCGATGCCCTGCGTTATCTCGGACTGGTACGTTGACACCGGTGGGCTACCCGCAGACTGCCAGACTTTCCAGTTGTCAAGACTATCCGCGGAATACCAGACGTTCCCGGTAGTGCTGCTGACACACACCAGGGTTTGGCCGGTGATGAGGACAACGGTGCCTGGCGACGAGGTGGACAGCGCCTCGGGGGGCGCTCCGCCGAGGGTGCCCCAGGCGGTCGATTTGGCGGAGCCGACCCCCACACCCATCCGCCTGAGCTTATGGTCCGTACCTTGTACAAAGAGGTTGAGGTCTTGGCTCACAGCGGGTCCCGTGTTGGTAGCGATTTGCCCGCCAAGGGATTTCCAGCTAGACCATGTACTGCCATTCCAGTACTTCTGCCAGACGGCGCCGTCGGTGCCGCGCGCGAAGGCGTAGATGTTATTAGCGGCGTTTGACGTCGCAGCAGGTGACGATGTTAGCTTCCCGCCGAGGGATTGCCAGCCTGACCACGTCGCGCCGTTCCACCATTTATGCCACAGGGCGCCGTCTGTACCTTCTACAAAGACGTCGAGACGGCCTGCTGACCATGAAGCGACCGCGGGACCGGTGCCAGGGGCGAGTTGCCCGCCGAGGGATCCCCAGCCAGACCAGCCGTTCTGATAGTACTTATGATACAGGGCGCCGTTACTGCCGCGCACAAAGACGTCGATGCGGAGGTAGCTGTAGTTCATCGAGACCGCGGCGGGTGATGAGGTACACACTCCACCGAGTGGGTTCCAGGTACCGTTACCGCTTAGCGCCATCGACGTGTTCCAGAGGGTACCATTAGAGTCGACGGCAAAGATTTGGGTTTGCCCAGTCGTAAACGAGGTGCTCGCAGCGGGGCCGGTGTCTGTCATCATTGAGCTGACCAGGTTCGGAGCAAGGGGTGTGATCGTTCCGCTCGCTTGGCCACTCACACTCGCCGCACTGCTTACCACAGCAAAAAGCGAGACGACCATCAGAGTTGCTAAGGCGATGCTGCTCATCGCAATACGTTTACGTTTCATCTTTTCCGCCAACAAAGGAAAACAATCTTGAGTGGCAAAGTGCTTCGGAGGATTCCGCATCTTACACGCAGAGAAGAGCTGTTAAAGCTTGCGGTTTGTGCCTGACCGCCGTAACTAAGTTGTGCGTCAGTCGTGAACGATGCCCTTCAAACGCTGGAAACCGAATAATGAAATGTAACTAAGCGATATAATGGGCTTACTCGCGGGGCAGCACCGGCCTTCCGACACTAAAAAATAAAAAAGAGGTGAGCAGATCGACCCACCTGATGTATCATCACCGCGGTTAGGGTGTCGGTGTTGGCCTCGGCGTAGGCGTCGGAGTGGCTGTCGGCGAAGCCGCCTAATACCATCTGCGCGGTGGCCTGTGCCGGTGTGTGCGTTGAATCGCCAGGATACATAGGCGTCACCCATACGTTCCAGGTGCAAACTGCGCGGTGCTGAACGAAATTGCGTTATCTATACAACCAGTGGTGCTACTTGGCGATGTTCCGACCTCTTGTCGTGAGACACTCTCTCAAGCATCAACTTGCGATCAGGGGAGGTTAACACCCCGATAGTTCGCATAACCCCCCCTTCTCAAGAAATACAAAAAATGTCCGATTTCGCAGCCTACATCGAGTATTTTCGCATGTTTGTTTGTAGAGAGAGACTTTTGATACCATATGGAAAGCAGGTACCTATCGACAACATTTCCGGATTCAAATTTGCCATTTTATACCTCATTCAACAAACTTGTCTAAGGGCACGTTAAATAAATTTATGAGCTGCCCTTAACAAACAAGAAAAACAATTCGAACATCGCGTAAGAAATGATCAGGAATGACTGCTCAGAAATAGTCAAGAGAGAATTTAATTTTGGCTGGAAAGCAGGCCGTTCTATATTCGAAGAGATCAAGGCTGTTATTATCCTGCGCGCTTGCGCCCCTCGTCACCGCAGACAAAAAACGTAGACAACTTTTGCCGCTTCAGACAAACCGCCCAACTATATCATAATCCTTGAACATAAATCACGGATCAATCGCGAGACGGACAAGTCTGGAGCAAAGCAGCAATTGAGCGCCAATTCTTTAGATATTTCCCTGAGCACTGCATAATCCACCTATCTAGTCCCAAAACTGCGTCGGCATCGGCTACATAAGTGTAAGATTCATCGCTGGGCCAAGTTCTGAAAAGCTACCAATACACAGCTGTTATGCACAAATACTAGCTTCTACGGCGAATTTCAGGTGTTTGAGACCGCTGATGCTAAAAACTTTTTTGAGGACAATGTCAGCGTAATAATTAATCGCAACGACGAGGCTTCTACCTTATTCACGCAAATACAAAACTTTTTCCAAGTAGAGACTGGTTAGCTCAAAAGAATCGAGTGAAGCTAGTATTTTCTGCACCAACGTTAGTACTAAACCAATGACTATTTGTTAAATTGATTGTTATGAGAATGAAGAATCAAATACGTAGACGATTTTCGTGCGAAGCCATCAAACGTCGCGCTATCTGAACTCCTTTCTGAAAGGGCTCCCCGCGAGAGTCAACAATATCGTGAAGAAAAGACGACTAAAGAAGTAATACCCTAAGGCGATCAAAGTCAGTCTGCCGTTTTTGTGACCGAGCGCAATTACAAGGCATCGACAGATCAAAAAACGGCCGAGCAACAGTCAATCAGATTATCGCAGAAGAGCCACGTAAATGGGAAAATACACACTCACTGTTCGGCGAATAGGATTGAGCGCAGTGATATCTCCTCTAGTCTATCTCAGCAACATCATCCTGCTTCCTATCCTGACAAGGAATCTGGTTATAACTGATTATGGTGCCTTCGCTTTGATTCTAATTACGCTCGGCCTATTGCCCCCGCTTGCGGCTTTAGGGCTCCAAAGTTCACTCGTTCGGTTTGGCGCCGCAGCGAAGGACAAACGTGACATCCGCGAGTTGTTTTACTCCATGGGATTCGTCGTTTTGGTTGGGAGCTTGACTCTTTCTGGGCTGTTTCTTTTGTTTGTGCCACAAATAGCGGCAAGCTTGTTTCAAAACAATTTCACCACAGCCCTGCTGCTTATACCGAACATCTTGCTTGCGTGCCTTACTGTTTATCTTTTGCAATATTTTGTAACATTCCAGCAGATCAAAAGGTACACTTACTTGAACCTTTTTAACGCGTACTTGGAAACAGCCCTTGTAGCCTTTTTTGTCCTCTCGGGTTATGGATTGCAGGGCGCCGTGATAGGACTCTTAATCGAGCAGCTTGTGGTGTTCTCCATTATGATATATCTCATACTCACGGAGATCGGGTTTGCTATCCCCAAGCTTACCCACGTGAGGGAGTATCTCAATTTTGGACTACCATTAGTCCCTGGCAGTATTTCGAGTTGGATCGTAAATTCAAGCGATCGTTATCTCATTGCGTTTTTTTTAGGTACCGCAGCAGTGGGCTATTATTCGCCGGCATACACCGCCGGGACTACCATCGGCATTATCTCAGCACCATTAGCGATGCTGCTTCCTCCAGTCCTGTCAAAACACTTCGACGAGAACAGCATAGCCGATGTACGCACGATCATGACGTACTCTCTAAAGTACTATATCGGAATTGCTCTCCCCTGCGTGTTTGCCGTATCGGTCTTATCAAAGCCGATTTTGCTTCTGCTAACCACACAGCAGATCGCAACAAACGGCTACTTAGTCACTCCGTTTGTTGCCGCAGGAACTGCGCTCTTTGGAGTGTACGCGGTGCTTGTTCAAATAATCGCATTAAAAAAGAAGACCGCCATTATGGGCACGATATGGCTACTCTGCGCTGCGTTGAATTTCGGGTTAAACTTAGTACTTATCCCTTATTTGGGCCTCATAGGTGCTGCACTGACAACTTTCCTCGCGTTCCTGTTCGCTTTCGTGTTGACTACAATCTATTCATTTAGATACTTTAAGTTTGACGTGAACGGTGGATTCATCGTGAAGAGTGTCTGCGGCTCAGGTATTATCGCCCTTTTTCTGTTCTTATGGAATCCCTCTGGGCTCTTAAGCATAGTTTTATCGATCACGCTTGCCGCGGCACTCTATTTGACAATTTTGCTTGCGCTGAGGGGTTTCACGATACAAGAGACTAAACTCATATACAACATTTACAGGGGCTCTGATTAACGCGCTTATTTGAAGTAGATTAGAAACGTGTGCTGCATTATATGCTTTTTAAAATGCGCCCTCAGTAACTGCCGTGACTTTCGATTAGCCCTTCCGGTTCATTAATGTCTAAGCGATGCCCAAAAGAGATTTGTGTGCGCGTAACGTGCTTTTTTGCTGAATTCTTCAAATTGGGGCAACTGTCGCATAGCACCCCCGAGACATCAACGGCACAAAGGTATCGCCGAATGAGACGGCCGCGCATAAGAGGAAGAAAATGAAAACAAAGCGATTTTTCAACGATCCGTAAAAACCGACACTGAATTGTTCAGTGGTATACCATTCATCGTTGCTGCAAAGCAAACGGCCTTGTTATGACTTGACCGTTAAGGCGTAAGAGTTTCAAGGCACAATGCAGGGCCATCATACCATTTGCAACGAAGCGCTTAACGCCCTAACGCTCTACTCGTCATAAACGATTTCAAGTTGTGGCCGGAACTAGCACGGCAATACCAGTTTTATTATTTGGCAAAACCGCTGGCTAAACATCGAATTCACGGTGGCAACACGTTAGCAGGCTCAGGCCAGAAGCAATAAAACGGCAGCGGAGTCAAATGATTTTATAATAGGCTAGCCAAAGAAACAATTCGAATACCGGCGCTCAAAAAAATGATCAAGAACGACTGCTCAGAAATAGTCAAGAAAGAATTTGATTTTGGGTGGAAAGCAGGCCATTCTATATACGAAGCCGACCGGCTGGCTTTGGAATACCAAAAAGGGGACATCCTTGATGTGGGCTGCGGCACGTGCCGACTGTACAACTTTTTGATTCAAAGCGCGTGGACAGGGCGATACATTGGCATTGACGCACAACGGTACGACGATTATGCGTACCCGCCGGGCGTTGAGATCATAACGAACGACGCAACCGCAGTTACCTTCCCAAAAATCGACACCGTGGTTTTGTACTGGTTATTAGAGCACGTAGAAGATCCATGTACTTTATTGAGCAAATCTATCAAGAGTTGCCAAGAGAACGTCCTTTTGTGTGTTCCGAAAAGAAATGAGGCGCTCTGGGAACGCGGAGTTGTTGAATACCATCAACTCGATAAAACGCATCAACATTGTGGTTTTTCACAAGAAGAGGTGAATACTATCGTGCGCTTAAGTGGAGGAAAGATCCGAAGCTACAAAGAGATGACCAAGATAAATGCGACAGTTGGTATAAACTTGTGGAACAATCGGATACCGAGAACCGCGGTCTTTATTCTTTCTAGGATCTTCTCTTCGAAAACCTTCAACGAAAACATATGGTGTGAAGTAGTAAAGGAATAACGAGAAAGCTTAGAATTGATCAACAGAGAATACTCGTGGACTGAATGTCAGGCGTGTTGCGCTACACTGATGGAGGATTTTTGCTGTGCTCTTTACGAATAAAAACGCAACTGTCATGAGGTTCAATGGTTTGTTGAGCGATGAACCGTACGACGAGCTTGTTCAAAAGTGAGACTACCTCTACGAGCGTGCTAACCACCTCGTTTGGAAACCAAACAAGGTCATTGTCATCCATTTACGCATCGGAACTGAAGAGATCCGGGCTGATCGCTTTTTCTGACGCTTTTTTGAAGCGAGTTAGACGTTTGATCCTGGCAATTGTGTAAGACTGGATTCTCAGGCAGGTGCGAAGGCTTGTGAACTGAGATAATCTGACAGTCAAGCTTCCTGACAGATGCAGCTTCCCTGCAACGTTAAATATATATTGGCAAATCAAGGTATGTCTGCGCATCTGAAAAGCTCAAGGGCTGGAATAGCGCTTGTATGCGGAAATGAACCTCACCATTATCACGAAGCGCAGTCAACGAAAAAACGAAATCGATAAGATCAACCGATTAAAGATATAGAGAGCTCATGATAGTTATATGCGAACCGCATTTTCGCGGTTTTGGGCACGCCCAATTTAATGCGGCTCTGGTTTGTTCAGTCGCTGAGGCTTTCCCTGAGGAGGAGCTGATATTTTGTGCTGAACGCGAACATTTGAATCATGTCAAGTGGATTGCAGATACTCACGTGGCGACAGTCAGGTTTGTCGAAGTCGAACTTCCAGATAGGGCCCTGCGCGAAGAGCAACGAGGTCGGCGCTTGCCCTTTGCAGCGCTCCTCGAGGAGCTAGTCCTGTACAGGCGCTTATTCAGATTGGCCGACAAAAATCGAGCGAGCCAAATAGTGTTTTGTACAGCAGCACATAGGAACGATCTAGTCATTATCAAAATGATGCTGAGACGATTTTCGCAGATCGCCTGTTTTGTTGTCCTACACGATCTGCAGAACAAAATCAGCACGCCTCAACCAAAGCTTCTGACATCTCAGTTCCTTTCATATCGACACTGGCTTCTCGCCGGCAACACGGAGAGAATACAGTACTTACTCCCGGGACCCCCGCCCCTTATGGAACAAGGACTTAAGAATTACTTGCCACGTCTAGACAACTGTATTTCGCCGATAGAAATTCCTTATGTCTTTGCAGATTCTGCCGGCACCGAGCCATTCAAAGATGATGTCATCCATTTTGGTTTTTATGGTCACGCGAGTTTGCGCAAGGGAGCGGACATTTTTTTCAAGTTGGCCGATGAAATAAGCGCTACAAGAACAAAATATCGGCCAATTTTTGTTCTCATTGGCGATATAAGAGATGAGCAGCTCAAAGAGATGCGGCACGCGTCTATCAATATCCCCGCACTTAACGCGCCCCTTACTCAAGAGGAGTTTGACAAATATAGCAAACGTATCGATTATGCCTTTTTTTTTCATGTAGCGAGTGCTTACGAATTAAATGGAACTGCGGCGATGCTGGACGCATTTTCATATCTCAAGCCAATCATCGCACTCAAGACCCCGCTCTCTGAATACTACTTCAACAAGATGGGGGATATCGGGTACCTTTGCCAGAGTTACAATGACGCAAAGGGAGCTGTTATAGAGATCCTTGAGACCAAACCTCTGGATCGTTATCGCGCGCAACAGGAGAACATACTCAAGCAAAGAGATCAATTCTCGCCAGCCGGAATTGCTCCGAAACTCCGCGTCTTGCTGCGGGAAAAAGCAGCTTAAATAACAAGCCGAGACAAAACGCCCTTGATGTGATACACACTCATTTTTCACTCGCCCAATGCGACGTTGAACATTTCGCCGCAGCGACGAATGTGGTAAAGGCACTCAACAATACTCGCTATCCTTATGTTCGCGCACCGTCTCTTTTCGCCTTCGCTATACGATTTAAGAGTCGCCAAATAGCAAATAGCAAATCGCAATTTCAAGATTTCTACCTCATTGATCCAGATACAAACTTCTTCAAAACAGAAATTGGTAAGTTCAGAATAATCTCCGCACGCGCTTACGCCCCTCCCGAGAGTTTTCAGTAGAACCACGAACAGCCCACAACGACAAACAAATACGCAAGATCTTCGTGACGGCTTAAACGTGCGGATTCCCGTGAAGGTAGGGTGCTAGCAGGTCGTAGAACCTGATTAATGTTGCCTAGACTCATTTTGGCTGGGTTACTTGCACAATTGCGAGCGTGCTAAAGGCAATAACGTCGCAGCGAAAACGTACTGAAAAGTTAAAAAAGAAAAAAGAAGAGGGGTAAAAACCCCTTAACGAACTACGCTATACGCCGCCTAGAGCCGTCCACTGACCCCATGTGCCGGGGGTCGCTGGGTAGTTATAGGATATCTGATAAAGGGCGGCGAAAGTGCTGGTGCTGCCGCGCGCAAAGACGTCGATGACACCATTATGCTTCGCTGTGGCTGATGGTGACGATGTAAGAGCCCCGGCGATGCCTTCATAGCCTGAGGAGCTTCCTACCCAGTTGCGATAGAGGTTGCTGTCAGTGCCGGTGACAAGCCAACCGATCTGGGATGTTCCCCAGTTGTACGCGGCCGGACTGGTGCCCGAGAGAACTGTCCCTCCGACGTTTACCCAGCCAGACCATGCCGCACCATTCCAATGCTTATAGTAAATGGTGCCGTTGGTCCCGGCCACGAAGACGCCGATCTGGTTACCCGTCGCAGTCGCACCGGGTGCTGAAGTCAGCTTCCCGCCGAGGGATTGCCAGCCGGACCACGACGTGCCATTCCACCATTTGTGATAGAGCGCGCCGTTCGTACCTTCCACAAAGACGTCGAGACGACCTGGGCCCCACGAGCAGACCGAGGGTCCGGTATTCTTGGCGAGCTGCCCGCCGAGAGAGACCCAAGCGGCAATCTTGTACGTGCTGTTATTAGTTTGAGTGATCTGCGTGGCATTAGGCGAGATGACCTTTTCATAGACGCTGCCATCGTTGCCGCGCACAAAGACGTAGATGGAAGCATACGTAGCCGATCCACTCGCAAACGTTGCGTTCGCAGCGGGTGGTGCCGTGAGAGTCCCGCCGAGAGACGTCTGAGATGATGTCCAGCTCGTGCCATCAGGTGACTCCTTCCAGACGAGGGAGTTATCGGCGCCTACCCTTATAAAGAGGTCGAGGCCAGTCCCATTGATTGAGCACACGCTAGGCGCTCCGGCGCCGACGGGCGCACCGACCACAGTAGGAGTCGAGCTGCTGCTCTGTGCCGCGCTCACGCTCAGCGTGCTCGCACTGACCGCACAAAGCGAGACGAGCATGATGGCCGCCATGGCGACACTCAAGAAAATACGATTGTGTTTCATATATATCACCGTGTTCCGTTGGCGGCCGTTTTCGTGGGCGAACATCGACATCCACGCAGACGCGGCCGTTACCGGAGCCTTTAGTAAGGTAGTTACGAATATGCCTATCCCTTATAAAGGTTGTCGAAATCTGTTTTTTGCACTGTTTAGAGTCGTGACCACCACGGGGTTTCTTTACCAAAGACGGCTACCAGTACTTCTATTCATATAATGATTGTCCGACAGATTCTTGTCACAGTGTTTGTGAATGGCGCCGAGGATTAACTAACGTGAGCTTTCCCTTCGCGCTGCCACGAGCGTTGTAACACGACTTGCTTCGTCGGCGCAGGCGGCCGTGAAGCAGCTTAATAGTGACCCGAACTCTTTATAAAACCGCACTTTTACAAACTCGTTCTGATAGTCAAACGCGCTCAGAGTTTGCCCTCCGCAAATGCGGCACTGCCCGCCGGTATTAGTGGCTGCCCGCCCATGGGTGCATAGCGGAAAGGACGGCGATATCCTTGACAAATCGTTGATGATGCTTCAGGCACAAAAATAGGGTCTAAATTGTATCATCTTGCCAACGTGCCTTATCAGGCAAAATCACTTTTTTTAGCCATTTTACGCCACCAGAAAAAAGGAAACGATTTCGTTTCAGATTGCTCGCTACATCGGTTGAAATTCCTCCGTCAAATGGCATCTACGCGGTGGCAGCAGTCCTTTGTGCGTCTCTTGTCATTAGGCACCTCCGTTGCAGATGCAGTCGATCTAGCTGAAAGAACTTAGTGTGCCTCTCGGACTGCTATGATGATCCCGTACTCCTGACGAGTATGTTCGCGAATTGAAGAGGGACCGACTGGCAATGACGGCGCAACGATCTCAATGAATGTGACAAGTGAGCTTACAGCATCTGGGGACCGATAGCTCGTCGTGCTTAAAGCCGAGCGAGTTATCGATCACAGACACGATCCGTAATGCTGGCGGTGCGCGTTTCTCGGTGCTAGGGTGCTAGGCGGTTCATTCGCTGGGAGTGTACTACTCAGCGCACGTAGTGGCTACTACATGCCGCCGACGGACGTCCAGCCGGACCAACTGCCGTTGCTATAGGAATTCTCCCAAAGGCCGTTGTCACCGCCGCGCACAAAGACGTCGATCGCACCGCTCGTCGGTGAGGTCGCGGCGGGTGATGAGGTCAGGGACCCACCGAGGGAGATCCAGTTGGACCACGACGTGCCGTTCCACGTTTTTTGATACATGGCGCCGTTCGTGCCTTGTACAAAGACGTCGAGACGACTGCCCGATGAGGAGGCCGCTGGTCCTGTGCCGGAAGCAATCTGCCCGCCGAGAGAGGCCCAGTTGGACCAGGAGGAGCCTCCATTCGTGGTAGTCTTCTCCCAAAGGCCGTTGTCACCGCCGCGCACAAAGACGTCGATCGCACCGCTCGTCGGTGAGGTCGCGGCGGGTGATGAGGTCAGGGACCCACCGAGGGAGATCCAGTTGGACCACGACGTGCCGTTCCACGTTTTTTGATACATGGCGCCGTTCGTGCCTTGTACAAAGACGTCGAGACGACTGCCCGATGAGGAGGCCGCTGGTCCTGTGCCGGAAGCAATCTGCCCGCCGAGAGAGGCCCAGTTGGACCAGGAGGAGCCTCCATTCGTGGTAGTCTTCTCCCAAAGGCCGTTGTCACCGCCGCGCACAAAGACGTCGATCGCCCCTGCACCTTGAGACACGGCAGCGGGGCCTGACGCCAGAACCCCGCCGAGGGACGTCGACGCCGACCAGCCCGTCGTGCTATCCCATTGCTTGAAGTAGAGGGCACTGTTCGTGCCTTCTGCAAAGAGGTCGAGGCTGCCATTATTCTGCGCGCATACTGCAGGTGCTGAGGCGACGGGCTGCGTCGTGGCTCTGCCGAGTGAAGCTGACGTAGTCGCGGGATAATACTTCTGCAGGTTTGCGACTATCTGGGGGAAATCTAGTGATTTGTACTGGCTTAGCCCATCGGGATTGTCGCCACACCAGACATGGAAGCTGGTGAAGCCGATTCCATTGGCGTATGACCAGTTCAGCATTGAGAGATACGACGTACCGCTGCCGCTAAGTGAGTTGGCATATATCTGGTTGTCGCCGCCGCTATTAGCCCACGTGCCAGCGAGGAGGCCGTTCTGGATGCCAAGCGCAGCGGCCTGCTTTGATCCAGTTTGGATGGACGACCACTCAGATGTGTAGTAGCTCTCCCAGCTGTTCGCGACCGTGAATGAGTTTGTATACACCGGATTCCCCTCTTGCCACAGACCGCACTGGTCACAGTTGAAGTTCACGTAGCCTTTGAAGTAATTCTGCAGGTAAGCGAGGTCGCCGGTCCTGCCGCCTTCAGAGGCGACGTACTGCCAGCCAGCAGTTTCGAGTGACTGGAAATAGCTTGCAAAATGGCTGATCGGAGTGCTCTGGAGCTGTCCGCCGTCCCAGATGGGCATTTCGATATCAATAATTGGCAGCATATTGAGCGATTTGATCGTGGTGAGCTGCGTCTGATACGTTTGACTGTCGGGGACGACCACAACGACAGCGGTGAATCCTTGTTGTTTAAAATAGTTCAAATTGGTGGTAGTTACCATTGACGGCGCGCAGCCAATCCAATATTGTATCGGGTGCGTCGTTGCGCCTACTGATGGCTGCGTCGCGTTCGCCGCTCCCGCAACGTTTGCCGTGGCGGCGGTGAGAGAGATCAAAACCGCACCTAAAAGCACAAGAAATGCGAACCTTTTGAAACGCTGAGTCCAGGCGTGTATGCGGACGCGCGTTTTTCTATGAGGGACCGACTTGTTCATAGATATCTCTAGCGAAAAAAACTACCCGGTCAGCAAATAAGTTGTGTATGAAAAGCGTGCCTAAAAAAATGGGACGATTTTGTTTGTGCATAACTCTCCCTTAAGAGCTTCGCCTGAAAACGTGTCAGAAGATACTATAAAGGCTCCGGTCTGTGCTGAAAGTAGAAGTTGCGCTGCAGTGTTCAGATAGTAAAAAAATGAGTACGCTCAAAAGATGAGATATCCGTTCGTCGCCTTTTTTTCCAGCGTCGTTACAGCCGCTTAGCTTGTGCTTCCTCTTTCTTGGTGCGTCCTCCTTATTTCGGCTGCTGTGCAACCAGTCTTTGAAACGCTGCTGCCGTGAATCATAACGGTTTTGCATCTTGGCGCTCTGGCAGTCAGTTGTCGTCAGGGACTCAAAAAAGCACGCACAGGAGGCTTATAAGAATGGGAACAGCTAACGTACACGACCCCCAGATCAAAAAAAAGAACGAGGCACCCGTTTCACACCCGGCAAAGATTCAGGCCTCAAGCGCGATCGTGCTTCGCCGAGATAATTGAACGGGGGTGCGAGACAAAACGCGTAGATATTTACGTTTAGACCTTTGCGGCTTGTTCCACGTGGTTGTCGGTGCAGTTCTGGAGGGTGATGGTGGCGCCTGCGATTGGGGTGCCCAACGTGGCGTTGGTGAGCATTCCGTTTATCGTGAAGTTCTGGTTGACGGATGCTGTGGATGGAGCGGCGGCGGTGAGGGTGATCGGTGTGCTCATCGATTCGTTGCCGATGGCGTAGACGTTGCCGTCCTCGCTCCCGACGTAGACCACCCCGTTGGCGACGGCGGGAGAAGAGCAAAACCAGGCCCCGGTCAGGTCGTGTAGTTCCACTTCAACTGGTTGTTTGGCTGGACAGACCCAGCCACCGCGCTGTAATCACCGGTGTGCGTAGCGTTGTAGCGGAGCTGCATCGTATCGGTCTGTGCTGCTGCAGGAATGGCTCCAGCGCCTGCGAATAAGACTATAATGAGAATGATGACTACAGAAAATGAGACCTTTTGTATGCGCGCATGATTGCCCCGTAAGAGCTTAACGCCTAGAACGTGAGAAGATACGATAAGCCTCGGGCCTAAACTTATAGCGGAAGGCAGCACTCAGTGCGCTCTAAGGCCTTGAAAAGGAAAAAAGAGATATGAGCTAGCGATGCTCGTTGAGTACATTGCCAAAGTAAAAGGGGCTGACTAAACTCGCCCCACCACGCACTCAAGCCTAGTGCGGTTACTTGATCATCGTTCGTTTGATAATCGAAGCCCGTTACTCTATATTCTGTCTCTTATTTTACATCCGGCCAGTATCTCTCGTTTGTGGAGAGAGCTAGCTAAACGACAACAGTTAAGCTAGCACACCGCCGTTGTACTCTTTTGGTTCATTTTTCCGTCAAGGGGGGGCGACAAAGGAGGCGAATTCGGGTTAGAGCCCCCAACGCGAGCCGATCGCGTAAAACTTACTGGACATCGTCGTAGCAGTGCGTTTGTGCGTCCTGGCCGGCCGCGAAGGTTATCGATTATAGAGTTCCTGAAAGAGCCCGGTGTGCTTCTCGGGCGCCGTCAAGAATTCGAGGAGGTGGGGCTCTTCGATTAGCTCATACATCGGTTTTCGCTTTATCAGCCCCTGGTCGGGCACCTCTGCCGGGTAGGCGACCCTGATCTCAGGCACGTTGTGGTACGCTCGGTTGTGCAATAGCCTGCCGTTGATGAGCTCATAATATGCGGCACCGCGGAGCTTCGTGTAGGACTCATAGACTGAATCGAACGACCGGCACACCCAGTTTGCCATCTTGAGCGTGCGATCCGACGGGTTTATCGTCACGTGCCCGTAGTTTGGCGGAACGATCACCTTGTCGCCCCGCGTTGCCTTGACGAGAATGACCTCATCAACGCTCTGGTCATTCTGCGCGCGCTGCAACAGGTAGTGCGCGTCGCCGTCAAGCACCTCGTATATCTCGGGATACGCGTAGCGGAGCTTCGGGTTCACGCGCGGGTGGTAGTGCCCGTACGTCTTGACGCACTCAAGCCCCATGTTGAACGGAGGGATGATCGTGATGTCGTAGCGGAGCTGGTGGCGCGTGATGGCCTCCGCGTCGGTAAGCGAGAGAGCCAGGTCGCGGTACATGTAGTACGCGTCACGATCTGGCGCCGCCTCAAACCACGCCGTATCGAACGCGACGTCACGTAGGTCGTAGAGCCGCCGGACGTCGGGTCCGATCAGCTGTCCTCCAAACTTGAGCTTCATGGATGCCTCAACCGTGCATTCAGGTTCCTCAATTCTCGCTCAACTACCTTATCGTTTGTGCACACTGCGTTATCGCTGTCTCGCGAGAAAAACGCTGAAGAATCGTATCTCGCTTGCCGTAAATCCTTTAAGGGCAAACAGGATCGCCGTGTACGCTGCGGCACAGATCACGATCAGGGCGGAGACGCTCAAAAACCCTGAGGCGTGCCATACCAGAACAAACGAGGATACCACGATCGATGCAAAAATACTTTTTAAAACGAAGCCAAAATCCACATCGAGCGTCATGTGTTGAACAGAATAAATCGCCGTAACCGCGAAAACAAAGCCGTAGCCCAGCACCGTCGTCAGAGCCGCAGCTATGATCCCAAAATAGGGGACGAGGACCAAGTTAAGTCCGATGTTTAATGTCGCACCTAGGATCCACATCGTGCCAATGATCGCCGTCCTTTTTTCAAAGGTGAGTACGATCATGATTATGGACCACACGCCAAACAGCAGCGAGCTCAACGCGGTGAACGGCGTGATCAGATAGCCGTTCGCAGCTATTGCAGGGGTTGTTAGTACCAGCAGTATGGGCTTCGACAGAACTGAAAACACGAACGCTGCGGGCACGGCAACTGCGAGGAAGTATTTTATCGAGTACCTGATAATCGTCTTCACCTCCGCGATTTGGTGTGCGTCATAATACTCGTAGAGGGCCGTCGGAACGAGAATCGTAAAGGGCGTCGCTAAAAGACTGACCGTCCAGCCAAGCTGGTACCCTGGAGAGTAGTACCCGACCCACGCGACACTTAAGAAGAACGTAATGATGTACCGGTCGCTTACCCCCAACGCCCAACTCGACACGCTGCTGGGCACAAAAGGTAGGCCGTATTTTAGATAGGCCTTTAACTTAGAGAAACTCGGCATAGTCACCCCGATATCTCTCGAGACGTAATAGGTCGAGATCAGGGCTATGACGAGCAAGCTGATGAGATATGCAAAAGCGGCCCCGGCGAGTCCGAGACCAACCACCACGAACGCTGCGATGAGTATGACGTACAGGGCGGCCTGAAGCAATGAGACAATCGAATATCGTTTCGCCTGTTGAAACGTCCTGAAGTAGGTCTGTGGCACGTTGTTGTACGCGGCCACAAACGTGATTAATGGCAATAAGAGGGCAACGGTACGATTATTGCCGAGCAAATCTGCAGCGATCGAGTGTTCAAACAAGAGCAGAATGAAACTCGAAACTAGGCCTGCACCGAGAACAACGAGAGCGATAGAGTAGTAGCCTTCACGTATCTCGTCTTTATTTTTTTCCGGAGCTAGAAATCGTACCATCGAATTCGGTAGGCCTAAAAGCACCACCATTGGCACAAAGCTGGCTGTAACGACGATTAACGACCAGATCCCGTAATCCTGAATTGTCAGGATCTTCGTCAGGATCGGCAACAAGAGGACAGGACTGAGCGAGACCACAAGGCTGGCGAGTCCTGTCAGGCCGATTCGTTTGACCAAAAGCTCGTAGTCACTCACGTTACACCAAGAGACGATAAACCACTTTCAGAACAGCGCGCTGCAAGTCTCGCACCTTTTCGGTTTCTGCCTGTGTCAAGGCCATGGGATACTCCGTCGCGACGTATCACGAGGATCTCCCCCAATCGCGTCGGAATGTCGTCATGCTCATCGGTTTAATTTCCACTGAGAGCGCTGCTCACGAATGAAGAGATAGCTAAGTGTATTTTAGGCTACATAGGCTCTGCAATTCGCAAAGCGAGTTCATTTTTTTTGTAACGGCAAACAGATTTAAATGCTCCGCTTCACTTTCTATTCTTGTTCGTTGTGGTACAAAGACGCTGCACAACGCACTACGAACCTCCTCTTATTCAGTGTGCGAGCGAACTGAGTGGTATAGTCCGCCAGCGTCGAAGTTAATCAAAAAGAAATCAGAAAAGAAAAAATCGAAAGAACACTTTTTCGCGACCTTTGCTAACTCGCCTTTACCGTCACCGGTGCGTACTTTATTGCCATCTAGGGGACAGAGGTGACGCTTTCTCGATACTTCGCGACAAACTGGAAGGGGTCAGCGTCAAGCACTTCCATGGGCGAGGAAATACCTGCCGGTGGCGTTGGTGGCGTCGTTGTGGCGAATGCGGTTGAGACAGTAGTAGGTAGTGTCTTCTTTTCCGACGGGGCGCTCCACCGCTACTCAAGGTGGACTTGAAGTGACGGATTGGTGACGGCGAGGGTGGAACTGGACGCAGTTTGATTTGGTCCGGGCGGCGGTGACGGTGACGCTAGCGACGTTGCTCGTAGCGTTGGTGTAGGTGGCGTCGCCTCGTAGGGGATACGGTAGTAGAGGTGCCTCGTTCTAAGTGAATTAGTACGTACCGTTCGCATCGATTACGTTCGTCGTAACGTCGTTCCACGTAGTTGTCGGTTGAGTTCTGGAGGAGCGGTGGCGCCTCCAATCGGGGCGTCATTGGTGGTACTAAGGGTGACGTTCACCTAGACGGGTGTGGTGACTTGCGTGCGTTGCGAGACGTTCGTTCTAGGCACGTGGTGATGGCATTATATACCATCGGCGGACATCCAGGATCCCCACGCGCCGTTGCTATAGGACTTCTGCCAGAGGCCGTTGTCGCTCCCGAGCACAAAGACATCGATCGTTCCAGGAGACGGCGATGTGGCTGCAGGTGACGACGTCAGAACCCCGCCGAGGGATTGCCAGCCGGACCACGACGTGCCGGGCCACGTTTTTTGATACATGGCGCCGTTCGTGCCTTCGACAAAGACGTCGAGACGACTGCCCGATGAGGAGACCGCTGGTCCTGTGCCGGAGGCAATCTGGCCGCCGAGAGAGACCCAGTTGGACCAGGAGGAGCCTCCATTCGTGGTAGCCTTCTGCCAGATGGCGCCGTCGGTGCCGCGGACAAAGACGTCGATCGTACCGTTACCCGGTGATGTGGCTGCGGGTGATGACGTCAGAACCCCGCCGAGGGAGGCCCACGCCGACCAGGTCGCCCCATTCCAGTGCGTATAGTAGAGGACCTGGTTGGTGCCCTGTACAAAGACGTCGAGGCTGTTTGTACCCCGCGCGTCGGCGGCAGGGCCCGTGCCGGAGGCAATCTGGCCGCCGATCTGGTACCAGCCGTTCCAGGAAGTGCCGTTATTCGTAGTATTGTCAGACCAGAGGGCGCCGTTGCTGCCGCGCGCAAAGACGTCCAAGTACCCGGGGGCGCGTGACGTCGCAGCGGGTGATGACGTCACATTCCCGCCGAGGGACGTCGGCGCCGTCCAGGTCGTGCCCGTCCAGTACTTATACCACAGGGAGCCGTTCGTGCCGTTTACAAAGAGGTCCAGGCTGTTTGCATTCTGCGCGGACACGGCAGGTGACGAGGTGATGGGGACGTAGACGTTAACGTTGACGATATTGCTCGCGGCGCTGGCGTAGGTGGCGTTGCCATCGAACGCGGTGCGATAGTAGTAGTTATTCGGGACCGACTCGTTGTTACTGAATTGGTAGTTGCCAGTCGCGCCGGTCACCGTGGTCGTCACGTTGTTCCACGTGGCGTCGTCCGTCGAGTTCTGCAGGGTGATGGTGGCGCCTGCGATCCCGCTGCTCGGCGTGCCGTTGGTGAGCGTTCCGCTAATTGTGAAGTTCTGGTTGAGGGTAACCTTCGTCGGTGAGGCACTCGCAGTAAGGATAATAGAGGACGACGACTCAAACGCGTGAATGTTGGCGACATAGGAGTTTGCTGCGCCGTAGGCCACTGCTAGGTCGCTCCACGTGGTTCCGCCTAGACTGTAGAAGCTCTGGCCGGCTATAGCGTTTGGCGCGTTGTCATCCCAGCCAGATTCCTTGTACTGTACGGGAACCGGATTGCCATCTCCAGGCGTGGTGAACTTGATCACGACAGCGAACTTCTCACCCTTCGTCAGTGGCACAGTCGTGCTCAAACTCTCGGTGTAGTACCCCGCATATGAGAACCCCGCATTGGAGGCCGTGCCCGAGATGGTCGACATAAGGGTACCGCTCGTTGGGATGCTGGGGTTTGTGGGGTTAACGTAGACCTGTGCCGTATACTGAGTGTCCTCAACGGGTGCCCAGAAGCTTACCGCATTAAGCGTCCCGGTGGAGTTGGCTGTAAAAACGTTCGCTCCGTAGGCGGTCGAAGAAGACCCCGACCCAATGGTGGTTTCCATTCCAAAGGGGTCATACTGGTAGTTCGTCGTGTAGTTCGTCGTCGGTTCAGCGGTGAAGACCGTGTTTTCCTGGTAGCCCATGTTGAGGTCGTAGTACGACACGTAGAAGTACCCAGACTGACCAAACGACGTGCCCCAGCTGTTCTTGCAGATCCATGCACCGTTTCCGGGCGGGGTTGTGGAGAAGTTCTTCGCTGAGAAGTTATCATTCCAGCCCACGATGGTCACGGCGTGGTTTTCTAGCTCTGCGGTACCGTCGTAGTAGGCCGCTGTGGCTGAGTTATAATAGGAGCTTGTACTCGTTCCCCCGTCCCACGTAAAAGCAGTATATACGCCGCCATACGTCATCACCGCAGACTTTATGGCGTTGTTGTCCAGTAGTGACTGCTTCAGCGGCAGGAAATACACGTTCTGTACGTGCATCGCTGTCTGAGATGTGGTCGGACTGCCGCCGCACGACGCATCGCTGTAGGGGTCAGACGCGCTCGTCACCGGCCCTCCGTGGATCGTAGCGCCAGTGGCATCCGTCATGGTGGTGCCCCACCGGGCGAGGTAGGCGGTTGACATCGCTGCATTGCCGCCGGCACAGCACGTGTAGTCGAAGTCGGCAAAGTTCTTTAGGTTGTTCTCTGAAAATATCGTGGTCAACCCAGGCAACAGATACGACTCGAGCGAGCCGAACGTGGCAAACGTCCAGCAGCTTCCGCACTGGCCCTGATTCTCCACCGGGCTCACCTTGTTCAGGGTGCGAAGGTCGTACGTCGCGGGGTATATCGCCTGCGCCTGCACCTGCGCAAGGCTCGTAGCGGTGGGCGCTTTCGAAAGTTCATAGGGTGGCGGGACCCATCCCAGACCGAGTCCGTTAACGGTTTGCGTCGCCACTTTTCCGGCCGACTTGTTCTGCTGATATTGCACAAAGGCGGGGTTTAGCGGCTGTTTTTGCAGCGCTGCCGGAAGCGAAGCGCTTGTCTGCGCAGCAGCGACGGTGCTACTCTTCGCGAGCACCAACCCCGTCGTTCCCACAGAGCTTAGCAGAAGGATCGTCAGGGCGAGTACACCCCATTTTGTTCGTAATTGCATTTGATCGCCGACGTCGTATCGTTCGTTTGGTTTTACTTGCGACAAGGGCTTGTGTTGGTGGCCATCTTGCTTCGGTTAGTGTCTACGCACGCGCAACGTGCACAACCATAGCCGATTCCGCGGTGAACTCCGCACACTCTCCTCTGTTTCTATGCGGAAGTGCTTGGCGTCAGACGCAGGCTTGTTATCCCCACGAGACGTGTCGCTTGCAACGCTTAATAACCACTACGTTCTACACGTAAAGCTTTATCCCGCGCACCTGTGCGTCGCAGAAGCCCGCTCGGGGACATGGTCGTGGTCAAGCGGCGGCATTGAAAACTCTAACTACTTTTTGTAAGGGTGCGTTTTGCGTGGGGTGTCGTGGCTATGATTCGGGTTACGAGGAGTGCGTTGCACGCTAGCATTTAGAACAACGTGCGCAAAGAATTGGAGTTGACCTGCGAATAGAGAAAGTAATCGCCGACGTCCTATGGTTCTGTCACTTCTCTCGACAGCGTGTGTCGTTGGGTATCGAAACCTGGGCAGCGGCGTTCAACGTTGCGACGTCGCGCCGGGTCAAATCGGAACCCTTTACTACAATATCCCGCATATTAGCGTGGATAAATTTGTGGGAGAGCGCACACAATGCGGTTACGACCAAGCCCCTTGCTGCTGTCTGCGCGACTGTTCCCGTAGAAGGCGATATGTCGCGAGAGAATTGTCATCAAAGGACAATATTGACAAACTTTGTTGATCTTGTATTAGTCATTTTCGCAAGTTTTATATAAGAGGCAATGAAACGATTAAGAAAGGGCTTTCGAAAGACGTTACTATGGAAAGATACAGAATTCATTCGAGGCATGTCATTGATGCGCCGTTTGAAGCCGAGATCGGGTGGCTTGACCGGCTAAAAGAGCGCGTCGTTGACGTCTTGATGCAACCCGTCATGTCGGTTGGAGTCGCGCTATACGTTTTGTCTATGTGGCTCCTCGAACGCAACGGCGAAGCTGTTCGCTAACCACTCGTTACTTGTTTTGCCACTTTTGAGATCTCTCGTCTCGCTTCAGCCTCACAGCAACGAAAGAAGCCGCGCTGTTGACACACAAAAGATCACCTGAGCCTACGTGTGTGCGCCCCTATAACTGAGACATTCAGCCGCGAATTTCTGTCACGCTCTTCAATTCCCAAAGCGGCTGTCGTTCCAAGCGCTCTCAAGCCGTTCCGGCACAGCGTTGCTCCAAAGATGAGCCATCCCAGTGCAACTCTAGGACAGCGGACGACCCCAGGTAAAGCGCTTTATGCTAGTGGCACAATGGTTTTAGTATGTCAGTAATACTGATGCTGACGGCGACCACGACCGGCGGGGGCGCGATGACCTCGTCAGGGATTGCACAGACAGACATACTAATAGGCGCCATTGTCGGCGTAGCGCTTCTTGCGTCACTGGTCGTCACCGAACTGCTGTCGTCACGCCAAGTCTGGAACAAGAAGGCAGCCGCAGCGGTGCGCGGGATCAACGTGACGCTCCTGATCGTTTTTTTCGTCTCCGTGGCATTCAATGTGACACGGCTAGTATAGGCAAAAAGGGGAGCACCCCAAACAAGAGTATGTTGTTCACCGCGTGCATCGTGACAACAAACGGCAGGTTTTTTGTCTTATAAAATGCGACGCCGAAGATGAGTCCTACTCCGAATGCGAAGAGCAGCTCGTGGTAGTTGGCGAATCCTGATTGCATCGCACCAAAGATGATGCTTGTGATGAGTATGCCGACAATCGGCCCGCTGCGTTGCACAAGCTCCGGTTGCAGCAGGGCTCGAAAGAGTAGCTCTTCCACGAGCGTCACGACGAAGATCATCGCGACGCTGAGCTCGACAAGCCCGACAAGCGAGTATGATGGTATGAGGGCGGGATTTGCGAGAATTTGGTACTCGATAAGCGCCAGGGCTACGCCGACGAGGGCGCCTATCGGAATGAGGTACGTCAACTGTAGGCCTCCCGTGAGACCAAGATTGTGGCGGCTCAGCTTGCGGTGAGCAACGACCGAAATGATCGGGATGAACATCACGCCGTAAATGGCCACCAACCAGTACAAGGTCGTGGTCGGGGTGACCGCGAAGGAGACGCTGACGACGCGCAACAACGACACCAACGCAAGCACTTCTAAGAGCTCGACACGATCTCCCTGCAGCACCCCTATCGCGGCGACAATCACGACGAGGTTTAACGCTTGCACGCCGACCCCCGCAACGCGGTACCCAGCGAAGAGCAAGCCCTCGCCGACGAGGATAAGGAATATGGCGAGGAGCTCATACCAAGCCAAGTTGAAAACAAGCCGTGCCCTAGCTGCAGGAGCTAGCGCAGCTCGTGTGGCGTATGTCACCAGTAATTCAGTGCTCTGTGCACGGCTATAGGTGCTACGACCCCGGGCGTAAACGGTGTACGCGTGTGTGGTCGCGACGCTGTCCGTGACCGTGAACTGATAGTGCCCGGAGGCGTCAGTGGTGGTGGTGGCCGTGAGCACCTTGTTCGTCGGGTCATCCGTGTTGTAAAGAACGACGGGCACTCCCACCAGATCTGCGCCGCCGCCGCTCGTGAGCTGTCCGGCGATCGTGACGGGGTGCCCAACGAACTGGTGTCGGGGGATGGCGGTGGCAGTGATGGTCGTGGGAGTTTCTACTCCCCTTGAGCGCCTCTGCGCAAGGTTTCTGTCAGTGGCACTATACGGAGCTCCGGTCCTGTCAGCGCTTACATTCGCCCCATGGTCCCTTAAAGCAAGAGCGGATTCGCTTGGGGTCAAGATGCCGTCTGGTTGCCTCCGTTCTTCTTCGCCCGGCAATCCCGTGACCCTCCTTATATTTCAAAAACCAGTTGCCGGCCTTTAACCGTGTTGCCGGCCTTTTATACGCAGAAAGTACTATAGGTCACATCGACGATAGAATATAATACTACCGTTATTGAGCGATCGTAGCACGCATAGCAGAGATATGCCGGAACGTGCAGAGTTGCGCTATCGGTACGGCCTTCGCGACAGCCCAATCGCAGCGCACCTTCGGGACGCGCTTACTGGCTGAAAGCGCGACGCTGGAGGCAGGAAAGACGTGCAGGTCGATTCAGTGGTGCTGTCCGGGAAAGCCGCAGCCGCAGCGCCGCTACAGTGCAATAGTCGTCTCGTCACCGGCTGCCGCTCAGTTCCCCGACTGAGGCACGCGCAAGTCAACGAGGACCGTTGTGAAGCTATATGTAGTCAAGAAGCGCCGCGCTTTCGGTAAGAGGAGTTTTCGACACGAAGGAGTTAGTTTCCTGGACCGTGCGAACCCATCCGGAATCAGGCCGTCGCAGACGACCCTGACGAGACACTGTCAACGCCGATCTCAAGGCAATGAATCGCTCAGAGTCACCGAAATCGCGTTAGATTCGTCGCCGAAAAATGCACGGTGGCACGGCTGAGGGGGGGGCGGAAGAAAGACGTCTGCCCGTGCAGCGCGTAGTCAAGCAGAACAAGCGTTTCAGTCGGCACTTTTGCCCTAAGCGTGATCCTCATCACGGGCGTCATGTCACGTTTACCAGCAGGTACGTTTCCCGATAGGGGGTTGTTAGATCGTTGTCGAGATACAACAGGAAGTTAATCCGCATGTCGTTTCCGGTGCGATTAGGCGTTAACGCTATCGTCTCTTGCAGGTTTTCGCCGTTTGCGACTGTCACGTTCCCCGTATAAAGCGTGCTCGATGTTTGGTTATCAGTGAGCTGAGCGACGACCGTATAGTTTACGTCGCGGCCTTCGTGATTCGTGACGCCGACGATGACTGACTGCTCGTTGCCCAGAGTAAAGTTCGTGGGGTACCCTTGCATCATCCCACTGGGCCCCAGAAGGTAGAACTCGGTGTAGGTTTCGCCGATGCCGGGGGCAAAGAAGGCGTAGGCAAGCGCTGAGGCGGAAAAAAGAACAGAGCCTGCGAGCAGGATCGCCAAGGCCAACTGTAGTTTGGTGTTCAAGCGCGGCCGGAACGCCCCTTTGAGTAGCCCAGACGCAGCAAAGTTGACGGAAAAGCTATCGCCAGGCGGGAGCGCGCGCCTTCGCGCATATGCGACGGCGGTACTGGCGACAATGAAGAGAGTCAGAGCGGCCGCGACCGGTTGCGCGCTCACGTTCCACGCGAAGTTGAGGCCGTACGCAAGCAATGGCACGACAGCGATGCTGAGCCCAAACGATAGCGCCACCCGTTCAACGTCGTTAATGTCTCTTCGCCGCGGAAAAAGGGCAGCAATGAGTGCGTATCCTGGCACGAAGAGGAGTGTCGCTGTTTCGATCACTACCCGGGCGGTTGCACTAAGCTGTGGGATAACGACGAGTGCGAGGGCCACAAAGGTAACAACTAATATGATCGTCAAATCTGCGTTTGGATAGTGGGCAGCGCCTTTCTCGTTTTTCACGTCTTCGCTCGCTTTAGTGCTAGAGACCCCCGTGCGGGGCAAAACGTCAGCGTACCGTAACGCCTGTCAACTGTACGCTGTTTGAGCTTAAGTTTATCCTTCGTGCGCCAGAACCCGCCGAAAACGCCTCCAAAAGCGAGCGTCAGTAGCTTCGGTAGCGATTAGCCGTTTGGCCATACAAACTCTACGCGTCGCTGCGATCAGGCAGGGTAAAGTGCGCTTAGCTCGTTGGCCTGTGCGTTGTTAGCGTATCCGATGACCGAGCCGGAATCATACACTCTTGATCCGAGACTGGTCCCTGCCCCGCTGGAGGGCGTGAACGTCACGTTGACCGGAATGGAAGCCGGCGCCTGGAGGGACGTAACGTTAAAAGACAGGCCGTTATTGATGGTTCTAATCAGGAATAATGGGGGGCTTTGGACATTATGGGTGGACTGAATCGCGCTACCATTATTGTAGTAATACGATGCGTCGTACATGTACATGCTATCGCTGAATATCTCGCCGCGGCTCTTTTGGCCGATAGTTTGCACCGCGGTGAGCTCCGAGGCCGTTAGCGTTTCCCGCGGCCACGTAGGACTGCCAAAGAGGTGATTGTCGATGTTTGCCGTCGGGCTCAGGATCATACCGAGTGTCAGCAAGGCAACAGCTGACGTTAAAAAGACCGCTTTCGCCCCCGTACCGCGAACGAGCGCGACCAATATCAACGCAGCTACCGCGAGCGGCACGGCGTAGAGTATCTGTGAGAAGAAGATCCACCTCTCGGTCACCAAAAATACCCCAAAAGCTCTCGAAAAACCGATAAGAACGGGGACTACTCCCATAACCACGAGGACGAATGCCGATCGGTTACCGAACTTCTCCGAGATCATGTAGAAGCAACCGATCGACGCGAGAGCAACAAATGCGCAAATACCCGCCGCACTGAGCCCCTGGAGCCATAACGGCATAGCCTGGAGGCTTATGGGCGTGATTTGCGTATATTCCTCTGCGTTCTGCGATTGGATGAGAGAGATGACCGCTTGAAATGAACCTGATACGAAGGCCCACCACGCGAACATCCCTACGATAAAGATCTCCGCCACGCGAAAGGAGAGGAGATTGCTGCGGCCAACCTCGCGTCGGCCCAGCCTGTGCCACAGGATCAACGCGATGAGGCCAGAGAAGAGGGCGACAACCAGTGCCACTGCTGATATCGTGTGGGCCGTGACGAGCGCCGCCATGACGATGAAGAGGATGATAAGATACGCGGACCGGTTCTGGTGTCGACTCTTCAGCACCAGATAGACCGCCATAAGCAAGAGAATCCCCCCAAAAGTGGTCGGAATGGTCCAAAACCCCATATTAATAAACTGATTTGCGGTGACGAGCAGCAAGCCACCGAGCAGCCCCGCTTTCGCGCTAACCAACGATTTGCCAAGAAGAAACGTCAACAAGGTACACGTGATGATGAGGGATAGCGCGACCGAGAGCATCACCGACCACTTGTAATCAAGACCGGACAGCAGTGAAGTCGACGCGACAGCGAGATGAAACGACGGTAGGGTGGCGTATTGGCCCAGCGGTGGGATGTGCCCTGAATCGATGAGTTGCAACGTGAACTGCTCATGGGCCCATGGATCGTCTCCGACCACATTAGGGAAAAGGAGCAACTCTGAAAACTGCAACGTGCAGCCGAGGATGATGATTTGTGTCAGGACGAGCCACACGCTTTTCCGCTCGGTGTCAGACGTCAACACCTCCAAGGCGAGAGCGCCCGCCATAAGCGCGGCGAAAATGAAGTAGGCCAATGGACGAACATACACGTCGGCCCTGAGCTGGAACGAAAGGACCGCGCAACCAAGAAAGAGGAAAAAGAGAACGTTTCCAAGCAGAAACAGCTCGTAGCTCGGCGGCGTGTCAAGGTCGTGCAGCGCACCGATGTTCCTCACGCGGAGCCAAATGAGGCAAGACACGAGCGTGAGTGCACCAAAAATGAAATAATACATGTTGTTGGCACTTGAGCCGCGGGCGACCGCGGTCACGCCATATGCTATAACAAGGACGGACAGAACGGCGATTATCGCTGCCGCAAGCTTATCAAGGTCTTTGCTTATAGTACCAAGATTCATCTGTTAAATCCAGCCTACAGGCTTCTTATCGTCGCTCGCGTCCTTGTAGCGCGCCCGCCTCCTTGTAGCACGCCCGCCTATGCTCGTGACGAATCTGAGCGCGTGCTGCCCGAGTAAGCGCCGCTTTGGCCATTTCTATGCGTTTGCACCTATTTAACACTTCATATCGTCCCTGCGTGACGCGACCGCAGCTGAGGAGCGTAGAGACTATGGGATCAGGGGCGCGCTCGGTTTAGTGGCACGCTGCCGCCCGAGGGTTTCAGAGAACAGCAGAGCGCGGGGGTTTGCTAACGCTGGCGAGCGGCGCGGGCCTTCTCGCTCCCGCCGCTTGCCCACGTGACACGACTGAGTGGTCACTGTTCACGAGTGCAACGTGGTGCTCATCCCGGCTTCAACTAGGATGCCTAAAAACGCGGTAAAAAAACCGTATCTCCTCGACCGTGATGCCCTTCATAACAAACAAGATGCCAAGGTACACGGCCGCGGCGACTAAGACGGACACAATCACGCTTGCCAATCCCAACGGATGCCACAAGACGAGGACAATGGACCCCACGAGAGAGGCACACACGCTCTTTAGCACAAACGTCCCTCGTATCGGGAACTTGAACTCCCGCAAGGAGTAGATCGTTGTAAGCGTGAAGGCAGCCACATACGCAACCAAGGTGGTCAGCGCCGCCGCGATGATGCCGAGGTACGGGATGAGGACTAAATTTAAACCAAAGTTCATTGCAGCGCTAATCATCCATATGGAACCCACAAGAGCCGTCTTCTTCTTCAAGGCAAGTCCTTGAAGAAGCACCTCATACGCGCCAACAAACACCGTTGCGGCAGCAACAAATGGCGTGACGAAGTACGCGTTAGCCGCTATCTCCGGCGTCGCTATGATGAGTAAGAGCGGCTTTGATAGGATCGACAGAGCGAAAAAGCAGGGTATAGCGAGTCCGCAGTAGTACTTCAACGAGTACTCCAAAACCGCGCGCACGTTCTCGAGGCTTCTGTCCTCATAGTGTTGTGTTAGCACCGAAGGTAGCATTGTAACAAACGGGTAGACGAGCACGCTGATGCCACTCCCGACGGCGTATGCTGGCGAGTAATAGCCGACCGCCACAGTACCGAGAAGAAGGCCGATCAAGTAGCGATCGCTTGCGTTCACCGTCCAACTCGAAAGATCGCCGAGCACCAACGGGGCGCCAAAATGGAGATACGTGCGCGCGTTCACGAAAGTCGGCATCACGACGCCGAGCTTCCGCAAAACGAGGCACGCGCTGAGCACTAACACAAAGACCTGTTGGATCAAAAGCCCGAGCACAGCGCCTCGTAATCCGAACCCCGCCACTATAAAATAGGCTATTATAGCAACATTCAGGTACGCCTGAAGGAGAAGAAGGGTGGAATAGCTCTTTATCTGCTGGAGTGCCCTGAAGTAGTTGAGAAAAAAAGGAGTTACACACGCGATGTAGACGTTCGCGGCTAGCATCAGGGCGATGCCAACGTCGTTATAAAACAGGGCTGCGGCGATTTGACGTGCAAATAGGACGAACGGGAGGGTCATTATCACGCTCGCCGCGAGCACCATAACAAGAATAGAATAGAATGTCTCTTGGGTCTCTCGTTTGTCGTGCGAACCTGCCGTGAAGCGCACCTGCGAATACGTCAGTCCAAGGCTTGCTACGATGGGCACCAAACCGACTGTCACCAAAATCAAGGACCAGCTTCCGAACTCCGCAACCGGCAAGGTTTTAGCCAAAATGGCGAGCAGAATTATGCTGCTGAGCGTAACCAAGACGCCTGTTATCGCCGAAAGTCCGATTCGCCGCGCAAAAAGTATTTGAGTTTCCATTTCTTTGGCAGTAGTACAACGGTATCTATTGCGTACGGAATATTCTTGGTTTGATGTCCCTTTTCCGCGATCGCGCACGTCAGTAATCTGTGCTTCGAACCAAACGAAACATCGCCATAGGTGGTTTCTTACGTCAACTTATTTTCAGTAGTCTTCTCCCACTGTAACTTTTGTGACTTGCGTCTAGGTGATCCGAACACGCTGCGGTCTTTATCCCTCGCAGGCTCGGTCCAAAAGCGAAGCTCCAAGTCGCCCCATACTCAAATATCAACTGACTGTCGATGATCAAGGCCTGCCGTGCTTGCTGTTTCTAGACGCGTCGACCTACAATTACTCTGCGAGTGAAACCTACCGCGTCTCTGCCGATTCGGACGTGGCGGGCAAAGCTTACGTTCGCTACAGCCGAGAGCACTGTTCACTCGATACATAACCGCGGGACTTTCCGGCGGCCTTAACCCCGTATAATGCGTCCCGCGACGTCACGGATTCGAGGGAGGGGCCTCATTAAGATCGTTTTGTTAATCGCTGCTAAGTACGGCGCAAGCTTGGTCCGCGCGGAGTTCCCTTCGTGCTCTTCTATTTCTGATGTGCATTTGAACTCTACGTCCTTGTGCAGCCTGATGAAGAGTAGCAACTCATTCAATGCATCAACGAAGAACGGGTCGGTCATACACGGCGAGTGCAGGCAAATGTGAAATACGGGAAGGTTTTGTGCATAGTACTCAGCAAAACACGCCTTTAGCCAGCTAAGTCCCCACAACGGCACGTGCTCGGGGTTGACACTAGATCCCACGAGCATTTGGGAGATGGGCACCATGAGCAGTGGCAGATTGCCACGTAGTTGATAATCATCCGGATCGGCGTAATACGGCATGCATATGCGGGGAAGTTTTGACCAATCGTCGAACTCCGTTTTTGTATGTGCCACCCCAGAGCACTCGTGCGAGATGCCCGCTTCGACCAACGCCCGCACAGTGTCGTTGTTAATTGACCACGATCCCGCAACGAAGACTTTGGGCTCTTTTTCGAAACACTCAAGGATGTACTCTTTTCCCGCTTGGATCATGTCGAGCTGTTCGCCAAAGGAATGGTCGGACAAAAATGGGGAATCCACAGACTGCGTGCTGTGCGCGCGCAGCCAGCTATCACCGACCTGGTACCTGATTCCAAAGAACTCCCGCTCCATCCATCCCGCGTGGACGTGCAATCCGATTTCGTGTCCGTTTCCTACGTCGGGAAAGTTTTGGGCGGTTTCGGGCATGACAGCGAAGGTCACCTTCGCTCCGTGGGTATCAGCTAGCCGGGCCAAGCTTTTCACGCCCTTTTCTACTCCCGCCACGGAGCTTTTCACGAAAACAACGTACCTCACACCTCTTATGCGCTCAACGTGTCCAAACTCCGTGTGGCACACGATAATGACGTCCATGTCGTTCACCAAGCCGTTTCTCTACCTTTCTTGCAGATCAGAAGGGGCCCCGAGAATGTGATCAACGCAACGTGCGACAATTGGTGAGCACGGAGTCCAGAATGTCACTGGGGCAGCGCCCGCTCATTGGAACCGGAATTGATATAATCGCGTGTCTTAATTAATCTTTCGAAAAAAGGACCAAAGACCGTCCGCCGGTGCGCGACGTGGCCCTCGGGTTCCCCGTCTAACACGCGCATCTTTTTATAGAAACGTTGCCGAAGGAGATTCTGAGGAGGTCACACCGGAGGTGCGATGAAGGTAGCCATTGTAATCCCGTTATTCTTGCCGAGATGGTTGGGAGGGGCGGAGATCGCCACCTCACACTCCGCTGAGTATTTGGCGCGACGAGGGCACGAAGTTCACGTCATTACGACGCTCGACCCAGGGCTGCCCCGCGAAAGCGTCGAAAACGGAGTTTATCTCCACCGACTTGATTGTCCCCGTCTCCGATATGTAGGCGAGGCTGCATTTTACGTCAAAGTGATGCAGACAACAAGAAGCGTCAAGCCAGACATCCTATACGTCCAAGACCTCGGACAGGGTCTTCACGGTTTTTTTGCTAAGCGGCTATTTAAGACGCCGTACGTCGTTCGATCGACTGCCTATTTCTTCCAACGCGGGAGGTGGCGTTACGTCGCCTCGGTTGTTTTAAGAGATGCAGATGCTGTAATCGCTTTGACTGACGATATGAAAAAGGAGCTCCAGCGAATCTGGATGCGAGAGATCGCGGTCATACCACACGGCGTAAGCAGCGAAATGTTTTCACGTATCTCGCGCGACGTTGCCCGAGAACAGCTCGGGATCGAGGAGGCTGAAAAAATCGTCTTATGCATTAGCAGGTGGGATGTCATCAAAGGACTCCCGTACCTCATTGAAGCAATGAACCATTTAAAACAAACTGAGCCAAACGCACGACTGCTGCTTGTCGGCTATGGCCCTGAAGAGGACAAGCTGAGGCTTCTCGTCAACAAACTAGGCTTGTCTGACCGCGTCAGTTTCGTCGGTAAGGTGCAACCGAATAACGTTCCTACCTACGCGGTTGCGTCTGACGTTTTCGTTTTACCAAGCTTCTCAGAAGGATTTGCACTTGTTCTTTTAGAGGCCTTGGCAGCCGCATTGCCGATAGTCGCCAGTTGTGTCGGTGGCATACCGACACTCATCCAAGACGGGATTAATGGTTTCCTCGTTCAACCTGGGGATGCCGGCCAAATTGCGGACAAGATTTCGTTGATTCTGAACAATGCTGAGCTTAGACAATTGATGTCTGCGAACAATAGAAAAAAAGCGCAGCAGTACACGTGGCAAAACGTTATTGCGCTCGAAGAAAAAGTGCTTTTGCAGTGTTTGAAAGCCACCTGAGAAGACGTCTCACCATTGCTCGTAACACCAACTGTCGCGCCGTGCCAACCGGGATCCTGCTTATGACCGCTGTCTCGACAGAGCTTCGGCCATTACGACGGTTTGACCTCTGTTCAGGTCACCGGTCCCTAGCGACAAAGTATGTCGCGCCACGCTTCCGCGAGCGTTTCATACCGAAACTCGCTTTCAACGAGGGCCCGCGCACTAGTGACGATTCGTCTCAGATCCGGGTACGCCAGCGCCGTTGTGATACCCTCGACGAGGCACGCTGGAGAGTTGTCGTTCAGAAGAAAACCAGTTTCTTTGTCCTTAAGCACATCCGGCACGGCACCGACAGGCGTCGCAAGAACTGGCGTTCCGCACGCCATTGCTTCAATGATAACAGCGGGAAGCCCTTCAGTGTACGATGGGACCACGAGCAGTTTTAGGCGCGCAAAACAATCGGGCAATTCGTTGTGGGGGATCCACCCGGTGAGGCTCACCTTGCCGCTGAGGGCGTGTGCATCCACATAGGTACCTACTGTGTCCTCCAAACTGCCCTCGCCGACGATGAGGAAGGTTACGTCGTTTCGCTTGCTGAGCACCTCCGGAATTGCGTGCACAAGGTTGAGTATCCCTTTTTCTTCACTCAAACGGCCGATGTAGCCGACAACGTTCTCTCTGTGTACGATGTCATTCTTCAGCCTATAGCCGTCGACAACGGGAGAATGACGGGCTATCACGACCTTCTTGCTGTATTGGTGCAGTTTGATCTCGTCTACGATGGATGGACTATACGCAATCAGCTTGTCAGCGAAAAAGTAGCTGATCCGCTCGAGCACGTCAGAAAGCCGGAGTCTAGCGCGTTCCCCCCATTGTGCCGGGACTCCGCTTTGCTTAACTGCTCCTATTTGCCTCGCAGACCCGAGGGTGGACATCACAAGGAAACACGTTATTTTTTGAGACCGGGCAAAAAGAAGAGGCGCCGGATAGTTAGAACCGTGAAAAAAAATGAGGATGTCCATCTCTTTCCGCAGTTTTGACAGAAGATGGATTACCCGCACGTCGAATAACACTTTTTCAAGCATTTTAGATGGAAGCCTTTTCCGTTCTGTAGCCCGGATCCGAAAGATCTCTATACCGCTGGTAGCGTTGTCATATACGCCCCCGGTGATGATGAAGAGCTTATTAGTCAGCGGACTAAGAAGCGCAATTATGTTATCTAGTGCCGGGTGGCCTGCTTGCGCGAAAAACGGGTGCGTGAAAATCCCCACGTTCAGTTTTCTGGGCCGCCCGTTCATCACGTTTGACATATCACAAGCTTTCAATCGCCTCAGCTTCCTCCCCTGCGATCTTCGTCCAAGAATACTGCGCGCTTCGTCTTAACCCCGTACTCGACAGTTCGGCGCGGAGCTGCGGATCTCGCAACAAGCGTACCAGCGCCTGTCCGAACGACGCAGTATCCCCCGCCGGAACGAAGGTGACGTCGTCGCCCCAAACGGTCCGCAGCGCAGGGGAGTCATATACGATCGCAGGTAAACCACAGCTCATGGCGTCGAGGATTGCGATGCCCCAATCATCTGCGTAACTCGGCAGCAAAAAAAGCTTGGAACGAATCATTATCTCAAATTTCCTTTGTTCCTCAACGAATCCACAGAGAACGATGTTGCGTGTCAAGTGCTCAGCTTCTATTAAATTGGTGAGCTGATCTTTTTCAGATCCGTCTCCGACAATTGCCAACTTTGCGTCCGGCATTCGCGAGGAAACGTCGCCCCATATGGCTACCAGATCAAAAACGCCCTTAATCCGTTCCAAGCGACCGACATAGCACGCATCAAAAATGGGCGGCTTTGGATCAGAAGTCAACGAAACGGGATCGGTTCCGTTGTTTGTGATTCGGATTTTTTGTGCATCTACTCCGTGCGAAACGAGGAAGCTTTTCACCGATTGATTTATCGCGAAAACCAAGTCGAAATATCTTCGGAGCAGGGCCGCTGATATTGCGTCGTTGAGTTGGCGCAAGAGATATCGCCACGGGCTCGACTGCTTTACCGGTAAGCCGTGCCAGTACACGACAAGTTTACACGAATGATTCTTTGAGCGCACGTACAGCGCAGGAAGCAGATCGACCAGGAAATGTGATGAAGCGACGACAATATCATACTTGTCCATAGGTGGCGGCGACACGAAAAACTGGAGTACGCGGGCACAGTACATCAGGAAGACCCCGAACGGATTTGACGCTTCGCGTTCAAAGCCAGAATCCAGAATCAAAGCCTTTCCCTTCAACGCGTTTTTCGCAAATTGGTACCCTAAGCGAGGGAGCAGATAGCTGATCTCGTTTTTTTGGCTCCAGTTCTGAGCGACGCGCAGGGTGTGATAATCGCCACCGGCAATTCTTGTGGTCCAGCCGTTGATGATGACGAGCATTTGTTTCAACTGCAGCACTCCACCATGCTATGTTTTAACGTTAATCATCAGTATTCGTATTAACTCTGTCTGCGCAGAACCGGATTCGCGCTATTAAGCAAGATAGTGGAGGGAGTCACCTTTTCCGAATTTTGACTTGCGTTGCTTACGAAGAACCTCCATCTCAATCTCGCGTCTATTCTTTTTTGTCCAAAGGCGAGATCGTACTGGGGGAGCGGTATAAAGGCTTGTTGTCGCGGTTGCCCAAATGGTTTGCGATTCGTGATTGCCTTTAGGAGAGGGCTCCCGCAGCACTGCAAACTCTTCTTTCTTTTGCAGTGCCCCGCAGCTTTGCGCAAATATCCCGTATAGTTTTACGCCAACAAAACCAAGAGCCTCGTATCAGGTTAGAAGCTTTTGACGTTTCTAACAGCGCCGACAGCGCTTGAACGCCCGCTCAGCCCTTTTTTTAGGAAATTATACGGTTTCTGCCGAGAGTTAACAGAAGGCGCAAATTACGCACATCACTTAACTATGGTCCCGTCACTCCCGGAACGCGGCGGCTGACCCCTTCGGTCCTTGGTAAAGCTGGACACTCTCATCGCGGCAGACACGTACGTAACGCACAACAGTGAGACGGTTAAGAACCGACGTCCGCGCCGCTGCCGGCATATGAGATGGCGTAGGTGTTGTCACCGGGGAAGTCGGTCTGGTAGCCGTAGTG
>Ga0224558_1000141_pt1 | contig 81883 bp, 59 predicted proteins | sample 714S32024metaG_FD_180682 | JGI IMG/M metagenome (GOLD analysis project Ga0224558, IMG submission 180682) | Peat soil microbial communities from Stordalen Mire, Sweden - 717 S3 20-24 | ecosystem: Environmental > Terrestrial > Soil > Wetlands > Peat | place: Sweden: Norrbotten County, Stordalen... | reverse complement strand
GCGAAGAGCCTGCCGCGCTGGTCGTAGTGTAGGTCGTAGTGCAGGTCGGCTGGGTGGTCAGCGAGGCGCTCGTCTGACCGTTGACGAAGCCGCTGTAACTGGGCGTGATCGTGGGAACCGCCGCGCCGTAGGCCACCGTTGGGCTGGAGGCCGTCACGGTCAGCGCGTCCTGGCTGACCGTCACCGCGCCGCTGACGTAACTGATCGAGTAGTTGGCCGAGGCCGCACCGGAGCAACTGGTCGCGGGCGAAGAGCCTGCCGCGCTGGTCGTAGTGTAGGTCGTAGTGCAGGTCGGCTGGGTGGTCAGCGAGGCGCTCGTCTGGCCGTTGACAAAGCCGCTGAAACTGGGCGTGATCGTGGGAACCGCCGCGCCATAGGTCATTGTTGGACTGGAGGCCGTCACGGTCAGCGCATTCTGGCTGACCGTCACCGCGCCGCTGATGTAGATGATGGAGTAGTTGGCGTCTACCGCACCGGAGCAACTGGTCGCGGGCGAAGAGCCTGCCGCGCTGGTCGTAGTGTAGGTCGTAGTGCAGGTCGGCTGGGTGGTCAGCGAGGCGCTCGTCTGACCGTTGACGAAGCCGCTGTAACTGGGCGTGATCGTGGGAACCGCCGCGCCATAGGCCACTGTTGGACTGGAGGCCGTCACGGTCAGCGCGTCCTTATTAACCGTCACCGTTCCAGCCACGTAGTTGATGGAGTAGTTGGCGTCCACCGCACCGGAGCAACTGGTCGCTGGCGAAGAGCCTGCCGCGCTGGTCGTGGTGTAGGCCGTGGTGCAGGTAGGCTGCGTGGTCAGCGAGGCGCTCGTCTGACCGTTGACGAAGCCGCTGTAACTGGGCGTGATGGTGGGAACCGCCGCGCCATAGGCCACCGTTGGACTGGAGGCCGTCACGGTCAGCGCGTCCTGGCTGACCGTCACAGCGCCGCTGATGTAGATGATGGAGTAGTTGGCGTCTACCGCACCGGAGCAGCTTGTGGCGGGAGAGGATCCCATCGCGCTCGTCGGCGTGTAGATGGTCGTGCAAGTAGGCTGGGTGGTTAGCGAAGAACTGCTCTGCCCGCTCACCCAACCGCTGTAGGTCGGAACGATCGTGGGAACCGGCGCTCCGTAGCTCACCTTCGGGCTGGACGCCGTAATCGTCAGCGTAGCCTTGTTCACAGTCAAAGGAACACTGGCAGTGGTTATGTTGTAGCTAGTGGTATTAGTAGGCGTAAATATTACCGATAGAGTCTGAGATCCAGCCGCCAGCACCGTTCCCGCGGCGGGCGTATACGCGAAGGTGCCCGGCACGCTTGCAGTGGCATCAAGCTGCGTTGCGCTGAGCGCCGTTCCGTAGGTGATGGCCGCAGGTGTTGCCCAGGTGATCGTCGGCGTGGTCTTGGCTACCGCCAAAGTAACTGTGGCGATGCCTGATTTGCTCGTGTCTGCCTGGCTAGTCGCGGTAACAGTCACTAGCTGCTGTGCCGTTACAATGGCGGGCGCTGTGTAGAGCCCCGCCGAACTGATGCTGCCCACTCCCGCCGGACTGATCGTCCAGGTAACTGCGGGATTGGCGCTGTTATTTACGGTAGCTGTGAACTGCTGTGTCTGGCCTGAGAAGACAGTGGCTGTTGAGGGAGAGACGCTTACTGTGATTCCATCGAATGGATTGCCGTTGTTGCCAAACGTCGAGTTGCCGTTGATGTAGATTTTGTCTGCCACCAGCATCATGAAGCCACTGGCATTGCTTCCAGTAATCTCGATCTCATCGCTCGCAAAATACAACGCGCCATTCAAAACGGCTGTAGATCCGCCGTTAATTTGGTCCACGCACGATCCCTTTGTCGAGCAGCCGGTGCGGTTGCCAAAGAATAATATTCCGTTGAACGCGCCGGATGTGGGCGCCGACAAGGTAGCCGTAACTTGTCCGCTGATCGTGACAGGCTTGTAGTTGTAACTACTAATGCAACCCCAGCCTGCGCTGGATGTGTTGTAAACAGTGACGCCGGTGCCCTTAACCACCGCCTGCGAGTTAAACACCAGTCCGCCGCCGGCCATGATGTAGGTGCCGGGACTCATCGTGAAGGCAGTGCCGTTGGTATTTCCTATCGTGAGACCGCCGCAATAGACGCCCGGCGAGATGGTATTATTGGCCGGCTTCGAGTTCATGTCGTAGTATGTCGGGCTTTTCCCGACGATCGTGCCCGAAATGGGCGGCGCGATCGAAGCCAGCGGATCCCCGGGGCTCGTCACCTGCACCGCCTGCACATCCTTGCCGCTGATCGTGTCGTAGAGATACGTCTGCCCGTTCAGCTGCGCGCCACCCACGACGCTCACCTGCGCGTGATTCTGCAGGTAGAGAGTCTCCGAGCCTTCCATTTCAAAGCCGTCGCTCGCGCTCGATTCAACAACGACCCCGCAGGCGGTGTACACCGACTGCGAGCCTGCGATCTGAAATGAGCGGTCGGCCGTCGAGTCGAGAGCATAGAGGCACGCACCCGTCGGCACGGTGGCCGCGGAAGCCATGAAGCTATTTGTTTGAAAGAGGAATGCGGCTAGGCACAGAAACGCAATACGAATAGAACGGGGGAGTTTCATTCGATCCTCGCAGCCTGGGTTTCGGAAAACAGTACATCATTGGTGAAGCAATGCGCCTCTCAGGCAAAGATATCCGCCCGTGGCTCTGATTTATGGCTTACCCAAACAGCGAAATTGCTTCATCCGCCTGGGATACTGCCTGTACAACAAAATGTTCGAGAGCTAAGCCATTAAAGGAGATCTTCTCCAACAGAACAACACCCCGGCCTCGGCTTGATAATTGCCGAGACTCTAATCTGGAACAGACAACGTGAGAAGAAATGGCTGAGACTCTTTGTTTCATGGAGCTGGCATGAATGTCAAATAAATATTTGTGGTGTGATGCTAATCACATTAACGCAACCTCGCATGTTAACTATATAGTACACACTGAATTGTTTAGTCAGCAGCGGTCACTGCTATCCAGCATAATTTAGATTTCCAGCCGCCAAGTAATGTGCCATGTGCAGTTTATAACGATTTGTGGGCGTCCGCGATTGGATTTGTGTATGGCTCATTTACGATGCTTTCGGGATTCAACGACCGGAGTGCCGCATGAATGTGGGCAAGACGCTGTTTGCGCAGGTGATGGTGTTCGGGCCGTGGAAGACCTTTGCACGCATCATCGAACGGCACAAGGGCGATGTAGGTGTACACCATATGGTGCCCCTTCCCAACCTCACGGCTATCGGCGACATCAACCCTACTCCCTACCCGCCTTGCCGCAGTCAGTGGCACCCTCGTTAATCCCTCGCCAGCTTCCTTTTCTCCCTACACCCCCACGTTTAGATTTGTTGCGGTTCCCTCGAGTTCACTCACTTCCATGCAACGAATCCACCATTCCCGCTTGACGCTTCTTTCAAGCGAACCCCTTTGGCTACAAACGGTTAAAGCATGACCTTCCAGAGTCATATACGTATGCTGTAAGATACATCACGACAAGGAGACTACATGCCTACTGCGAAAAAAGCCACAACCCGACCGAAGCGCAAAGTCGTTTCTCCCGCTGACAAGCGCACTCAGCTCCGGTTGACCGTCGATTCCAAATTTACCAAGAATTATTTCAGCCAGCTTTTTGCCGTGCTCAAAATTCGGCGAAAGAATGCCCTCGCTGAGCACATCATCATGAGTTTCAAAAGCAAAGCCGCTCAGACGCAACTCGTAGCGTTCTACAACAACCAGTGGCTGAATATTCCATTTCAGAGCATTGACACCGCGTTCGTATTCCCATTGACACACGAGATAGCCGACGAACTGGATCGAGTTGGCGGCGAAATTCTCGGCGGCGTGAATCGGTCCAAGACATTTCGCGTGATGGTCGCCAATTTTGCAGCCGTCCATAAACTCAAGACTCCGGTTCAATTCACATTCGCATAGTCTCGTCAGGACATCTTGCTGACGGCAGCCGCATATCCGCGATCATGAGCTACCTGCCGCCTCTTTCCTGCTGGCGTTGGCGCGGATTCGCCAGACGTTGAAGAAGATGCAGGGCGTGTTTCATCTCCGGGTCAGTGAATTGGACGGAGATGCCGTGTTGCGCCACAATCTTTGTGGCCATCCTCTTCCACTCGACACTGCCGTCACACGCGATTCGCGGCCCGAATTTCTGGATGGCCATCTCCAATCCGAAGAGGACGGCGGCTTTATCCTGATTGAGAACGGTGACAACGCGTCCGCGGTCGATGACGGAAACCCGCCCGTTCAGCGTGTAGGACACGTCGCCGGTCTTGCGGTCAATTGTCCAGACGCGGGCCGCGGCGATCTGGTTGGCAAGGGCCTGTTGCTTTTGTTGGGTCGCAAGGCGCTGTTGCGCAAGGTCGGCCCAGTCTGTGCTGCTGTCATGATCGGGCGGTGGACCGATGTGCATCGCGTTCGCTTCCAGCCTTGCATCGAGCCGCTGCTGGTTTCGTTGATCCGCATAGCGCCAGCCACGCAATTGTGCCGCTGCCCGCGCATCGCCCTCGGCGGCGCGTTCGGCAACCCATGTGCGCAGGTTTTTGGGAAATGCTTCATGCCGCCTATGTTGTACAGACAGCTTCAAGGCGCGTACTTCGAGAACGGATTGAGCCGCTGCCTGGGAAAGCAGGGCTTTCTTGTCCGGCCATGACAACGCCGACGCGCGAATCTCCTTCTTCTTCTGTCTGAGCGACACCATGAGATGTTGGCGCGCTTCTCTTCCCTCTGCTGTGATGCCCTTGCATATCGCCCGTTGCTGATTCCGGTATTGGTTATACTCGGCCATCAGAGAGCTGCGTTCGGCGTGTCGTTGCGCTTTCCGTTCTTCCCTCAGTGCGCCATCACGAGCACTATGTTGACCGCTATGTTGTGCGACCTGTTGATCGGCCTCATAACCGGATGTTGAGGCCGGTGCCCACGGGCCAAGAGCGGTTTCAGTAGCCTGACGGTTGATCTTTCCGGCAAAGTTGTTGCGGAACACATCGGACGCCTTTACCCGGATGTTGTGGTCGATGGCAAGGACTGTATATCCGCCCGACTCGCCTTTCTCAAGTCTGAGATGAGCCTTCGATAGAAGACGATGGAGGTCATCCCACGCGACATTCTGTCGGGCAAGTAGTGAGCGAACACGTGGAGCAATCTCCCGCCGCATATAGGATTGGAATGATTCCTGATCCTGGTAATGTTCAAATTGTGCGGTGGCACCTGTTGGATATTGCTGGGCAGATCGAGACGCATTGCGCTCGGATATCGATTGCAGTACAGCCTTTTTTGATTCCTCATCCCATCGCATCGGACCCGGCGTGTGTGTCCAGCCATGTTTCGCTTCAAGGTAGCGCACTGCGGCATCGAGAGTGAACCAGTCACGATATGGTGTGTGCGCTCTGAGCGTCTCCATATGAACCTTGTTGAGCATGATGTGGATGTGAAAATGCTTTTTGTCGTCATGTGCAACGATCATGAATTGGTGGCCTTCATATCCGAGCGCCTTCATCGTGTGCAGCGCGCAATCTGTCCATTGTGGTCGAGTCGGACGCTCACCTGGAGGCCATGCCAGTTCATAATGGCAAACAGCATCCTTGCATCGATTATTGAGAGATGCAACCCCTTGCATCTCCATCGCTGCTGTGTCGAAGCCCAGAAGATTCTTCGACATGACAACATCTCCTCGTAACAGAAGTTCTCCAGTGTCGGCGTCACGCTCCTGTGTAAGGTATTCCTGAAGCCGCTTGAAGCTGCTGGAGTGTTTTCGAGCTGGTTGCACTTTGGCAATCATGTTTACCTGATCATGCCAGTCTTGAGCGTTCCCAATGCGTCCTGAACTGCCAACAATGTGGAATTCAGCCCCTTCCGCAGACCTTCCTCATCCGGAAGACCTTTGATCTGCGTGAGCAGATGCTTCTGAAGTCCACCGAGTCTTGCAAGTTCTCCTGCGGCCCTCTGGTCCATCGTGGAAAGGATTCGCTTGCCCAGTGCAGTCCGCCGGACGTACTCGCTCATCGTCAGGCTCGCACTGTTGGCCTGGTCTCTGAGGATGGCTTTCTCCTCCTCCGTGATGCGGATCTCGATTCGTGAATTGGTGCCCTTTGTTCGTGTTGGATTTGTCATTGTCATCTCCGATTCTGTGGGGTCTCGGGGCGTAGCCCTGAGCAAGATGCGCAACCATTTTTCCGAGTAGCCGAAGGCGGATTGGAGAAATGGTGGTGGCTGGACGAAACCCCGCAGGGGTTTTGTCCGGACAGCGCCTACCTTGCCATTCACCGTTTAGCCTTCCGGCTTTTCGCTCTCAACTCCATTTCCGCTCGTTTTTCCACCTAAGACGATAATACTACTAATCTACGTATACTGACCGTAGAAGTGTATTATACTCGGGTATGGTAACAAGGTGCGGTTGTGAGGAGGAAAAGCGATGGGAACTGCGGGGCTTCGTAAAGTGCAGGTGTTTTCTCCGGAGATTGTGGAGGATGCTCGTTTGTTGTTGACTCAGAAAACGTCAGAACCCGTGCCGCAACCCGCTTCGTTCATGATGGGGGCGGTGATACGGACGCTGTTGCCTCTTCTCGTGGAGTTGCGGAGAAAAGGCTATTCGCTGACCATGCTGACTCATCTGCTGGCGGAGAAGGGGATAAAGATCAGTCCAACGGTTCTCTCGGGGTACATGGCGAAATTGAGTGGGCCAGTTGAGGAGGCTTCGGTAAGGGCACGGAGAGAGAGGCCCCAAACATCAACAAGTTCCTCGCAGACACGTAGAACTTTTGTGATGAAGCCGGATGTGACGCTGTAAGAAGGGTACGATACATGGCGCGAATACTCTTTGTAACAAGAAGTAAGCGTGGATTGCGGGGCACACATAGAAATCCGGCATTGCGCTCGCGTGCGATTCCGAAATGCATGTCTGGGGCAGGAGTGCGAAGGAGTGGATAAAGCAGCGCATTTGAGATTTAGCGCAGAATGGGGGCTGGCATGTCGTCGAATGAATGGAATTGCGAGTTGATGACAGTTTCGGAGATTGCACGTACGTTGAACGTTCCGGTTTCGTGGATATACGAACGGACAAGGCGACGTGGGGCGGAGCGGATTCCGCACATCAAACTCGGGAAATACCTGCGATTCGAAATCACTACAGTCCGGAAGTGGCTGAATGGCCTAAGGTGCTCTTGATGAAACCGGCTTCGGGGAATATTCTTCCATCAGACGCACTACCGCCTAAACGGACAACATTCGGAGGACGAATGAACCGTAATAGGCGTTTTCAAGAAGGCTCACTTTTTAAGCGAGGTACGCGCAAGAAAGTGTGGGTAGCTCGCTGGTGGGAAGACGTAATCGGTCCCAATAACGTGCTTGAGCGGATTCGGCGCTCAGAGGTTCTCGGAGCCGTTTCGGATATCCCAACACGCCGTGAGGCAAAGCAGGTGCTTTCTGCTCGGCTACGGCTGGTTAACGGTGGCGATTACCGGCCTCAGGCTGTTTGGACACTTCGCAGTTTTGTGGAGGACCGCTGGAAGCCGGAAGTGTTCCCCGCACTGAAATTCTCAAGCAAGAAGTTCTACGGAAACATGATTGACGCCCACCTATACCCGGCATTTGGAGAGACACAGCTTCGGCTGGTCACGAGGGATGCTGTTCAGGGTTTTCTGATGGCGAAGACTCGGGACGGCCTTTCGTGGAAGACGGTGAAGCACATTCGCACCGTCTTCGGAACGATCATCGAAGCAGCTGTTATGCAGGAACTCTTGACCTACAACCCCGTCCGGAAGACTCGATTGCCGCGACGTGGTCCGGTTGAAGAGAAGGCTCCAATTGCTCCGGAATCGCTCCTGGCTTTAATTGAGAGGCTCGCCGAACCCTCCCGCTCGATCACGTCTTTGCTGGTGATGACAGGTTTGCGAATCGGCGAACTGCTGGCCCTTCGCTGGCAGGACGTTGATTTGCAGGATGGGTTCCTGTCGGTCAGACAAACGGTCTACGAAGGCCATTTCGATGAACCGAAAAGTAGGCGAAGCAAGCGCCGCATTCCACTCGGCCCGATATGTGTCGAGATCCTTGCGTCGTTGAAACACACCGAAGCGGTTCCCTCTGCTTTGGTGTTCTCAGCCCGGAACGGTTCTCCGCTCTGCCGGCGTAATCTGCTCAATCGCCAACTCAAGCCAGCTTGCAAGGCGCTCGGATTGACCGGAGCGAACTGGCATTGGCTAAGGCACGCGCACGCGACGTTGCTCGATGCGGTGGGAACACCTCTCGGCACCGTTCAGGCGCTGCTTGGACACTCGTCCTCGGAAATCACCCGAGAGACATACATTCACTCGGTCCCGGCGGACGCACGTCGAGCGGTGGGAGACGTGGAAAAGCTATTTGGACCCAAATGGACCCAAGTTCCGATTCAGCCCGGAACCTGCAATCCGCTAATCAACTGATTTAATGAGACTTGATGGTCGGGGAGAGAGGATTTGAACCTCCGACCCCCTGGTCCCGAACCAGGTGCTCTACCAGGCTGAGCCACTCCCCGAACATGGGTTGCAGAAGCGTATCTTTGGGGCGCGGCCTGGCGCATTGAACCCCTGGATTACGCTTGAATCAGTGTAGCAGAATCCAGGGTGTAGCGGGGCGGCTCCCCGCTGCAGGATCGCTCCCCGCTACAGGATCATCGAGCAATAAGTTATGTTTGCCCGACCCCTACGGCTTTAATCTATTCATTCCTGAAGCGACTTTTTTGCACAAAATTGACCTACTAAAGGGCGGTTTTGATTGACAGCCGCGGTGTGCTTGAGCAAAATTGGTTAACAGTCTCCTTGAAGGCGGACCATCAACTCCCCCGCTAACAAGTCCTGACAGGAGGAAATATGAACAGAAGAATCGGTGTATTTGTTTTGACCATTGCAGCGATGCTAACGGCCTGCACTCTGGCAGGCAGTGCGCAATCGCTGATGACGCGCCACGTGCGCGAAGTGGTTCTCAACGGGCAAGCGCAGCCAGTCGGGCACCTTCCCGCAGCCCAGGTGATGCAGATCGACATCGTTCTTCCGCTGCGCGATCAGGCTGGCCTGGATGCCTTCGTGGCGGATGTCTACAATCCGTCCAGCCCCAACTACCGTCACTTCCTGACCCCGGAAGAGACCTCTGCCCTGTTCGGCCCCACCCAGGAGAACTGGGATGCGCTGGTCAGTTTCGCCAAGGAAAACGGCTTCACCGTGGTAAACGGCAGCTTGAAAAAGAGGGATTTGGTGCTCACAGGCACGGTCTCGGCCATAGAGTCGGCCTTCAATGTGACGATGCGGACCTACCAGCATCCCACCGAGGACCGCGTATTCTATTCGCCGGACCGCGAGCCCTACGTGAGTCTGCCCTTCCAGATCGAGCACATCTCCGGCCTGGACAACTACTCCAAACCGCATCCCCTGTTCGTCAAGCGGAGCGACTACGCGGCGGCTCTTGGCATCTCGGCTGAAGAAGCCGTTTCCCACGCCACCACCGGCAGCGGCCCGTCGGCTTCCTTCCTGGGCAGCGACATGCGCGCGGCCTACTACGGAGGAACGGCCCTGACCGGCGCCGGCCAGACCGTCGGCCTCTTTGAATATGTCGGCACCGATCTTGCCGACCTCACCACCTACTACAAGAACGCCGGCCAGACCGAGCCATTCACGCCCAAGCTGGTTTCCGTGGATGGCACCAGCCTCACCTGCACATGTTCCTCGAAGAACATGACCACCTGCGAAAATGGCACCACCACCACGAGTTGCGACGATACTGAACAGACGCTGGACATGACCCAGGCGATGGGCATGGCTCCTGGACTGGCCGGGCTGACGATGTACGTTGGCAGCACCGACACGGCCATCATCAGCGCCATGACTACGACCGCGGACGGCCCGCTTCCCGGCACCATCGGCTGCTCGTGGGGCTGGACGCCTGCCGATCCCAGCACGCTGGACGGCTACTTCGAGACGATGGCCGCCCAAGGCCAAAACTTCTTCGCGGCCTCCGGCGACAGCTCCACCTGGTCGTCGAGCAACGAAGCCTGGCCCGCCGACGATGCGCATGTCGTCTCAGTCGGCGGCACAGACCTGGTCACCGCCAGCGCGGCCGGCCCCTGGTCCTCGGAGACGGCCTGGGCGGACTCGGGCGGCGGCATCTCGCCGGATTCGATCGCCATCCCTTCGTGGCAGGCGGCCTCGGGTGTAATCACCTCCAGCAACAAGGGTTCGACGACCCTGCGCAACGGCCCCGATGTTTCGGCCAACGCCAACTTCACCTTCTACACCTGCTCGGATCAGACGACCTGCCAGGCGAATGCATACGGCGGCACCAGCTTTGCGGCGCCGATGTGGGCCGGCTACATCGCCCTGGTCAATCAGCAACTGGCGTCCAACGGCAAATCGGCCATCGGCTTCATAGACCCGCTCATCTACCCCATCGGTACAAGCTCGTCGTATGACACCGACTTCCACGACATCACCAGCGGCACCTCCGGCAGCTACTCGGCAGTGACCGGCTTCGATCTAGTCACCGGCTGGGGCACCCCGAACGGCGTCAACCTGATCAATGCCCTGGCTGGTTCATCCCCCACTGCCGGCTTCTCGCTGAGCGCCACGGCCGCCTCGGTTACGGACGGCAGCACAGGCACTTCCACCGTCACCGAGACCGTCACCGGCGGCTTCTACTCCGCCGTGACACTGACCGCCAGCGGCCTGCCCACCGGCGTTACCGCGGCCTTCAGCCCAACCTCGATCACCGGCGCCGGAACCGCGACGCTGACCTTCACCGCGGCCTCCTCGGCCACGGCGGGCAGCTATACCATCACCGTCAAAGGCACGCCGGCCAGCGGAACCGCCGAGACGACCACCCTCACGCTGACCGTCAGCGCAGCCTCGACGCCGAGCTTCTCGCTCAGCGCCACGGCCGCTTCGGTTAAAGATGGCAGCACTGGTACATCCACCGTCACCGAGACGATCACCAACGGCTATAAAACCGCCGTGACACTGTCCGCCAGCGGAATGCCCAGCGGCGTCACCGCGGCCTTCAGCCCAACCTCAATCACCGGCGCCGGAACCTCGACGCTGACCTTCACCGCGTCTTCGACGGCTGCAGCGGGCAGCTATACCATCACCGTGACCGGCACGCCGGCCAGCGGCACTGCCAAGACGACCACATTGACCTTGACTGTGACCGCGGCGGTCACCGGCAGCTTTACCATCTCCGTCTCGCCCACCTCCGGTTACCTGGATCAGGGCCAGAGCGGATATGCGGTGGTTACCACCAAGGCCTCCGGCGGCTTTAACTCCGCAATCACCTTCTCCGCAACCGGCATCCCGTCCGGCGTAACCGGCAGCTTCAGCCCCAGCTCCGTCACGGGTTCCGGCACGACGGACTTCACACTGACCGTTTCCAAGACCGCTCCGACCGGCACGTCCACAATCACGATCAAGGGCACGGGCGGCGGCCTTACGGAATCGACCACTCTCACCTTCCAGGTGAAGAGGTAGAATAATTCACCTGCCGCCGGCGCTTGCTGCGCGGGCGCTCAACAAGAAAGGCCCGGACTCTCCAGTCCGGGCCTTTCATTTTCATATGCGGCCAAAGATCGTTAGCTCTTGAGCGCCACGCGGATGTGCAGTTCCTTCAACTGCTGCTCGGTGGCCGTGGTGGGTGCGTCCACCATCAGGTCAACCGCCTTGGCGGTTTTGGGGAAGGCGATCACCTCGCGCAGACTGGGCGCGCCGGCAAGCAGCATGACGATGCGGTCCAGACCGAGCGCAATGCCGCCGTGGGGCGGCGTGCCGTATTCCAGCGCGTCGAGGAAAAACCCGAAGCGCGCGCGCGCCTCTTCGTCGGAAATCCCCAGCGACTGAAAGATTTGTTGCTGCACATCTTTGCGGTGTATGCGGATGGAGCCTGAACCAAGCTCCATGCCGTTCATTGCCATATCGTAGCAATTCGCGCGCACACTGGCCGGGTCGGCGACCAGGTTCTTCATGTCGGCTTCGAACGGCGCTGTGAAGGGATGGTGCGCCGGCATCCATTTCGCGGTTGGCCCATCGTACTCGAACATGGGGAAGTCCGTTACCCAGATAGGCCGGAAGGCTTCCGAGCCGTCGACACACTTCCCGCCACTTTGATCGTTCGCCTCCTGGACGACTTTTTCAGTCACAGCAAAAGCTCCGTGCCGGTCGGCATATTTCTTGGCCAGCTCGGTGCGAAAGTTGCCGGCGGCGGAGTAGACGTTGATCTCGCGCTCCGAGAGCCTGCCGGGAAATTTGGTGTCGCTTGCCTTGACCGCGTGGGCGGGATCGCCGGCCACGACAATAACGAAGTCAGCCTCGACCGCGCCCACCAGTTCGCGGACCTTGACAGCGGCCTCGGGAAAGCCCTTAGCCAGGCGCTTGAAGTCGTCAATGAACTTGGCGCCCTTCTTCAAATCAAAAATCGGATGGTTGTCCTCGCGCTCCTTGCGGCTCAGTTCGCCCACGCCGGGAATGCGGAAGGCCACTACGGGTAGCGCGGGATCGATTTGCAGCGTGGCCAAGGCTTCATCCGTGAAGGCCGGGCGCACATCAGTCAGTTCGGGCAGGCGCAGGTCCGGCTTGTCGCTGCCGAACCGCCGCATGGAATCATCGTAAGTAATGATGGGGAAGGGCGTTGCCAGCGTGACGCCGGCCGCGGCAAAGGCCGCCGCCATGAACTGCTCGACCACGGCAAAGACCGTCTCCTGGCGCGGAAAGCTCATCTCCAGATCAACCTGCGTGAACTCAAGCTGGCGGTCGGCGCGCAAGTCCTCGTCGCGGAAGCAGCGGGCGATCTGGAAATATTTGTCGAAGCCGGAGATCATCAGAATCTGTTTGAAGATCTGCGGCGATTGCGGCAGCGCGAAAAACTCGCCGGGATGCACGCGACTGGGCACCAGAAAATCGCGCGCGCCCTCGGGAGTGGACTTGGTGAGGATGGGCGTTTCAATCTCCAGAAATCCCTGCTGGCTCAGATTGTCGCGAATGGCCAGCGTGATGTTGTGTCTAAGTCTAAAATTGCGCTGCATCTCCGGGCGGCGCAGGTCCACGTAGCGGTACTTGAGGCGGACCTCTTCGTTCTGGATGGCCTCTTCAGAGGGCGAAAACGGCGCCAGACGGGAATCGTTCAGGACGAGCAGTTGCGTGGCTTCGATCTCGACCTCGCCGGTCTCCATCTTGGGGTTGATGGCGTCCACATCGCGCAGGCGCACCTTGCCTACGGCGGCGACCACGTACTCCGGGCGAACCTGCTCGCCTTTGGCGTGGCCGTCGGGAATCAGCTCCTTGTCCAGCACAATTTGGCTGATGCCGGTGCGGTCTCTCAAGTCAAGAAAGATCAGGTTGCCGTGATCGCGCCGCCGGTTGACCCAGCCCATTAAAACTACAATTTGCCCGGCGTGGGCGGCACGCAACTCGCCGCAATAATGCGTCCGTTCGAGATTACCTAAAAAATCGAGCACTGCCTATGTCCTTTACTTGCTGGTGTCAAAAAATGCTCCGTACCCTTGTCATCCTGAGCGAAGCGCAGCGAAGTCGAAGGACCTGCGTTTCGTTTTCTGGCGAAAGGGTGGGAAACCACGAACAGCCTGTGGTAAAAGTCTGGTTTTGAAAGGGCACGACTTTAGTCGTGCCGTAAATACAACAAAGCAAACACGGGCTTTAGCCCCTGAGGGATGTTTTTCGGCGTACTGGACTTTTGCCACAGGCTGCTAACCTCAACCCGCCCCGTTCAATTGGAAAGAAAGACGGCCAGCTCCGCGCGGGGAACCTTGGTCTGTATGCCTGTGGAGAAGTTCTTCACTGTCAGAATACCGGATTTCAGTTCGTCTTCGCCAAGAATCACGATATGGCGGGCGGTCTTGTCCGCCGCCTCAAAGGATTTTTTCAATCTGAAACTGCCCTCGCCCAACTCGATCCACAACCCCTGATGGCGCAATTCGCGGGCCAGAACCAGGGCGGAGGCGTTCAGGCCTTCGCCCAGCGGCGCAATGAAGGCCTCTGCTTTTTGCGCTACGGCAGACTTTTGGTCGAGTGCGGCTAACAAAGTCAGCACCAGCCGGTCCTCGCCCATCGCGAAGCCGATCCCCGGCGCTCTCGGGCCGCCGAGCATCTCGCTCAGGCCGTCGTAGCGCCCTCCGCCAAGCAACGCATTCTGCGCGCCCAGCCCGCCATGCGTGAATTCAAAGGTGGTGCGCGTGTAGTAGTCCAGGCCGCGTACCAGGCGGTGATTCAGCGTGTAGGGCACGCCGGCTGCGTCCAGCGCCGCGGTGACCGCGGCGAAGTGCTTTTTGGATTCCTCGTCCAGTGAATCGGCAATCACCGGCAGCGTCTCGATAATGGGCTGGTCGGCGGGAATCTTGCAGTCCAGCACACGCAGCGGATTGGTGACGGCGCGGCGCTGGCAATCCGCGCACATCTGCCCCACCACGGGAACGAGAGCGGCCCGAAGCGTTTCATTGTAGCGTGCGCGATCCGCCGCCGAGCCAACCGAGTTCAGTTCCAGCGTCCAGCCGGAAATGCCCAACTCATCCAGCAGCGTGGCCAGCATCTCCAGGATTTCCGCGTCGCGCAAGGGCGATTCGCTGCCCGACGAGAGCGGCCCGATGACCTCCGCCCCGATCTGCGAGAACTGCCGGTAGCGCCCCTTCTGCGGTCGTTCGCGGCGAAACTGCGGGCCAATGTAGTAGAGCTTCTGCAACTGCCCGCTCTCGAAGAGATTGTGCTCAATGGCCGCGCGCACCACGCCGGCGGTGTTCTCTGGGCGCAGTGTCAGCGACTGCGTCTTCTCCGACTGCGCGCGAGCGCGATCCTCCCAGGTGTACATCTCCTTGGAGACGATGTCGGTCTCCTCGCCCACGCCACGGGCAAACAGCGCCGTGTCTTCGAAGACGGGCGTGCGAATCTCGCCGAAGTTGTAGCGGGCAAAAACATCCCGCGCAGTCGCCTCAATCCGGTTCCAAAGCGCGGTCTCCGGCGGCATAAGGTCGCGGGTCCCGCGAACGGCTTTCAGTGTCTGGCTCATCGTGATAACCTTTGTCTCAACTTCTTAGGATACAAGGTGAGAGCCATGATCCTCCATGCCGCCTCAATCGCTGCGTTTTTCATTGACCAAGTTGCGCAAGCGCCGGTTCAAATACAGTGCGTTCAACCGTCCACGCCGGAATTATGGTTGAGATGGCTGTTGCCGACCGGGCAAACCATCATCCCAGTCGCGGGCGGTGTCTTGGTTGCTTGGATGGCGTTTCGGTGGAACAAGAACAAGGAGCACGAACAGTGGGTGAGGGACCATAAAAAGTCCGAATGGCAAGAACTGCTCATGCTGGCTTCTGCGATAGAGCTTTTCATGCCATCTGTAGCAATTGGAGGCGAATTGATCAGTACGGTGCATGACCCCACGTTCAATCAACACCTTCGAGATATGACACGGGTCGCACTGAAATGTGTATTTATCTCCAAGAGCAATATCCAAAGAATCTATCAGATGTTAGACGATATCCAGATTAGTAATGAGCGAGCAAAGGCACATATAGAAGACTTTAGGTCGGACGCAAATCTTGCATATAAGTTAGGGAAGCCAAGGCCTCTACAAGCGGCAAAGCAGGTGCAATTTGAGTTGGGTTCTCTATGGCGAGAAGTTCGCCGGTTAGCTTCGGAGGATTTAAGTCTGGAGCAGCGGGAATCTTGGCTGAAATCTGTCGACAATTGGGTAAAAGGGCTACGTAGACCAAAAACTGAAGGTAAGGCCTCTGAGGAAGCGTTATAGCCGGGTGCCCACGAATCTAGACGTGAAGCTTTGTGTCAGGGCACGACTTTAGAGGCTGCGGAAAAACACATTGTTTTGAAAGGGCACGACTTCAGTCGTGCCGTAAATGATTCATAACAAAGCAGGGCTTTAGCCCCTGAGGGATGTTTTTTGCCGATTTCGCCCGAAACTCCGACTTTTTCCGCAGCCTCTTTAGTCGTGCCGCAAATGCAACAAAAAGAACGCGGGCTTTAGCCCCTGAGGGGAAGGCTCCGCTCGAAATGGGCATGATCAGAGGTTCTTTAAATTGATTACTTTGCCGCCATCTTCTCCCGCAGGACCGAGACAAGAGTGCGTCCTTTCAACTCATCCGGCGAAATAGCCAACGCCTCCGCCTGAAGCGCCGCGATCAATTCCGTCTCCAGCAAGGCGCGCCGCTTCAGCGTGCCTTGCCGGACACGCCCCTCCAACACTGCCTCATGAAACGCTGCCGACAACCCCTCGCGGTTCTCATAGAGCCAATTGGCTTCATCGGTTTCGTTTTCAAACTTCGGAATCGTCATCTCTTCCATGGTTTTAAGCTTACGCCCCGCGCTTAATCGACTCCATCAAAGTCGAATCAATCCGCGTCAGCCGGGTGCCCCTGAGCCGAATTATGGGACCAAGGAGACCACGAACCCCATGCGATGAGCGCGCCCGCCTGGACGGTCAGTCCGTTGCAGATTATTTCCCACTTTGTTGCACTATGATTCTCAGAAGTCTTCCTTCAAATCATCGTCCTGGCGGTCTTTTTCGCGCCTTCTGCTATCCAGAAGCTGTCGGCAGAGGCCAAAACGGCCCGTAACTCCTTATCCTGGACGACTTTGCAGGGAACTCCTTTGTTTTGACGATTTTACAGCGCAACCCTGTCTGTAACCTCAAGAAAACAACGACTTTGCGTCCAAAGTACGGGTGGGGGTAGGAGCCATACAGCACCTGCTTTACCGTCGGAACAAACCAAAGCCCCCAAGGGGCGCCTGAAGATGGTAATGACGGTTCCTTGGCTATTTTGCAAGAGGCTCAATAGCCGGATGGCTTTGGGCTGAAAAGCAAAAGGCCACAAACTGCCAACATCACGCGTTGATCGCCATTCCCTCGACGGCCCCGTAGGCGTCGAGCAGAGACTCGGCCAGAGTGGGATGCGCGTGGATGGTGAACATCAGCTCCTCGACCGTGCCTTCCAGCTCCAGCACGGCGACCGCCTCGGCGATCAGCTCCGTGGCCTGCGGCCCGAGAATGTGCACGCCCAGAATCTCGCCGTACTTGGCGTCGGCGACCACCTTCACAAAGCCGTCATGAGAGCCCAGGATGGTGGCCTTGGAGTTGCCCGCGAAGGGAAACTTGCCCAACTTCACCTCGTAGCCTTTTTCTTTGGCCTGCGCCTCGGTCAGGCCCACCGACCCGATCTGCGGCTCGGTGTAGGTGCAGCCTGGGATGCGGTCGCGGCGCACCGGGCGGAAGGGACGGCCGGCAATTTTGGCCGCGGCGATCATGCCGCTCATCGCGCCCACATGCGCCAGTTGCGGCAGACCGGTAACAATGTCTCCGATGGCGAAGACGCCCGGCGCGGCAGTCTCCTGCGCTTCGTTGACTTTGATCAGCCCGCGTTCAAGCTCGATGCGAGTCTTCTCCAGGCCAAGATCGCCGGTTCGCCCGGCGCGGCCCACAGCTACCAGCACCTTTTCGGCTTCCTTCACCTGATTCTTGCCGTTCGCGTCAATGAATGTGACCTTCACGCCGGTTTCGGTATTTTCGACTTTCTCGACCTTCGCGCCGGTGTTCACGTCGATGCCGCGCTTCTTAAAGAGGCGCGTGATTTCCTTGGAAATCTCTTCGTCCTCCACCGGAACCACGCGCGGCAGAAACTCGACAATCGTCACTTCAGCGCCGAAAGTGCGGAAGAGCGAGGCGAACTCCATGCCCACCGCGCCCGCGCCGATGACGATCAGCGATTTGGGCACTTGCTCCATGGCCAGGATTTCGATGTTGGTGAGGATGCGGTCGTCGGGCGTGAGGCCGGGCAGCATCTTGGCCTCGGAGCCGGTGGCCAGGATGACGTTCATTGCCTTTACCGGACTCACTTCGCCGCCCGCCGCTGTGACGTCGACCGTGTGAACGCCGTCGCGCGCTGGGCCGGACAAACGTCCATAGCCCTCAATGCGTGCGATCTTGTGCTTCTTCATCAGGAAGTCCAGGCCCTTAACGTGCTTGGCGATGATGGAGTTCTTGCGCTGGAGCACAGCGGCCCAGTTAAGTGTGGGTGTACCGATGCCCTCTATGCCAAACTCGGCGGCGTGCTGCAAGTGGTCCCAGATCTCGGCGTTGAAGAGCAGAGCTTTGGTGGGAATGCAGCCCACATGCAGGCAGGTTCCGCCGAGCTTGGCAGACTGTTCGATTAACGCCACCTTCAGGCCGTACTCCGCCGCGCGAATAGCCGCCGAGTAGCCGGCCGGGCCGCCGCCAATAATCGCCACATCGTAGATTGTCTCTGTCTCAGCCAAGGTTTTTTCCTCGAAAAGCACCATTCCGGGGCGCTGCTCAAAAGCCGCGAACGCCGCACTTCACAGTTCAGTCTAATAGATGCGGTTGCTGCCAATTTATTATCAGCATCTGATTGCCACTATACTTATTTCATGAAAGACATATGTTGCCTTCTTGGTTCCCTTCGCAAAGCCGGAACCCGCTGGGTTGCAGTGATCCCGATCCTCCTCTTCGCGCTCACTTTGAGAGCCGACATCTTTTACGACCCGCTTTTTAAAGCTGCCGATGCTGGAGACTTGGCAGGGGTCAAGGAAGCGCTGGCCGCCGGTGCCGACGTGAACGCCATGGACAAGGAAAATCATGGCGAAACAGCATTGATTCTGGCGCTCCATAGTCGGTGGCATGGGGGGGATTTTGAGGGGGTTGCGAAGGTACTCGTGGCCGCTGGAGCCGACGTGAACGCCAAAGAAGACGACGGCACGACCGCGTTGATGTATGCGGCGCAGAATGACGGGCTGGATGTAACGCGAATGCTGCTCGATGCCGGGGCTGATGTGAACGCCTCTAACGGCCGGGGGGAAACGCCGTTGTCCTGTGCAGAGAATGGCAGTATTTGGAACGGGGATGTTGTGCGGCTAATTAAGAGTAGGCTACCCGGGGAGTATGGGGCGTCCCGAAATAGAGAAAACGGTTCCCCGTGGAAAATAGGGTTCGTACGCGTCTTGTTTGATAATCCGTCGGGGACGGGGTGGATTTGGCCCGCTCTAGTTTTCCTGTTCGCTACATCAATCATCGTTTGGATCTGTATTCGTATCGGACGCATTAAACCGCCGGGCCTTTCGATCCGGGAGTTCTCGTCTATGTTGATGGGTTCTACCCTCAACCAGCCCTCGCGGGCGTTCTGGGGTTTTGTTGTTCTTGGCGGCGGCTGGTTCCTTGTTTTTTGGGGCTTGGGTCACTGGTATCTGTGGGTACTTATGGCTTTTTATGCGCTACTTTTCGGTTCTATCGCCGGTCTGATGACTGACCGTTTCTGGTGAGAACTCCATCGCCAAAGACTTCCTATATATTGACTTCACTCAGTTCGGTTGCCGCGCGCAATACCTCTGGCTCATCGCCGAAGCCTGCGATCCAATGCACCTCCGGTTCGCGCCGGAACCAGGTCATCTGCCGTTTGGCGTAGTTGCGATGGCCCTGCTGGGCGCCGGCGATTGCAGCCTCAACACTCAGAGTCTCCGCCAGGACGCCCAGTGCTTGCCGGTATCCCAAAGAGTCGAGCGCCTTCACCGGTCCATAGCGCTCGAGCAGGCCGCGAGTCTCTTCGACGAGTCCAGCCGCGAAGATTGCCGCCGCCCTCTGGTTGAGCCGGTCGTAAAGCTCCTGTCGCGGCGGATTGAGGCCGATGCGCAAGAGCCGGAAGCCGGTCAACGGGTCGCGAGCCATTACTTCGGAGAGCGGCTTACGCGTCGCCAGGCAAACCTCGATAGCCCTAATCAGTTTGGCTGTGTCGTTGGAGTGAATGCGCTCGGCCGAGGCTGGATCGAGCCGGCGAAGCAGCCGGTGCAACCAGGTTTCCCTTTGAACAAGAGGATTTCGCAGCGCCCCTCCGGGGCGCAATTCTTTGACGGGCTGGCATTCCCCGGGTTTCGCTGCGCTCCACCCGTGGCTATTCTCACGCCGCCCCTCCGGGGCGGAATTTGACGTGATTCGTTCATTTTCAGCCTCAACTCGATGCGACGAGTCAGGCTGCTTCTCATGCTTTGCCCGGCTGCGCTCTAGACGGGCCCGCAACTCCTCGTGGCGCGCGGGCCCGGCAAAGAGCCCTTCGGTGAGTGCGCGCAGGTAAAGGCCGGTTCCGCCGGTCACGATGGGCAGATGGCCCCGCGCCGCAATCTCCCGCAAAGCCGCACGCGCCTGCCTGCTGTACTCGCCTGCCGTAAACGGCTGGTCCGGATCGGTTACGTCGATCAGGTGATGTGGCAGCCGCGCCCGTTCTTCTGTTGTAGGTTTAGCCGTGCCCAGGTCCATGCCACGATAGACGGCCACCGAATCGCAACTGACTATCTCACCGTTGAAGCGCTCGCCAAGCTCGAGCGAAAGCGCCGTCTTGCCGCTGCCTGTAGGCCCGAGCAGCAGCACGGCCAGTGGGCTGGATTCTGCGCTCACGGCCGCCACCATCCCGGCGGAAAAATCCACCTTGGATTGGTGCGCAGGAGCCAGAAGAGCAGGATCGCCGCGGCCACCAGCACCAGCCCGAAGACCTGGTTGCGCCGGAAAACCCGCTGCTGCTCCCAGCGCCGCGCCTTCTCGGCAACTTCCTGAAAGTAAGGCTTGATTCGGGTCTGCACCATGACGCGGCCCTCCTGCCATCCGGCACAAAACAGCGCCGGATCACCTCGCATCAGTATAGGGGAGCGGTGTTCATGACAGGCAACAGAAGGCTCTTAATCCCCTTCCGGGCGTGACTGCTGCAAAGGCGACTCGGGGCGTGGCGGCGGGACGGGGATGGGCCCCTGTTGGGCCATCTGCTGCTTGAAGCAGGAGCGGCACAACACCGGCCTGCCCTGCGTGGGCTTGAAGGGAACCGTCGTTTCCGCGCCGCACTGCGAGCAGTTGGTCCGGGTTTCCGGGCGCACCCTGGAGCCTCCGCGGACGCGCTTCGCCTTGCACTGCTTGCAGTGCCTGGGTTCGTTCTTGAACTGCTTGTCGTGGAAAAAAAGCTGCTCGCCGGCGGTGAAGACAAACTCGGCGCCGCAGTCGCTGCACTTCAATACTCTGTCGGTAAATTCCATGGCCGGCTTCCCCGAAGAAGGGAAATTCATAGAAATCGGCCATGAACAGAATCAGCTTGCCGGTCCCGTTTTCCCTGCTTCGTGCTGTAGTAACAACCAGGGCCCGGGCCGCAACAAGTACAGCGGCAAATTGTTTGTCTAGCCGGCAGAGCCGGTAGACCTGGGTACAACCTCCAAGCAATCTGCATGCAGAAAGTTGGAACTCAATGAATGAAACGTGACAGACCGCCCCGGCCTTACCTGCGATCTCTGGTTTCCTGTCCGCATCTCGATGCGGGAGTCGCCGGGGCGGCGCATGTCACGATTGTTTTGAAGCTAGTCAGCCTCTTTACGAGCCTTCTTGCGATTCCGCTTGCGCGCCAAAGCCGCCTTTACACGTTTCTTCTCGCCGGGCTTCAGATAGTAGGAGTGACGCTTGACTTCCTTGATGATGTCCTCCTGCTGTACCTTCCGCTTAAACCGGCGCAGCGCATTTTCGAGCGGTTCGCCTTCTTGAACACGAACCTCTGCCAAAAAATCCCACCTCCAAACCCGCCAACTGGCATCTACTATGATACTGGAAACATTGGACAGCGGGTCAAGCATAGAGGCCTATCCGGATAATTTCTTCTGGAATCGAGAGAAATTTAGCTAGAATCGCCCTTTACTCCCCCGCAGGCCCCAATTTGGAACGTCATTTTGGCCCAAGCAGGCTACTCCGGCATCCTGGAGCAGGCCGGCACTCGTCCGCCTGAAAACACCATGCCTTAAACTGACCGTGGAGGTCTTGAAACCATGATCCGTAGCTACCGGGGGCGTCTGCCCCTGATCCCCGCTAGTTGCTACATCGACCCTTCGGCGCAGATTATCGGCGACGTGACCCTCGGCGAGCGCTCCTCGGTGTGGATGAACGCCGTTCTGCGTGGCGATGTCCACTCCATCCGCGTCGGCGCGAACTCCAACGTCCAGGACTGCTCAGTGCTCCACGGCCAGCGCAACCTATATCCGGTCATCGTGGGCGACTGGGTCACTATCGCCCACAACGCCACGGTGCATGGATGCGTGATCGAGGACGCGGTTCTCATCGGCATCGGGGCCAGGGTTCTGAACAACTGCCGCATCGGCGAAGGCTCCCTGATTGCCGCCGGCGCCGTGGTTCCGGAAGGAACGCAAGTTCCTCCTCGCACGCTTTGGACCGGCGTCCCCGCCAGGCTCCGCCGCGAACTCAGCGACGCCGACCACGCCAAAATCATCGAGTACGCCCAGAACTACCTGGACTATGTGGAGATTTACCTCAAGGAGCCTGCCGGCTGAGCCGGTCCCGCGGCAAAGCCCACGCCGGCCGAGTGGATGCTCGATGCGTACGGGTTGGCGGAGGGAATGGCGATTAAGGAACCTCTGATTCAGTCGATGTTTTGAAAGGGCACGACTTTAGTCGTGCCGCAAATGCCACAAAACATAAGTCGGGCTTTAGCCCCTGAGGGATTGTATCTGGCGCGGAGCAATCTGGACAGGGGTTCCTTAACGCGTGTGGATTACTGGCGATCAATCCAAGCATCGCAACCGTCGCAAAGATCACCGCCGTCGGTCAGCCTCTCGCCACAGCGAAAGCAGAATGTGATTACGCTTACTTCACGGCAATCCTTGTTTGTGCATACGCCAATATCGCCATCCTCGGTTTGAACTATAGTTTCTTCGCCACATTCTGGGCATCTGAGAAAGGAATCGGGGTCGGGATTGTGCCTTGGATGGTATGGTTCGAGGTCTGCCAATGCCTCTAACTCTTCGTCGCTTAGCGCGGAATACTTTGCAATTCTATGTTTCCATTCGGCGATCTCCTCCTCTTTTATTCGCGCCGAGATTCTCTGCAATTCCTGCATTCTGTCCCACACCTCAACCTCAACATGCTCTTCAAGGTGAACACCTAATTTGTCGAGCATGAATAGGTAAGCCACCTCAGATAGATCTCCGATGATCGCCTGCGCATGCCTGACATTGATCGTGGGCTCATAATGCTCTATCTGATTTCTGAGTTTGCGGGCGCCGCAAAGGGTCTTCTGCGCCCTTTCATCGAAAATTATACCCGCGCAGCACCTTAAGCGATTGATGACCTCATCAAAGTCCACCGTCTTCGCGTCGGGCTTCCCAACATCCTTAACATCTACGAAAATCAGAGAGGGATGTTCCCGCCTCAGACGCTCTTTGAAAAGGAGAATCAAGCCCGAGAATAGGTGAAGGATCGCGTATTTGTGGCTAGCGGGATCAGGCTCGTCGTGCAAGAAGAAGCGAACTCCGGATTGTATGAAGTCAATCCCGTTATTCAATAGATTGAGCTTCAATTCTTGCGCCGGTTTTGCCATTTTCGCTCCCAAAATATAGACACCAGCTAAGCCGTCACAGTTCCGTGGACTGGCCCTCCACCAGCGCCTTGCACTTGGCGATGAACTCGGCCAGCGGAATCGAGCCTTGGTCGCCCTTGCCGCGGGTGCGGACGCTGACCGCGTTGGCTTCCTGCTCCTTGTCGCCGAAGACCAGGATGTAGGGCGTCTTCTGGTTGGCGAAGTCGCGAATCTTGCCGTTCATCTTTTCGTTGCGGACGTCGGTCTCAACGCGCAGGCCCGCGGCCTTCAACTCGGCCTCGACCTTCTGCGCGTATTCGTGGTGCCGCTCGCTGATGGGAACAAGGCCAATCTGCACCGGCGCGAGCCACAGCGGGAAGGCCCCGGCGTAGTGCTCGATGAGCACACCGAAGAAGCGCTCAACCGACCCGAACAGAGCGCGGTGAACCATGACCGGCTGATGGCGCTCGCCGTCCTCGCCCACGTACTCCAGCTCGAAGCGCGCGGGCAGGTTGAAGTCGAACTGCACCGTGGAGAGCTGCCACAGACGGCCCAGCACATCCACAAGTTTGATGTCGATCTTGGGGCCGTAAAAGGCAGCCTCGCCGGGGATAGTCTTGTAGGCGATTCCCTTGCGCTCCAACGCGCTCTTGAGTCCATTGGTCGCAAGCTCCCAGTTCTCGTCGGAGCCGGCGTAGTGAGCGCGGTCGTTGGGATCCCAGGTGGAAAGCTCAACCTGAAACTCATGGAAGCCGAAGGTCTTCAGCACCGCCTCCGCAAAGTCGACGCAAGCGACTACTTCATCCACAATCTGGCCGGGAGTGCAGAAGATGTGCGCGTCGTCCTGCGTAAAGCCGCGCACGCGCAGCAGGCCGTGCATGGTTCCTGAGCGCTCATAGCGGTAGACGTTGCCCAACTCAGCCAGCCGCACGGGCAGGTCGCGGTAACTGCGCGGCGAGTTTTTGTAAATCAGGATGTGGCCGGGGCAGTTCATCGGCTTCAGCCGGTACTCGGCATCATCCAGCTCCATCGGAGTGTACATATTGCCGGAGTAAAAGCCCTCATGGCCGCTGATCTTCCACAGCTCGCGGCGCATCACGTGCGGCGTGAAAACCAGCGAGTAGCCGCGCCGCAAACATTCCTCACGCATCCAGTCTTCCATCACCTTGCGGACGATGCCGCCTTTGGGATGCCAGAAGATAAGTCCCGCTCCGGCCAGCTCCTGAATGCTGAACAGGTCCAACTGCTTGCCCAGCAGGCGATGGTCGCGCTTGGCCGCTTCTTCCAGGCGGGCAAAGTGCTCGTCCATGGCCTTCTGCGAGAAGAACGCGGTGCCGTAGATGCGCTGTAACTGCGGATTCTTTTCGTCGCCCAGCCAATAAGCGCCGGCCAGGCTGGTCACTTTGACGGCCTTGACGCGGCCGGTCGAGGGCACGTGCGGACCGCGGCAAAAATCCACGAACTTGCCGTTGCGGTAGAAGCTGACCTGGTCTCCGGGCGCGGTGAATTTGGTCACGAAGTGCGTCTTCATGAAGTCGCCGTCGCGCGCGAACTCTGTCAGGGCTTGTTCGCGCGGCTCATATTCGTGGACAAATTTCTCATCGCGCGCAATCACCTCGGCCATCTTGGCATCGATCCGCGCCAAGTCTTCGGGGACGAATGGTTTTTCGCGATGAAAGTCGTAGAAGAAGCCGGAATCCGTGGCCGGACCGTGCCCCAGCTTGGTGTCGGGAAACAGCTCCAGTACCGCCGTGGCCAGTACGTGCGCGGCGGAATGGCGCAGCACCTTGAGCGCGTCGGGGTCATTCTCTTTGATCAGTTCCAGGCGCGTATCGGCGGTCAGAGGCGTGGCCAGGTCCACCAGGCGCGGACCGGCCATGTCTTCGGCGGAATACATCGCCGCCTCCGAAGCGTGCTCGTCAGCGGTGGAACTTGGCTTGACGGCTATGCCAACCGGGGTCAGGCGCGCGGCCACGACTACAGCGGCCAGACGCGGTGAAATCGAGTTGGCAATCTCAAGAGGCGTCGTCCCGGCGGCCACTTCACGAATGGCTCCGTCGGGCAGGTGTACAGCGATGGTCTGTGTGCTCATGGGCATAGGGGTCCTGGTAGTTCCGGCCATAGATGAATCAGGCCGAGAGTCAACATTTAAGAATATACCGTAGAGCGCCGGAACAACCCTTCGCAGGAGCGCGTGTAGTGGTACAGTTTCCGAATCGCCGACTATTCGCACGGGAGCAGGAGTATTTTTCCCTTCATTTTTTGCTTGACAATAGAATTCCCTGATGGCATTATTGTCGAAGACTTGTTTGTTACACAAACTAGTCTATGGAGACTATATGCCAATTTCATTCTTCCGTTCCATGACTGCGGATCCGTCTACAATTGCCGAACGCCTTGTCATCAAGGCAAAATTCCGCGACGGTTTGCTGGAAATCTATCTGGGGCTGATTTTCGTTCTTGGCGCCGCATTCGAGGCGGCTCTTTACGCCAAACAAGCGATCTTTCCGCAGGGATCCACCGCCCTCGATGTCGCTTTCATTGTCATTTCCATCGTGCTGTGCAGTCTGTTTGTGGTTTACACTGTTCGCTCCAAAGGAGCGGCGAAGTGGGTGCGCGAGCGTTACCTGATCGAGCGGTCGGGATATGTTGAGCAAAAGCTGAATAAACGCAAGCTGTTGAGATATTTTCTTGTCGCTTTTGCCGCTTTCTTACCTTTGGCGATTGCTGCGTTGTTCCTGTTTCCTGCGCATTCGGACCGTGGTCTGTCCACCGCAACCGGGCTGATGTTCTGTGGACTCGATGCATGGATCGCTTGGTTCGGTCGAGTATTCCGCTTTGCAATTTACAGCGTACTCTCCGCGGCGTCAGCCATCTTCCTCGCCGTGACTTCCATAGATATCGCGGCCCCTCTCTCCATCTTCTTCGCCTTTCTGGGACTTGTGATGGTGTTTTCCGGCTTCATCGTACTCCTGCTCTTCATCCGGCGTCCTGCCGAAAGGGAAGCATAAGATGAGCAAGAAAATCCAGGGTTTGGCAGAGATCGACCGCATTATTCACGAGCCGGCGCGGCTCATGATCATCGCTCTACTGGCTACCGTCAATGAAGCCGACTTTCAGTATCTGCATTTGGCGACAGGACTAACCAAGGGGAACCTCTCCGTCCATTTATCCAAACTGGAAGAGGCGGCATACATCGTCATCGAAAAGAGTTTTCGCGGAAAATATCCGCTCACCATCTGCCGCTTGACAGGACAAGGTCGAGAAGCTTTCGACAACTACAGGAAGGTGATCAAAGCCGCGCTCTGATGCCTTGGCCTGAATGTTTGTGCGTAGCGCCTGGATCACCGGCTAATCGAAGATTGCGTCACTACCAGAACGCGTAATGTTTTTCAAAACTTTTCAGGGCAGTCGCTGTGCAATTCCAGTACTTGTCAGCAAATACATCATCCAGGAGGAAGTAACATGATGAACGGACGTTTGCGGAGCTTCATACTCCTCGTTTTGTTTGCAGCCTTCGGTCTTGGCTTAGCCCAGGCCCAACCCGCCATTCAACCCACAGGGGACATCACCAAGATTCCGGCAGCGGCCCAGCCCTCGGCGCACTTTGACGCCGATGCCGCTACGGAAGCGTACATGGCGATGATTCCGCCCGAGGCCACGGCCCGCTCCAACGCATACTTCGAAGGCGGCTATTGGCTGATTCTCTGGGACTTCCTCTATGCTTCGGCCATCTGTCTGCTGCTTTTGAACCTGCGCTGGTCGGCGAAGATGCGCGATCTGGCCGAACGCATTACGCGCTTCAGATGGCTGCAAGACGCTCTCTACTGGGGACAATATGTTGTGTTGTCCACGGTGCTAAGTTTTCCGCTTGATTTTTATACAGGCTACGTGAGGGAGCATAAATATGGCCTGGCCACGCAGAGCTTTTGGCCCTGGATGGGCGATCAAGGCAAGGGCCTGCTGATTGGCGCGATCATGGGCGCTCTCGCGGTCATGCTGCTGTTGGCTATCGTGCGCAAGCTGCCCAATACCTGGTGGATTTGGGGCACGGTGGCAATGACCGGCATGACGATGGTGTTGGTAGCCATAGCCCCGGTTTATCTGACGCCCATCTTCAACAAGGTTACGCGGCTGAACGATCCCAAGGTTACGGTTCCGATTCTGCGCATGACGCACGCCAATGGGATTCCCGCCAACGATGTGTACCAGATCGATGCCAGTAAGCAGACCACGCGGATGAGCGCCAACGTAAGCGGCTTTGCCAGCACCACGCGCATCACGCTCAACGACAACCTGCTGCGCCGGGGCTCGCTGGAGGAGATTCAGGCGATAACGGGCCATGAGATGGGCCACTACGTGCTGCACCACATTCCCAAGAGCATCTTCTTTGACTCGGTTGTGAACCTGCTCTTCTTCGCCTGCCTGTTCTGGGGGCTGCAATGGGCGCTCAAGCGCTGGGGAGATCGCTGGCAGATTCGCGGCGTTGGCGACGTGGCCGTGTTGCCCCTGGTCTTTCTGCTGGCCGGCATTTTCTTCTTTGTGCTCACGCCGGTGACGAACACAGAAACCCGGATGCATGAAAAAGAGGCTGATATGTTCGGCCTGAACGCCGCCCGCCAGCCTGATGGCTTTGCCCAGGCCGCGATTCACCTAAGTGAATACAGAAAAATGCGGCCCGGCAAGTGGGAAGAGCGGATTTTCTTTGACCACCCCAGCGGCTATGACCGTATCCACTCCGCGATGGTGTGGAAGGGCGGAAACCTGGAACTGTTCGAGAAGGCGCCGGAGCCGCCTGCCGAGCTGCTTCCCGCCGCGCACTAAAATCATGCGCCCCTCCTTTCCGCATTTGTTCGGAATGGAGGGGCGTCTGTTTCTGAAGCTGTTCGACTGATTCGAGCGGTTACTTCTCCGCCTTCTCCTCGTGATACTCCATCTCGGTATTGATGGCCCAGATGCTGTCCTTGGTCGTAACTCCGTTGACGATGTTTTCCACGGCGGTCATGGCGGTCAGCATGGAGTGATCCTGGTTGTTGTATTTATGCATGCCGTTGCGGCCCACCAGGAAGAGATTCTCAAAGCCGTCCAGGTAACTGCGGATAACATCGAAGCGGTCATAACTGCCGAAGTAGGCGGGATACGTCTTGGGTACGCGGACGACGTGCGAATCTTCGACATCTTCCGCCTTGAGAATTCCGATCTTCGCCACTTCGCTGATGGCGAACTTCGCCATCTCCTCATCGCTGAGCTTCCACAATGGATCGGTGTCATTGCAGAAATATTCCAGGCCAATCCAGACTTTGCCGGGAGTGCCGACCAGCCAAGGGCTCCAGTTATTGAAAATTTGCAGCCTGCCTACCACCACATCAGGCTCCTGAATGTAAATCCAGTTGTCCTTGAGCAGCGCGCCGTCCTTTTCTGTGACAGCCAGCTTGCTTGCCAGCAGGCCGACGGTGATGAAGTCGCGATACATGAGGCCTTCGGCGACCTCGGTGACTTCCGCAGGGACAGGCGCGGAGAGGCCGCGCACCAGATCGCGGATGGGCATGGTGGAGAAGAAATAATCGCCCGCATACGTTACGCGCTTGCCCGCCTCGTCGCGGCCCTCGACCGATACCACCTTGTTCCCTTCCACGTTGATGCGGTCGATATGAACACCGAAGTGAATTTCGCCGCCGCCCTTGCGAACCAGGTCGGCCGCATGTTCCCAAAGCTGGCCGGGGCCGAGCTTGGGATAGAGAAACTTCTCGATCAGCGAGGTTTCAGTCTTCTTTTGCGCAATGTCGCCGGAGCGTTCTCGAACAAAAGTCTTCTTGAGGAAGTGCGTCACCACGCCCTTGAGCGACAGTCCCTTGATGCGCTGCGCGCCCCATTCGGCGCTAATCTCATTGCAGGGCACACCCCAGACCTTCTCTGTATAGGATTTGAAAAACGTCAGATAAAGCTGTTTGCCAAACCTGTTAATAATAAAATCCTCAAGTGTGCGCTCCTCGCGCTGCGGCAGTAAGGCCGAGCGCATGTAACTGAGGCCGCAGCGAAGAGTGCGAACCAGACCCAGATTTCTGAATGTAGCCGCGGTCAGGCTGATGGGATAGTCGAAGAAGCGGCGTAGAAAATAGATGCGGCTTTTGCGCTGGCGAACCAGCATGACCAGGTCTTCCGTTTGCGGATCGTGCACATCATTTGCCGCGGGAAGATCGCGTTGTTGCCCTTGATAGAGCAACTGTCCCGTTTCGTAAGCACCAGCCTCGCCGCAGGTGGCAACCGGCATCAGGTCGAGCCACCATCGCATCACTCTGTCTGACTTGGAGAAGAAGCGATGGCCGCCGATGTCCATGCGGTTGCCTTTGTAGCGGATGGTGCGCGAGATACCGCCAATTTCCTGACTGGCCTCGATCAGTATCGGCTTAACTGCCGAATTGCGCTGCAACTCGATGGCAGCCGTCAGTCCCGCCGGGCCTGCTCCGATGATGATCGCCGTACTGTATTTCACGCTGGGACCCGATCCCTTCTTGCTAAATAATCAGTCCATTGCAATGATCCGCCACAAATAACAAACGAGGGATGGGATCGCTCCCAACCCTCGCTTGTGTTTGCTAGATTCTGCCGGAATCCGGCCGGTGGGTTCAGAGCGGCTGCACGTCGGCAGCCTGCCACCCCTTGGGCCCCTTCACCACGTTGAACTGCACGGCTTGGCCTTCCTGCAGGCTCTTGAAACCACTGGAGGTGATTGCAGAGTAATGCACGAATACGTCTTCGCCGTTCTGACGCGAGATGAAGCCGAAGCCCTTCGCGTCGTTGAACCACTTCACGGTACCTTGTTCCATATTTGCTCGTATTTCCTGAATTGAATTGCGCTGGATGAATCGGAGCGACCACTGGCAGAATCTTGCTGGTAGGGCGAGTGCTGCTCACGCCCGCTTCGGTCTAACGCTGAAAGCAGTGTAGCATCCCTTTCCACAAAGAAGTGCGAAAAGTGTATCATTTAGCTACACTTTTCCTGATCTTAATTTTGGAACTTATTGAATCAGAACGCCTTAACGTCGTACTCTTGTTGTGTTACCGAGAAAGGTTACCATGACCCTCGATCCCTTTCCCAACCTGTTGTCCCGCGCTGCTGGAGAGCTGGAAAAGCAGTTCTCAGATTTGCCCGCCTTCGAGTCCAAGGCAGACCCGGCGGCAATGGAACGAGTTCTGGAGGATGTGGCGCGCCGGATGGGCGATAACTTCCCCTTTTTTCATCCGCTTTATGCCGGGCAGATGCTCAAGCCGCCGCACCCTGTGGCGAGGGCCGCCTATGCTCTGGCCATGACGATCAATCCCAACAACCATGCGCGCGACGGTGGCCGGGCCAGCTCGGAGTTGGAGATTGAGGCCGTCCAGGGAATTGCCGGAATCTTCGGCTGGACGGAATTTCTGGGCCATTTGACCTCCAGCGGAACAATGGCCAACCTGGAGTCGTTGTGGGTAGCCGGACAATTAGCGCCGGGCAAACGGATTGTGGGCTCCGAGCAGGCGCACTATACGCACCAGCGCATCTCCGCCGTGCTGAAGCTGGAGTATGCGTCGATTGCCGCCGACCACCGTGGACGGATGAGCCTGGATGCCTTGGAAGTCGAACTGCGCAAAGGCGATGTGGGCACGGTGGTAGTGACGCTGGGCTCGACGGCGCTGGGCGCGGTGGACCCGCTGGACGGGATTCTGGCGCTGCGCAAGCGATACGGCTTTCGCGTTCATGTGGACGCTGCCTATGGCGGCTACTTCCGACTGATTCCCGAGAATTTAGATAAGCCGGCCCAGCGGGCCTTCGAGGCCATCAGCCAGGCCGACTCCATCGTGATTGACCCGCACAAGCACGGCCTGCAGCCCTACGGATGCGGTTGCGTACTCTTCCACGACCCATCGGTGGGGCGTTTCTACAAGCACGATTCTCCCTACACCTACTTCACCTCTAAACAATTGCACCTGGGCGAGATCAGCCTGGAGTGTTCGCGGGCCGGAGCCTCGGCAGTGGCTTTGTGGGCCACGCAGCAGCTTTTGCCGCTTGTGCCGGGGGGCGAGTTTGCCCGAGGGCTGGCCAGAAGCAGGGCGGCGGCCCTCGAACTGGACCGGCGGCTGCGTCAGGATAAGGCTGGACGCTTCCAGCCGCTTCCAGCCGGAGCGCCGGAACTCGATATTGTGGTGTGGAAGGTGAACGCCGAGACGACAGAACGGGCTTCCGATCTGGCGCAACAGATTTTCTCCGCCTGCGCCGCGCGGGATTTGCATCTGGCGCTGGTGCAATTGCCGTCCGCATGGTTTGAGCCCGCGATCAAGTTTGAACCGCAAGGTAGCGCGGCAAATGGCGCCAGGCTGGTGACTTGCTTGCGCTCGGTGTTGATGAAGCCCGAACATGAAGCGTGGCTAGACCGCATCTGGGAGCGGCTGGCCGAGGGCTGCGCGGAGGTGATGGGAGGTAATCGCAGTTGACGGATGATCGCCTGGAGCCGCCGGAAATGTCAGAGGCCAACTTGAGTTGTGCCAAATGCGGCCAAAATTTGTAGCTTTATCCCCCGATGGTCAACTCGTTCAATAGGACACTGCCGAATTCAGTAATTCAGCGATTCTCACAAGCCTTCCTTGTTAGAATCAATAGGAGTTTGCCTCGATAACGGCCGGGTGAGGTTTTTCGTCTCCGGTCCGTGGCGCAGTATTCTCTATAGCTAATGCGTCGCTTCTCCTGTTTGGAGCGCCGTGGAGAAACGAAAACCGTGCAACCGATTTTATCCGAACCGTTTTCATACGAAACCTTCCCCAACTCCGGCCTGGTAGCGTACTTCTCGATGGAAATCGCGATCAACCCCGCCATGCCCACCTACTCCGGCGGCCTGGGCGTTCTTGCCGGGGATACGCTGCGCTCCATGGCCGACCTGGGCGTTCCCCTGGTGGCCTTCTCACTGGTGCATCGCAAGGGCTACTTCAAGCAGTTTCTGGACAAAAACGGCAAGCAGAGCGAGGACGTTCAACCGTGGAATCCAGCCGATTTCTGCGCTGAGGAGAAGGCGCGGGTCACAGTTTCCATCGAAGACCGCATAGTGACGGTGCGCTGCTGGCGCTATGACATGACGGGCCGCTATGGGCATGTGGTGCCCATCTACCTGCTGGATACAGACCTGGACGGAAACACGGGCTGGGATCGCGGCCTCACCGATCACCTCTATGGCGGCGACACCAACTACCGATTGCAGCAGGAGATAGTGCTGGGCATGGGCGGAGTGCGCATGGCGCACGCGCTGGGCTATCAGGTAAACGTCTACCACATGAACGAGGGCCACGCGGCACTGCTGACGCTGGCGCTGCTGGAGCGCCAGTTGGGCGGAGGACCGCTGGGCGCGGCCACCGAAGCCGACATCGAGCAGGTGCGGAAGAGGTGTGTCTTCACCACGCACACCCCGGTTCCGGCCGGGCACGACCGCTTCAGCGCCGAGCAGTCTATTCGCATTCTGGGTGGCGACCGCTCGGCGCGCCTGGAAATGATGGGCTGTTTTCGCGACGAAATGTTGAACATGACGCTGCTGGCGTTGCGCTTCTCGCGCTATGCCAACGGCGTGGCCATGCAACACGCAAGTGTCTCCCGCGCGATGTTCCCGGAGTTTGCGCTCGACTCGATCACCAACGGCGTTCACGCGCCCACATGGGTCTCCGAGTCCTTCCAGAATCTGATGGACGCGCACTTCTCCTCTTGGCGGCGCGACAATCTTTATCTGCGCAATGCCATCGACGTGCCGGAACAGGAGATTCTCTCGGCACATGCCAGCAACAAGGAAGCGCTGCTGGCCGAGGTGGCCAGGCGCACCACTCTGGTCTTCAATCCCAAGGTGCTCACCCTCGGCTTTGCCCGGCGCGCCGCCACCTACAAGCGGGCTACTCTTATGTTTACCGATCCCGGACGCCTGCTGGAGATTGCTACCAGGGCCGGCGGCTTGCAGATTATTTTTGCCGGCAAGGCGCATCCCCAGGATGATCCCGGCAAGTCTCTTATTCAGCAGGTTGTGGCGGATGCCGCCCGGCTCTCCAACGACGTGCTGCATGTTGCTTACCTGGAAAACTACGACTGGAAGCTGGGCGAATTGCTCACGGCGGGCGTGGATGTGTGGGTGAATACGCCGCGCCGTCCCTACGAAGCTTCGGGCACCAGCGGCATGAAGGCCGCGATGAATGGCGTGCCCAGCCTGTCCATTTTAGACGGCTGGTGGATCGAGGGCTGCATCGAGGGATTCACCGGCTGGGCCATCGAAGACGGCGCCGATGACGCCGCCGAGGCCGACTCGCTCTACCATAAACTCGAAACAGCGATTGTGCCGCTCTTTCTGGAGGCGCCGGAGAAGTGGGCCCGTCTGATGCGCAACACACTGGCCTTCAACGGCTCCTTCTTCAACACCAACCGCATGGTGAAGCAGTACGTCCGCAACGCCTACTACCCGGTGAAGCTGATCGAGCCGGCCTAAGCGCGGGAGTAAGCGTTCGCGGACTGAGGCCGGGGAAGCTCTCCCTATCCCATCGGCTGGCGCAGGATCGTTTTCAGCTTTTCCGGCGCGGTGCGACGCGGATCGCTCAAATAAATCTCGTGATGCTTGCCACGGAGTTCTTTTCCGGCCGCGTGGATAAAATCGTGCATTCGCTGGATGGTTGGCCCCTCGGCTGAGAACGGACCCACGTACAGAATCTGCGCGGCAGCGCCTTCGGTGAGCGTCTCGAAGCGCGCCCGGTCCAGCGCCGCCGGGTTTTTCTTCTTCCGCACTTCTGCAATTGCCGCGTTCACCTCCGCCCGCGTGATGAACTCCGGTTGCGCGATCATCGCCGTCCACTTCCACGCGGACTTGTCGGCTGCGTGAAAAACCCTCGGGTCATCGGCCCACCACAGGCCCTCCAGCGGCATCACGCCATAGTCGATGGCGCGCGGTCCCTTTTTGAGCGCGAACTTGAGCGTGTAAGAGAGCGCATAGAGAGCTTCGACGGCCTCTTGAAATGCCTGCGAGGTGTTGGGGTCGCCCTGACCATCCACCATGAGATAGGCGAGCGGAGGAACGTCCACGGCGGCGATGGTTCCCGCCTTCGCTCCGTAGAGTTGCATCCATTGTTTTTTCAGATCGAGCTTTTTCATGCGCGCGCTCCCGACAGGAGTAATTCAACGGAGAGTATAGTTCTGAGCTTGAAGACAGCGCAACCGCACGAACGAAGGACCGTCCGCAGGAACCCCTATCAGGAAAAAGTCGCTCATCAGTTGCGGCTTTGGGGTAGAGCGCCCTGAAAATCCAGTGTAATTCCGGCTTTTTCCGGCGTTTTCCGGAGGTGGTTTCTTACCATGTGGTATGAAGAAGCGGTATTCCTGTGGAAAAGGACGATCTGTATACCCTGCCTATTTTTGCGACCAGATCTTTTGTTTTGAAATGGATGCAGATTTTCACTATACCGAGCAGATGAATTAATCTGCATGGTTTTTAGGGAAATTGTACCCCCTGGGGGTATAGGGGGGGAGGGGGTATCCGTTTTTCAGTTGTCAGAGAGCAGTTGTCACTGATCAGCCACGACGCGAGAGTGTGGACCTTGTTCATGCTTTGATTGTGCGCGGCGGAGAGGAAATAATCTGCAAAGCCAGTAGCTGCTTTTCAGTCCGCCGCCGCCCCTTCCAACTCCTCGCCGATCCTGCGCAGCTTCATCACGCGCCATTGCAGACGGTCGAAAAATAAATAAACAACAGGTGTCGTGAACAGGGTGAGCATCTGCGAGACGATCAGGCCGCCGACGATGGCGATGCCCAGCGGCTTGCGCAGCTCCGAGCCGACGCCCATGCCGATGGCCAGCGGCAAGCCGCCGAAGAGGGCGGCCATTGTCGTCATCATGATGGGCCGGAAGCGCAGTAAACAGGCCTGATAGATAGCCTCGACGGGCGGCAATCCCTGGTCGCGCTCGGCTTGGAGGGCAAAGTCGATCATCATGATGGCGTTCTTCTTGACGATGCCGATCAGCAGGATGACGCCGATCAGCGCGATGATGCTCAGATCGGTTCCCGTCAAGAGCAAAGCCAGGATGGCGCCTACACCAGCGGGCGGAATCGTGGAGAGAATCGTCAGCGGATGAATCAGGCTCTCGTAAAGAATTCCGAGCACGATGTAGACGGCGACCACCGCGGCCAGAATAAGCCAGGGCATATTCTTCTTCGCGGCCTGAAAGTCCTGCGCAGTTCCCTGGAAAGAGTAGTGGATGGATGTGGGCATATTCATCTCGCGCTGGACCTTTTCCAGAGCGGTAACAGCGTCGCCCAGAGCTACGTTGGGCGCCAGGTTAAAGCTGAGCGTGACAGCCGGATACTGGCCCTGATGGTTGACCTGCAGGGCGGTGCGCTGCTGTTCAAAGTGTGCGATGGTGGAGAGCGGCACCATGGCGCCGCCGGTGGACACAGCCGGGGCAGCCGTGGAAGCAAGCGTGGTACCAGCGGAAGCGGTAGCGGCCCCGGCAACATTGTTGGCCTTGATAAAGATGCCATTCAGCGCATCCGGGCTGAGCTGGTATTGAGGATCGACCTCCATCACCACGTAGTACTGGTTGAGCGCGGTGTACATGGTGGAGACCTCGCGCTGGCCGAAGGCATCGTAGAGTACCTGATCAATGGCGCTGGCTGTGATGCCCAGCCGCGAGGCGGCGTCGCGATCGATGACCAGGTTGGCGGCCAGGCCCTGATTCTGCTGGTCGCTGTTGATATCGCGCAATTCAGGCATAGACCTTGCGCGAGCCAGCAGCATGGGCGCCCACGAATTCAGCTCCTCCAGGCTCTCGTCGGAGAGTGTGTACTGGTATTGCGCGGCGCTGCCGCGTCCTCCGCTCTGAAACTCCTGCTGCACCTGGAGATAGAGAATGGCGCCGGGGATGCTGGTCAGCTTTCTGCGCAAGCGGTTGACCACATCGTCAGCGGAGACGCGCCCTGGGCGCTGGTTGAGCGGCTTGAGGGCAATAAACATAAAGCCTGTATTGTTGCTGCCGCCGCCCGGCCCGGCGCCGCCCGCGAAGGCGGTAACGGTGGCAATAGCGGGGTCGTCCAGCACCATCTGCGCCAGTTCACGCTGCTTATCGCGCATGGCGGGGAAGCTGATATCCTGCGCTGCCAAAGTCCTGCCGCCCAGGCGTCCCGTGTCCTGCTGAGGAAAGAAGCCGAAGGGCACGATGATGAAGAGGTAAACGTTGAGGGCCACAGTGCCGATAACCACGCCCAGAATCAGCCACTGGTGGCGCAACACCCAGCGCAGGCCGCCAGCGTATTCGTTGTGCAACCACTGAAAGGCGCGTTCGCTCATTACATAAACCCGGCCGTGGCGGCTTTCATCGCGCGACTTGAGAAACCTGGCGCAGAGCATGGGCGTTGTGGTGAGCGAGACCAGCATGGAGACGGCAACGGCCACCGACAGCGTGACGGCGAACTCGCGAAAGAGCTTGCCCACGATGCCGCCCATCAGCAAAATTGGAATGAAGACGGCGATCAAAGACGTGCTCATGGAGAGCACCGTGAAGCCGATCTCTTTCGAGCCCTTCATGGCAGCCTCGAAGGGTTTCATGCCCATTTCGAGGTAGCGGGTGATGTTCTCGATGACCACAATGGCGTCATCCACCACAAAACCGGTGGCCACGGTGAGCGCCATCAGGGAGAGATTGTCGATGGTGTAGCCGACCAGGTACATGACACCGAAGGTGCCCAGCAGCGAGAGGGGCACGGCGATCGACGGAATGATGGTGGCCCACACCTCGCGCAAGAAAAGAAACACCACCAGCACTACCAGCAGCACGCTGATGAGCAGCGAGATCTCCACGTCATGCACGCTGGAACGGATGGTGGTGGTGCGGTCGACAGCCACGTTGATCTGGATGGTGGGCGGGATGGCGGCCTTGAGGCGCGGCATCTCGGCCATCACATTGTCCACGGTGGAGATGACGTTGGCGCCGGGAATCTTGAAGATGACGATCAGGATGGCGTCTTTCAACTCGCCGCTGTGTCCCGGAGTTTTGTTGCCCGATACACCGGCGGTGAGGATGTTGGCGACGCTGTCGGAAACGGTTCCCAGGTCGGAGATGCGCACCGGCGCGCCGCTCTGCTTGTTGTAGCCAGCGATGATGGGCGCATAATCGCTGGCTTTGAAGATCTGGTCGTTGTCGCTGATTTGCCAGCGCTGATCCGCACTTTGAAATGCGCCCTTGGGGCGGTTGGCGTTGGCGCCGGCGAGGGCGGTGCGCACCGCCTCCAGGCCCACGCCATTCGCGCCCAACTGCATGGGATTCAACTCGACGCGCACCGCGGGGCTGGAGCTGCCGCCCACGAAGACCTGGCCCACGCCATCAATCTGGGATATCTTCTGCGACAGGATGGAGTCGGCCATGTCGTACATCTGCCGCTTGGTCACCACGTCGGAGGTCATGGTGAGGATGAGAATCGGCGCTTCCGCCGGGTTGACCTTGCGATAGCTGGGATTTTGCGGCAGGTACGAGGGCAACTGGCTGCGGGCGGCGTTGATGGAGGCCTGCACATCGCGGGCGGCGGCGTCGATGTTGCGATTGAGGTCGAATTGCATAGTGACCGAGGCCGAGCCCAGCGAACTCGACGAGGTCATCTGATTGACGCCGGCGATGCGTCCGAATTGCCGCTCCAGCGGCGTGGCCACCGACGAGGCCATGGTCTCCGGGCTGGCGCCAGGCAAGCCCGCCCCCACGCCGATGACCGGGTAATCGACGTTGGGCAGCGAGGCCACGGGCAGCAGCGAGTAGGCCACCGAGCCGGCCAATAATAGAGCCAAGCTAAGCAGCGAGGTGGCTACCGGCCTCTGAATGAAGGGTGCGGAAAGATGCATCGTTTCCGTTTACTGTTCCTGGTTTCCCACCCATTCCGCAAAAAACGCGGAATGGATGGGGCACGGGGCATTTTGGGTTGATGGAAAATGCCGGTTGAGGTTTGAGGTATCCCAGGTCCGAAAATCCGGACCTGGGGCACCCAACTATAGGCCGGACTCGGGAACCTGATCCCTGATCCCTGTTCCCTGTTCCCTGTTCCCTATTCCCTGTTCCCTGATTTCCCGCGGCTTCATGCGCTGTGCCAGCTTGTCAAAGTAGAGATAGATCACCGGCACAGTGTAGAGGGTGAGCATCTGGGAGAAGATCAGTCCGCCGACGATGGTAACGCCCAGCGGCATGCGCAGCTCTGCGCCCACGCCTCCGCCCAGAGCCAGCGGCAATCCGCCCAGCATGGCGGCCATGGTGGTCATGATAATGGGCCGGAAGCGCAACTGGCAGGCCTGGAAGATGGCGGCTTCGGCGGTTTTGCCCTCGAGCCGCTCGGCTTGCAAGGCAAAGTCGATCATCATGATGGCGTTCTTCTGCACAATGCCGATCAGCAGAATGATGCCGATCAGCGCAATCACGCTGAACTCGGTGTGCGTAATGAGCAGGGCCAGCAGAGCGCCCACGCCGGCCGAGGGAAGCGAAGAGATGATGGTGATGGGGTGGATGTAGCTCTCGTAGAGCACGCCCAGCACGATGTAGACGGTAATCAGCGCGGCCAGAATCAGCAGTGGCTCGTTGGCCAGCGAAGTCTGGAAGGCGGCGGCCGTGCCCTGGAAGCTGGCATTGATGCTGGCCGGCATCTGGATACGCTTCTCGATAGCGTTGACGGCTTTGACGGCGTCGCCCAGCGCCTTGCCGGGCGCCAGATTGAAGCTGACCACGGTGGAGGGGAACTGGCCCTGGTGGCCGATGGCCAGTTGCGCGGTGGACTGCTCCCAGTGCGCCACCATGCCCAGCGGGACTTGAGTGCCGTTGCCCGACTTTACGTAGAGGCTGTTGAGCACCGTGGGATCGGTCTGGAAGTTCTGTCCCACCTCCATCACCACGTGGTACTGGTTGAGTTGGGTGAAGATGGTGGAGACCTGGCGCTGGCCGAAGGCGTCGTAGAGCGTGTTGTCCACGTCGGCCATGGCGATTCCCAGCCGCGCCGCAGTGTCGCGGTCGATCAGCAGCTTGGCGCCCAGGCCCTGATCCTGGAGGTCGCTGGCCACGTCGGTAACCACTTTTTCGTTGCTGAGTGCGTCCACCATCTTGTGCGTGTAAGTAGCCAGTTCGACCGGGTCCGGATCTTCGAGGGAGTATTGAAACTGGGTGCGGCTGACGCGATCTTCGACCGTAAGGTCCTGAAGCGGCTGCAGGAAGAGCTGAATGCCTTCCACGCTGGCCAGCTTGGGTTGCAGGCGGCGAATCACCTCGGTGGCGGAGATTTTGCGTTCATCGAGAGGCTTCAGATTGATCTGGATGCGGCCCGAGTTGAGTGTGGTGTTGGTTCCGTCCACGCCGATGAACGAGGAGATGTTATCCACGGCTGGATCCTGCAGCAGCACCTCCACAAGCTTTTGCTGGCGCTCGGCCATGGAGGTGAAGCTGACCGTCTGCGGCGCCTCGCTGATGCCCAGGATCACGCCCGTATCCTGCACCGGGAAGAAGCCCTTGGGGACCACCACATAGAGCAGCAGGGTGGCCACCAGCGTGCCGATAGTGACCATCAGCGTGATGAAGCGATAGCGCAGAACCACTGTCAGCGTCCGTCCATACGCGTCGATGATGGAGTTGAAGACCTTCTCCGACCAATAGTAGAAGCGCGTCTGCTTGGCGACCGATTTGTCCTGAAGAATGCGCGAGCACATCATCGGCGTCAGCGTCAGCGAGACCACGGCGGAGACCAGGATGGTAACCGCCAGGGTGATGGCGAACTCGCGGAAGAGCCGGCCCACCACGTCGCTCATAAACAAGAGCGGAATCAGCACCGCGATGAGCGAAACGGTCAGCGACATGATGGTGAAGCCGATCTGTTCGCTGCCCTTGAGCGCCGCCTTCATCGGGCTCAAGCCTTCCTCGATGAAGCGCGAGATGTTCTCGATCATCACGATGGCGTCGTCCACCACGAATCCTGTCGAAATGGTGAGCGCCATCAGCGTCAAATTGTTCAGGCTGTAGCCCAGCAGGTACATCACGCCGAAGGTGCCCACAATCGACAGCGGAACGGCGACCGAGGGAATGATGGTAGCCGCCAGATTGCGCAGGAAAAGGAAGATGACCATCACCACCAATGCGATGGTCAGCATCAACTCGTATTCCACGTCACGGACTGAGGCGCGGATGGAGGTGGTGCGGTCGGTGAGAATCTTCACCTGCACGGTGGCCGGCAGGCTGCTCTGCAATTGCGGCAGCAGCTTGCGGATGCTATCGACGACGTCGATAATGTTCTTGCCTGGCTGGCGCTGAATGTTGACGATGACCGCGGGCTGGCGATCCATCCAGGCGGCTTGCTGATTATTTTCGGCGGCATCGACGATCACCGCCACGTCGGAAGCGCGCACCGCGGCCCCGTTGCGATAGGCCACGATCACCGGCTTGTAGTCGCCGCTCGATAATAATTGGTCATTAGCGCCGATGGTGTACGACTGGCGGCTGCCGTTCAGCGTGCCCTTGGCCTGATCAACATTGGCCGCGGCCAGCGCGGTGCGCAGGTCTTCGAGGCTCAGGTTGTAGGCGGCTAGTTGGGCCGGGTTGGCTTGTATGCGCACCGAAGGCTTTTGCCCGCCGGCGATGGAGACCAGTCCCACGCCGGTGACCTGGGAAATCTTCTGTGCAAGATTGGTGTCGGCCGCGTCCTCGATCTTATCCAAAGGCAGCGAGTCGGAGGTCAGCGCCAGCGTCATGATGGGCGCGTCGGCGGGGTTCACTTTGCTGTAGATGGGCGGGTTGGGCAGGTCGGCGGGCAAAAAGCTGTTGGCCGCGTTGATGGCCGCCTGCACCTCTTGTTCGGCCACGTCGATGTTCTCGTCGAGGTTGAATTCGAGGGTAATGACCGAGCCGCCGCCGCTGCTGACCGAGGTCATCTGCTTGAGTCCCGGCATCTGGCCGAACTGCCGCTCCAGGGGCGCGGTGACCGACGAGGCCATCACCTCCGGCCCGCCGCCAGGATAGAAGGTGAGCACCTGGATAATCGGGTAATCCACTTCGGGCAAGGCGGAGACCGGCAACTGCTGGTAGCCAACGAAGCCCGCCAGCAGAATAGCCGCCATCAGCAGCGAGGTCGCCACCGGACGCAGAATGAATGGCCGGGAAGGGCTAAGGCTCACTGTTTGTTCCTCTTATCGGATTTGCCTTGGCCTGCACCCGTCGGCGTGCCGGGCTGCGCAGTTGCATTGGGCGCTGCAAACGGGCCGTTGCTACCCTGCCCCGTGCTTTGCCCCTTCGCACCCTGTCCTCCGCGTTGGCGAGCCAGGCTGGCGGTCACACTTTGTCCGGGGCGCAACCGGTCTGCGCCGTCCACCACCACATTCTGGCCCGCTTGCAGGCCGCCGTCCAGAATGGTCACCTGTCCCTCGGCCAAAGCCACCTTCACAAGCTGGATTCTGGCGCTTCCGTTTCCCTGCGCGTCGGCATTGTCGACCACCCACACATATGAACCCTGGTTGCCGGTCTGGAGAGCCGCCGAGGGAACCACCAGCGCGTTCGGCCGGTCTTCCATCACCAGATGAATGTTGACGAACTGGTTGGGGAACAGCGCCGCGTCTTTGTTGTCGAAGACGGCCTTCAGCTTGCCGGTTCCGGTGGTGGTGTCGATCTGGTTGTCGGCGGTGAGCAGATAGCCCGTGGCCAGCTTCTGTATGTTGTCCTGGTCGTAGGCGTCCACAGCCAGGCGCTTTTCCGCCGCCAACTTGTGAAGCACCTGGGGAAGCTCGTCCTCGGGTAGGGTAAAGTAAACCGCAATCGGCTGGAACTGATTGATAATAACAAGGTTAGTTGTGTTGGCGGTGATGATGTTGCCGGGGTCCACCAGGCGCAGGCCGATTTTGCCGCTGATGGGCGACTGGATAGTGCACCAGTTGAGTTGCAACTGAGCGGTTTCGATGGCCGCCTTGTCGGACTCGATGGCGCCTTGGTACTGACCTTGCGACGCCTCATCGGCATCCAGCGTCTCCTTGGAAGTCACGCCTGCCGCGTATAGCGCCTTGTAGCGCGCAAACTCCGCCTGGGCGTTCTTCAAAAGCGCTTCATCGTGCGCCAAAGTGCCCTTGGCCTGGTCCAAAGCAGCCTTATAGGGCCTGGGGTCGATCACCAGGATGGTTTGACCCTGCTTCACCTGCTGGCCTTCGGTGAACCGGACCGGTTCAAGTTCGCCGCTGACTCTTGCCTTGACGGTAACGCTCATGTAAGGCGTCACCGTGCCCAGCGCGGTCAGGAAGATGGGCATCGGCTTCTGCTCGGCTGCTGCCACCTGCACCGGGACCGGCCGGCTCTGAAGCGCCGCCGCCTGGCTGGCACTGTTGGCCGCATTCTGCTTCTGGCTCTCATAGATTCGCCAGACGACCAGGATTACGAGACCGAGCAGCACCAGATAAATCACAATGCGCACCCAGGAACTCTTGTGTGGAGAAGATTGTTGCTCGATCCCAGATGAGGCCAGATGGGACTCCGAAGCGTCTTCAATGGACATGATGTCGATTCCCGCCGTTTTCTCTTGAGTGAATGTCCGCAAAATGTTCAGCTTACAGATTGCAGCCGACAGCTTTCAGTTCACATGCATACGGACAACTGTCTGCTGTAAGCTGTTCGCTGTTGGCTGGCGGTGTTGCCGTTCCGGGCGAAAGACCCTCTGCCCGTGCTCGTTTCTACGGACGCTTGAGTTTCCTCAAAGGTTTCGTTCGCCCAGGCGCATCCATTGCGGGAGCGGGGTACTCCCCAAATGAGAAACGCCTCCCCATGAAAGCAAGACGATACTATTTTAAGCGAATCGAGCGACGCTTGTATGCTGGCGCAACGTGCCGGGGCGCGCCATGTACCAGAATAATGATGCCACCCGAAAGAGGAACAAATCCCGGGACGACCAGCCGCCACGAAATGCGCCTTTTCCGTGTGTTCATCCGTCTATAAACCAGCACGCGGAACCCCATTTCCCATGCGCACTCCTTTTCGCCGGTCTGTTCGTCTACGATGATAGTTTGAACACTTGTTGGAACGGAGCCGGGCGGTGAGCGCCATCCGGTCCCGGAAACCGAAGCGAGCACCTACCCTATGTGGATTGTCCGGCTTGCGCTGCGGCGGCCTTATACCTTCGTCGTATTTGCGCTTTTAATCCTGATTTTCGGCGTCTTCAGCATCGAGACGATGCCCACGGACATCTTCCCCAACATCGACATTCCGGTGGTCACGGTGGTGTGGAACTTCACCGGCCTTTCGGCGCAGGAAATGGCCAACCGCATCGTGACCAACAGCGAGCGGGGCATGACCACTACGGTCAACGACATCGAGCACATCGAGTCGCAGTCGCTCAACGGCGTCGGACTCATCAAAATATTTTTTCATCCGCAGGTCAACATCGCCAGCGCCGTAGCCCAAGTCACGGCCATCAGCCAGGTGCAGTTGCGCAGTTTGCCGCCCGGTTCGCTGCCGCCGTTCATCATTCAGTACAACGCCTCCAGCGTGCCCATTCTGATGCTGGGCCTCTCTGGTCAAGGGCTCAACGAACAGCAGTTGAACGACCTGGGTCAGAACAATATCCGCACCCAACTGGCCACTATCCAGGGACAGCAGACGCCCTTTCCTTACGGCGGCAAGCAGCGCCAGATTCAGGTGGACCTGGACCTGCACGCTTTGCAAGCCAAAGGGCTCTCGCCGGTCGATGTGGTCAACGCCGTCTCCGCGCAAAACCTGATCGTGCCCTCTGGGACGATGAAGGTCGACCGCTTCGAGTACGCCGTCGAAACCAACTCCGCCCCGCCGATTGTCGATGAGCTGAACAACCTGCCCATCAAGGCGGTGAACGGCGCGGTGATCTACATCCGCGACGTGGCCCACGTGCGCGACGGAAGTCCGCCTCAGACCAACATCGTGCATGTGGACGGAAAACGCGCCATCATGATGTCCATCTTGAAAATCGGCTCGGCCTCCACGCTGGACATCATCCGCAACGTGCGTGAAAAGCTGGTGAGCCCGGAGCTGAAGGGAAGCTTGCCGCCGCAGATGCAGATCAAGGCGCTCGCCGACCAGTCAATCTTCGTCCGCGGCGCCATCAACGGCGTGGTTCGCGAGGCCATCATCGCCGCCTGCCTCACGGCCATCATGATCCTGGTCTTCCTGGGGAGTTTCCGCTCCACGGTCATCATTGCGGTTTCCATTCCGCTCTCCATTCTGTGTTCGCTCAGCGTGCTCTCCATGCTGCACGAGACCATCAACATCATGACCCTGGGAGGCATGGCGCTGGCCGTCGGCATCCTGGTAGACGATGCCACCGTGGCCATCGAAAACATCAACCGCTTTCTGGAAGAAGGCAAGGAGCTGGAGCAATCCATTCTCGACGGCTCGGCGCAGATCGCCGTCCCCGCCCTGGTTTCCACCCTGGCCATCTGCATCGTCTTTGTGCCCATGTTCTTCCTCGGCGGCGTGGCGCGCTACCTGTTCGTCCCCATGGCCGAGGCAGTGGTCTTCGCCATGCTGGCCAGCTATTTCCTCTCGCGTACGCTGGTGCCCACCATGGCCAAGTACCTGCTCAAGGAGCATGACGAAGCCGAGGCCCTGCAAAAACGTTCCAGCCGCAACCCTTTCATCCGCTTCCAGCATGGCTTCGAGTCCGGCTTTGAGCGCTTTCGCCACGCCTATCTGCGCCTGCTGACCTTATGCGTGGACCACTCTGTGGTTTTTCTCGTTCTCTTCCTCTTGTTTGCCGTCGGATCGTTGGGACTGGCGCCTTTCCTCGGCCAGGACTTCTTTCCCTCGGTGGACTCCGGGCAGTTCAAGATTCACGTGCGCGCCCGCACCGGCACGCGCATCGAGGAGACGGCCGCACTCTGCGATCGCATCGATGCGACCATCCGCCAGCAGATTCCCGCCAAAGAGGTCGTTTCCATCGTGGATAACATCGGCCTGCCCAACTCCGGCCTGAACCTCTCCTACTCGACCTCGGCCCCCATCGGCCCGGCCGACGCCGACATTCAGGTGCAGTTGTCAGAAGACCATCATCCCACCGCGAATTATGTGGAGCGCCTGCGCGCCGAGCTGACCCGCCAGTATCCCGGCGTCACCTTCTATATGCTGCCGGTGGACATTGTCACCCAGATTCTCAACTTCGGTCTGTCGGCGCCCATCGACATCCAGATTGTCGGCCCCGATCTTTATGGCAATCGCGCTCTGGCCGAGCGCATGATCAATGAGGTTCGCTATGTCCCCGGCGCAGCCGACGCGCGCATCCAGCAGCCCTTCGACTACCCCATGATGAAGGTAGACGTGGACCGCACCCGCGCCCAGCAGATCGGCCTGACACAGAAGGATGTGGCCACCAGTATGCTCGTCGCCCTTAGCGGCAGCTTCCAGACTACTCCCAGCTTCTATCTCGACCCCAAAAACGGAGTTACCTACAACGTGGCCGTACAGGCTCCGCAGTATAAGGTTGACTCGCTGGCCGCGCTTCAGAGCCTGCCTGTCAATGGCCCAGGCACGTCGCAACAGGCCAGCAGCTCCGCCGCCATCGGAACGCACGGCGCTCTGCAAACAGAGCAGATTCTAGGCAACCTGGCCACCATCACCCCAGGCTCTGAGCTGGGCACGGTAAGCCACTACAACGTGCAGCCGGTCATCGATATCTATGCCAACGTGGATGGAACCGACCTGGGCACAGTGACGCGCAAGATTGAAAAGATTATCGGCAATCACAAGTCCGAACTGCCGCGCGGTTCGCAATTCATCCTGCGCGGACAGAGCGAAACCATGAAATCGTCCTATATCGGCCTGCTGGGCGGATTGGCGTTCTCCATCCTGCTGGTTTACCTGCTGATTGTGGTCAACTTCCAATCCTGGCTCGACCCCTTCATCATCATCGCCGCGCTGCCCGCTGCCCTGGCCGGCATCGTCTGGTTCCTCTTCCTCACCAACACCCGCCTCAGCGTGCCGGCGCTTACCGGCGCCATCATGTGCATGGGCGTGGCTACGGCCAACTCGATTCTTGTGGTGACCTTTGCACGCGAGCAGTTGGAGATTTTGGTGGGCGACGCGCGCACGGCGGCGCTCAATGCCGGCTTTGTCCGCCTGCGCCCGGTGCTGATGACCGCCCTGGCCATGATTATCGGCATGGTGCCCATGGCCCTGGGCCTGGGCGACGGCGGCGAGCAAAACGCCCCGCTGGGCCGCGCCGTCATTGGCGGCCTGCTGCTGGCCACTGTAGCCACGCTCTTCTTTGTTCCTGCATCTTTCTCCATCGCTCACGGCTGGCTGGAAAGCCGCCGCAAGACGGCCCACGGCGCGGCATTGGCCGGAACCATCGACGAGTTTGACGAGACACCGGAGTAGTTATTCATGACCAACGAATCCAATTCGAACCAGCAACCTAGTCACCAGTCAGGTCACGAACACGAATCCGCGCCCCAACAGCCGGCCATCTCGCCGCGCAAGGCACTCGTGGGCGTAGCCGTTGTCGTCGTCATTGCGGCCGTCCTGGCGGGCATCGGCATCTGGAGCCGCATGCGTGCTGACAAGAATCTGTCCGAGCGCACCACGGATCTGGCCGCGCCCACGGTGATCGTCGCCGCGCCCAAAGCAGGCGCGCCCGTGGACAGCTTCGTGCTCCCCGGCAACGTGACCTCCTTCACAGATTCGCCCATCTTCGCGCGGACATCTGGTTACCTCACGCGCTGGTACTTCGACATTGGCGCGCGGGTAAAGAAGGGCGCTCTGCTGGCGGAGATTGCCACGCCCGAACTGGATCAGCAATTGGCCCAGGCCCAGGCCGACCTGAATACCGCCCAGGCCAACGCCAACAACGCCCGCATCCAGGCCGATCGCTACACCGGCCTCGTCCAATCCGACGCCGTCTCCCGCCAGGACACCGACACCTACGTCAACCAGGCCGCATCCACCGCGGCAGCCGTCAAATCCGCCCAGGCCAACGTCGAGCGGCTGCGCCAGTTGCAATCCTTTGAAAAGGTCTATGCGCCCTTCGACGGCGTCATCACCGCCCGCAACATCGACACCGGCCAGCTCATCGACCCCGGCGCGGGCAAGGAGCTTTTTCGCCTGCAAGCTCTCCAGACCCTGCGCGTCTACACCAACCTGCCGCAGATTTATTCCGCCAACGTGAAACCGGGCGCGAAGATCGACCTGACCTTCGCCGAGCACGCGGGAAAAATTTATCAGGGCTCTCTAGTCCGCACCGCGGACGCCATTGACCCCGTCAGCCGCACCCTCCTGGTGGAGATCGACGTTGACAACCACGCCGGTGAGTTGCTTCCCGGCTCGCTGGCCGAGGTTCACTTCAAGACGCCCTCCGCCGGACCCGCCCTCATCGTGCCCGCCGCGGCGCTCATCTTCCGCAAGGAGGGCCTGCGCGTGGGCGTTGTGGTCAACGGCAATGTCGCCCACCTGGTTTCCGTGGTCATCGGCGAGGACGATGGGGCCAGTGTGCAAATCGTCACCGGGCTCAGCCTCGGTGACCATGTGATCCAGGACCCGCCCGACTCCCTCATCGAAGGCGAAAAGGTCCAGGTGGTGAGTTCCGGCAGCCAAACCAATGCGGGAGGCAGATGATCATGCCTTCACCTCATGTCGCGGATAAACTCCGTGAATTCGCTAACTTGCTAACTCGCTATCACCGCGAAGCGGTGGCTAACTTGCTGCCTTTATCGAATAATCCCAGGAATCGAGTACATCTCGCTGCCTGCCTCCTCACCCTAACCTTCCTCGCCGGCTGCAAGCCCGTCGGTCCCAACTACAACCGCCCCGGCTACGAAGCTCCCCCGGCCTACAAGGAAACCGGCGCGACCACCGTGCTCCAACCTCCGCCCGCCCCCACCGGCGGCGCATGGCAACCCGCGAATCCCTCCGACGGACTGCTGCGCGGCAAGTGGTGGGAGATCTACCAGGATCCGCAGCTCAACCAGTTAGAGGACCGCATCGCCGCCAACAACCAGACCCTCCGCCAGGCTCTGGAAACCTATCTTGCCGCCCGCGACCAGATCACCGTAGCCCGCGCCGCATTTTACCCAACGCTCTCCGCCGGACCCTCCGCATCGCGCAACAAAATTTCCGCGAACGGCCCCTCTTACTCGGCCAGCAAACCCACCACCTACAATGACTTCGCGATCACCGGCCAGGCAAGTTGGGAGCCGGATTTCTGGGGCCGCATTCGCCGCACCGTCGAGGCCGCCCGCTCCAGCGCACAAGCCAGCGCTGCCGACCAGGCAAACATCGACCTCAGCCTTCATGCCGAGATGGCCGCCGACTACTTCCAGTTGCGCGGCCTGGACGCCCAGATCAAGCTGCTCGACGACACTGTCTCTGACTTGGAACGCCAGCTCGACCTGACTCAGCGCCGCTTGGCCGGAGGTATCGGCACCGAGGCCGACGTAGCCCAGGCCCGCACGCAACTGGAAACCGTGCGCGCGCAACGCATCGACGTGGGCGTGGCTCGCGCTCAGTACGAGCACGCTATCGGCACCATCGCCAACCTCAATCTCTCCGACTTCAGCATTCCGCCCTCGCCGCTTGTCCTCTCTCCCGCACAGTCTCCTGCCCAATCGCCTACCCAGTCTCAGGAATTATCACTGCCCAAAGTTCCCGTAGGCGTGCCTTCGCAACTGCTCGAGCGCCGTCCGGACATCGCCGCCGCCGAACGCCGCGCCCAGGCAGCCAACGCTCAGATCGGCATTGCCGTCAGCGCCTACTATCCCACCATCACTCTGAATGGAACCGGCGGCTTTGAGAGCATGAACGTCGGCACATTGATACAAGGCCCCAGCGCGCTGTGGTCCCTGGGCGCGCAGGCAACGGAGCTGCTCTTCGACGCCGGCCGGCGCCACGCCCTCACCGACTCAGCCCGCCACAGCTACGAAGCCCAGGCCGCCGCCTACAAGGCTGTCGTCATCGCTGCCTTCAACGACGTGGAAGACCAACTCTCCGGCCTGCGGATTCTTGAGCAGGAATCCACTGTCGAGCAGCAGGCCGTCAAGTCAGCCCAAGACTCCTACGACATTTCCAATCAGCGCTACAAAGGCGGCGTCACCGGCTACCTGGAAGTGCTGACGGCAGAGGCCGCGCTGCTCCAGAACCAGCGCACCGCCATCAGCATTCAGACGCGCCAATTCGTCTCCAGCGTGGGGTTGGTACGGGCTTTGGGCGGCGGCTGGAATGCGTCGCAGTTGCCGAAGTAGCAAGAGCCGGAACAGCAATTCGGCTTCCCGCATGGAAATCGAAAAGGAGTACGATAATTACAGCAAGCAACTTGCCCGCTATGGGGGGTGTGCATGGAACTCGATTTCGTTCAGCAACGCCAGCAGGCTCACTTGCTCATCGATGTGCTGCCGGAGAAAAAGCTATTCGCCGTCCACAACCTTCTCGAAGTACTGGTTGAGCCGCTTTCCCGTTCTCTGGCAATGGCTCCGGTCGAGGAAGAGGAACTTACCCCCGAGACCGTGGCCACTATCAAACGCTCCGGCGATCAGCTCGACCGTGGTGAAAGCGTCTCCCACGAAGAGATTCTCCGCGAGTTCGTCCGGTGAGCGAGCAGCCGGCTTCTCCGCGACTGACCATCAACTGGTCGCTCGAAGCTCGCGCGAATCTTCGCGCCATTGATCGCGAGGCCGCTCTTGAAATTCTCCACTGCATAGACCGCTATCTCGCCACACGCAATGGCGATGTGAAGAAGCTCAAGCCGCCCATGAACGGCTTCCGCCTCCGCTGCGGTGACTATCGCGTCTTCTTCAAGCAGATGGGTGAAAACAACATCTCCGTCACCGGCGTTCTGCACCGAAGTCAAGCCTATCGATGAGTTGCCGGCAACTTCCAGCGCCTTCTCAGCTTCTTATACTGGGGGCGCGGCAACTGCACCAGCAGCGGATTCCTCGCCGGATCAAGCCGCGCCAGCAAGCCTTCAAGCTGCTCCTGCGCCATGGCCGTGCATCCGGTGGTTCCCACGCCAGGTCCCAGCCAGATGTGCAGGAAGATGCACGAGCCTGCGCCAGCAGTCACCGGCTCCGCGTTGTGATCGACCACCAGCCCCCAGCGGTACTCCCCATCGGGGCGCAACATCTGCTCGGAACTATTCCAGTCGGGCGCAACCGACGCCCGATCCAGCACGCGTGTGTAGAACTTTGATCGAGCATCATCCACACATTCGACCGACGGGGTGAGATTCAGGTAAGGCATCTTCCATCCCGGCGGCTCCTGTGCCGCGTATCCAAAAATCGTGCTCAGGCGAAAGATTCCCGCAGGCGATTTTCCGTCGCCTTCCTTCTTTACAGGGTCATTCGCTGCTCGCCGTCCGGCCTCCGCCGCCACTCCCGCGCCCCATCCAAGACCCTTCTTGCCCACCACAACGGGGATGGGGTCGCCGGCGGCCATCCATTTTTTGCCTGCCTGGGGCCGCTCATACGCCTGCAACGTCCCCTCGACTCCGTTCCAATCCTGAGTCGTGACGACCAGAATTTGCGTCGAGCCGTGCAATGCGGCCGGCTGCTTGTCCTCGGCCAACGCCGGCGTTGCCACGCACAGCGCCACAACACAACCGAAAATCCATCCATTCTTCATCGGTTCTCATGCCTCGAAGGACAGAATCAATAGCGAAACAAAGGGCGCGGATCAGAAACCAGAGCGTTCCCCGGCGGCTGCGCCGAAACGAGCGACCCTTCCCGCTTGAGATTCAGGAATGGGCCGTTTTCATAGGCGCCCATCATAACCGAACTGTGAGTTTGGTCCCATATTTTGAAAGTTGTGCTGCCATTTGGTTCCGCCAGGAGCATAACAGTTTGGAAATCCCGCCCATCAAGGGAAAGGAGCGCATTGCCGTCTTCTTGGTCGCTTGTTACATAGCCGCCTCGCTCGGTGCCAGTGGCATCCACGATAAGCAAGCCGGAGATTGAACCGCGCCCTGGACCGCTACGTTGCACTTTCCCGAAATATGAGGCGCCTGGCAGTGGCGCGCCGATTATAACGCGCGTCGTTCCTTTGTCGTCGGTGATCACCAGGCCGCGGGCGCGCAGAATCTCTCCGTTTGTGCGCGAGCTGCGTGTAGCCCATGCCGTGTAAGCCGTCTGCGCCAGCACCGCTGCAATCAGGCAGACCGTAAGGACCATCAGCCGCCGATAGCGCTTTTCAAGAACAATGAGATTGCTTTGTGGCTCTGCCATTTTTTGTATTCCTCCTGTGTTGCGGAAGATCGTTGCTTGAACTAGTCCCTATTCCCTATTCCCTATTCCCTAGTCCCTAGTCCCTAGTCCCTTGTTTATTCCCTGCTTTTACCGCATCCTGCCTTGGATGGCTATAAGCCGCCGGGGGCACGTCGGTCAGGGGCAGTGCCGGGCCTTCCCACAGCAGCCGTGGCGCGCCCTCGCTGGCCGAGTGCAAACCCTCCAGATGAAACGCGTGCTTGCCGGCGCGCAAGCCCAGCGAGCCGCGATCAAAACGCATCGCGTTTCCCGGCGAGTTGCAAACCTGGGCAAAGGAAGTGCCCGTCTTGGCCGCTTCCACGCCGTCGATCACTAGCCGAGCGCCATCGCGAGCCAGCAAGTAAAATGTATAGCCGCCGTCAGTGGGAATATCGATGAGGCCGTCCCACGCGGTGGCGTAATGCGTATAGCCCTGCGAATTCGCTCTCAAGCCAGGCCCTTCGCCGGCAAAGACCGCGCGCTCTGTGGCAAGGTTCGGCAGCTCGGTCCATTCTCCGGGATAAATCTTCCATGCAAGGCCGGCGACCATGGGGCCGGCGGCGCTTACGGCATCGTGCCAGTGAGCCACGGCCACCAACCCGTGCGCCGCCCAGTCCTGGGTCCCGTCGCGATCCTCAACTTGGAGCAGAACCCGAAAGCGGCCCGCGCCGGTAGCCGCCCCATCCAGCTGAGTTCCCTCGGCATCCGCAAAGCGATGGCGCACGCTACGACCGCTGGTTTGCGTGCCGTCGCCGAAAAGCCATGTGTAATGCGCGCCGGGCGAGGGCTGCGCGGTAAATGTGACCATCTCTCCCGGAGCAAAGACCGGCGGGGCCACGGTGAACGCCGCCACCGCGCCGTGCCGCTCCGTAAAATGCGCCTTTTGCGCGCCGTCGCCCGTCACCAGCGGCAAATCAGCATCCGCGGCCGCGCGGCTTTGCCCATACTTCACATTGTCGAAGATCACGCCCGCCACGTCGCCGGTCATCGTGGAATCGGCCAGCGGCGGCTGATCCAGCGCCCAGATGTTGCGGAAGGTGAACCCGTTCAATCCAGGGTATTCCTGCTCCATCTGCGCCAGCGAGTACCAATTGTCCAGAAAAAGATTTTCAAACTTGTAGTCGGAGTGAATTCCCTTGGCCCCATTTGCGCCCCACAGGCCGAACAGGGCGAAGGTTTGCCCGCATGCCCCGATGCCGCCGTGCAGAATGTCGGAGTCGCGCAGGGTGAAATTGCTCGAGTTGAAGGTCTTGCGCGGCCAGCCGGCGCGCACAATGTTCGAGATGCTGGTGGAAAGCACGCTGTGTTCAATGAGAATGTTCCGCACATCGTGGCCGGGACGCAGCATCGCCTCGTCCGTATAGCCGTCCCAGTTGCCCTGCACCACAAGAACATCATCCGAGGAGCGGATAAAGGCATTGCGCACCACGGCGTCGCCGCCGCCCAGCCAGTCCATGCCATCCTGGTTGGCGTTCCCCGGATTGCCGCCGATCACCCGCAGATCGTCATACACAAATCCCGTCGAATCTTTCATCTGGATCGACCACGTCCGCGACCGCACAATACAGGTCAGCCCATCGATCTCCACGTTGTGTGCCTCCATCGCGCCGATGCAATGCCAGTCCGGCTTCTGCATCCAGCCTTCATCGCCGTTGGGGTCCTGCGGCCCGTCATACACAATGGTTCCGCGTCCCAGAACTTTTACATTCTCAACCTTCCACAGATTCAAGCTGCCGAAAAAGTACGAGCCGGGAGCCAGGTAAAGTGTTTCGCCGCTCTTGGGATTGAGACTTCCGTGGTAGACCCCCGGCTGATAGGCGTGAATCTTTGGATCGCGCGGCAAGGGCGGCGGAGGCGCGCCGGCAAAGAGAAACAGCATCTTGGCATAGTTCAGAAAATCGCCGGGGCGCGAGATGGAGAGCTTGGCCGGCCCGCTCAGCCGGAAGCGAATCGTCTGGCCAGTTCGCGTAGGCCGCAATCCCAGCCGCCATGGCTGAATGTCCACGCCTTTGTCCCAGAAGCCCTTCTCGGCAGCGGTAATCTCCACCATCACCGGGCCGGTCACATCGAAGCTGACGTACTCATAGTTCGCCGCGGCGTGGGCCACGTCCACCGGCTGTCCGTTCACTCGGACGGTAAAGGCCGTCGAACGCATCTCCGGCGGAACAGGCGCAGCCTGCACGCGGTCCACCGCGTGGGCAGCAACAGGAAGCGCGAAAAGAGCTATAAGCAGCGGACGAAAAGCCAGCAAAAAGAGTCTCCGGCAGCAAGATGGGAACGAAACCACTGTAACACCAGGAGACAGGCCGTAGTCTCAGATTCCTTCGCCCATCGAGACGTACTGCCGCAGCCGCTCTAACTCCTCATGGTAGGCGGCGCGTTCGGCCTCTTCGAAGATGAACTGCTCTGCCGGCCTCACTTCGCCGCCAAGCTGCTTCTCCAGTTCCTCCACGCGACCCGAGAGAGCAATCAGCGCATCGGATAACGGGTCCTTCACGTCATGCGGATCGGTAATCAGCACCCGCTCTCCGTTGCGATAGACGATGTGCGCCGGAACGCCCACCACCGTCGAGTTGGGCGGCACGTCGGCCAGCACCACCGACCCGGCGCCCACGCGCGAGTTCTCGCCGATGGTGATGTTGCCCAGCAGGTTGGCGTTGTTGCCGATAAAAACCCCGTCGCAGACCGTGGGATGGCGCTTGCCGTGGCCCTTGCCCGTGCCGCCCAGCGTCACGCCCTGGTACATGGTCACGTCGCTGCCCACAATCGAGGTTTCGCCGATCACCACGCCGGTTGCGTGGTCGATGAACAGCCGCCGGCCAATCAGCGCGCCGGGGTGAATATCGACGCCGGTGAAGAAGCGTCCAACCTGCGAGAGTATCCTTGCCGGCAGCCGCAGCTTCGCGCCCCACAGCCAGTGGGAGATGCGATGAATCCACACCGCCCACAGCCCCGGATAGCAGAGGAAGACCTCCAGCCGGGAACGCGCCGCCGGGTCGCGCTCCAGCACGGAGTTGATGTCATCGCGGATACGGGCAAACACAGCCATGGGAGGTCTATCCAAAAAACCGCATTGGTTAAAGGGTACGGGCTTCAGCCCGTACATCCATTGCACTAAAATAGCGCGAGCTTTAGCCCCTGAGGGAATTCATCGCCAGTCATGAAATTTCCCTCGGAGGCTAAAGCCGAAGATTCATTCTGCTGGAAACGGACGGGCTGAAGCCCGTCCCCTTCAAAGCATAATGCCTTCTGGCCAGTCCTTATACCGCAATCGCTTCGGTCGGCAACGCCAGCGCCTGCTGCCGCAGCGACTCGAAGAGAATGCTGGACAGATAGCGCTCGCCAAAGTCTGGCAGCACCACCACGATCAGCTTGCCCTTATTCTCCTGCCGCGCGGCCACCTTCAGCGCCGCGGCCACCGCAGCGCCAGAGCTGATGCCCACGAACAAGCCTTCCTTCAGCGGCAGCTCGCGCGCCGTGTTGATGGCTTCGTCGTTCGTCACCTGGATGATCTCGTCCACAATGCTGGTGTCCAGCACGCCCGGCACGAATCCCGCGCCGATGCCTTGAATCTTGTGCGGCCCCGGCTTGCCGCCGCTCAGCACCGGGCTGTCCACCGGCTCCACGGCGATGGCCTTGAACCCCGGCTTGCGCTCCTTGATGTACTTGGCCGCGCCGGTAATTGTCCCGCCGGTACCCACGCCGGAAATCAAAATGTCCACCTTGCCGTCCGTGTCGTTCCAAATCTCCGGACCCGTCGTAGCGTAGTGAATCGCCGGGTTGGCGGGGTTGTTGAACTGCTGCAAAATATACCCGTTCGGCGTCTTGGCAAGAATCTCATCGGCCTTGGCAATGGCGCCCTTCATGCCGTTCGGCCCTGGGGTCAGCACGATCTCCGCGCCAAAGGCCAGCAGCAGCACGCGCCGCTCCAGGCTCATCGTCTCCGGCATGGTGAGAATCAGCCGGTAGCCTTTGACCGCTGCCACAAAGGCCAGCGCGATGCCGGTATTGCCGCTGGTCGGTTCAATCAGCACCGTCTTGCCGGGAGTAATCTTGCCGGCCTTCTCGGCGGCCTCAATCAGCGCCAGCCCAATGCGGTCCTTCACGCTGGAAACCGGGTTCTGGCTCTCCAGCTTGGCCACGACGGTTGCCGGCAGCCCCGCCGCCACTTTATTCAGCCGCACCAAAGGGGTTCGGCCAATGAGTTCCGTAACATTCGCAGCTATGTGCGCCATGATAATCTCCTCTTGCTGGAATCGAATTCCAGACGGTTCTGTGTTTTGGGGTAAGGATTGAACTAATTGACGGGAAAGAGTGCTCTTGAACCGAGCGCACTTCTGCGTCGCAACAGACACCAGGGCGGTGTTAGCGACATCGACGCATGAAATAAGCATAGTACCAGGATGCCGCTTGTGGCAAGAGAAACTTTATAAATTTGCCAAATCACGAGAGCGTCACTTGCTCATACACCTGCATCATCAACATTTCCACTCGGCGGAAAGCATTTCTTGCTGAGCGCAACTTCCCGGTCAGCGCGATCAGCCGTCGCGATTCGGGACGCGCGTGTCAGAGTGGTCCGACTGGCGGCATCTCCTGTCGCTTCAATCTGACGGGATGGTCATCGCCGCCGATAGAAACTTCATATCACCACGAAGGCGCTCAGTGAGTGCTCTCTAATGTGTGCAAGAGTTCCGATGCAAAGGATCTTATGTATTCGCTTCGCCGTGCCTCGCGCACACTAATGAACGTCCTCTTCGTTTTGTACGCCATTTCTACGGTCACTGCTCAGCAAGCGAGCACTCCTACAGAACCGGCTGGTCCCTTCGTGAGCAAATCTCCCGTCTCAAGCGCCGCTCTGAATGACTCCTCTTCAGTTGCAATCAACACAACTGTCAAGATGCCGCCACGGCTTTCCTCTGATGCGGATATAGTGCGCGGCAGTCAGGTGATACCTCGCCAGAAATCCACGGTTGAAGTGAATGCTGCGTCGGATACGATGAAAAAGGGCCTGGAGGCGCCGTATCGCGTCACCCAGGATGAAGTGTTTTCATCGGCTGGAACCTGGGGAGATTTTTCCCGCTTTCTCCAGTTGCTGCCGGGCGTGGTTTGGAACTCGGATATGAGCAATGATGTGCTGGTCCGGGGAGGAAATCCCACGGAGAATCTTTATGTCGTGAACGGGATTGAGGTTCCAAATATCAATCACCTCGCCATGGAGGGAACCACCGGCGGATTCACTTCCATGATCGATACCTCCACCATCGGCAGCGTGGATATGAAGGCCGGAGTCTATGATGCGCGGTATTCGAGCCGGCTCTCTTCGTTGATCGAGGTCCATACGCTTGAGAGCCATGGGTCAAAACCTATCGGAGAACTGGATCTGGGAATCTCCGGCGCGGGAGGCTTTCTGCAGCGTCCCATCGGCAGCAAGGCCAGCTTGCTGCTGACCGCTCATCGCAGCGTTCTGAATCTTGTAACCAATGACATCGGAATCAATGGCGTGCCTATTTATACCGACGGCATGGCGCAACTGGATTGGTCGCCGAGCGCCAAGGACCACGTGTCGGCGCTGAGTTTGAACGGGGCAGACTCGATCAACATCACGCCGCAACCCTGCGATCCCGGAGTGACGTTGAATGTTCAGACTCAATATGGAGGCGCACGATCGACCGATGGCTTGGTCTGGCAACACATTCACACTCCCGGAACGGTCTCAACGGTTACCGCAAGTTACTCCGCGCAGAATCAGAATATTGCCCAGCAACTGCAATCATGCATGACCAAATCGATTCAACTCACGCCTGCCTACCAGGAACAAACCCACGATGGCATTTCGACGCTGGGTTACGGCATTCAAATGGGCAAGCGGAATTGGCTTTATTCCGTGGGCGCAACCGGAAGGCTGACGGCGATGAATTATGCGGTCGCTCAACCGCAGGGCCAGCAGTCACCTTATAACGTGAGCCCGACATGGACGGACTCGGATAACTTCTCGCGCGACTTCATGACCGGGCAGACAAGCCTTTATGCAGAGGCCTCCGGAAGTTTCGGCAACCGCTGGTCGGTGATTGGCGGCGCGAGGGAAGAGATCTTTGCGCTGACCGCCGCGAAGGTCTTTGAACCGCGCGCATCCCTGGCATATCGCATCAATGCGCATCAGGCCTTGAACGGAAGCTATGGCCGATCATCGCAACTGGCTCCTGCAATCAATCTCCTCAGCTACGCCGGCAATGCTCTGCTGCGGCCGATGCAGGCGGAGCAATTTTCTCTGGGCGCGGATTTATGGCGCGCGGACAAGGCCAGCGTCAGCGTCGAGACATTTCACAAGCGTTATACAAACGAGCCGGTCTCTACCGAATATCCCAGCTTGATGCTGGCGAATATGATCGATACGCTCGGAGAGCAGTTTGTCTGGCTGCCGCTGAAAAACGGAGGCCGAGGAGTGGCGGAAGGAGTTGAGCTGCTGCTGCGCGCGCATACCGCCCGGCGGTTGCGGTTCCTGGGATCGGCCAGCTACTCGCGAACGCGCTATGCGGCAGCGGATGGAGTCATGCGCTCCGGCAACTTCGATTTTCCGCTGGTGTTGAATGGTCTGGCGACCATTAGAATGCCGCGGAAGATCGAGATTGCAATTCGGGATACCTATGCGACCGGGAGGCCTTACACGCCATTCAATATCACGCTTTCCAAGCAGCAATCCAGAGGAATCTACGATCTGAGCCGGATCAATGCGATGCGCGGCTCCGCTTACAATCGAGTCGATGCCGATGCGAATCGCAATTTTTATATGCGCAGAGGAATCCTGAATATTCACGCGGGCGTGGAAAATGCATTTGATCGTCAGAATTTCATGGGCTTTGTGTGGATGGACAATTGCAAGCCATCGGCCAACCAGACGGTGTGCGGTCCAAATACGACTGTCATGCCGGGGCTTCCGGAGACGAGAGTCGCGCAGATGCCCAGGTTTCCCAGCGCTGGTGTGCGCTACCGTTTTTAGAAGCCTGACTGAGCGCCGCCTGCTCTTCCAATTGCATCATCAGCTCCTTCCACTCGGCAGTGTACACAGCTAACTGCGCGCGCAAGCGTCAAGCCATAAGCAACAACCCGGCCAAGGCTATTATTCTGAGATGTGACGACAACGCCAACCACACCCCTCGAGACCCCGCCTCAGAAGAGTTTCCTCCGATTCCGCCTTCGATTCTTAGCGCTGTGGCTTGGCCTCGCCGTAGTGCTTCTTTGGTCGCTGGCCGCGCTCACGCTTGTGGCCGCGCGGTGGATCGATCCGCCGACCACCGCTTTGCACATCGAGCGTCGCGCGCAGGCCTGGATACACCACACGCCGTATCGCGAACGGTCCACATTCATTCCGCTCAGCCAAATCTCGCCCAATCTTCAGCACGCTGTGGTCGCCGCGGAGGATGCGCGCTTCTACCAGCACCACGGCTTCGATTGGCACGAGGTCCAAATCGCTGCCCAGGAAGATATGGAAGGCGAGCGCACGCGCGGAGCTTCCACCATTACGCAGCAACTCGTAAAAAACCTGTTCTTCGGAACAGGCCGCTCTTTCCTCCGCAAGGGTGCGGAGGCCACATTGGTGCCGGTGGCGGAATTCGTCCTCGGCAAACAGCGCATTCTCGAGATTTACCTCAATGTGGTCGAATGGGGACCTGGTATTTATGGCGCGGAGTCGGCCTGTCGTTACCACGACGGAACAGCAGCCCGGAATATCGGCCGGCAACAGGCGGCACGGCTCGCCGCGATTCTGCCGGCTCCCCTGAAGCGGCGGCCCGAGCGCATGAATCACTACAGCGGGGTCATCCTTGAGCGGATGGATCAAATGGGTTGGTAATTGTGTGGCAGGTGGCCCACACACTGACCCTTTCATCCATCTGTCTCTCCCAAAAAGGTAAATCTGTGCCCCATTCATCGCGGCTTTATCGCGATGAGTGGGCCCGGTGCCCCAGGTCCGGATTTTCGGACCTGGGAGGCGTCTAATTTTGCAGGATAAGTCCCCCCCCATCCAATCAAGCACCTTCCAACAGCCCCATCAACTCTTCCCACTCGGCGGTGAAGGCTGCTAACTGCTCGCGCAACTCCTCAGCCAGCGCGGTCAGCCGTTGCGTCTCGGCGGCGCTGACATAAACCCCCAACTGCTCCTCGGTGTGCGCAATCGAGGCATCAATGCGCGGAGTTTCTTCTTCTAAAAACGCGCAGCGATCCTCCATCTGTTTCTGCTTGATGGGATTCAATCGGCGCGGGCGGTTGTTGGCGGCTTGAACGGAGGACTCATCATCGGCTGCAATTTGGCCGATTTTTTCCGGGGCTAAAGCCCTAGCTGACTCTACCGGCTTCATGCGGGGGTTAAAACCCCCGCCTCCCTCCGAATCGATTGTGTTCATGGCCTGGGAGGTTTTCCAGTGCAGATAATCTTCGTAATTGCCCTCGTGGCTGGTCACCTTTCCGCCTTCCACCTCCAGCACCCGCGTAGCCAGCCGGTCGATGAAGTAGCGGTCATGCGAAACAAAAACCACCGTGCCCGAGAACGCCGCCAGCGCATCCAGCAGCACATCCTTGGCGCGCATGTCTAAATGGTTAGTCGGCTCGTCGAGCAGCAGAAAGTTAGACGGCGAAATCAAAATTCGCGCCAGCGCGTAGCGGTTACGCTCGCCGCCCGAGAGCACTCCCAACTGCTTGAAGACATTGTCGCCGCTGAACAGGAAGCAGCCCAGCAGCGAGCGCAACTCGCCCTCCGGAACCTTCACCGCCGCGCGGCTGATGTCGTCCAGCATGCGCGCGTCGCCGTCCAGCACCTTGTACTGGTCCTGCGCAAAATACTCGCTCACCACATTGTGCCCCAGCTTGATGTGTCCCGCGGTAGGCGCCTCGGCTCCGGTCAGCAATCGAATCAATGTTGACTTGCCCGCGCCGTTTACGCCCACCAATGCCACGCGGTCGCCGCGATCGATTCTGAAGCGCACGTCCTTGAACACCTGCTTAGCGCCATAACTCTTCGCGAGTCCCTCAGCCTCCGCCACCATGCGCCCCGAAGGCGGCGGCTGGGGAAACCGGAAGTGAATCGTCGATTCCTCTTCGGGAATCTCGATGCGCTCGATTTTCTCCAGCTCTTTAATACGGCTCTGCACCTGCTTTGCCTTGGTGGCCTGGGCGCGGAAGCGGTTGATGAAGGCTTCCAGGTGCTCAATCTGTTGCCGCTGGTTGCTATAAGCTGCCTGAAGCTGCGTCCTCCGCTCGTCTTTCTGACTCAGGTATTTTGTGTAATTACCCTGATAAATATTCACTCGTTTATTCCAAATCTCCACGGTTCTGTCGATAGTTACATCCAGAAAATATCGGTCATGCGAGATAAGTATGTAACCGAATGGATAACTCTTCAGATAGTCTTCGAGCCAGTTGCGCGTTTCCAAATCCAAGTGGTTAGTGGGCTCATCCAATAACAATAGATTAGGCTTGGCCAGCAGCAGCTTGGCCAGCGCGATCCTCATCTGCCAGCCGCCGCTGAACTCGTCGGTCTGCCGCGACCAGTCTTCCTTGCCGAAGCCCAGCCCGGTCAGCACGCCGCCAACTTGAGAGTCCAGCGCGTAGCCGTCCAGGGCGTGAAAACGTTCCTGAAGCATGGAGTAGCGTTCCGCCGCGGCCTCGTACTCCGTGCTGGCATGCTCCAGCACGGCTAGTTGCCCGCCCAGCCGCTCCACCTCGCGGGCCATCTCGTGCAGCTCGTCGAAGACGCTCAGGCACTCTTCGAAGACCGTCTTGCCGGTCAGCGCCAGCCCCTCCTGCGGCAGGTAGCCGATGCTCATGCCGCGCGTCTGCTGCATCTGGCCGTAGTCCAGCGTCTCCAGGCCGGCCAGCACCTTCATGATGGTGGATTTTCCCGTGCCATTCGCGCCAACCAGCGCGGTTTTCTCCCGCGCCCGGATCAGCCAGTTGGCCTCCAGAAACAAGACTCGCGGGCCATATCGCTTGCCGGCATTTTGCAGGGAGAGCATTCATTCTATTTTCGCACCACCTGCGATGGGGCCAGCGGCCTTCGGCATGGGAGTTTAGAAGAGATGTCGAAACCACCCTTATGGCAGGCCTTACGGTCGAATCTCCACCGGCGTACCCACCGGAACAAGATTCCAAACCTCGTCGATCTCCTCATCGGTGACGGCGATGCAACCCAATGTCCAGTCGTAAAGCCTGTGCGCCACGCCCACATACCCCTTGCCGTTGGGCAGGCCGTGAATCAGGATGGACCCGCCCGGAGAGACGCCCAGCTTCGCCGCCCGCTTGCGATCCTCGGCGTTGGGATAGGAGATGTGAAGAGCCTTGTGGTATTGGCTGTTTGCGTATTTGGCATCGATTGTGTAATGCCCCTCCGGTGTGCGCCCGTCGCCTTGGCGCACCTTGGGTGCTAGCCCGCCCTGCCCCAGCGCAACCTTATATGTGTGAATCACCTTACCCCCGGCAAGCAGTTCCATCAGGTGATCCTTTTTCAGAATCAGAATCGCATCGGCCTTCTGCGGCGATTTAGTCTGCTGGGCCGGCAGCGCCCAAAGCGCGAGGCAAAGGCCCGCACACGCCATCCCGGCAGCTAAACCAATGTGGAGTTTACGCAATTTCATTCACCTACATTCATACACCCGCGCAATCTGAAAACGCACGCTTCCGTTAAGAATACCTCTGCAAAATTCAAACCAGGCATGAGTATGTTGAGGTATATTGTCATACAGTCTGGAAAGCACCTAGAAAATTCAGGCTAATTATCCAACAGTAAGGAGATCGTCATGGCGAATGTCTGTGCTGGATGTGGTGCTGCTTTAACCCCCGATATGCAATCCTGCTCTTCCTGTGGAGCAGCGGTCGTCGCTCAACCTATCATCGCTCCTCCGGCTAAATCCGGAGGCGGCGCGCTCAAAATCGTTCTGATTGTTGTTGGCATCATCGTCGCACTGGGCATCCTTGGCCTGGGCATCATCGGCTTCATCGGCTATCGCATCGCCAAGAACGTTCATGTTGACCCCAATGGCCGGATGACGATGAGTACTCCTATGGGCACCATTACCACCACTCCCATCGAAAACCTCAGCGCGGCTGAGCTGGGCGTGGAAATCTATCCCGGCGCTGAGAGCACGCATGGGAGCATGAGGATGGAGATGCCCAACGGCTCGGGGGTGACGGGCGCATTCCTCACCTCGGACTCGCCCGCTCAGGTGCTCGCTTTTTATAAGGACAAGTTGGGCAGCGCCGCTACTGTCAAAAGTTTATTCGGCAGCTCCACCCTGCACCTTAAAATCAATCCGCAGGAGTTCGTTGAGGTGAGGATTAGCACATCCTCAAATCTGAACAAAGGCAAGACGCGGATTCTTATTTCACACACCAAGCTTACCAAGGCTCCCTGAAGCAGCTTCGTAATGCATCCCTGGGGCGTCCGGCATCTTACAGACGCCCTTCTTGCTGCCCTCGCTCCGGCAGCCCGTAGCAAGCCCCGCGCATTTTTTCTCCGCTTCCGGTACCATAATGAAGGTACCTATTACAGAATGAGCCTGAAAGCCAAGCTGGAAGCAGTCATCTACGCCGCGGAGGAGCCGGTCACACTGGCCCAGCTCGCCGCCCTCTTTGCCGACGACGCCTTCGAGTGGAAGGCGCAGCAGGAGGCCGCATCTGCCGAGCTGGCAGCCGAAACCGCCCAACCCCTGCCCCTGCTGAATGACGAATTCGCCTACCTGGAGCCGGAGACTGCCCCACCCGATTCGGCCAGCGTTTTCGCCGAACAAGCCGAACAATTCGCCGAGGCGCAATCTGGATTCAGCCCTGAAACCGGCCCTGAACCGGACACGGAAGCCGCCGCGGAAACCGGCTCTGCCGATCCCGCCGGGGCATTAGACGCCGAGGCTGCGCTCGAAGTCCGCCGCCTGGCCCGCCTGCGCGACCGCGAGGTTCGCGCCATCCTTCGCCCGTTGCTCGATGAGCTGATCGCTTCCTGCGCCTCTGACAGCCGCGGCGTCGAAATTCGCGAGATTGCCGGCGGCTTCCGTATGGCCACCAAGCCCGAATGTCACGACGCCGTCCGGCTCTTTATCAAAAGCATCAAGCAGCCGCTCAAGCTCTCCTTGCCGGCTCTGGAAACCCTGGCCGTCATCGCCTACAAGCAGCCGGTTACCGCGCCCGAAGTCAATGAAATTCGCGGCGTGGATACATCCGCCGTCTTCGGCACGCTGCTTTCCCGCAAGCTGATCACCACCGCCGGACGAAAGGCAGTCCTCGGCCGGCCCATCCTCTACAAAACCACCCGCGAGTTCCTGCTCCGCTTCGGCCTCAGGGACGTCTCCGAGCTGCCCTCCATGGAGGAGTTCGAGAAGCTGGCCGCCACTGAACTCGACGAGCCTGAGACTGCCACCGGCGACGAGTTCGAGCAGAGAGCAAGCACCGCCCTGGGCCTCGAATTCGACGAAGCCGCCAGCGAAGAGCTGGAAGACACCGAAACCTCCTCGACCGCCGAGACGGCGGCCGGCAACTAACCCACCACCCCGCAGAGGCCGCTCCTGCTGCGCCTCCCCTTACCGAGCAGGCAGAAACCGAGACGTTCCCCCATGGCGAGTCCCAAGAAGAAGACCGTTGCGAAGAAGCCCGTAACGAAGAAGTCCGTGAAGAGCAAAAAGACCGCGCCCCCCAAGCCTGAATCGACCGAGCCGGAGTTAGCAGCCGCGCCCGAAGTCGAAGTCCCTAAAATTGCAGACCCCATCGGAGATGAGACTGACGGCGAGGCCAAAATTACTGTTGAACAGGATGCGGAAAAACTTGAAACGGAGTCGGCTTTGTATCAGGGCGCGACTTCACAGGCTGCGGAAAAACAGAAAACGGAGTCGGCTTTGTATCAGGGCACGACTTCACAGGCTGCGGAAAAACAGAAAACTGAATCGGCTTTGTATCAGGGCACGACTTCAGTCGTGCCGGATGCGCAACAAAAAAAAGGCCGGGCTTTAGCCCCTGAGGGAGGCGTTGTCCCGGAGGGAGGCGGGGGGTTCAACCCCCGCATAAAGCCCAAAAAAATAACGAGGGCTTTAGCCCCGGAGCGAAGCTTGGAAGCCGACGCCGCCCCGGAGTCCGAAGCAGTCCCCGACGCCGAACCCGAGTCCCAGCCGCGTCCCCCCGCCAAACTGGAACGCCTCCAGAAAATCCTCGCTGCTGCCGGCGTAGCCAGCCGCCGCAGCGCCGAGGCCATGATCGAGCAGGGTCGCGTCCAGGTCAACGGCAAGATCGTTACCGTGCTGGGCACCAAGGCCGACGCTGCCCGCGACCACATCCGCGTGGACGGCAAGCTGCTGCAGGGCCCCGAGCGTCACCGCTACTTTGTCCTCAACAAGCCCCGCGGCTTCGTCACCACGGTCAAGGACCCCGAAGGCCGCCCCACGGTGATGCAATTCTTCGACAAATTCAACGAACGCCTTTACCCCGTCGGCCGCCTCGACTACCTCAGCGAAGGCCTGCTCGTGGTCACCAACGACGGCGATCTGGCCAACCGCCTCACCAAGGCCTCCTCCGGCGTGGAAAAAACCTATCTCGTCAAGGTCGCCGGCCAGCCTACTGAAGCCGAGTTGAACATTCTGCGCGCTGGCGTCGCCATTGAGCGCGGCAAGCCCGGCTCGGCCCCTGTCCGCACCTCCCCAGCCCGCATTCGCCAGGTTCGCCAGGGCGACAATCCCTGGTACGAAGTGGTTCTCATCGAAGGCCGCAACCGCGAACTGCGCAAAATGTTCGAGGAAGTCGGCCATTTCGTCGAAAAAATCCGCCGCACTGGATACGGCCCTCTGGTCCTTGATCAGGAGCCGGGTAATCTGCGTGAATTGGAGCCATCCGAACTTGACGCGCTGCGCATGGCCGCCGAAGGCACGCTACGCACGCCTAAGTCCAAGGACCTCCGCCGCCGCAACCTGCTCGACGCCGGCCTCTTGCCAACGGTCCTCCCCAAGCCAAGTGGCCGACCGCATCCGGCCGCGCCGCCGGACAGGTTTACTCCTGCGGCAGACCGCCCCAGCGAATTTCGTCCCAAGAAATTCGGCGCAGACAGGGACCGGACAAACCGGACAAGCCGACCCACCCGTCCCTCCGGGCCTGCGAAGTCCTTCGCCTCTGGCGAGGCCAACAAGCTCTTCCGTCCCGCCCGCCCCGCTGGCTCCTTCGACAAGAATGCAGCCATGCCCTTCCGCCCGAATCATTCATCCGGTGAAGGCCAGCCCTTCTCCGCCAAACCCGCATGGAAGAAGCCGGAGCGTCCTGCGCGTTCAACCGGTGAGGGATTCCGCCCCGCTGCCGACCGCAGCTTCGATCGCCCTCCTGCCCGGCCAGCCTCCCGCCCGGCATGGAAGAAAGACGACAGCCCCGCCCGTCCGCCGGCGCGCTTTGCCGCAGGCTCAACCAGCGAAAGCCACCCCGCCACCGCCCGCCCCTTCACCGCCAAACCCGCATGGAAGAAGCCGGAACGCTCTGCCCCAAATCATTTAGACCAAACCCGTTCAGGTCCAGCCCGTCCAGCCTGGAAGAAAGACGACCGCCCTCCCCGGCCAGACTACAAGCGCCCCGCCGCACCCCGCCGCGAAGCCCCCGTCCGCGAAGCACGAGTTTTTGATGAGGACCTTGGCCCGGTTCGCCCGCCCAACCTTCACATCGAGGAGATCACAGGCCCCGATCGTCCCTTCTCCACTAGCAGCGGCAAGCCTCGCGCAGGCGGTGTGCGGCCTAGCGCGCCCCGGCCGTATTCTGACCGGCCCGTCTCTGACCGGCCCCGTCCCAGCCGCTCCGGTTTCGAGAAGCCAGCCTTTTCGGCTCGTCCCTTCACTACCAGCAGTGGCAAACCTCGCGCCGGAGGTGCGCGCCCCAGCAGCAAGTCCGCTCCCAGTTGGAAGCCGAAACCCCATTACGGACCCGGCAAACCTGCTTCCAGTTCATCCCGTCCCTTCGCGCCGCGCACTGAGGGCGCAACCGACTACCGCCCCACCCAGGCAAAGCCGTACCCCAACTCCGCCTCCCGCGCTGAAAGAAAAGCCGGTCCCGCCTGGAAGCCGAAATCCGGGGCCGCCGCGGACAGGTCTTCGTCTGTGGGCTGGAAGCCCAAGACTCGCTACGGGCCCGGCAAACCCGCCTCCGGCTCGCGCTCCAAGCCAAAGCCCGGTAGCTCCGCCAAACCCAGGGTTCCCGCGGACAGGTCTTCGTCCGTGGGGTGGAAACCCAGTCACAGAGTTAAACCCGGCGGAAAGAAGCGCAGCTAATCAAATAGCCCCACTGCTTCTCAACAGTGGGGCTGTATTCCAATTGGCTGTCGACTTATTCGTCTGACTAAGCGAGCTACTTGCAAAATTCAAAGTGGAGTGCAAGTAGTGTCAGCAGCCTGTGGTAAAAGTCTGGTTTTGAAAGGGCACGACTGGTAGGTCAGGGTTTTAACCCTGACTGCCGTAAATGCAACAAAACAAACGCGGGCTTTAGCCCCTGAGGGATGTTTTTTCGGCGTACTGGACTTTTACCACAGGCTGTCAGGGTTTGCAAGAGGCACAGATGTTTGCAGATAATTTCGGCATCTTGTAGCACAATCATTCTCAGGTGCTTTTTCTCCAATCGTCCTCCAAATGTGCCGCTAACTCCTTATCCTGGACGACTTTGCAAATAACTCCTTTGTTTTGACGATTTTACAGCGCAACCCTTCCTGTAACATCAAGAAAACAAAGGCAGTTGCATCTAAAGTACGGGTGGGGGTAGGCCGTTCAAGCACCAGTTTGCCGTCGGAACAAACCAAAGCTCCGAAGGGGTGCCTGAATAGGGAATGCAGGTTTCTTGGTTATTTTGCAAGAGGCTCTAAGCGTTAGATTCCTAAAGCGCAAGCTATCCTGGATACGCTCCCGTAATGTAGCCCTGCAACGCCTCAATGGTCTTCGCCTGGCCGGAGATCACGCATTTCACCAGGTCGCCAATTGAAATCATTCCCACCACCGCGTCATCCTGCAACACCGGCAGATGGCGGAAATGGCGTTCGGTCATCAAGGTCATGCATTCATCCACGGTTTGCTCCGGGCTCACGAAAACCACCGGGCTGGACATGATTTGCTGTACCTTGGTTTCTTTGGCGAGGTGGTCCTTCAGGTCTCCCTTGCGCGCGTAGTCGCGCTCTGACAAAATGCCCACCAGCCGCTGGTTGGAGAGCACCAGCAGGGCGCCGACATTGTGCTCGGATAGCATCTTGATCGCCTCATAGACCGACTGCTCGGGCGCGATGGACAGGATTCTGTTATCGCCTTTGTTTTTCAGCACCAATCCAATCGTATCGGTAATCTTCATCAGAACCTCCTGGCCTCTGGTAGCCGCGTACCGGAATGCGTTCCATCCCGTATGGACTTTGCCGTCGCGGAACAGCGGGGAATTCCAATTCGGTACGTAGTCAATATAGCCCATCCGCAGTACGACAGAACAGTGCCCCTGGGGTCGTGACTTACAATTTCACCAGCGAACGCATACACCATCCGACTGGAGAATCTTCCAATGTCCATGAAAAACCTTTGCTTCCTCCCTGCGGTGTTGTTGGCCGCCTCGCTCAGCCTGAACGCCGCCAACAAGCCCAAGGCCGCCCCGCCCGTTCCGGCCTCTGCCGACCCCTACACTGAGGTGCAGCCCGCTGTCGAGACGCTCGATCTGGCCATGTATCAGCGGATTCGCGACGAGGGGCTGAACCGCTCGCACGTGATGGAGTTTGCCACCGCGCTGATGGACGGTATTGGGCCGCGCCTGACAGGCTCGCCCAACCTGGCAAAGGCCAACGCCTGGACCCGCGACACGCTGACCAAGATCGGCCTGGAAAACGCACGCCTGGAGGATTGGGGCGAATTCGGCATGGGCTGGCAGCAATTGAACACATGGGCGCGCATGGTCACGCCCGACACCGCGGTGCTGATTGTGCAGGCCACGCCCTGGTCGCCCTCCACACCGGGCCCGGTCACCGGCGATGTGGTCTTCATCAACATCCAGACGGAGAAGGACCTCGATCAGTACAAGGGCAAGCTGGCTGGCAAGGTGGTTTTGCTGGGCGCCATGCGCGAGGTTCCTCCGGTGGACAAGCCGCTCTTCGAGCGTTACACCAATACAGATCTCGACTCCATCGCCGAGTTTCCCGTCAATGCCGGTGTGGGCGGCCTCTCTGCGGAGATGCAGGCGCGCATCAAGGAACGCCAGGAGCGGTCGCGTTTGCTCGAAACGATTGGCCAATTTCTGGCCGGCGAAAAGGTGGCCGCGGTGGTTGAACCCAGCCGTGACGGCAAGAATGGCGGCGGCTCGGGCGGAACCATCTTCGACGACACTGGCGCCACGCTGGGCCGCTCACCCTTTCTGGCAGACAAGCGGACGAAGATTCCCGTGGTGGTGGCGGCCATCGAAAGCTACGGACGGCTCTATCGGCTCACCCAGGCCCACGCTCCAGTCAGCGTGGAGATCGACGTGGAGACCAAGTTCACCGGCGAGCACGAGCACGGCTTCGACACGGTAGCCGAGATTCCCGGCACCGACCCCAAACTCAAAGAGCAGGTCGTCATGGTGGGTGGCCACCTGGATAGCTGGACGGCCGGCACCGGCGCCACCGACAACGGCGCGGGAACCATCGTGGCCATGGAGGCCGTGCGCATCCTGAAGGCGCTGGACGTGAAGCCGCGCCGCACCATCCGCATTGCGCTGTGGACTGGCGAGGAAGAGGGCATCTTCGGCTCCAAGGGCTACTGCACCCTCCATTTCGGCTCGGCCAAGCTCTCCACCGAGCCAGATCAGTTGCTGCTGCCGGAGTTCATGCGCAAGCCTGCCGGGCCGCTCGAAGTGAAACCGGAGCAGAAGCTCATCTCCGCCTACTTCAACGTGGACAATGGCACCGGCAAAATTCGCGGCATCTACACGCAGGGCAACGCGGCCATCGCGCCTATCTTCGCACAGTGGATTGCTCCTCTCAAGGACCTCGGCGTCACCGTCGTCACCAACCGCAACACCGGCGGCACCGATCACCTCAGCTTTGACGCGGTGGGCATTCCGGGATTCCAGTTTGTGCAGGAAATGTTGGACTACGAATCGCGCACCCACCACTCCAACGAAGATGTGTACGAGCGCTTGCAACCGGCGGACCTGAAACAGATCGCCACCGTCGAAGCCATCTTCCTTTACAACGCGGCGCAGCGCGACCAGATGCTGCCGCGCAAGCCCCTGCCGCAGCCCGACCAGGAAGACAAGAAGCGCGCGCCCCTTGAAGGCATCTTCCCCGGCGCGGTTCCGCCCGCGGATACGCAGAAGCCAGCGGCAGCGGAGAAAAAGTAGCGCGTTTCAAAAACCGGCTTTGTGTCAGGGCATGACTTCAAAGTCTGCCCTGACAGAGTCGCCAGTTTCACCCTCGAATATCGATATTTACTCCACCGTGACCGACTTGGCCAGGTTTCTCGGCTGGTCCACGTCGCAGCCGCGGCGCACGGCGATGTAATACGCCAGTAACTGCAACGGCACAATCTCGATCAGCGGCGAGAGCAACTCGATGGCCGGAGGAATGGGGATGACGTGCTCCACCAGGCCGCCGATGGTCTTGTCGCCTTCGGTGGCGATGGCAATCACCCGCCCCGACCGCGCGGTCACCTCTTGAATGTTCGACAGCGTCTTCTCGTAGCGCAGCTTGGAAGCGGGATCGGCCTCGTCTCTCGTGGCCAGCACCACCACCGGCAGCGTTTCATCAATCAGCGCGTTGGGCCCATGCTTCATCTCGCCCGCCGGGTAGCCCTCGGCGTGAATGTAGGAGATTTCCTTCAGCTTCAGCGCGCCTTCCAGCGCAATGGGGAAGTGAATGCCGCGGCCCAGATAAAGAAAATCGCGCGCCGTTGAAAATTCCTTCGCTAGTTGTTCGCACTGCGGGGAGCAGGAGCGCAGCACCTCTTCAATTTTTCCAGGAATGCGGCTCAACTCCTCGATTAGCATCACCGATTGTGCCTGATCGAGCAGCCCGCGAAGCTGGCCCAGCTTCAGCGCCAGCAAAAACAGCGCGGTAAGCTGCGCAGTGAAAGCCTTCGTCGAAGCCACGCCGATTTCCGGCCCCGCATGGGTGTAAATGGCGCCGTGCGCCTCGCGAGCCACCATGGCGTCCACCACGTTGCAAATGGCCACGGTCTTCGAGCCCAGCGTCTTCATCTCGCGTTGCGCGGCCAGCGTGTCGGCCGTCTCGCCGGATTGCGTGATCAGAAGCCCCAGCGCCTTGGCGTCGGGAATAGGATTGCGATAGCGATACTCGCTGGCGTAGTCCACGTCCACCGGCAGACGCGCCAGCCGCTCGATCATGTATTTTCCCGTCAGCGCGGCGTGCCAACTGGTGCCGCAGGCCGCGATGTTGATGCTGCCTGCCTCGGCCAGCTCCTTGTCGCTCAACTTCATCTCGCCCAGGTAGACCTTGCCCGAGTCCAGCGAAACGCGCCCCAGCGTGGTGTCGGTAACCGCTCGCGGCTGCTCCCAAATCTCCTTGAGCATGAAGTGCTTGTAGCCGCCCTTTTCCGCCTGGATCGGATCCCATTGGATGCGCGTGATCTCGCGCTTGATGGGGTTGCCGTCAAAGTCGGTAAGCTCCACGCCGGCCAAAGTCAGGATGGCCATGTCGCCGTCGGCCAGAAAATAAATGTTGCGCGTGTGTTGCAGGATGCCGGGCACGTCGGAGGCTACAAACGACTCGCCCTCACCGACGCCGATCACCACCGGCGGGCCAAAGCGCGCCACCACAATCTTGTCCGGCTCGGCGGCCGACAGCACCCCCAGCGCAAAGGCTCCGGTAAGCAGCTTCACAGCGCGCCGCACAGCCACTTCCAGCGGAATCGGCTTGCCGGCCTCCTCGGCTTCCTTCTGCACCTGCTCGATCAGGTGGGCAATGATCTCCGTGTCCGTCTCGGTGACAAACTTGTGGCCTTGCGCGGTAAGCTCGCGCTTCAGCTCCAGGTAATTCTCCACAATCCCGTTGTGCACCACGACGATGCGCCCCGTGCAATCCCGATGCGGGTGGGCGTTCTCTTCCGTGGGCCGCCCATGCGTAGCCCAACGCGTGTGCCCGATCCCGAAGCTGCCATCGAGCGGATGCTCACGCAAAACCTCTTCCAGGTTGCACAGCTTCCCCGGCGCGCGCCGCACCTCCAGCGTCTTGCTGGTGGGCGAGCCCACGGCGATTCCCGCCGAGTCGTAGCCGCGATACTCCAGCCGCCGCAGCCCTTCGATGATGACCGGAACAACCTTCTTGGGACCTACATAACCGACAATTCCGCACATAGATTGATTCTAAGCGAGACGGATGAAACAGATGCTAAATCGCGCCACTTGACACCGTTCCTTGCCAGCCTTGAAACTGCCTTTTAGGCTGCCGCGCGCGGCGGACACAATGCATCCGGGCGCGTTGCGGACAGAACGGAGACTTGGCCGGTGAGCGAAGCGAAGGCGGGACGGCGGAGTCTTCGGCTGAATTCGACCATGGAGAGCGTGGCCCAGGTGGAGGCTGCGGCGGTGAAGTTGGCCGCCGAGGCCGGCCTGGACGACGACGAGCGCTTTCACGTGGCCATGGCGGCGCGCGAGGCCGCGGTCAACGCCGTGCTGCACGGCAACGAATACGACCCCGCCAAACAGATTTCCGCAAGCTTTGAAAACACCGGCGCGGCGCTGGTGATTACCGTTGCCGACCAGGGCAAGGGACTGGACACGGCCACGCTGCCCGACCCCCTGGCCCCGGAAAATCTCCTGCGCGGCACGGGGCGCGGCATCTTCCTCATCCGGGCATTCATGGATGAGGTACATTTCAGGCAATTGCATCCCGGAACCGAGCTGACCCTGATCAAGCATCTGGCGGCGCAGGGCCCCCAAGGGATAGAGTAACTACACGGCAAGCCTGGCGGCGGATGGCAGGCTTGGCGGTCGAGGGAGGTCAATCTTTTCGCGCCGCGGCGCAAGTCGCGGCACATCGCGCATCGGGCGGTTCAACAATCTGGAACTGGCAAAGTTCTATCACCGTACTACCAACAAGGAGGAATGACCGTGGCATTGAAAATTGCTTCCCGAGAAGTGGACGGGGTCGACATTTTGGATCTTAGCGGGCGCATCACCCTGGGCGAGGGCAGCGTGCAATTGCGCGACGCTGTTCGCGGCCTGATCGGCAAGGGAAAGAAGCACATCCTGCTGAACCTGGGAGATGTAAACTACATCGACAGTTCCGGGCTGGGCGAGCTGGTCAGCGCCTTTACCTCGGCCAAGAATCAGCAAGCCGAAGTGAAGCTGCTGAACCTGACCAAGAAGGTACACGACCTGCTGCAGTTGACCAAGCTCTATACGGTCTTCGACATCTACGACGACGAAGCCCACGCCATCACCGCGTTCCGGTAGGCAGCGGCGCAATCGTTGTTGTAATAAGCCCATTCAATAGTTCTGCGGAAGATGAATCATCAAGATACTCTGCCCGCCTGCACAAGCAGGCGGGCAAAGTACAAGTTTTCCTACCTGGCCTTCTTTTTGGCTGCCTTCCCGGCTTTTTTCGCCGGCGTGCTTCGCTTGCTGCTGGCCGTCGTCGTCGCCAGCAGCGGAATCAGTTTGCTGGCGATCGGCGACCCAAGTCCGGTGCATGCGTCCCATCCCGGACCAGCCGAAAAAGCCCCGTTGTTGCCCACGGTAATGTCGTTGAACGCCGAGGCAGCTTTTGCCGCGTAGATAGCCGGCTGGATAAAGCCCACCTGCGTGCCGAGTTGCTGGTTAGCCACTGCAATCAGGCCAGCCCATAACGGAGCAACCGCGCTGGTTCCTCCGATTACGGTCGTCTGGCCGTCCACGCGAATCGTATAGCCGGTCGTTGGGTCTGCGTCTCCGGCCACGTCCGGCACGCCACGTCCGCCCGTTTTAACGCTCGGCGCGGGCACGTGCGCGTTCGCCTGCCAACTGGGCAGAGCAAACACGTTGCTTACGCCGCCGCCGGTTGCGCCTTCCTTGCTGGCCAACTCGTTCCACACCACCTCGGAGATGATCGTCGCTCCGTTGGCATTGAGCTTCGTTCCCCCGCACGCCAGCACGTGAGGGCTCGACGCCGGAAAGTCGACGTTGTTGCCCTTCCCTCCGTCCGTCGATCCGTTGTCGCCCGCCGCCACGGTAATCGTGACCCCCAGCGCCGCTGCCGACTGGCAAGCCGCGTCCAGCGCCGTCATCGACTGCTGTGTCCAGGTCGATTCCGGCCCGCCCCAACTGATCGAGAGCACGCTCGGCTTGTTGGCAGTGTCGTGCACCGCGGTGGTGATGGCGTCGATAAACCCCTGGTCTGTGTTGGGGGTAAAGTACACGGCGATCTTCGCCCCCGGAGCCACGGACGCGGCTACTTCAATGTCCAGCATCACCTCCCCGTCGGCGCCGTTGGCATTCGACGGCGAGTTCTTGCCCTTGTCCACGCTGACGGCGGTAATGCCCGGCGCAGCGAGCCCCAGTGTCTTGAAGTAGGCGGTCAGATCGGCCTGCCGGTACCCTCCGCCGAGTTCGATGATCCCGATGGTCTGCCCGGCGCCGCTGGCTTTGGCCGGGAATTTGTACGCCTGGGCTACTTGTGGCGGGGTATAGCTGCTGGGCGCGGCTGCTGAGGCGGCATGGACACGAAAATGCGGCTGTGCCTGGGGACGGTTATCCAACCCCAGCACAGCCTCCACTTCTCCCGTTAGCGATGCCGGCAAATGAATCGCGCCCTCGCGCACCCGGTACTCTGTCCCGTTGATGGTCTTCTGCTCCAACACCACGCCAAAGGCCTTTTGTATGTCAGCAGCGGCGCCGGTAAGCTGCACCGTGCGACGCGCAACTGAAGTTGGATCGGGCTCGACCTTGAGGTGGAACTCACGGGCAAACGCCCGAACCAGCTTGATGGCCGCGGGGTCGGCGGCGTGGTGTTTCTTGAATTGAGCGCGGCTCACGCGAACCGGCCCGCTCATCCGGCCGCCCCGCTGGTTGATCTTCAGGGCCTCTTTGCGTTTCACGATGACCGAAACGGTTATCTTCGCCTTGGCTGGCGTAGCCTTCACACGGACGGCATCGGGAGCTGCGGCTTTCTCGCTCCCAGGGAGGACGACACGCGCCTGCTCCGTAATCTGCGGTGGCTTGACCGAATTCGCCTGCGGAGGCTTGACGGACCGCGGTTTAATGCGTGGGGGATTTGCCATGTGTGACCTCTTCTTTCTCGTCCAGGCCTCGTTTCCCGAGAATTGGACTTAATTACTCAAAATATAGCGTGAATTTTTATGGCGGGATACAGTAATCTGCGCCCAATGAAATTTTTTGACCAATCCATCGAACACCCGCCCGACTCAACGACCGGCTCAGCTTCATGAAAAAGAAGATTTCCGCTTGTCCGGTTCATCAGTGGATATAGTTCGTGCAGAGGCTTCCAACTCGCAAAGAGGTTTCGCCGTAGTCCAGCACCGCGTGACGAGCGCCTTCTCGTCCAGGCCCAGAATACATCCGGCGATGGGGTCGCAGTGATGATGGTCGTAGAAGAGCCAGCCGTCGAGGCTGGACTCGCGGAGCGCGGTCTGGATCGCTTCGAGATTCCTGAAGGCAATCCTACTTAATTGGGGGAGGAGCACAATGGACTGCCGTTATGGAACCGTGATGACGACCTTGCCGCGCGCGTGGCCCTGCTCCAGGTACCGGATCGCGCTGGCCGTTTCTTGGAGAGCGTAACTTCTGTCGAGAACCGGAACGATCTTCCCAGCTCGCATGAGGTTTGCCAAGAAGTTCAGATCGGCGGTGTTCATCTTGGCGAGAAAACCGGGCATCTTCTGAGTTGTGAAGGGTGCGAGGGCAACTTGATGGAGGACGGAGCCAAGGAACTCGATGGATCGCCGATCCGGGCCTCCGCCGCCGCACCCGATATAAATGCCTTTGGGATGCAGCACACCAAGGCATCCCCGCAAGGGGTTGTTGCCCACGAGATCGAAAAACAGATCATAGAGCTGGCCGGCGCGGAAAAAGTCTTCCCGGGAGTAGTCAACGACATCGTCCGCGCCGATGGAGCGGAGGAGTTCGACGTTTCTGGTACTGCACACGCCGGTGACGTGGGCTCCAAGCGACTTGGCAATCTGCACCGCGAATGTCCCTACGCCTCCAGCTGCTCCGTTGATGAGGACGCGCTGGCCTGCGCGAAGCCCGCCTTTATCGCGCAGGCCCTGCAACGCGGTGATGCCGGCCAAGGGCACGGACGCAGCTTGTTCCCAAGATAGTCTCTCCGGCTTCAGAGCCAGGCTCGACTCGGGAGCACAAACATATTCGGCGAACGAACCTGTAGCCGTGCCAAAGATTGCATCGCCAGGTTTCAAACTTACGACGTTGCAGCCGACCGCTTCCACGATTCCGGCTACATCCGCGCCGAGCCGTTGGGATTTCGGTGCTCGAATTCCGGTGAACAGGCGAATGAAGATGGGTGTGCCCCGGATGAAATGCCAGTCGTAAGGATTCACCGAGGATGCGCGGACCTGGATGAGTACCTGGCCGTCCGCAGGTATGGGCTTTTCAATCTCCCGATATTGCAGGACATCCGGTGGGCCGTAGCGTTCGTAGACGATTGCTTTCATCGCTCACACTCCATACTTTGGAGGGGTACGGATTGGTGTGCAGAGAAGTTCCCACGCAACTTATAGAGCGGCGAGGGCGGCGGTCTGGTCGGCGAACAGCCCAGCGTACTTGGGAATGCCCACCATGGTAAAAACTTTGGTAAAGTGCGCCGAAAGCCCGAAGGCGCAAACCTTCTGCTTACAGTTCGAGGCCTCGATCAACAACTGAATCACCAGCGCGATGCCGCTGGAGTTGATGTAATCCACCTTGGTAAAGTCCAGCAGCACCAGTGGAGTTGAAGCCTTCGGAAGGGCCTTGTAGGTGCCGATCACCGCGTCCTTCGAGGTGCTGGCGATATCCCCCTCGAAGCGCAAAACTGCGACCGGATGCCCCGCCGCGGAAGTAAGCTGCTCAACGCGCGCCTTGGTTTCGTTCTGCACGATCAATACTCTCCATTCAGTGGTCAGTGGTTACTGATCACTGTTCACTGTCCACTGTTCACTGCTCTTTATCCAGCCGGATCACCAGCCGGACATAACTGCTGTTGCCATCGGTGCCGGCCACCCACTCCGCTTCGTCCACCAGCGCCTGAATCAGAAACATGCCCATGCCGCGCGGCTCTTCTTCCCCGCGCATCTTGGTCGATGTCCGGCCTATCTTGTTTGCCCGGCTGCCGGTTCATGCCCTTGCCGTCGTCCATAACCTTCACTTCCAGCGCATCGACGCCGGCCGACAGCACCACGCCCACACTCATTTTTTCATTCAGCCGGTTGCCGTGCTCGATGGCGTTGATGCACGCCTCGGCCAAGGCCGTCTTCAGGTCTTCGATGCGGTCGTCGCGAAAGCCCATCAGCTTGGCTACCGAGGCAGCCGTGCTCATGGCCACCTTTTCAAAGCCCATCCGCGAGGGCACGCGGACTTCCACGGTGGTGGGCTTGAGTGCGGCAATGGTCTTGGACTCGCTCATTCCTGCATCTCCATTTTGCGGCACAGCGCCAGTGCGGTCATGTCGTCTGATTGCGGGCCCTCGTCGGCAAATTCCTCCGTGGCCGCCCACAATGCATCGAGAATATCATCGGCCTTGCCGGCCGGGCACTTGGAAAATTCCTCCAGAAGCCTTTCCGGACCAAACTCCTCATCTCCTTTGAAGACTTCCGTCAACCCGTCGGTATAAAACAACAGCCTTGCCCCCGGTGTAAATCCGCACCGCTCACTCGTGTAGCCCATCCCCGGCAGAAGCCCCAGCGGCGTTCCCGCAGCCTCGAACTGTCGCGGCGCGCAGCCCGTCTGGACAGACTGGACAGACTGGACAGACTGGACAGACTGAACAAGAAAACCGGGATTGTGTCCCGCGTTCACCACCTCGATCTCGCCCGCCTCCGGATGGAGCTTGAGGAAGATAGCGGTCACGTAGCGCCTGCGAGCTTCTTCGCCCTGCGCCCAGTGGTGCTGGTTCATGCGCGCCGCCAGTTCATCCAGCGGTAGCCCGCCGGCCGCCATCGCCCGGAAAGCTGAGCGGAAACTCACCGACACAATCGCCGACGCCATCCCCTTGCCGGCCACGTCAGCCACCACCATCAACAAGCTCCCGTCCGGCTGGGCAACAATGTCGAGATAGTCGCCGCCCACCTCGTAGCATGTAGCTGAGCGAAAGGCCAGCGAGTAGCCGGGGATCGAGGGCGGATTCTGCGGCAACAGCGACCGCTGAATGGCGCGGGCCGCGTCCAGATCCTGCTGCACGCGCGCAAACTCCACGTTGCGCCTGTGGTTGCGGGCATTTTCCACGGCCAGCGCGGCCTGCAACGCCAGCCCTTCGATGAAGTCGGCCTCGTAGAGCGTCAGCTCCCGCCCCTCCGGAGTCGCAACCGCCAGCTCGGCCATGCGCAGGCCGTTGCGATCATTCAGCGGATAACGCACAAGCGAACTTCCCTCCGCGGCACTGGATGAAAGCGCGTCGCCGTATGCCAGACCAGTGCCCGGAAAGGCCGCCCCGGCCATCTCCAGCTCTCGCACCACAATGCGCAGCACCTGCTCCAGCACCTCTTCCTCGCGCAGGTTCTAATGCACCTGCCGCGAAGCCTCCAGCAACGCCTGCAACCGCGCCACCTGTTGCTGTAAGTCGATTGTTTCGCCATTGCCGGAAAGCTGATTTTCAGCCGTCATCGCGCATGCCCCCGTGGAATCTCACTCTAGCATGGCCGCTGGCAATTAACCCCTGAATGCACCCCTCCAGACGCTATCGAGGTCCGCAAACCGGCTTCCGGCGCGCTCCGAGCCAACTTCCGGTATAATCCACATGGGACCCGGAGAGATGGCCGAGCGGCTGAAGGCGGCGGTTTGCTAAACCGTTATAGGGTCAAAAGCTCTATCGGGGGTTCGAATCCCCCTCTCTCCGCCAGGACTCCTTCCAAGAACATCCCAAGACATCCAATAGAAAGACGTAAAGCCTAGCAAATGCTAGGCTTTACGTCTTTCTGCGTCCAGATGCATCCAGGTGCAGCCGTGTTTTGGCGGGTGTATTTTTGGGTGTATTCTGTTCTTGAAGTGGGTGTACTTTTCCTAGCCGAGGAAGAATAGGGTATCGTCGGACTGACCGATACGGAGATCAAACGGGCCAAGGCGGCGGAAAAAGCCTACAGCATGGGCGATGGAGGCGGACTTTACCTCTGGGTCAAGCCAACCGGCGGGAAGCTCTGGCGCTGGTCCTATCGGTTTGAGGGCAAGGAAAAGCTTATGTCCCTGGGCAAGTATCCGGACGTTTCGTTGGCGCAGGCCAGAGAACGCCACGCCGCGGCGCGGAAACTGCTGGCGACCGGCGTTGACCCGATGGCGCAGCGGAAGGCCGAGAAGACAGCAGAAAAAATCGCGGTCGAGAACTCCTTCCAGAGTGTTACCACACAGTGGCTGGAGCACTGGCAGGAAGGGAAAAGCCCCCGCCATGTAGACTCGGTCCGGCGGCGCATGGCGTCCGATATTCTGCCCTGCTTGGGAGCGCGGCCCATTGCGGAGATCGAAGCGCCGGAATTGGTGGCGATGGCCAACGCTATTCAGGATCGCGGTGCACTGGATATTGCCAAGCGTGCTCTAGAGACCGTGGGCCAGGTTTTTCGCTACGGCATCGCCCACGGTTATGCAAAGCGCAACCCGGCCACTGAGATTCGCCCCAGCGACGTTCTAAAATCCTCGCCGAAAATCAACTATGCCCGTATTGATGCCAAAGAGCTGCCAACCCTGCTCAGACGAATCGAGGTCTATCAGGGAAAGCAGGTCACACGGTTGGCAATGAAACTGATGTCCATGACTTTTGTGCGCACTACCGAATTGATCGAAGCTAAGTGGGGGGAATTTGACCTGGAGAATGCCCGCTGGGACATACCCGCCGAGCGGATGAAGATGCGCACTCCGCACATTGTGCCGCTGGCAACGCAGGCATTGGAAGTGCTGGAGATGTTGCGCGATTTCACTGGATGCAACGAATGGCTTTTCCCCGGCGACCTCAACCCTGCCCATCCGATGAGCAACAACACCATTCTGGCAGCGCTAAAGCGGATGGGTTACAAGGGCAGGATGACCGGCCACGGTTTCCGTGGCCTTGCTTCTACCATCCTGCACGAGCAGGGATACAACCATGAGCACATCGAGTTGCAACTTGCTCACGCTCCACGCAATGCCGTGAGCGCAGCCTACAATCACGCCCTCTACTTGGAGCCACGCGCCAGGATGATGCAGGATTGGGCGGATTTTCTGGAACGGACCCAGCGCGGCGGCAAGGTGTTGCCCTTCCGTGGAACTGCGGCGTAGCCAGTCTGTCAACTCGGTCGGCAGAGAATCAGGCCAAGTCCTGCAATCCAATCTCAGAGGGATGCCAATCTCAAATCCTGCATCGGACGTCATCTCGCCGACGAATGATTCACTCCGGCTCTCTGGACGCAGAGTTCCCGACTGGCCTCTATCTGGCAGGCAATCCACTCCTCGACCTCTGCTTCAATCCAGCCGACAGCCCTGTCCCCCAGCGACACTGGCCTTGGGAATCTTCCTTCCGTTACGCGCTGATAGACCGTGCTGCGTGAAAGGCCAGTGCGATCCAGTACACTCGGCAGTCTCAGAATCTTTCTCGGCATTCCCTTCACCTCATAGGTTGAGTTGCATTTGAATTACGCGCGGATTTACCAAGCCCACAGAGCAGAGTAGTTGCCGAATTTGCTTGCAACCCAGCCGTGGAAACTTTGCTCCTCTTACACCCACTCTCAGACCTTTCTCCGAAATGCACTGCACGGTTATGTTCCTTTGTATGAACCAACCTCAGAGCTATTCTGCCCAAAATACGTTTGCAGCTCGTTGCGTACAAGGGAATCATTCTGCCCCTTACTTACAGTGGTACATCCGGTTTCATTGCCAAGTGTTTGCAAGCTTACGAACCAGGTGGCAAAGGTTGTGTTCTCTGTTTACGAACCTCGATTGTCGATACCACTTCCGCTTCCCTATTCAGTTTCTTCATGTAGCCCGACAATGCAGTTGCGGTGATTCTCAGGCCGTTCTCCTCAAAAAGATGGACCAACATTTTGAGCGAGTATCCCCGATTACTCAGTAAACACAGTTGAGGGAATACCGCCCGTACAATCCCGCCCATCCTGTACGAAGCAGGTTGCGGTGCGGGTTCATTCGCTTTTTCCTTCAAAAACGCACGAAACTCGTCGATATTGTGCGACGAGAGTACCTGCGCTCTACGACGTGCCTCATTCTCCATACACTGACACTATACCATACTGACCGTCTATATATCAGTTGTATAATATAATGTTGAAGGGGATGAAAAAGCGGGTAATCGTGAAGGCGAGGTAGGCGCTGTATATACCGAAACTCCCTGCGGTCGTTTTGGCATATCCACCGGCCCCAACCCAATCCGCTTCGCTACTCGGGTTTGGGCCTGCGCACCTCGCTCAGGGCTTCGCCCCGAGACCCCACAGGAGCACCGAAATGGCAACGCCAAAGCAGACAGAACATCGCCGGGGACTGCTCATCAAACTCTTGTCCCAAGAGAAGGAATTCATTCGCCAACAGGCTCATCTCGCTGGCCTGACGGTCAGCGAGTTCATTCGTAAATGCGCTCTGAACAGACCAATACGTTCCCGCGTAAGCCGCGAAGTTGCCGCCGAACTCAGCAAGCTCTTCGGATTGCAAAAACATCTGCTGATGGAGATAAAAGGCTTGCCCTACGAGGAAGGACTGCGCAGTGAACTCAACTCGTTGCTATCGGAACTGCACACGGCACTCGCCACCTTCAACAAAAACACAGCGGAGTGAACATGATCGCTAAGGTGCAACCATCTCGGCAACACGCGAGCAGTTTCAAACGGCTATGCAAGTACCTAACTACGGAACGTGACGCCGATACAGGGGAACCGCTTTTGCGAGGAGACGTTGTATTGTCGGAGAACCTAGCCGGATTGGACACGGTGTCGATACAGATGGAGGGGATTGCATTTTGAACCCAAGCTGCAAGGATGCGCTCTGCCACTATGAACTGGCGTGGCCGCCGGGTGAGCGTCCGACTCGCCCGCAATGGATGGATTGCGCGTCGCACACGTTGAACGCACTTGGATACCGGGACCATCAATATATGGTTGTCGCGCACGATGACAAGAAGCACTTCCACATCCACATCATGGTCAA
>Ga0224558_1000140_pt1 | contig 81976 bp, 62 predicted proteins | sample 714S32024metaG_FD_180682 | JGI IMG/M metagenome (GOLD analysis project Ga0224558, IMG submission 180682) | Peat soil microbial communities from Stordalen Mire, Sweden - 717 S3 20-24 | ecosystem: Environmental > Terrestrial > Soil > Wetlands > Peat | place: Sweden: Norrbotten County, Stordalen... | reverse complement strand
CAGATTGATGGTGTAAGTGGCCGAGGCTACCGTGCTGTTGGTGTAGCCCGAGGCCACGGCAATCGCCTTGATGGTCTCAGTCGCTGCCACCTTGATCGCGCTCGTGTACTTCGTCGAGCCGGTCGTAGGCGTAGCGCCGTTGGTGGTGTAGTAGATCGCCGCGCCCGTGGTTCCATCGGTCAGGCTCACCGTCTGCGCCGAGTTATACGTTCCGCCAGCCACCGAAAAAGCGGGTGTGGTAGCTGCAGACAGATTGATGGTGTAAGTGGCCGAGGCTACCGTGCTGTTGGTGTAGCCCGAGGCCACGGCAATCGCCTTGATGGTCTCAGTCGCTGCCACCTTGATCGCGCTCGTGTACTTCGTCGAGCCGGTCGTAGGCGTAGCGCCGTTGGTGGTGTAATAGATCGCCGCGCCCGTGGTTCCATCGGTCAGGCTCACCGTCTGCGCCGAGTTATACGTTCCGCCAGCCACCGAAAAAGCGGGTGTGGTAGCTGCGGACAGATTGAGGGTGTAAGTGGCCGAGGCTACCGCGCTATTGGTGTAGCCCGAGGCCACGGCAATCGCCTCGATGGTTTCGCTGGACGATACCGTAATCGCGCCCGTGTATGGGGTCGAGCCGCTCGTGGGCGTGGTGCCATTGGTGGTGTAGTAGATCGTCGCACCCGAGGTTGCGTCCGTCAGGCTCACCGTCTGCGCCGAGCTATACGTGCCGGAGGAGACTGAAAAAGCGGGCGTGGCGGCCACGGACTGGCTGATGGTGTAGGTTGCCGAGGCAACGGCGCTATTGGTGTAGCCCGAGGCCACGGCGATCGCCTCGATGGTTTCAGTCGCCGCGACCTTGATCGCCCCTGCGTACTTCGTCGAGCTGGCCGTGGGCGTATTCCCATTGGTGGTGTAGTAGATCGCCGCGCCCGTTGTTGCGTCCGTCAGGCTCACCGTCTGCGCCGAGCCATACGTGCCAGCCGCGGGGCTGAAGACCGGCGGAGTGGCCACGGGCTGGCTGATGGTGTAAGTTGCCGAGGCTACCGCGCTATTGGTGTAACCCGATGCCACGGCGATAGCTTCGATAGTCTCGCTGGACGGCACCGTGATCGCGCCTGTGTATGGGGTCGAACTCGCCGTGGGCGTCGTGTTATTGGTGGTGTAGTAAATCGTCGCGCCGGAGGTTGCGTCGCTCAGCGTCACCGACTGCGCCGAGTTATAGGTGCCCGAGGAGAGCGAAAAGATCGGCGTGGCGGCCGTGGAGCCGGAGACTGTAACAGTAATTGCATCGCTCGTGGTCCGGCCAGAGGCGTTGGTGGAGTTCAACGTATAAGTCTGGGTGGCCGTGGGACTTACCGTCACGCTGCCGCTGCCGGCCGTAACCGGGCCGATCTTGTCGATGAAGTCATAAGAGTCGCCGCTGGCGCTGTACGTGAAAGTAACCGGAGACCCGGAGCCTACAGTCGTGGCCGACGCCGTGAAACTGTTGATAGTTGGCGGGACTCCGGGATAATCGGTATAAGCCGATACAGCATCCATTCCGGGATATCCGGGAGTCGCTTGCACTACCTCGAAGTTGGATGAGGCGACTGATTTCAAATTGTCCAAATCATCGTCGTCCCAGCGCGGATCGGTTGCGCCTTCGATAAAGAAATAGCCGCCATTGTCCGCCAGGATCATCCCATACTGCTGCATCGCCTTCAGGATGATCTGATTTGTCTTCGAGAAGCCGGAGATGTCGAAGCCGGACTTCAATCGTATGCGCATCCCCATCACGTTCGACACGCCCGAGTCGGTGCCAGCGGCATGAGAGGCGGGAGTCACGAAGTAACCGCCATTGGCATCGCTTTTGGTATGTTTCATCGTAAAGCGGATGGCGTGATTGATCGCCCCGGAAGCGACTTCGTCGTAACGCACCAGGCCTGGAAAGACCGCCAGTCCGGCGGCATCGGCCGAGGTCCATCCCCAGGGCCGCGATTCATTGTGGCTCATGTCCCAGATCGTCTCGCTGTCAGCCGACCACCCCGCAGGATCAGTCGACGACGCATTGGCGCAGTAGACGGAGTTGAATGTTTCATAGAGCCAGCATTTCGAGCGATCCAGCACCAGCACATGAGAATCGTTCTGGTAATCGTTCGGCCCGCCCGTGCAAGGGGTTGGATTGCCTTCAATGGGGGCGGTAATAGGAAACGGCGCCACCACCACATCGCTCTGATCAGCGTAGGCAGCCACATTGATGGGCACCGAGGGGGTCGCGGAAGAGTCCACGACCACATAAGAAAAGCCAAATCCGCTCTCGGAGCCGAAATCGGGATGCAGATTCAACCCCTCAAACCCGGGCGCGGAGGTGATCGCCGCCGAATTCGGATCAAGAGGCGCCGATGCAATGTTAGTGTTCCAGGCGTTGTCCGCGGGGAACGGAACGAATCCATTGAGGCTCGCATTGTCGCCTAGCGACATGCCGGAGCAGCTTTGGGCGTAAATCGGAGCAGTTATGCCCAGAATCAGAAGCGCGATGGCCGCCTTGATCGGAAGTTTCATAGGATAAATCCTCGTCGCCGCGAAAACGCCGGCAAATAAAATAGTTAGTCAAGGCTCAGCGCCTTGGGGTGGACGCAAGGCTTCATTGAAGTAAACAGCAACCATGTGGTTGCCGTACTCCTCCCCGTGATCCACAGCGTCGTGCGGGCTCAAGCATTTTCATTTCACATATGGCCCTTGCGGCAGCTTGGAAGGCGGCCTTTCCCTTGAAGGAAAAGCCGCAAGCTGACCGGCCTCTGTAAAAAACAAAAATCAAAATGCTCTTGCGGCGGCAGGCACCGATCCGCAATGACTGTAGCAAGCCGTTTCCCGTATTTTTTCATGAATTACTAAAAATTGCTTAACTTCTTGGCGTCTTGTACCAAAATCAATAACCCGTCGTAGCCAAAAACTGTATCTTCTTGATTTCACAAGAAAGCTAAGTGAACTTCGGGTTTGAAAATGCTCTATATCACAAGCGGCTGACCTCGAGCGCATGGCCGCGAAGTATTTTTAGCTCTCATGCGGCTTTTGCGCTGGCATGGAGAGGTTCTCCAGTTGCCGCAGAGTAACCACTGCCGCTCAAGTGACTTATTCCTATAGCATTTTCGGAATAGGTGTAGACCGAAAATACTCTAGGGTGGGAGCCGGTGTCGCATTCCGATGGGGCCGGATCAATCAGAAGAGAAAATGCTGCTGGCCGGCAATTCGGCCACCGTTCTTCGACAAAGTCAGGAAAAGCCTCAATCCTCCAGCAGCTTGCCTGCGCGCTTCTTGCAGAACCACCACCAGGCGAAACCCGCCACCGCCAGGCCGCCAACGATGGTCAGCAGGGCCAGTCCGTGGTGCGCCACCACCGCGACCGCTCCCGGTCCCAGCTTGAGCACCAGCATGGAGAGCGCCAGCCAGCGCAGCATGCGGCCGCAGAAGACGGCCAGCATGAAGGACTCAACCCGCATTTCAAAAACGCCGGCGGCGAAGACAAAAGCCTTCCAGGGCGTGGGCGGGGGCAGCATCGAGGGAATCATCATGGCCAGGAACTCCTGATTCTCGAAGCGGTTGCGCATCCGCTCGAAGCGCTCGCGGTTGACGTGCTTGAGCAGGAAGAGTTCGCCGCCCGCCCGGCCCAGCCCATAGGGCAGGAGGCCGCCGATGGCCGAACCCGCGGCGGCCAGCAGGCAATAGAGCCAGAAATGCTGCTTGTCGTTCCATACATAGACGGCCAGAAGCGCGTCCATGGGAATGGGAATGGTGGACGAATCCAGCATGGCGGCCGCGCCCACGCCCCAAATGCCGAACTTGGCCAGAAACACGGCTAAGAACTTCCATTTGGCCATCAAATGAGCAAAAAACCGCTTCAAACAGTCTCCTTTTTCGCCGGGCAATGCGTCTTACCAGTCAGCAACCATTGTACGGGCCAAGGCGTGGGGCACGGCTTTCAGGCAGTTTCACGGAGACCACGCGCCATCTCGCCCCTGGGGATAGCCGACGATCCCTTCCCTTGTAGGCGAAGACCAGTCCGCGCGGAAAGCGGTTTGATTGGCCGCGCCTGACCGGCATTTCTGGCCTTCTTGCGGCCTTTGCGAAATGGCTTCCGGCGGGATGAGAGAATAGAGAGAAAGGACTTGAATCGGAGCAGTGGGCTGCGCAAGCGCCCAGGCAGGCTCCCGCGCAACCGAATGCCCACCGACGAAGCGCCCCATGACGTGAACGAGCCCAACCGGCCGGCGGGAGCCACTCCTGATCCGGCCGCTCCCGGTTCGGCCACTTCCGATCCGGCTGTTCTAGGTCCTGCTTCTTCAGGTTCGGCTGCTTCAGATTCGACCGCACCCCGTCCGGACGCTCCGGCCGTGGGCCAGCAGGCGAGCGAGGCCGAGTCCACCCCGCCGACGGCGCGCGAGCCCGAGTCCACCCCATTGGTAACGCGCAGCTCGCGCTGGGTGGACTACGACACCCACGAGCTGCTGGAGATGATCAGCGAGCTCGAGGACGAGCGGCGCTGGGCGCGGCTGCGCGAGGGCGTCTGGCTGGCCCTGCTGCTCCACATCCTGCTGCTCTCGGCCGTCACCTGGATTCCAAAGTACATCTTCAAGGTGCCGCCGGTGGTCGACCCCTTCGACGCCATCAAGCAGCGCAAGGACTTGACCTACCTGGACCTTCCGCCTGACGCGCTGCGGCAGGCGCACCCCAAGGTGGTGGTCAAGCCGGTTCCGAAAAAGCCGGTGGTCATCGACAAACAAACGCTGGAGGCGGTGAAGCGGATGACGCCGCCCGCACCGGAGCCAGCGCCGCAACCGGCCGCGCCGGCCACGCCCATTCCGCCCAGCCAGCAGCCGCAGATTGAGGCGCCCCGGCCCGAGGCGGTTCCGGCCCGGCCCAACTTCGCCATGAATACGCAGAATCCCGCCGATCAGTTGCGCGAGGCCATGCGAGGCGCCTCGCGCAACCCCGGCACGGGCGGAGGGCGCCTGTCCTCCGGCGGGCTGGCCATGCATCCTGGGGCGGGCGCGGGCGGACTACAGATCCTCTCCGATACTGAAGGCGTTGACTTCAACAGTTGGATTCAGCACTGGCACCGCGAGACGCTGCACACCTGGGATCCGCTGATTCCCGACGAGGTCAACCCGCCGATTTTGAAGTCGGGGCAGCTGATGATCCGCTTCAAGGTCCTGCCCAGTGGCCGGCTGATGGACGGCAGCCTGATTCTGGAGACCCGGTCAGGCGACGTGGCCCTGGATCGCGCGGCCTGGGGCGCTTTGACCGGCTCGAACTACCCGTCGCTGCCCAGGGATTTCCACGGGCCGTACCTGGAGTTGCGCGCCCTCTTCATGTACAACATGGAGCCACCGCGGTAGGCTGAGGGACGTTCAGCGGTTGGGTTGCGGGAATGCCAGTTTGAAGCTGCGTCCACCGTAGAGAATACGGAGAATTGCGACGGAGCCGGTGGTGCTCAAGCTCTTCGGCGTCACGGTCAGCTACGCCTCCGGGAACGCGGGCGGATCTTCGGCCCGGCGCTGTTTCTAGGCGCCATGCTGGGAGGCGCTATCGGCTCGGTGGCCCACAACCTGCTACCGGGGTACACGGCCACGCCAGGGGCCTATGCCCTGGTGGGCATGGGGGCGCTGTTTGCGGGCATCGTGCGCGCTCCGATGACCTCGGTGCTGATGATCTTCGAAATGACGCGCGATTACACCGTCATCGTGCCCCTGATGATCGCCAATCTGACCAGTTTCTTCATCTCCTCGCACTTCCAGAAGCAGCCCATCTACGAGGCATTGGCGCATCAGGATGGCATTCATCTGCCCACCCCCACCACACTTCACCAAGCCAGCCAGCACACGGTGGCCCAGGTCATGCGAAAAGCCCCGCGGATTCTTCCCGCGCAGATGCGCGTCCAGGATGCAGTGGAAGAGACGCGCTCCAGTCAGCTTCACATCTGGCCCGTAGCGGAAAAGGATTACTTTCTGGGCATGGTGACCAGAGAAACGCTGGAACGCGCCTCTGCTGATGGGAAAAATGAACAGCCGCTTAAAGCCCTTGTGGAAACGCTTCGTTTTCCCCATCTCCACACGGATCATGCGCTGCACCTGGCGCTGGAACAGATGAGCGCCTGCCACGTCGATGTTTTGCCGGTCGTCCACCGGGCGGAGATTCACAAGCTGCTGGGCGTGGTGACGCTGCGGGAGGTGCTGGACTCGTACGGCGTCAACGGCATGGGCCCGGAGTAGCGCGGAGGCAATGGCCTGCGCAAATGCTAGAGCGGATCCAGAGTAAACGTGTCTTTACAAAGAGTCTTGAAAGAGTCTTGAAGGTGGCTTTTTCTTGTGGAAAAAGCCACTTGGCGGGCTTGCTTCCGGGATACAGCTACTCTGGTTCCGCTATACTCTGGCGAATATGGACTCAGGAGAGCGAAACGAGACGGCTCCCGCGCCTCAGGCCGCGCCGCGGGAGCGGCCCTGGGTCTTCGGGCTGCTGATCGCTCCGGTGGCGGTGCTCTCGAATGGCCTCATCGGCGGCGCGCTCTTTTATTTGCTGCTCAGGCAGGGGGTGGGAGCGGCGCGGGCGGCCGGGATTGTGGCGCTGCTGAACCTGCCGCAGACGATCTATTTTCTCTGGAGCCCGATCACCGATTTCTGGATGCGCCGCCGCACCTGGCTGATGGTGGCCGCAACCGCGGCGGCGGCCTTCATGCTGGCCGCCTTTCACCAGTCCAGCCTGGCCAGCCCCTGGGCCGTAGGGCTGATGTTCCTGAGCGCCTGCATGGGGCAGCTGATTGTCGCCGGCAGCGGCGGCATGATGGGCACGCTGGCCACCGAGAACCATCGACGCCGGGCGAGCAGCTTTTACCAGTGCGGCTCGCTGGCCTTCGGCGCGCTTGCTCTCAGCGTTCTGGTTGTCCTCGCGGCGCGGCTTCAGTTGGGAGCGCTGGGCTGGATCATGGCCGCGATGATCGCGCTGCCTTCGCTGTCGGCCCTGGCCGCGCCCGAGCAGCGCACCATCGGCGGACACAGCCTGGCCGCGACCTTCGCGCAAATCTGGCACGAGTTCAAGGGCACTTTCTTGCGCTGGCAAGCCGTTCCCTACACGCTGGTAATGCTCTTTCCCATGGCCAGCGGCTCGATGATCCAGATTCTGCCCGGCCTGGCGCGCGATTACGGAATCAGCGGCCAGCAGGTGGCCTGGATCAACGGTCTGGGCGGAGCGCTGCTGACAGCCGCCGGAGCGCTTTCGGCGGCCCTGATTCCGGTGCGGATGCGCGCCCCGGTGGTTTACCTGACCGCCGGCCTGGTGAATGCGGCCACGCTGGCCGTGCTGTGGCTGGGACCGCTGCAACCAGCGGTCTATCTGGTGGGAACGGTGCTGTTTCTGTTTACCATCGGGGCCTGCTACGCGCTGTTTACCGCCGTGGTGCTGGAGTTTCTCGGCGGCTCGGGCAAAAGCGGCAGCGCGCGCTACTCGATCATCAACTCGCTGGGCAATGTGCCGGTCGCCTACATGGCCTTGATCGACGGAGTCAGCTCCGAGCGTTGGGGAGCGCGCGCCGCGTCCGGTGCCGACGTCCTGCTCAGCACCATCGGCGCCTCGATCCTGCTGACCTACTTCCTCAGCCGCCGCAACGGCAAAACCGCGATGTAGCAATGCGCGGAAACCGCCGTCGCGGTATTCTGGAAAGTGGCCATTCTGTCGGCGAAATCACCGTTCAGCAAGGGCGCTTTCAGCCAACGCACTTTGGGCTCATGCACTTTGGGCAAACGCGCTCCGGGCTCATGAACTTTCACCAAACGCACTTTCACCCTCGGGGATGTGGACAAATGAAGGAAACCGGAAGCAGAAAAGTCGAGATCTTTGAAACCAGTCTGCGCGATGGATTGCAGCAGCCCAACCTCGACATTTCCGTGCCCAGCGCCGTCAGCCTCTTCGAGCGCATGGCGGCCTTTGGCGTGCAGTACGCGGAGATCGGCTTTGCCGGCGCCAACCAGTTTGTGGGAGATTTGACTGTCGCCCTGGCTTCGGTCAATACCGGAGCCATGAAACTGGCCTTGTTCGGCAGAACGCGGGGCCGCGGCGCCAAGGTCCAGCAGTGGCCCGACGTGCAATTCATGGTCAGCCATAAAAAGCGCATTCCCGTGGCGGTTGTGGTCGTAAAATCCCGGCTGCTCGATGTGATGAAGTCGCTGGAGACCACGCCGGAGGAAAACCTACTGATGGCCTTGGAAACCATCAACTGCCTTCAGGACCACGGCCTGGAGGTGATCGTGGACCTGGAGCACGCCATGGATGCCGCCTGCGGCCGCCGTGAAAACGGCCATCATTGCGACCCCGACTTCAACCAGCGCAGCGTGGACTACCTCCACCAGATGACCGCGCAATGCGCCAGCCAGAAGGTGAGCCGGGTCGTCATCTGCGACACCACCGGAGGAGCCAGCCCCGAGGAGGTCGCCCGGGTTGTCGGCGGCCTCGTGCGGGATTACCCAGGCGTCAAATTCGGATTTCACGGCCACACCGATCGCGGCCTGGGCGTGGCCAACACGCGGGCCGCCATTCTGGCTGGCGCGGCGCAGATTCAAGGCACGCTGCTGGGCACCGGCGAACGCTGCGGCAATGTGAACCTGACGACCGTCATCGGCAGCATGCAACTGCGGGGCGAGGCCGAGTTTGTCCCTCCCGAATCGCTCGCCGGACTGACCAGCCTCGCGCATTCGGCCTACGCGGCCTTTGGGCTTGATGTGCCGCACGGCGTTCCCATCGTCGGCCCCGGCGCTTTTGGCACCTGGGCCGGAATGCACGGCAGCAGCGAACACAAGAACCCGGGGGCTTATCTCTGGTGCGATCCCTCCAAGGTCGGCGCCACCCCGATCATCGGGGTCAACAGCCAATCGGGAAGGGCGAACGTCGTTCTGCTGTCGAAGGCGCTGGGGGTTACTCTCGATCCCAAACAAGCGCAGGCTCTGATGGACTCGAACCAAGCGATGATCGAAGGCGGCGGCTTCACGGCCAGCGAGGTCTCCTTCCGGCTGGCCTGCATGAAGGAGCTGAAGACGCTGAAAAATTGTTTCAGCGTCAAAAGCTGGAGGGTGATCGACGAATCGGACGAGACCGGCAACAAGTACGTTCAGGCCGCGATGTCGCTGTACGTGGGCGATTCCACGGTGGTCGTCACCCGCGCCGAGGGCGCCGGCCCGGTCGATGCGCTGACGAAGGCGATGCGGCTCGAACTGGAGAACTGGTACCCGGCCATCGCGCAGGTGCATCTGGGCCGGTTCAGCGTCACCGCCATCGACGTATCCGCGCACGACACGGCGGCCCACGTTCGCGTCACGGTCAGCTTCCACGCCGACGGCCACGAACCCTGGACCACGGCGGGCGTGAACAGTGATTTGAACCAGGCGGCGCTGATGGCCATCGTGGATGGCTTCCATTACTGGCTGGCGAAAAACCCCGAATAATCCGGTTTTTTCCGAACAATCAGGCTCCCAGAGCGCATCCGCCCGCGCGGACAAGAAAGGCTTCCCCAAGATGAACAGCTTTGCCAGCCGCGCCACACTGACCTCCGGCAGCCGCACTTATACGATTTACCGGCTTCCGGCACTCGCCGAGCGCGGCTTCAACCTGAGCCGCCTGCCCTTCAGCCTGAAGATTCTGCTGGAAAACCTGCTGCGCCGCGAGGATGGCGAGTGTGTGACGGCCGCGGACATCGAGTTTCTGGCCAACTGGGAGGCCAAGGCCGAGCCCAGCCGGGAGATCGCCTACATGCCGGCGCGGGTGCTGATGCAGGACTTCACCGGCGTGCCGGCGGTGGTCGATCTGGCCGCCATGCGCGACGCCATCCGGGTCCTGGGCGGCGACCCGGGACGGGTGAATCCGCTGGTTCCGGCCGAGCTGGTGATCGACCACTCGGTGCAGGTGGACGAGTACGGCACGGTCACGGCCTACGACGCCAATGCCTTCCTGGAGTTCGCGCGCAACCGCGAGCGCTACGCCTTTTTGAAGTGGGGACGGACGGCCTTCAGAAACTTCTCGGCCGTTCCGCCGGGGATGGGAATCTGCCACCAGGTGAATCTGGAGCACCTGGCCCGCGTAGTCTTCACCACGGAGGCCGATGGGGCGCTGGCGGCTTACCCGGACACGCTGGTGGGCACCGATTCGCACACCACGATGATCAACGGCCTGGGCGTGCTGGGCTGGGGCGTGGGCGGCATCGAGGCCGAGGCGGCGATGCTCGGCCAGGCCATTTCGATGCTGGTTCCGCAGGTGGTGGGTTTCAAGCTGACCGGCAAGCTGCGCGAGGGCGCGACGGCTACCGACTTGGTGCTGACCGTGACCCAGATGCTGCGCAAGCTGGGCGTCGTCGGTAAATTCGTTGAATTCTATGGGCCCGGAATAGCGGATCTGCCGCTGGCCGACCGGGCCACCATCAGCAACATGGCCCCCGAGTACGGCGCCACCTGCGGCATCTTCCCAGTCGACGCCGAGACCCTGCGCTACCTGAGATTGACGGGCCGCGGCGAGGAGCAGATTGCGCTGGTCGAGGCCTACTACAAGGAGCAGGGCCTCTTCCACACCGCCAGTTCGCCCGAGGCCGAGTACACGCAAACTTTGGCGCTGGATCTGGCCACCGTCGAGCCCAGCCTGGCCGGCCCCAAGCGCCCCCAGGACCGCGTGCTGCTGCGCGATGCGGAGGCCAACTTTCAGCAGCAGTTGCCCAGCCTGCTGGCTCCCTCGGCCAAGCCGCTCGGGACGCGCACGGTGGCCAAATGGGAGCGGGGGGCCGTGACGGACGCGGGGCTTGTGGAGAGCCTTCCGTCGCGGTTGACCACGACCGTCAAAGCCCGTTTTGGCGTCGATCCTGACCTGTATCTCGACCACGGCTCGGTGGTGATCGCCTCCATCACCAGTTGCACCAACACCTCGAACCCCTCGGTGATGATGGCGGCGGGAATCCTGGCCAAAAAGGCAGTTGAAAAGGGGCTGACCGTGCCGCCGTGGGTGAAGACCTCGCTGGCGCCCGGCTCGCGCGTCGTGACCGACTACTACGCCAAGGCAGGTCTGCTGCCCTACCTGGAGAAATTGCGTTTCAACGTGGTGGGCTACGGCTGCGCCACCTGCATCGGCAACTCCGGCCCCTTGCCGGCCGACGTTTCCAAGAGCATCGACGAACACGGGCTGGTTGCCGTCAGCGTGCTCAGCGGCAACCGCAACTTCGAGGGCAGAGTGAACGTGGACGTGCGGGCAAATTATTTGATGAGCCCGCCGCTGGTGGTGGCCTACGCTCTGGCCGGCACCATCAACCACAACTTCGAGACCGACCCGCTGGGCGTGGACCAGGCTGGACGGCCGGTTTACCTCAGGGATATATGGCCCACGCAGGCAGAGGTGGCCGAGGCCATCGAAGAGGGATTGTCCAGCGAGAGCTTCCGCCGCGAGTACGCGACCATCTCAGAGGGCGACGCCAACTGGCAGGGACTGCGCTTCCCCACCGGCGAGGTCTACCAGTGGGAGCCGGATTCGACCTATATTCGCCGAGCGCCCTACTTCGACGGCATTACTCTGACTCCCGCGCCGGTCACAGAGATTCTGGGCGCGCGCGTACTGGCCGTGCTGGGCGACTCAGTGACCACCGACCACATCTCGCCGGCCGGCGCGATCAAGGCCAACGGGCCGGCGGGAGAGTACCTTGCCGCCCACGGCGTCAAGCCGGCTGATTTCAACTCCTACGGCTCGCGGCGCGGCAACCACGAGGTCATGGTGCGCGGCACCTTCGCCAACGTGCGACTCAGAAACCGGCTGGCTCCGGGCACCGAGGGCGGCGTGACGCGCCTTTTGCCCGAGGGCGAGCAAATGCCGATCTTCGACGCCAGCCAGATGTATGCCGAGCGGGGCGTGCCTCTGGTGATCCTGGCGGGCAAGGAGTACGGCTGCGGCAGCTCGCGCGACTGGGCGGCCAAGGGACCAAAGCTGCTGGGGGTGCGCGCGGTGATCGCCGAGAGCTTCGAGCGCATCCACCGGTCCAATCTGGTGGGGATGGGGATTCTGCCGTTGCAGTTCGAGGCCGGCCAGAATGCGGAGTCACTCGGGCTGACCGGCGAAGAGGTTTATGACTTCGCCGATCTTCAAGTAAGGCTAGAGGCAATTCGTACTGGTCAAAAGATTATGACCATCTCCGCAGCTCCGGGCCAAGGTGAGAAGAAATACATAGGGCAGAGTATTATTTCGGATCCGCGATCAATCGCAGTTCGTGCCACTGAAACCAGCGGCAAAACCAAAGTCTTCGCGGCGAGGATTCGCATCGACACGCCTCGGGAGATCGATTACTTTCTGCACGGCGGAATTTTGCAGTACGTCCTGCGGCAGTTGGCGGCGAAATAGTCCTACTTCACGAGCCGGAAGTAGCGTTTTGCCTTGGCCACATCTCTGAAGATCTGCGCCTTCAGCGCCTCCGGCGAGGGCCATTGGATTTCGCCGCGCAGCCGCAGCAGAAACTCCAGCTCGATCGGCGTCTGCTCGTCGAGCGCCACCGGCTCGAAGTCCAGAATGTGCGACTCGACGGCAAAGGAGGCCTCACTGAAGGTGGGCCGGTTGCCCACATTGGTGACCGCCTGAAAGCTGCGCCCGTTCACCGTGAGCCGCGTGACGTAGACCCCGAAGGCGGGGAGCTGGCCGTCGTAGGCCGCCAGGTTGACCGTGGGCACCAGCAGCCGCGTCCCGATGCCGCGCCCCCTAGTCTGGGTGGAGCGCACCTCGAAGGGGCGGCCCAGCAGCCAGCGGGCGCGGGTCACATCGCCTGCCGCCACGCGCTCCCGGACGGCCGAGCTGGAAACCTCCAACCCGCGCACGTGCACCGCGGAATGAACGTGGACGGAAAAGCCGAACTCCGCGCCAAACTCCTTCAGCTCGGCTACGCCAGCCTCGGCGCGATGGCCAAAGCGGAAGTTGCCGCCCTCATGCAGGCTGCGAAGACCCAAGGCGGCCACCAGAATGCCGCGCACAAACTCCCGCGCCGGCAGCAAGGCCATCGCCTGATCGAAGGGCAGCACCAGCACCGCATCGACGCCGGTAAAGGCCAGCAGCCGCAGGCGTTCGTCGAGGGGCGTAAGCAGCCGCGGCGCCGCGGCCGGGTGCAGAAACTGCTCCGGGTGGGGGTCGAAGGTGATGGCCACGGCTTGCGCGCCCAGCTTCCGCGCCTCGGCCACCACCGCAGAGAGAATCTCCTGGTGCCCCAGATGGACGCCGTCGAAGTTGCCGATGGAGGCCACACTGGGGCCAAAACCGGCCGGAATCTCCGCAACCGAGCGGAAGAGAAGAGGGTTACTGGGAATGGGAATCGCGCCGCGGCCGCTCATCGATGCGCGGTCCCCTGGTCCACAGCGGCCTGGCTTGCGGCTTCCAAATTCACGGAATTCAGTTTCACCGGAATGCTGAGGCCGTCATAAGCCAGCCGGATGCTGTCGGGCAGGGTGCGATTGGTCTCGTCGTGCCCCAGGTCATGGGAGATGTGCGTGAGCCAGGTCTGGCGCGCGCCGATGCGCCTGGCCCAGGCCACCGCCTGCGCCAGGGTGGCGTGGCTGGGGTGCGGCTTATGGCGCAGCGCCGAGAGAACCAGGTGGTCCAGCCCTTCGAGCAGCGCAAAGCTGGACTCGGGAATGGCGCTCACGTCGGTCAGGTAGGCGGCGCGGCCAAAACGAAGGCCGGCTATCTCCATCTCCCCATGCAGCACTGGCACGCGCAGAAACTCGACTTCGTGAACGGCGGCGCGCTCGGCAAGCGGCTCCAGACGGACGCGGGCGCGGGTGGGGTAGGTGGAGTGAGGAGAGAAGGTGTATTCGTAGATGCGCTCAAGAACGGCCGCAGTCTCCGGCGTGGCATAGAGCGGGATAGGGCCACCCTCGCGAAAGACCGTGAAGCTGAGCGGGCGCAGGTCGTCCAAACCCAGAATGTGGTCGGCGTGGGAGTGGGTGTAAAAAACCGCGTCCACGCGGGTGAGGCCATTGCGCAGCGCCTGTTCGCGGAAGTCCGGGCCGGTGTCGATGACCACCACGCGCTCACGGCCCTCTGCCTGGCCCGGCTCACGCCAGCGCAAGAGCGCCGAGGGCCTAAGCCGCCGGTCGCGCGGGTCCGCCGAGGCGCAAACCGGGCAGCCGCACCCCAGCGTCGGAACCCCCATCGAGGTTCCCGTGCCAAGAAATGTGAGTAAGCCCTCCATAAGCTCCCGTGGAACTGATCCCTGAACCCTGATCCCTGAGCCCTGTTTACCGCTTGCCCTGCGGCGGCGGTGGCGGTGGCGGCTGCATGCCCTGCAAGGTGATCATGCGGGTCAGCTCCAGGAAGGCCATCCGCACATCGAAGAGCACCGTTTGCAGGGTGCGGTCCTCAACCTCGGTCAGGTTGCCCTTGGTCTTTTCGGCCAGCACGGCCAGCAGGTCGATGGTGGTGCGCGCGCCCAGAATGTCCACCCGCGGACGCTGGCCCTCCTGAGCCCCCGCTCCCATCTGGATCATGGCGGAGACGTAGAACTGCTGCACCAGTTGTTCGAAGCCGACCGGCGGCGGCGCGCCCGCAGCGGGATTCTGCGCCCGCACCAAGTCTTCAAGCCGCTGCGCCGAGGCGTCGTAGGCCGCCTTCTGTTCGCGGCTCTCCTCGGCGGTGGGCGCGGGAGGCAACTCAAATTCGGATTCCGCTTCGGCATTGGGGATTGACGCGGCCGCGGACCCCTGCCCGGCCGCGGGCCTGGATTCAGTCCTGGATTCGGATCTGGATTCGGGCTTCGAATCGTTGACCACCAGCCGTGGTCCGCCCCCCGGCTCCGGCGGAGCCGTTGTGGGCTCAGCCTGAGCAGCTGGCTGCTGCTGGTTCTTTTGTTCTTCTTCCGCCTTCATCTTGCGGCGGTCAATTACGGTGAATTTTGGGGTTTCGCTCATGGTTTTCAGTCTTCCAATCCGTCTAACCGACGCGTTGACTTTCTCATTCTGCTAACTTTGCTTGCCCGGTTCCAGAGCAGGCGGCGCGGTCAGAATGCGCGCGCTGCCTGTAACCGTTCCGGCAGTGTAGGTAAAGGGCTGGTTGCGCAACTCGGGGTTTTCAGCAACTGCCCCTTGCCGCTGGGGCAAAAACTCGGCCTCGCGGGGAATCATACCCAGGGCGAAGATCCGGGCTCCCGTCGCCAGCGGCAACTCGGCCGCGCTGGTGATCCTCCCGGCAGCCGCTCCGCTCTCCAGCATGAGCTCAGTTCCAGCGGCTGGAAGGGGCCCAAAGAGCTCCAGCGGCCGCAGGTGCCGGTGAACGCTGCCACGGGAGTGGATGCGTTCGACGATTTCATGGCCCAGGTAGCAGCCCTTGACGAAGCTGAGCGCCCGCATCTGCGAGGTCTCCTGCGCCAGATCGCGCTCGGCAATGTCGATGCCGTAGGCGGGAATCCCCTCGGCGATGCGAAGAGCCTCCAGAGAGGCTGCTCCCACCGCAGTCGCGCCAGCACCGCCAGTTTCACCGGGTTCAACCAGCGCCTTCCACAGCGCGGGAATCTCCGCCGCCCGCACCCAAAGCTCGTAATGCTGCGCGAGCACGCCGTAACCGCGAACCACTCTTACCTTCAGGCCGTTCCAAACGGCGCGGGCGCTGGTCAGCGGCTCCGGCAAGGCGGGCAGGCCAAGCCGCGCCAATAGATCAGCGGCCAACGGACCCGAAAGCCCCAGCGCCGTCTCGCCGGTCAACCTGCCCTCCGCGTCCAGGCTCCGGGGCACTAATTCCACGTCGTCCATGATGATGAAGTGGTCCAGGTGGGCCAGCAGCTTTTCGTACTGATCGGCGGCAATCACCAACTCGAGGCTGGAATCACCATCGAGACTGGAGTCGCCCCCGCGCCACACGTGGAGGTCGCCCTGGATTCGGCCCTGCGCGTTGAGAACAAAATTCCACGCGCCGGCGTTCTCTCCCAGGCCGCTCACCGTGTTGGTGACCATGCCATTGAGCCAGCGGAGGCGGTCTTCGCCTCGCACCGCCACCCTCCGCAGCCAGCCCAGATCCTGGACCGCGACTCCGGCCAGAAGCGCGGCGATTTCCCTCTCCGGCGCGTCCAACTCCCGTGGCGTCAGCACTCCGCAATAGGCTTGAAGCTGGGGCGGCGCGGCGGCTTGAGCCAACAGTGTGGCCAGCGGAGTCTCCGTGGGGTGGGTCACCGGGGCTCCCGCGGACAGGTTCTGGTCCGGAGGTTGAATAGCCGGAGAGAGGTCCGTTTCCATCATAGGAAATCCCTTTCGCGGCTTCGGGCGCAGTTTTTTCAGGGAAAAACAGCGCTCTGGACCGCATCTTGATTATAGCCTTGGAAGAAGATGCGGCCGTAGCCGCCAAGGCGGCGGTCAGCCGACCGGTGGTCCCCGGCGGCAGGTCTTGGCCGCTGGGGCATAGCAGCCAGGATTCCAGCGAGAGCGGCTTTGCCGTTGAAGTGGAGAGAAGCGATGGACAGGCAGCACAAGATAGAGAAAAGTGGTTGGCGCGGTTGGGTTCTGGCGGCAGCGTTGTCGCTGGCCGCAATCGGGTCCGCCGCAGCCCTTCTGCAGCCCGCCGTGCAGGCCCAAGAGCCTGTCGCTTCCACTCAGGAAACCGGCGCTCAGGCCGGCGCCCAGATCAGCGCTCAGGCCGGCGCGGAGGACCGCGCACCGCAAATTCAGGCCCCGGAAAGCGATCAGCCCAAGGCCGCGAGCCGCATCAGCTCGGAGCAGGCCCGCCAGCTCTTCTCTCTTGTCGACCAGTTGATCAAGTTCTCCTCCGAGGAGACCGGTCTGCCCATCAAGAGCCAGGTGAAGCGCCAGATCACCTCCCGCGCCGCCGTCGAAAGCTACATCGAGCAGAAGTTCGATGAGGACCAGAGCGCCAAGCGCCTCCAACGCGACGAAATTGTGCTCAAGAAGTTCGGTCTGCTGGACCGCGACTTCGATCTGAAGCCCTTCCTGCTGGCACTGCTCAAGGAGCAGATCGCGGCCTACTACGACTTCAAAAGCAAGACCGTCTTCATGCTGGACTGGGTGGACATCGAGGAGCAGAAGCCAGTCCTGGCCCACGAACTGACCCATGCGCTGCAGGACCAGCACTCCGACCTCGAAAAATGGAGCGATCAGACCCCCGACAGCCTCTCGCTCAACTCTCCCGACGACACCAGCCACCTGGTCCGGGACGAAATGGACACGGTGCGCCAGGCCGTCGTCGAGGGCCAGGCCACGGTCGTGATGATGGACTACATCCTCAAGCCAATGGGCAAAAGCCTGGTGAAAAACCCGGAGATTATGGACTTCGTCAAGCAGCGGATGGCCGAATCCCAGGATTCCCCGGTTCTGGCCCGCGCGCCGCTGCTGCTCTCCGAGTCGCTGCTCTTCCCCTATCGCGAGGGGCTCAGCTTCGAGCAGGAGGTGTGGATGGACCAGGGCCGGACAGCAGCCTTTACCGGAACCCTGGACCAGCCGCCCACCTCGAGCTGGGAGATTATCAACCCGCGCGAGTACGAGCAGAGGCACACGCCCGCCGTGCCCCTGCTGCCCAACATTCACCCCCTGGTCGACAAGCTCTACAAGCCCTACGACATCGGCCAGATCGGCCAGCTCGATCTGCACATTCTCACCGAACTCTTTGGCGGCGATCAGGCCGCCCGCGAACTGACTCCAGCCTGGGACGGCGGCCTTTACTGGGCCGGCGAGCGCCGCGACGCCAAAACTTCGGGCAGCCGCTCCACAGGCAAAACCCTGTCTGCGGGAACCCCAAACGGGCCGGCCGGCACGGACTCCATCGCTCTTTTTTATCTGTCGGCCTGGAAGAACGCCGCCTCCGCCCGGGCCTTCGCCCGCCTCTACGCGGAGGAGTTGGGCCGCAAATACTCCCTTGTCCAACTGCTCGACCAGACCACCGATGGTGCCGCCTCCTCCGGCCGTCCCAACGAATTGGGAGGCCCCGCCTCCCAGGAGCAGGTCTACTCCACCAGCGAAGGCCCGGTGGTCATCACCACCCGCGGCAAGCTGGTCTTCGTCGCCGAGAGTTTTCCGCTTGAGCTGGCCCGCAAACTCACCGCCCTGGTTCTCGACGCGCAGGGCACGGGCGCAATGCGCCTGGCCCAGGCCGCGCCTTCGGCTGGATTCACCGGTCGGACGGCTGCACCGGGGCTCGATTCCGCGCCGGGCATGGGTGCCCCAGGTTCCGATTCTGGGACCTGGGAAAGCAGGAATCCCAATCGTTTCGGAACCCCGGAGCCTGCCTCGCGCTTGCCGGAGGATTTTGATTCTCAGAGCAGGGAGCCGCTCACCGCCAATCTGATCCGCTTTCTTTCCGACTGTGGCGTGATGAAAACCGCGGTCGAGGCCGCCGAGCAGGCCGGAAAATAGACCGGAAGGCCCGCAGCCAAAGCCTTCAAGCCAACTCGATTCCGGCGATCTCGGCCTCCAGGCCGCCGTACTCGGGGTGAGTGTTTTCGCGGATGCGGTAGGCCAGGTCGATCAGGGTTCCCTGTGCGAGGCCGAGCGAGGCCGAGCGGGCGGCCAGATCCCAGCCGAGGGCGCGCAGGGCGCCGCTCGTGCCCGGCAAGGGCGGCGGTTGAACAGATTCCTGTGCCAATTCCAATCTCAGGTGGCGCTCTTTGAGAATGCGCGGCGGGCTGAGCAGACGCGCCCGGCGAGCGACGAAGACCGGCTCGGGATTGCCGTGGCCGAAGGGCTCCAGCTTGCGCAGCCAGCCAGCCAGCACCGGGGTGATGCGGTTCAGCGGCAGCTCGGCGTGGATGCGGAGCAGGCGTTCGGGCTCGCGGGCGGCCAGGTGTTCCTCGGCGTAGAGGCGGAGGCGGCGTTTCAGTTCCGGCAGCGCGACAGCGGGCAGGGCAAAGCCCACGGCGAAGGCGTGGCCGCCGAAGCGGGTGAACAGATCGGCGCAGCTCTCGATGGCGTTGAGCAGGTGAAAACCGTCGACGGAGCGGCCGGAGCCGTGGGCAACGCCCTCCACGACGCTGACCACGATGGCGGGCTTGGCGGTGCGCTCGACGACGCGCGAGGCCAGAATCCCGATCACGCCGCGGTGCCAGCCGATGCCGTCGACCACCAGCAGGCGATCCGATGCGAGTTCGGCGGCCAACTCGGAGCCGGAGGCCAGGTGAGCCTCGATGACGGCCAGGGCGGCGGCTTCGGTCTCACGGCGCTCGTGGTTGAGCCGTTCCAGCTTGGCAGCCAACTCGGCGGCGCGAGCCGGGTCGCGGGTGGTGAACAGCTCGATGACGTCGGAGGCCACATCCATGCGCCCGGCGGCGTTGATGCGCGGAGCCAGGCGGAAGGCCACATCGAAGCCGGTGAGCGGCCGGGCAGTAGGATCGAGGGCCGCGGCGGCAAACAGGGCGCGCAAACCAACGCCGGCCGGACGGCGCAGCTCGCGCAGGCCGAGAGCGGCGACGACGCGGTTCTCGCCCTTGAGCGGCACGGCGTCGGCGATGGTGGCCAGGGCGGCCATTTTGAGAAAACTGGGCAGAGTCTTCTCGCGGGTGCGCTGCCGGTCGCGGCCTTCGAGCAGCGCCTGCGCCAATTTCATCGCGATGGCCGCGCCGCAGAGGAATTTTTCCGGGTAACCGCAGGCGGGCTGGTTGGGATTGAGAATGGCCAGCGCCGGGGGAACTCTTTCGCCTGTTTCCAGCAGGTGATGGTCGGTGATAATCAGATCCAGGCCCAGGCGGCGGGCGGTTTCGGCCTCGGCGAAGGCCCTCATGCCGGTGTCCACCGTGATGACCAGCCGGACGCCCTCGGCACAAGCGGCTTCGAGGACGCTCGATTGCAGGCCGTAGCCCTCGTGCAGCCGGTGGGGCACGTGGAAGCGGACAATGCCGCCGAGCATCTCGATGGCCGTCTTGAGCAGCACCACGGCCGTAGCGCCGTCCACGTCGTAATCGCCGTAGAGCAGCACTGGCTCGCGCCGGGCAATAGCCTGCTCCAGCCGGGCGACGGCGGGGTTCATGCCCAGCATAAGCTGCGGATCGTGAAGATGGGCCAGTTCGGGATTGAGGAAGGCAAAGGCCTCAGCGGGTTGGACGACGCCGCGAGCTACCAGCAACTCGGCCAGCACCAGCGGCAGCCGTGCGGCCTTGGCCAGCGCGGCGGCCTCGGCCGGATGAGACTCGGTGAAGGTCCAGCGCTGGCGGGGCAGATTCCGCGGCGGAGTGCGCGGCGGAGCGCAAGGCGGAGCCGGCTGCTGACCTTGCAACAAATCAGCCCCGTTGCCTTCGGCGCCCGCCCCACTCACAAGGTTTACTCGTCCTCGTCGTGATCGTGGTCGTCGATCACAATGTCCTGGAAGCTCTCGATGTCTTCCAGAAGCGCCTGGAAGCGCTCGTACCACTCGGTGGTGGATTCATGCAGAAAGGCCACTCCCTGGTAGACAAAGCCGAGCTGGATATAGCCCAGATTCCCGGCGTACTTGCGCAGCCACTGCGCCTCGACCAGTTCGCCGGCCTCTTCGTCGGGGAAGTTCATCTCCCCGGCTTCCTCGATCAGCGCGTCGAGTTCCTCGCGCTCCAGCGCCATTTCGCTGAAGGTTACAAAGGGAGCGCCAACGTGCTTGGCCATCTCCACAAAATCTTTCCATGCGTCGGGTTTGCCCTGATCTTCCCATACGACGGAGGGAATATCCTCGGTGACGTAACCGGGAAGGCGTTTGAGGCCGTGGCCCTCGATAAAGGCCACCATGTCGTCTTTCAGTGCGATTAGGTTGTCGGTGCTCATAGTCAAGCTCTTATTCTCGCAGATGAGGGCGGGGCGGCGCTGCCGGGCCCGGCTTTTTTCCGGACACGGCTGTTACTTCTGTTCAGTTTGTGTTCTGCTTCGCGCCGACGTGCCGTGTTCGCGCCGATGTGTCTGGGCCGCCCGTCAGGGCGTCCCGGCGTCTTTGCGGCGGGTGAGCACGAAGGACTTGCGGCGGTCCTTGCTGGCGTGGTCGATGCGCTTCCAGAAGCCCACAAAATAATCGATGGCCGAGATGGTCGAGACCAGCATGGTGAAGTAGATGGCGGCCACAGCGATCCACTCGACCGGCACGATCAGCCAGCCGAACTGCCACTGGTACCAGTGGTGGGCCAGGATGGCCGAGACCACGCAGACAATCTGGATGACGGTTTTCAGCTTGCCCAGGTCGCTGGCCTGGATGGTGAAGCCCTCGGAGGCGGCAATCGACCGCAGGCCGCTGATGAGAAACTCGCGGCCGATGATGACCACCACAATCCAGACCTTGACCACCTGGGGGTTGTACGCCACCAGAGCGATCAAAGCGCCGGCCACCATGATCTTGTCGGCCAAGGGGTCCAGCAGCATTCCCATGGTGGTAATCTGCTGGCGCCTGCGGGCCAGGTAGCCGTCCAGCCCGTCGGTGATCGAGGCCAACACGAACAGCACCGAGGCGGCAATCTCCTGCGCGCCGTGGCCGTGCCAGGGGAAGTGCGGGGTCAGGATCCACAGCAGCAGCGGGATCATGACGATCCGGCTCATCGTGATGGAGTTGGGCAGATTCATGCGGGTCGCGTCACGCCGTCGGGTTGGTTCAGGCTTGGCTCCATTATTGCACCGGCAAACGGGCTATAGCGGAACCAGAGTAGCTGTATCCCGGAAGCAAGCCCGCCAAGTGGCTTTTCCTCAAGAAAAAGCCACCTTCAAGACTCTTTGTAAGGACACGTTTACTCTGGTTCCGCTCTGGCGACTTCCATTTCGTTTGCGGCGGGCGCGCAAACCAAAGCGGGATGGGCCATTGGCCCACCCCGCCTGGATTGCCGCCGAACGTCCGCGGCCGGCACAAGTGCTAGGCGTAAATGCCGCGCTGCTTGATGGTGTAGGCCACGCGGTCGATGGCCAGCATGTAGGCGGCGATGCGGTTATTGACGTTGTGGGCCTCGGCATAGCGGACCACATCGTCGAAGCTGTCGCGCAGGATGGCCTCCATCTGCTCGTTGACGGCGGCTTCCTTCCAGAAGTAGCCCTGGCGGTCCTGCACCCACTCGAAATAACTGGCGGTCACACCGCCCGCGTTGGCCAGGATGTCGGGCATGACGAAGATGCGCTTCTCGGCCAGAATCTCATCGGCCACCGCGGTGGTGGGGCCGTTGGCGCCCTCGACGATGATGCGCGCCTGGATGCGATCGGCATTGCGGCTGGTGATCGTGTTCTCGGTGGCCGCGGGGATGAGAATCTCGCACTCTGAGACCAGCAACTCCTCGCTGGGCGTGGCCTCGGCGTTGCGGAAGCCCAGGATGGTGTTGTTGCGGCGCTCATACTCGATCAACTGGTGAATGTCGATGCCGTTGGGGTTGGACAGGCCGCCATCCCGCTCGGCGACGCCCACAATCTTGTAACCGCGCTCCATCAACAGGCGGGCGGCATTCGAGCCCACATTGCCGAAGCCCTGGATGACCACCCGGCAGCCGTCGATGTTCATCTTCAGGTAGCGCAGGCTCTCGTCGCAGACCACCTGAATGCCGTGCCCGGTGGCCTCCGTCCGGCCGCGCGAGCCGCCGATGTTCAATGGCTTGCCGGTCACCACGCTGGTCACCGTGTGCCCCATGTGCATCGAGTAGGTGTCCATGATCCAGGCCATAGTCTGCTCGCTGGTACCCAGGTCGGGGGCGAGAACGTCCTTTTCCGGCCCAATGAAATCGATGATCTCCGAGGTGTAGCGGCGGGTCATGCGCTCCAGCTCGCCCTGGCTCATCTTCTGCGGGTCGCAGATCACCCCGCCTTTGGCGCCGCCAAAGGGGATATTGACCACCGCACACTTCCAGGTCATCCAACTGGCCAGGGCGCGCACCTCGTCCAGCGTCACATCCGGCGAGTAGCGAATGCCGCCCTTGCCGGGGCCGCGGGCGCTCGAGTGCTGTACCCGGAAGCCGGTGAACATCTCTATGCGGCCGTCGTCCATGGTGACGGGAAAGTGCACGATAATCTCGCGCTCCGGCATGCGCAGCAGCTTCCACAAACCCTCTTCCAGGTTCAGTTTGCGCGCCGCAAAATCAAATCGAGCCGCCTGGGCTTCCCAGGGATTGATCTCCTGCTCAAGGGGTACCGATGCCATAGATTTCTCCCATTCCGACTTTCTGTTCTCCCGGCGACGACTCCGGGAAAGGCTCCCATGCACCACTGACAGAAGCTGCCCCATGCTGCCGGGGCTCAATCTCGATGCGGCCCGGTCACAATTCCATCCCGGCCGGGCAACCGCCCCTTCCGCATTCCGGAAACTCCCGCCTGCGGGAAAGGCTTTCATGGCCGTAATGCTCAGCCCGCGGAATCAGCCAGCCATTGCGGAAAACCTGCCTATAGCATTGTTGCAGAACCAGCCAACAGCATTACAGAACCGGCTATAGTATTTTCGGAATTGCTGTAGACCGAAACCTCACACTCAAGTGGCTTTTTCCTTAACGGGTTTCCCACGGACAGGTCTTCATCCTTGGGTGGAAGAAAAAGCCACATTCAATGCACTCAAAAGAACTACGTTCATTCCGAAAATGCTCTAACAACTTGCAAAATCAGCCACAAAAGCAACGCCTACTGTCAGCCCAGCTTGGCCTGGGAGCCCCATCAAGCTCGCCGCGGCCGGTTTGCGGAGGCAATTCCGTGACAGCGGCGCCTCAATCGCGCTACCCTGAAAGTTATACGCACGGCGCGAGCAAGGAGCATACCAACCACTATGCCGATCCATAGCACCTCCAAAATCTGGCACAACGGCAACCTGATTCCCTGGGAGCAGGCCAACATCCACGTGATGAGCCACGTCATCCATTACGGCTCCAGTGTCTTCGAAGGAATTCGCTGCTACGGGCTACCGCAAGGCTCGGCCGTCTTCCGCCTGCCGGAACACATTCAGCGGCTGCTGGACTCGGCCAAGATTTATCGCATGGAGGTGCCCTTCAGCCTCGAAGAACTCTGCGCCGGCGTGGTGGATCTGCTCGAAGCCAATGGCGTTTCGCCCTGCTACATCCGCCCCATCATCCTGCGCGGCTACGGCGAAATCGGCGTCAGCCCCAAGGGCACGCCCATCGAGGTCTACATCGCCAACTTTCCCTGGGGCAAGTACATCGCCGGCCACGGCGGCGCGGACGTCTGCATCTCCAGTTGGAATCGCCTGGCGCCCAACACCCTGCCTTCGCTGGCCAAGGCCGGCGCCAACTACATGAACTCCCAGCTCATCCACATGGAGGCCGAGATCAACGGCTACGCCGAGGGCATCGCGCTGGATGTGAACGGCCTGGTCAGCGAGGGCTCGGGCGAGAACATCTTCCTGGTCCGCAACGGCGTGCTCTATACGCCGCCCCTGGCCAACTCGGCTCTCTCCGGCATCACCCGCGACTCGGTGCTGACCATCGCCCGCCACCTGGGTTTCACCGTCACCGAGCAGTCCATCCCGCGCGAGATGCTCTACATCGCCGACGAGGTCTTCTTCTCCGGCACGGCCGCCGAGGTCTCGCCCATCCGCTCCATCGATCGCATCCTCATCGCCGATGGCAAGCCCGGCGAGATCACCAAGAAGATCGCCGACGAGTTCTTCAGCATCGCCAACGGCCTCAAGCCGGACCGCTTCGGATGGCTCACCCCGGTCAAGGTGAACGCCAGTGTGCCGGTCGGCGCATAATCCGTTGTGATGTTCAAAAAGGAAGATTGCCGCGCGTGAAACCCGATATGAAAGTCTCGCTGGCGGGCCTGGAGCTGACCAACCCGGTCATCGCCGCCAGCGGCACCTTTGGCTACGGCATCGAGTTCGAGGAGATCCTCTCCCTGGAGCGCATCGGCGGCTTCGTCACCAAGGGCATCTCACTTGAGCCGATGGCCGGCAACAGCGCGCCGCGCATCGTGCAAACCGCCGCGGGAATGCTCAACGCTATCGGCCTGCAGAATGTCGGCGTCGAGGAGTTCATCAGCCGCAAGCTGCCGCCGCTCCGCCGCTACCCCACCTGCCAGGTCATCGTCAACGTCTTCGGCGCGACGGTGAATGAGTACATCGCGGTCATCGAGCGGCTCAACCAGGCCGAGGGCATCGCGGCCTACGAGCTGAACGTCTCCTGCCCCAACGTCCACGCCGGCGGCATGGCCTTCGGCTCCGACCCTGGCGAGCTCGAGTGCCTCGTCCATAGCGCCAAATCCGCCGCCGCCCGGCCGCTGATCGTCAAGCTCTCGCCCAACGTGACCTCGATCGCCCAGATGGCCAAAATTGCCGCTGGCGAGGGAGCCGACGCCGTCAGCCTGACCAACACGTTTTTGGCCATGTCGATCGACGCTGAAACCCACCGCCCGCGCCTCGCGAACGTCACCGGGGGCCTCTCCGGCCCGGCCATCAAGCCCATTGCGCTGCGCATGGTCTATGAAACCGCCAGGGCCGTCACCATCCCCGTCCTCGGCATGGGCGGCATCGTCACGCCCGAGGACGCGGTCGAGTTCCTGCTGGCCGGGGCGACCGCCGTCCAGGTGGGCACGGCCAGCTTCGCCGACCCGCGCGCCGTCGAGCGGCTGGCCCGCGGACTGGAAGCCTGGTGCCGCGGCCACGGCGTCGAGCGGGTATCCAGCCTGACCGGCGCGTTGCAAGCTCCCCGCGACTGAACTGAAACCCTGGACCTGCTCCACAACCGAACTGAAACTCCGGATATTCTCCGCGACCGGCCGGGAAGGACTCGTCCGCTCCGGCGGGGCAGTCCCTCCTGACTTCGCCAAAAAAGGCCGCGCGCGATGCTGCTTTATCCCGATTCCGTGACTTAAGTCCTCGGCAATCTCTTCCCCCGCGGATACAAGGGTGACAGGGCTGAAAAAAGAAGCGCTGAGCTACCAGGGCCCGCGAATTGGAGGAGAAGCGATGAACAACACCATTGAGATTCACGCGAATATGCAGCTGCGCGATACGTTCCGGCAGAGAGGGTGGAGCAATCCCCGCCACCTTCCCCTGGAAGGCGAAATGCCGGCGCTGGCGCTATTGGATCAGCTCAATATTCCAAAAGAAGACGTGGGCGTCATTTTTGTAAACCGGAAGGCATATCAGCCGTGGAGGGCCGTTATCCAGCCCGGGGACCGTGTCGCCCTGTTCTCGCCCGGGGCGCCGATGTTCCTGGAACTTGGCAGCCACGAGCGAGCCTACGGCTTTGTAAGTTGAGCGGTTGGGCGGCGTGACGATTCGCCGGAAGCGCCACCCTTGCGACAAAAACAAGAACATCGCAAAGATGGGGCACCCACTGTTTGAGATTTGAGTAGAAAGAACAAGGAAGTGTGGGCTTCTCGCCTTTCCCAGGTCCGAAAATCCGGACCTGGGGCACCCCGCCTCCCGGCCCGATTCACTCCGTCCGCCAGGATTTGCCTTTGTTTGCCTTGCATTCTTTTTCCCTGCCCTGCTGAAGCTTCCCCTGCTGAAATAGTTGATCGGGCCAACACCGGCTGAACAGGTGTGACGCAGAACACAGAACGTAATCCTTTATTCTGCGTAACTTGACCTTCATTCATCGGCGAACGGCCGGGGGCTTGTTCAGGACGTTTCTCCGCCGCGACGGGTTCCAGAGCGGTTCTCCAGCCGGTGTCCGCACCATGAGCGAGGTTGGCATGGGTCACACGATTTGGGAAGAAGCGCAGCAGAAGGGCGTCAGCCGCAGAGATTTTCTCCAGCTCTGCGCCGCGGCCGCGGCGATGGCCGGGCTGAGTCAGAGCAGCGTCGCCCAGGTGGTTTCAGCTTTTGAAAAGAAGGAAAAACCGGCGGTGGTGTGGCTGCACTTCCAGGAGTGCACCTGCTGCAGCGAGTCCTTCATTCGCTCCACGCACCCCATCATGGCCGAGGTGCTGCTGGACGTGCTCTCGCTGAACTACACCGAGACGCTGATGGCGCCGGCCGGCTTCCAGGCCGAAAAAAGCCTGAACGACACCATCCAGAACAACAAGGGCAAGTACATTGTGCTGGTAGAGGGCGCCGTGCCCACGCACGACGGCGGCGTCTACTGCATGATCGGCGGCAAGACGGCGGAATCGATCCTGAAGACTGTACTCCAGGATGCGGCCGCGGTGATTGCCTGGGGCAGTTGCGCTTCCAACGGCTGCATCCAGGGAGCCAAGCCGAATCCGACCGGCGCCACGCCGATCTACAAGCTCACCGACAAGACGGTGATCAACGTGCCTGGCTGCCCGCCCATCGCCGAAGTGATGGTGGGCGTGGTGACCCACCTGCTGGTGCTGGGCCAGATTCCCGCCCTCGACAGCCAGGGACGGCCCAAGGAGTTCTACGGTCGCCGCGTCCACGACACCTGTTACCGTCGGCCCAACTACGACGCCGGCCTGTTTGTCGAGTCGTGGGACGACGAGGGCGCGCGCAAGGGTTATTGCCTCTATAAGATGGGCTGCCGGGGGCCGGTCACCTACAACGCCTGCTCGGTGACCAAGTGGAACGGCGGCCTCAGCTACCCCATCCAGTCCGGCCATAACTGCATCGGCTGCCCCGAGGCGGGCTACTGGGACAACGGCCCGTTCTACCAGCATCTGGCCAGCTTCCCCGGCTTCGGCATCGAGAGCACGGCCGACACGGTGGGCGCGGTGGTGGGAGTGGCCACCCTGGCCGGCGTCGCGGCGCACGCGGTGGTCACCAACGTGCGCAAGCGCAAAGTGATTGCGGAAGTACACGTCGAAGATCAAAAGGAGTAGTGAGCGCCCATGACACGCGTAGTCGTCGATCCGATCACTCGCATTGAAGGCCACCTGCGCATTGAGGCAGTGGTGGAAAACGGCGTTATCACCGACGCATATAGCTCTGGAACCATGGTGCGCGGCATAGAGAAGATTCTCATTGGCCGCGATCCGCGCGATGCCTGGGCCTTCACCGAGCGCGTCTGCGGCGTCTGCACCACCGTGCATGCCCTCGCCAGCGTGCGCGCCGTGGAAGACGCGCTGGGCATCACCGTGCCGCCCACGGCCGAGCTGATCCGCAATATCATGATGGCCACGCAGTACGTGCAGGATCACGTGATCCACTTCTATCACCTGCACGCGCTGGATTGGGTGGACATCGTCAACGCCTTGCAGGCCGATCCGAAGAAGGCCGCCGAGCTGGCGCAATCCTTCTCGAAATGGGACAAGAACACACCGGCCTATTTTTCCGACGTGCAGGACAAGATCAAGGCCTTCGCCGCCAGCGGCCTGGGCATCTTTGCCAACGGCTATTGGGGCCATCCGGCCTACAAGCTGCCTCCCGAGGTGAACCTGATCGCGGTGGCGCACTACCTGGACGCTCTGGAATGGCAGAAGGAAATCTGCAAGATCCACACCATCTTCGGCGGCAAGAATCCGCATCCGAACTACCTGGTGGGCGGCGTACCCTGCTCCATCGATACCAATGAACTGGCCGCCATCAACTCCGACCGGCTGAACCTGGTTTCGCAGCTCATCAGCCAGGCCGATGAGTTCATCACCCAGGTTTACATTCCCGATCTGCTGGCCGTGGCCTCCTTCTACAAGGATTGGGCCAGCTGGGGCGGCGGATTGAAGAACTACCTCAGCTACGGCGAGTTCCCCACCAGGGGCTACGGCCAGCCGGAGGCCTTCAAGTACCCGCGTGGCGTGGTGCTCAATCGCGACCTGAGCACCGTGCATCCGGTCAATCCCCGCGATTCGCAGGAGATCAAGGAATACATCGCGCACTCCTGGTACACCTACAGTGGCGGGGACAGCCAAGGCCTCCAGCCGTGGGCGGGCGAAACCAATATCAACTACACCGGCCCCCAGCCGCCCTTCGAAACGCTGGCCGGCTATGAGAAGTACTCATTCCTGAAGACTCCGCGCTGGAAGGAACAGGCGATGGAGGTGGGTCCGCTGGCGCGGCTCGTGGTGGCCTACGCCTCCGGCCGCACCGACGTGCAGGAGCTGGTCAAGGACACGCTGGGCAAGCTCAACGTCCCCGTCGGCGCGCTTTTTTCCACCCTGGGCCGCACCGCGGCGCGCGGCCTGGATGCGGCGCTGGCCATGATCTGGCTCAAGGAGTTCTTCGGCCAGTTGATGGACCGGGTGAAGATCAACGAAGTCTCTACGTTCAATGGTGAGTTATGGGAGCCGAAGAGCTGGCCCAAGGATGCCGAGGGGGTTGGCCTGGCGGAGGCTCCTCGCGGCTCGCTGGCGCACTATATCAAGATTCACGACGGCGCCATCGCGAACTACCAGCTCGTGGTCCCGACCACCTGGAACGGTTCCCCGCGCGATGTAAGGGGGCAGCGCTCGTCCTTTGAAGAGGCGCTGATCGGCACGCCGGTGGCGAAGATCAACGAGCCCGTCGAGATTCTGCGCACCATCCATTCCTTTGACCCTTGCCTGGCCTGCGCGGTGCATTTGTACGACCCCGAGGGCCGGCACCTTCACCAGGTTTCCTTCGAGTGATGACTATGAGCACACCTGAGATTGGCGCGGGCAACGCAATACCGGCAAAGCAGCCGTTCGAGTATCGGCGGGTTTATGTGTGGGAGCTGCCGGTGCGCGTCTACCACTGGATCAACGCGCTGGCCCTGGTGACGCTGTGCGTCACCGGCTACCTGATCGGGGCGCCCATCCGCGCTTTTTATGCCGCTGAGGCCTACCAGCAGTACTGGTTTGGCTGGGTGCGGTTCATCCACTTCGCGGCCGCCTACGTTTACGTCTTCAACTTCCTGGCGCGGCTCTACTGGGGCTTCACCGGCAACAAGTACGCCCGGTGGAGCGCCTTCCTCCCGCTCAAAAAGTCGCGGCGGCAGGAGATCGTCGACGTCGTCAAGGCCGACGTGCTGCAAACCCAGATGCACGGGCCCATCTCCACCGGGCACAACGCGCTGGCCGGGCTGATTTACTTCTTCACCTTCCTGGCATTTGTGGCCCAGACCATTACCGGCTTCGCGCTTTACTCCAGCATGAGTTCCTCGTGGCTTCCCCGCCTCTTTACCTGGGTCGTACCGCTTTTGGGCGGCGACTTCGGGGTGCGCTTCTGGCACCATCTGTTCCTCTGGTTCTTTGTCACTTTTGTCATTGTTCACATCTATCTGGCCTTCTATCACGACTACATCGAGGGGCGCGGCACCGTATCCTCGATTATCGGCGGATGGAAGTTCGAACGGGAGAAGAGTGACCAGTAGCCCGAATGTTGCAAGTCAGAATACCGCCAGTGAGAATACTGACAGCGAGAAGGCCGCGAATCAGAGAGCGGGCAACAGGGGCAAGACGCTGGTGCTGGGCCTCGGCAACGTCCTGATGGGCGATGAAGGCGTCGGCGTGCATGTGGTGCGGGCCTTGGAAAAGCTCACACTGCCTGCCCATGTGGAGTGCCTGGACGGCGGCACGGGCGGATTCGTTCTGCTGGGGCCGCTGGAGAGCGCCGAACGCACTATTCTGGTGGACGCGGCGGCCGACGGCAATCCTCCCGGCGCCGTCACCCGCACCACGCCGCGCTTCTCGCGCGATTACCCGCCCACGCTCACCGCCCACGACGTGGGCGTAAAAGACCTGCTCGATGTCTTTTATATGCGGGGCGGAAGCCCCCATGTTGTCCTCTACGCCATCGCCATCGACCCGCGGCAGCCGCTCTCGATGGAGCTGTCGGCCGTCATAGCCCGCGCCGCCGGGGAGACCGTGCGGCTCATTCTGGCCGAGTTGCAAGAGCCTGCTCTTTGACGATGGCCGGCGGCAGCCGTCAAAGTCTTCAGTGCTATACTCTAGCCTTGAGACTGCCGTTCCGGGCTCTTTTTCGAGCGTCTGCCGCGCCGCAGTCCGGAGGTTTCTCCCGCCTATGACTCCCCGCGCCCGCCGCGCCCTGTTTGCCTTGGTCCTCTTTTTTGCCGTCTGCGCCGTCGCGGGCAGCATTCTTCAGCGCAAGGTTGGAGCGCAGTCCTCGGCCGACGAAGGCCAGCTCCGCGACGGCCTCAAAACCTTCAGCAGCGTCTATGCGCTGGTGGAGCAGAACTACGCCGAGCCGATCACCGGCGACAAGGCCGACCTGGCCATCTACGACGGGGCGATTCCGGGAATGCTGAGAGTGCTGGACCCGCACTCCAACTTTTACGACCCCAAGGCCTACGCCAGAATGCGCGAGGAGCAGCGCGGCCACTATTACGGCGTGGGCATGACCATCCAGCAGCAGAACAACAAGGTTTATGTCGTCTATCCCGCCGAGGGCGCCCCCGCCTTCCGGGCCGGCATCCACCCCGGCGACGTCATTTACGCGGTGGACGGCAAAATCGTCTCGGTGGACGGTAAGATTCCCGGCGGCCTGGCCTCCTCGGACCAGGTGGCCAAGGCGCTCAAGGGGCCCAAAGGCACGCACGTGCAGGCCACCATGCTCCGCGAGGGCCAGCCCAAGCCGCTGGTCTTCGACCTGGTGCGCGCCGAGATCGCCCACCCCTCGGTCGACCTGGCCTATGAGATTCGTCCCGGCGTGGGCTATATTCACCTGACCGAGTTTCAGGAGACCACTGCCCAGGAGGTAGTCGATACCATCGACGGCTTCAGCAATCTGAAGGGGCTGGTGCTGGACCTGCGCGGCAACCCCGGCGGCCTGCTGAGCCAGGCCGTTGAGGTCTGCGACCATCTGCTCGGCAAGGGGCAGACCATCGTCAGCCAGCGCGGGCGCGCCTTTCCCGACGTGATCTATACGGCCAGCCATGGCAATGGCGGCAAGACCTTCCCCATCGTAGTGCTGGTCAACCGCGGCACGGCCTCGGCGGCGGAGATCGTCAGTGGCGCCCTGCAGGACCACGACCGCGCCCTCATCGTGGGCGAGACGACTTTTGGCAAAGGCCTGGTGCAGACGGTCTACAACCTCAGCGAGAATACCGGCCTGGCGCTGACCACCTATCACTACTACACGCCCTCGGGCCGGCTCATCCAGCGCAACTACGCCGGAGTCTCGCTCTACGACTACTACTACAACCACGGCGGCGCGCAGCCGGCGAACACCACCAACCGCGAGGTCCGTCTCACCGACGCCGGCCGCACCGTCTACGGCGGCGGCGGCATCACCCCCGACGAGAAGATCGAAAGCCCCAAGAACAACGACTTCCAGGACTCGCTGCTCTATAAAGACGTTTTCTTTCACTTCGCCCCGGTTTATCTGGCCAACCGCACCGTGGACAAGAACTTCCAGGTTGACGGCGCGGTGCTGGCAGAGTTCAAAAAATATCTCACCAGCCAGAACATTCCCTGGACCGAGGCCAACCTGAATGGAGTGATGGACTGGCTGAAGATCAACATCAAGGAGAAGATCTTCATTATTCAGTTTGGCGAGTTGCAGGGATTGCGCGCACAAGCCGACTGGGATCCGGAGATACAGAAGGCGCTCACCTTCCTGCCCGAAGCCCAGGCTCTGGAAAATAACGCCCACAAGGTGCTGACGCAGAAGGCCATGGCGAGGAACGCGGCGCCATAGCGCACCCCATTCCCCTGCCAGGAACGGCCATCCCAGACGGGATGGCCGTTTTGCGTTGCGCCAGCGCATTCCAGAACACAACCCCTGATCCGACGGGCTTTTCTCCAGCCTGTCCGGCAGACGGGACCGCCATGAAGCTGAAGCGGAGCGGCTCAGCGGCGCTCCTACATGGGAAAAGAAAATGGGAACAAAAGAAAAACCTGAAACCACGTTCACAAAACACTGTCGGCAGTAGAATTTCACTGCATTTTCAACGCTTTGCCTCCTAACAGCCTCAAAATTCCATGGATTTCCCCACAGCCGCGTGTGCCCTGCATCACAGCACTGCCTCCCTGAGCGCCCGTAGCCTTTGAACAAAGTCGGGAGGACTTTTCATGCCAGCAGTTGCCGCAGAAAACGCAATCACCGTCCAAAACCTTTTAGCCGCCTTTGAAGGCGAGTCGAACGCACACGCCAAGTACACGGCCTTTGCCGCCAAGGCCGACGAGGATGGTCTGCATGGCGCCGCCAGCCTCTTTCGCGCCGCGGCGCGCGCCGAGCAGATTCACGCCGCCAACCACGCCCGCGTCATCGGCCAGTTGGGCGGCCGCGCCGAGTGCGAAATTCACGCGGCCGAGGTCAAGAGCACCCTCGAAAACCTGGAGACGGCCTTGGGCGGCGAGCAGTACGAGGTCGCCACCATGTACCCCGGCTTCCTGGAAGAGGCCACGGCGCGCAAGAACTCGCGCGCCATTCGCACCTTCACCGGGGCGCTGGAGGCCGAGAAGACCCACGCCCGGCTCTACAGCGAGGCGATTGCCCTGCTCGAATCGTCCCAATGGAGCACGCGCACCCCGCCGGCAACAACGCGGCTCTACGACGAGGCCATTGCCCTGATCGAGGCGGGAAAGAAGGATTCCTGGATCATTGAAGCGCGCAACTTCTACGTCTGCCCGGTCTGCGGCTACACTTCGGAGTTGAAAGATGTGCACGCAAGCTGCCCGGTTTGCGGCTATGCGTGGAAAAAATTCGAGGTTATTCGCTAAACCAGCGCAGCCCGGAATTTAACCACCGCAGCCTGAAAGCCGCACGGCTGTTTGAATGGCGCGGCCCAATTCCCGGAGACAGGAACTGGGTCGTTTTGCGTCCGTGGACAGGTTTAGAGCGGGTCTCCAATACACGTACACTGAACAGTTCCGTGAAAGGTGGCTTTTTCTTGAGGAAAAAGCCACTCAGCGGCTGCGGTTTCGGTGTATAGCAATTGGAGAACCGCTATAGGCCGCAGGGTCTAACGCACCGCCGTGGCGGCAAACTTCTTCACCATCGCCAGCAGCAGTTTGCGGTCGCTTTCGTTCAGATTCGAGGAGTAGCGGCGGATCTGGGTCAGGAAGCGCAACTCCTCGTCAGAGAGCTTTTGCGGATTCACCTGCTGACTCAGCGCGTCGTCGGCGAAGAACTGGGTGATGGGCAGATCGAGCGCCAGCGCAATCTTCGACAGCGTGTCCAGCGAGGGCACCGTATGGCCGTTCTCGACGCGCGAGAGGTAGCAGCGCAAGAGGCCCGTCTTCTTTTCAATATCGCCCTGGGAAAGCCCCTTTTGCAGCCGGTAAGCGCGGATAGTGGAACCGATCTTCATCACGGAAAGTGTCCTGTTTGATGGCCTTTGATGGCCGCCAGGGTTTACTTGCACGGCAGCAATCAAAAGATTATTGACATAAGAGTTAACATAGGCCGCGCGGGAAAGCAAGCCTGCCCGCTGCCAGTTCGGATGCGATGGTCCGGGGTGCGATGAGAGGGGAAATTGCAGCCTCGCCCTTGGCCGCCCCTGAGTTTACGATGAATTCATTAGGGTTGGACTCTGTAACCCTTCCAGGCGCCTGAGCCGTCTGAATGAATACCAGAGCAAAATGACAGGGAGCGGCAATGCGGCGGCAAGCCTGGCGATGGGCGGTGGTGGCGGAGATTTCTGTAGCCAGCGGCCCGGCCCGTTCTGCCGATTTCAGCCGCGCCAACTGCTCAGCCGCAGGGGCCAGTCCAGCCACCCGCACCGAAGGCGCCTGGGCTCTGACCATTCCCAGAATGGCCGTTATGTCGCCCGCCCCCAGTTTGCGGCCTTCGCCGCCGGCACCGAGGCCCAGGCCGACTTGTCCAGTCTGTCCGGAGCGGCCGGCGCGCAGATTCCCTTTGTGAAGGGCGGCGATCGGGACAAGGCCACGCTGGACATCATCGGACGGTCCTCGACGAGGCCAGGCGGCCCATCGGCCGGGCGCGCGAAACCGTCAAGCTCAATCTTGACCTGTCCCTGCAGGCGCGGCAGAAGAACATTCAGCACACCACCAGCTTCAATCTGCCGCCGGGCCAGTACCGCCTGAAATTCGTGGTCCGCGATAACCAGACCGGCCAGATGGGCTCATTCGAGGCCGATCTCACGCTGCCGGAGATGAAAAAAGCGCCGCTGAAAATGAGCTCAATCGTCCTCTCCTCGATGCGCCAGCCGAGCAAGAAGAACACCCCCTGGTGCGCGAGCCGCTTGCAGCGCCGGCGGCTGCGGCTGCAACTCATCCAGCCTCAGACTCCGCCGTCAGAATAGGCCGAGGGGATTGCGGCGCATGGGCTGGCTGGCCTTGTGGGCCATGCAGTGCAATTTCGACGGCGACGGCATCGCATAGGAGCGGGTGACGTGCAGCCTGGCCATCACCACGTAGCGGGTGCGCACACCGTCCACCGTTGCGGGCAGTGCGGCGGGAAGGCGGTTGCGGTCCACGTAGATGACCAGCGCGGCCTCTTTCGGATTGTCCAGGCTCTGGCCCACGCCCACGCCGAAAAAAGCCGGATTCCGCCGCATCAGGCTGGCGGCGACCTGATTTTTGACGGCCACGGCCTGCGCCAGCGCGGAGGATGACGGCGAAACGGCGCCGGTTCCAAGAGGAGTCTGCGGCGCGGAGCCGTAGGCCACTGCGCGGGCCGTCGAGGGAATCACCAGGGTGCGCACGCCCTCCACCGTGGATGGCGCGCTGACCGTCATACTCTCGCCGGTGTAAAAAATCACCGCGGCCTCGCCGGGGTGGTCGCTGCTCTTGCCAATGGCCACGCCCAAAATCCCTGCCGCCGGGTTGACCAGCGTGCGGGCCTGGGCCAGGGCCTGCTCGGCGCGCGCCGTCTCCGCCTCGCTGAGGGTGCGGGCCTGCGCCTGGGCGATGGTGCTGTCGCCGTAGCTCAGGCAACTGACCGCATGGTCGGCCGTGCCGACAAATGTATAAGCCCCCCCGCCCACCTGCTCGCTCAGCTCGCTCAGCAGATCAGAGGCCGGGTTGGCCACGGCCTGGCTCACACCGAGAACGTCCGTTCCCCCGGCAAAGTAGAGTCCCACGGGCTCGGCATTCGCGGCATCGACCACCAGCGCGCCCGAATCGCCCGCGTCGCTGAACTGGTTGCCGCTGATGGCCAATTGATGCGTGAAGGTCTTGGTCAGATAGGGCCGGGTCTCGGCGCAATCGAGAAAATAATCGACCTTCACGTCCAGGTCGACGGCCGAGACGCCGCCACACGTTAATCCCGTAGTCCGGCCGCTTTTGGCCACTTTTAAATCGAGCGCCGCAGCCTCGCCCCGTCCGCCCGTCGAGCTGATGCCGGGCGGCGCGGCGGCCAAAACGCCGTCCGGCTGCTTCGCGCCCAACTCCAGAATGCTGCCGCTGGAGTCCGCGGCGCGCGAGGCGACCTGCGCGATGGCCGCGTCCGCGTTGGTCAGCTTGGAGCTGAGCGGCAGCCAGCCGGTCAGTTGGGCCACCGGGGCGACCGAAGAAGCCTGTCCCGAGCCCGCGCTGTATCCCAGTGGCGTGCAGTTGTTGTCGATCAGTCCCGGCTGCACGATGGTGTCGCCCACGCTGGCGTGGTCGCTTTTGGCCAGCACGTGGTTGTTGCTTAGCAGGTACTGGCGCTTGCTGGCGTCCTCGACGAGCGCTCCCAGCGTGCCGCTGCAGCAGTCCACAATGTGGTTGCCCCGGGTGTCGTAATCCGTGTTGTTGCCGCCCGAAGTGCCCAGCATCACCGACGCCTGCGACTGGGCCTGATGCGTGGCGGGGTTGCTGGTGACTCCGGCGGCATTCACCAGCACCACGGCCGAGGCTCTGGAAACGATACCAGCCCCAGAGGCTGGCGCGGCCCCGCCCGCCGTGGCCACCACGTAGGTTGCGCCGGTCGCCTGCACCCAGGATGGCGCGGTGTAGGTGACCGTGCAGGAGGTAAAGGCCTGGCTGTTGCGCTGGCAACTGGTGGCGCCCAGTGAGCCTTGGCCTTCCCCTGAACCGGCAGGAGAGCCAGCCAGCGCAAAGCGAATGCGGGCCGAACCGCCCGCCTCGGCCAGAATGCCGGTGATGGCGGCCGTGCCATTGGCCCCCAGGGCCACGTTCTCCGGCGTCAGCGGCTGTAGGAATCCGGGTGTGACGGTCACCACGGAGCTGGCCCGCAGGCTGGGGTCCGCGGTGAGCGTCGCCGTCACCACCACCTCGGCGCGGTCGGCGGTCAAATAGCTTGGCGGCGTGTACTGGCCGCTGGCGCTGATGCTACCGGGCCCGCTCACCACGTCGCCGCCGGAGACGGACCAGGTGACCTCCGCCGGGCTGCCGTTCGCCAGCGTGGCCGCAAACTGGTGGATGGATGCGCCCTGCGCGTTGGCCGCGTTGCAGCCGGTGCAGTCGGTGTCGATCGAGCCTGTGCCGGGAGTGACCGAAAAGACAGAATTTGCGGAATTTGCGCCCATCAGGCCGCCGCCGCAACCGGCCAGCGTGAGCAGAGCCGGAGCCAGAAGCAGCGAAAAATTCCGGCCCGTCAGCTTCCGCATGGTCACAATCCTTGAAACCATTCTATCCGCGCCATTCGCGGAAACAGAGGAGCAATTGGCAAGCCATCTGCCCGCCTGGTTTCAACGCGGGACTTCCCGGCTCAAGGTTTCCCACGCGCAGACGGCGTCTTGGCTTGAATCAGGAGGAGGCCGGCCACCGCATGGGGATTTCGCAAACCAAGGTATCGGGCCTGCTGCGCGGCGATTTCTCCAATCTTTCGGAACGCAGGTTGATGGAGTGCCTGAACCGCCTCGGCTACGACATCGAAATCAAGTTGACTCCCGCCGTCGAGGCCGTTGGACACCGAATCTTGGCGATTGCGTGAGCGAAGTCTGCGCGTCCAGCAGGAACTCCCAGGTCCCAAAAGCGGGACCTGGGGCACCCATTTTGGGGGCCAGAGGGCTCAATGGGATCTGGGCCACCCGCCGCATACTACCAGAATGATCGCGGGGGCAGAACGTGCCAAACTTCAACCCGCACCAGCCTACGACAGCACCCTGCCCAGGAATCCCTTGAGGCCCCAGCGGCCGAGCGCGGCGGTGAAGAAGGCCAGAGCCACGAGAATCGCCCACCAGGGCATGTGGGCGATGCCGGGAGTGACGGCGGCGCGCAGGCCCTCGCTCATGTAAACGATGGGATTGAAGAGCACGCCCCATTGCAGCCAGGGAATGGGTTTCAGCCAGGCCCAGGGGTAATAGACGCAGCCCAGGAAGGTGATGGGCACAACGATGATGGAGAAGACCAGGCCGATCTGCTTGGGGTTGACAGTGGAGCCGATGACCAGGCCGAGCGAACCGGCCAGCAGGCTCGCGAGCACCAGCACCAGCCCGAGCAGAAACCAGTTGGCGATGTGCACCCGGACCGGCACGGCGGGAACATAGTAGGCCATGGGGATCACCAGCAGCGCGGCGATCACGCTCTGCATGGCGCTGAAGCAGACTTTTTCGAGAGCCACGGCCCACAACGGCAGCGGGCACATCACCCGGTCGTCGATCTCGCGCGTAATGCCGAACTCAGAGGAGAGCGGCAGGGCCACGGCGGCGATTCCCGAGAACATGATGGCCACGGCCATCAGTCCGGGGAGCAAAATGGTCCCGAAGTCCGCCTTGCCGCCGCCCACGGCCAGAGGATTGCCCCCGCCGCCACCCATGCGCGGCAGGATGAAGGTGAAGACGAAGAGAAACAGGAGCGGCTGCATCCCCACGCGCAGCAAAAAGACGTGAAACTCGCGGGTCAGCACGCGCAGGTCGCGCAGAATCAGGCCGAGGAAGGCTTTGAAGAAGATGGCCGAGCCGAGGCGGCGCGGATTATTGGAGCCAGTCGAGGATTGCGGATTCCCAGGTCCCAAAATCGGGATCTCCGCCCCACGGACCAAGACCCGTCCGTGGGGACCCCGGACCTGGGGCACCCCCGGATCTCCGGGGTGGGCGGAATTCGCAAGATGATTCGATAAAGGCAGCGAGTCAGCTCCCGCTTCGCGGGAATCGCGAGTTAGCGAGTTAGCGGTCTCCGAGCCCTGATCGCTGGTTCCTGATCCCTGATCCCTGCCCCCTGATCCCTGTAAGCTATTCACGCAAATCCCTCCCGGTGAGCTGAATGAAGACCGCCTCCAGGCTCGGCTCGATGGTGGTCAGGTCGCGCAGCCCGTAGCTCGCTGCGGCTTCAACCAGCGCCGGCAGCAGGCCGTCGGAGTTGTTCGCGATCACCCTCAGCCCGTCGGCGGTGGCCTCGGCGCCGATGACCTCCGGGAGCGCCTTCAGCGTGGCCACGAGCGTCTCCAGACCCTCTTGCGACTTCAATTTCAAGTTGAAAATGGTGTGCACGCCGAAGGTCTGCTTCAGCTTCTCGGGCGACCCGAGGGCCAGCACGCGGCCGTAGTCGATAATCGCCAGCCGGTCGGAGAGTGAGTCGGCCTCTTCCATGTAGTGGGTGGTCAACAGAACCGTGATGCCCTCCTTGCGCAGCCCCTCGACGGCCGACCACATCGCCATGCGGCTCTGCGGGTCAAGGCCGGCGGAAGGCTCGTCCAGAAAGAGCACGGTGGGCCGGTGGGCGATGGCGCGGGCAATCTGCACCCGCTGGGCCAGGCCGCCCGACAACTGCGCCGGGTAGGCGTCCTTGCGCTCCATCAGCATGAACTGGGTCAGCAACTCCAGCGACCGCGCCTTCGCCTGCGAGTGCGAGAAGCCGAAGTAGCGGCAGTGGAAGTACAGATTTTCGTAGACGCTGAGCGAGCGGTCGAGGGTGTTGAACTGCGGAACCACTCCGATGAGCTGGCGCGCATGGGCCGGATGCCGGACCACGTCGATGCCCGCAATGCGCACCGTGCCGCTGGTGGGCAGCGTGCGCGTGGTGGCAATCGAGATGGTGGTCGTTTTGCCGGCGCCGTTTGGCCCCAGCAGGCCGAAGATTTCGCCCTGCTTCAGTTCCAGGTCGAGGCCGTTCAAGGCCATCACGCGCTGTTTCGATTCATAGATTTTGGTCAGCGCTTCAATTTCGACGATCAAGAGTTTTCACCTGGCGAGGGGAGGAAGGTGCATATGCTTCCAGAGTAGCGCACCCCGGCGGAGTGAGAAATCATGAGCCCATCCAACTACGGAAACCGGAGCACGGCGAGGGCAAAAGCCCGGGCCTGAAGGCCTCGCTCAGGCGCTCTCTTTCAGGGGGGCTAAAGCCCCCTGCTCCCTCCAGAATCTTCGATTTACGACTGTAGTACTAAACGCTATCGCTTCGCCCGTTTGTAGAAGGGTAGCGGCACCTGCCGAGCGCGAACCCGGTTGGCGCGGACCTGGACCAGCAGTTCTTGCCCGGCGGAGGCCTGATCCAGAGCGGCCTGACCGGCGGCGGCCACCGGCGCGGGCACCAGGGCCAGGGCAATGTTGGTTTTGAGAAAGGGAGCGGGCGAGCCGGAGGTGATGGCGCCAATCTGGTTGCCGTCGAGGTCGAGCACCGCGTAGCCGTCGCGGGCGATGCCGCGCTCGACCATTTCGAGAGCGATAATTTTGCGCTTGGGCCCGCCCGCCACCTGAACGGCCACGAGCGCCTCGCGGCCGATGAATTCACCCTTGTCGAGCTTGAGCCAGTGCTCCAGGCCAGCCTCGAAGACGTTGATCGAAGCGGAGATTTCGTGGCCGTAGAGGGGCATTCCCGCCTCCAGCCGCAGGGTGTTGCGCGCGCCCAGGCCGCAGGGGCGGATGGCGAACTCCTCGCCCGCGGCGAGCAGCTCGCGCCACACCTGGACGGTGGCGGACCCCTCCGAGGGCAGGTAAAGCTCGAAACCGTCCTCGCCGGAGTAGCCGGTGCGGGTGATCAGCACATCGGGCACGCCGGCCACTTCACCCCAGGTGAACCAGTAGTTTCTGATCGGGGCCAGCTCGGTTTTCGTCAGTTTTTGCAGGGTTTCCTGAGCGCGCGGCCCCTGCAAGGCCAGTTGCGAGTAGCGGCTGGATTCGTCGCTGATGCGAACCGCCGGCAGCGAGGCCACGTGCGCCTGAATCCAGGAAAAATCCTTGTCCTTGTTGCTGGCGTTGACCACCAGCAGGTACTCGTTCTCGCTGAGCCGGTGGACCAGAATGTCATCGACAAAGGTGCCCTCCGGCGTGAGCAGGGCGGAGTACTGCACCTGCCCGTCCTTCAGACGGCGGGCGTCGTTCATGGTGATCTGCTCGATGGCGTCCAAAGTGCCGGGGCCGAGGAAGCGGATCTCGCCCATGTGGCTGACGTCGAAGAGGCCAACGCCGGTGCGCACGGCCAGGTGCTCGGCAATTAGGCCGCCGCCGGGGCCGGGGTATTCGACCGGCATATCCCAGCCGCCGAAGTCCACCATCTTGGCCTTCAGCGCGCGGTGCGTGGCATTGAGAGCGGTCTTTTTAAGCGGCGAGGCAATGGGCGAAGCGGGGGTGGTCATCGGCGTTCCCTTCGGCGAGGCTACAACGCCAGTTTACGACAGCGGCGGGGGCTGCTTCGGATTCAAAGCCGCCGTTCCGGCTGGGGAGCAGGAGGGCAAACCGGAACCGCATTGCCGCCGCCTCATCGCCGCCGCGCCCGCCAGAAGGAACTGAGGCCCAGGTAGAGGAAGACCGCCGTCATCGCGGCGGAAACCAGGAACTTTTGGTGGCCTGGGCCGTGGGCGTAGCTGCTCCTCATGCGCCAGAGAGCCTGGGCAAAGACCAGCACAAAAAGAAGGAAGAAGGCACCCGTCACCTCCAGCCAGACGATGCCGCCCACGCGGCGGAAGGGGCGCAGAAGGCCGCCCACCCCGCCGGCGAGATTGCTGCTGGCCGCTCGTCCAGCCGCTTGCACTTGAGCGCCAGCAACGGCTTCCGCAACGGACGCCGATGCGGCCGACGGAGCTTCGGCCTTCCCGGCGCCGGCGGCGATGCGCTGGCCGGCGAGGCGTCCGGCGACCCGCAGCCCTGTGCCCAGGGTGCGGCCGATACTCAGAGGCTTCATTTCGCTATGATGGTAGCAGCGTCGGCGGAGAGCTGTTTTTTAGCGGATTTCCGGCAATTCGCAGTTGCTCCTGGACGGTAACGGAAGTAAGGTAGAGAAATCCCACGCGCTACCCGCGCTATTCATTTCGCGCCGGCTGCGGCCTTTGGAGGTGCACATGACATCCCGAATGCGTGAACTGATTCAGCAACTGGGCGAGGCCATTCATGAGTCGGTCATCGAGAGCGAGCAGATTGCCGGCGTGGTGCAGGATATTCGCAAGCACGGTTTTGACGTGCTGCTGATGCTCGAGGCCACCATCGGCCTCAACGAAGTGACCGCCAAAGAGGCTAAAGAGAGTGAGGAGGACGAATCCGCCGTAGGCGAAAGCGGCGCGGAACCGCCTTTCACCCAGAACGATCTCCACTTTCTTCGCTCTCTGCGCATCTCGGTCGCCGGTGAGCAGCAGAGCGACGCCGGGCCGCGGGCCAAGTAATCTGTCCAGCTTCTGCCGGCCCTCCGCTGACTGGCATTCGGCTGGCGGGATGGGCGGGTGAAGCGGGCAAACGGGTAGTGGAGCGGGCAGGCGCAACGCCTGGCGGGGGTGTTCTTCTCTTCCCCACATCGGGCATGATCGCCATCGCCACAATTCTTCTGAGCTCTCCGGGCGAAACTTTCCCCCCAGGGACGGGTTGTTACAGGTAACAGCCCGCGTGGGTTCTCGTCTAATTTCAGGTAAAGCGGGAGCGAGGGATTAGGCGCAGGAGGAACAGAGAGATGAATTGGCCATCAGTCAAGCGAGTTTTTCCCCAGGTTCTGGTATGGACGGCAGTAGCTGCCCTCTCCGGGGCGATGGTGCTGGCCCAGGATATGAGCGCGGCCACCGCTTCGTCCCAGGAGGCCGCCGCCCGCTCGGACAGTCAGATCGAAATGGATGTGGTCCACGCCCTCGACGCCTCCCAGGCGCTGAAGAACGACCTGATCACCGCCGCCACCATTCAGGCCGAGGTCACGCTCTCGGGAACCGTGTCGAGCGAGTCCTCGCGCAAGCTGGCCGCGTCGCTTGCCGGCCAGGCGCAGGGCGTGACCAAGGTGCATAACAATTTACTGGTTGGCAATCCGCAGCAAGCGGCCAACGCCAGCGATCAGCAGGGCGCGGACAAGCAAGCGGAGGAGAATGCGGTGCAGCCTGCTCCAGAAGCGGTGCAACCGGCCCCAGAAAACGAGCCGTCCGCCTCCGGTTATCCTCAGCAGGCTCAACCCGGCTATCCCGAGGCCCAGCAGCCTCAGGAGGCTTATCCGCCTCCACCGCCGCCTCAGCCTCAGTACGCGCCGGATCAGCCCGACCAGGCTCAACCCGGCTATCCCGAGGCCCAGGAGCCTCAGGGGGCCTACCCGCCTCCATCGCCGGGGCAGCCTCAGTATGTGCCCGCACGGCCTCAGCCCCCGGTCTATGAAAGAGCCGAGGGACCGGTGACCGTGCCGCCCGGAACGCTGCTCCTGTTGCGGACCAGCGAGCCGGTCAGCACCAAGATGGCCAAACAAGGTACGCCGGTTCAGTTCCTGGTGATCCAGGACGTGGCCGTAGGCGGTGTGCTGGCCATTCCGCGCGGGGCGACCGTGCATGGAGTGGTGACCGAGGCCAAAAAGGCAGGCGCTCTGGGAGGCAGTCCGGAACTGGCGATCCAGCTCACCTCGCTGGACTTGGGCGGTGTGAGCTACCCGCTCGCTAGCAACGAGTTCAAGGTCAAGGGGCCGAACAAGGCCGGCAGCACAGTTGGCCATGCCTTCGGCGGCGCAATTCTGGGCGCGCTCATCGGCGGCGCCTTGGATCGTGGCTTCGGTGCGGCGGTCGGCGCCGGAGCGGGCGCGGCCGCGGGCACGGCGGCTTCAGCGGCTACGCCTGGGCCGGGAATCTGGATTCCCGCCGAGGCGCGGGTGGACTTCCAACTGCAAGCCCCGCTGACGGTTACGCCGGTGAGCCCGCGCGAAGCGGCCCGGCTGGCCGAGGGGCTTTACCAGGGGGGCCCGGTCCTTTACCGGCGCGGCTATTACCCCTACGGGTACCCGCATCCCCCCTATCCCTACGGCTATCCGCCGGGCTACTACCGTCCGTACTAAACCGTGGGCGGGTACTACTACTGGCGGTAACGGGCGGCAATTCAAGCAGAACCGGGCGGGCGCTCCTGTTTTTTTGGGCGCCCCCCGTTTTTTGGGCGCTGGCGGTGTTTTTTGCGCCACGTTCCTCCCGGCGAACCGGGGCTGGATGATCGCCTCCGTCCCTGCCCGCTTCTCCGCTCGTCTATAATGACAGTGAATCGCGTCAAGCGACAATTGCGCATCCAGGTCGATGCCCGCCTCCAGCCGCATCCGGGCTGGCCGAGGGGTTTCATCAATCCGCGCATAGAGAGTTGAAGGTCCAGAGTCCATCCATGATCCGTTTCCTGCAAAGAGACAGCCGTGTAGTCAAGGCATTTTTCATTGTCATCATCGCCGCCGCCTCGGTGGGCATGGTGGTGTACCTGATTCCCGGCCTGATGGGCATGGGAACCGCCTCCTCCGACGATTACGCCGTGATCTACCCCCACTGGTACAGCCGCTTCCTCTCTTCGGGCGAATCGGTGAGCCAGCAGCGGGTGAGCCAGATGGCCCGTCAGCAGTTGCTGCGGCGCAATCCTCAGTACGCCGACAACCCGATGATCGTGCACTACTTCGAGCAGCAGGTTGGCCAGCAACTGGTGGAGAAGCAGATTCTGCTGATCGAGGCCCGGAAGCTGGGCATCCTGGCCACTGACGACGATGTGAGCCGCCTCCTGCACCGGGGCCAGTTTGGCGAGTACCTCTTCCCCAACGGCCAGTTTATCGGCACCGACCGGTACGCCGACTTTGTCGCCAGGCAGTTCAACCTGTCGGTGACAGAGTTTGAGCAGGAGGTGAAGCAGGACATCCAGATCCGCCGGCTGCAGGCGCTGATTACCGCCGGAGTCACGGTGGGCGATGCCGAGGTGCGCGACGCCTATCGCAAGCAAAACATCAAGATCAAGTTCGATTACGCGGTGATCTCCTCCGATGACCTGCGCAAGTCGATCAATCCCTCGGACAGCGACCTGACGGCTTTCTTCAAGAAAAACGCCGCGCGCTATGCCACGGCTGTGCCGGAAGAGCGCAAGATCGTCTACTTTGCCTTTACGCCTGACCAGTTGCCGGGTGGAGCGCCGCGACCCAGCCAGCAGGAGATTCAGCAGTACTACGCCACGCACCAGTCCGATTACGCGGTGCCGGAGCAGGCACGTTCTCGCCACATTCTCATCATGGTGCCCGCCGGGGCCGACGCCAAGACCGACGCCGCGGCCAAGGCCAAGGCAGAGGGAATCCTGAAGCAGCTTCAGGGCGGCGCAAACTTCGCGGCCCTGGCCAGCAAGTTCTCCGACGACCCCGGCAGCAAGGACAAGGGCGGCGAACTGGGCTTTGCCAAGCGCGGCGCCATGGTGCCCGCCTTCGACAACGCCATCTTCACCCAGAAGATCGGCGAGAGCGCGATCATAAAAAGCCAGTTTGGCTATCACATCGTGCAGGTGGAAGAGCGGCAGTCGGCGCACACCCAGGCGCTCAACGAAGTGCTGCCCGCCATCCAGGCCGCGCTCGTCCGCCAGAATTCGGCCAAGGCCGAGCAGGACTACGCGCAGGCGCTCACCTCCGAGGCCATCAAGAACGGCCTGGGGAAGACCGCCGCGGCCCATCACCTGGGAATGGCGACTACGCCGCTGCTGGGCGAGCAGGGCGTGATCTCCGCGCTTGCCGACTCCTCCCAGATTCTCGCCAAGGCCTTCGCGTCCAAGCAGGGCGACCCGCCGCAGTTTGCCTCCACCGGCGAGGGCTACGCCATCTTCCAGGTCACCGGCATTGCCCCGGCCCATGCGCCCAACCTTGCCGAGTACAAGAGCAAGATCGCCGACGACTACCGCAATGAGCTGCTCCCCGGCCTGCTCAGCCAGAAGACCGCCGAGCTGGCGGGCAAGGCCAAGAGCCTGAACGATCTGGCCAAGGCCGCCCAGCAGGTGGGCGCTACCGTGAAGAGCAGCGACCTGGTGGGCGAAACCGGCCAGGCTCCCGATCTGGGCCAGGTGGGCCAGGTGGCTCCGCAGCTCTTCGACATGAAGGTGGGCGAGATCAGCGGACCGATCAACGCGGGCAGAACCGGCGTGGTGGCCAAGCTGGTGGACAAACAGGAGCCCCGCGCCGACGAGATCGCCAAAAACTTCGACCAGACCCGCGACCAGTTCCTCGAGCAGCGCCGCTCAGAAGTCTTCAACGTCTTCCTGAGCAACCTCCTCAACGACTACAAAAAGCACAACCGCATCCAGATTCCCAAGGCGAAAAGCGAAGGGGTTCCGGCCACCTAAGCGGAAAACGCACTGGGAACCACCCAAAAGGCCCGCATTCCCTGACCGGATGCGGGCTTTTTTGCGCCCGGCAGCTTTTTTGGAAACGAGCGGTTTGGGCTTTGCGGGCCATAAAAAACGCGCGTTTACACAAACTACAAGCGGATTTTTCGATTTCCTGCCGCCAGCGCCGATAATCAGGACATGGAGTTTCAGCGTTCCTCCGGAGTTCTGCTGCACGTCAGTTCCCTGCCCTCGTATGGGGGTATCGGCGACCTGGGCCCTGCCGCCCATGAGTTTGTGGACTTTCTCGCCCGCGCCAAACAGCACGTCTGGCAGGTTCTGCCCCTTGGGCCCACCGGCTACGGCAACTCGCCCTACGCGGGTTCCTCGGCCTTTGCCGGTAATTCCTTGCTCATCAGCCTGGAATTTCTCGCTGACTGGGGCTGGATTGACGGAGAACGCATTGCAAACCTGGCCGGACGGAGCGGCGCCGTGGACTTCGGCAAGGTGGAGCGGAGCAAGCTGCCCCTGCTCTACGAGGCGGCGGCGAATTTCCTTGACCGCGGGCCACACGACCCCAGGCTGGCCGCGCAATGGGGGCAGTTTGAGAAGTTTTGCCGGACCGAGGCGGGCTGGCTCGCCGACTATGCTCTCTATGCCGAGCTGCGCCGGCAATACAATACCATCGCGTGGACGGCCTGGCCCGAGCCGTTACGCCGCCGTGAGCCGCAGGTCCTGGCCGACGCAGCCGCCAAGCACGGCCGCGCGATCGCCCAGGAGCAGGCCTTGCAGTTTGCCTTTTCTGTGCAGTGGAATCAACTCCGCGAGGCTGCCGCCCGCAGTGGAATCAGGATTCTGGGCGATGTGGCCATCTTCGTCAACATGGACTCGGCCGACGTGTGGGTTCACCCCGAGCTCTTCGAACTGAACGAGGAACTGAAGCCGGTGCGGATTGCCGGGGTGCCGCCCGACTACTTTTCCGAGACCGGGCAGCGCTGGGGCAACCCACTCTACCGCTGGGATCTGCTCGCCAGCCGCGGCTTCGACTGGTGGATCAAGCGGATTCGCTGCGCAACCCAACTTTACGACATTATTCGCCTCGACCACTTCCGCGGCTTCGAGGCTTACTGGGCGATTCCGGCCGAAGAGGATACGGCCATCAACGGCGCGTGGGTGAAGGCGCCGGGCCTGGCGCTGTTCCGCGCGCTGGAGTTGGCGCTGGGGCCGTTGCCGCTGGTGGCCGAGGACCTGGGTCTGATTACCACCGAGGTGGACACGCTGCGGCTGGAGATGGGAATGCCCGGCATGAGGGTGCTGCAATTCGGCTTTAGCAACAAGAATGCGCATATTCACCTGCCGCACCGCTTCGCTCCCGCCACCGTAGCCTACACCGGCACACACGACAACAACACCACGCTGGGCTGGTGGCAAGAGGCCAGCGAAGTGGAGCGCGACGCCGTCGAGGCCTACGTGGGGCTGGCGCCGATCGGCGACAGGGTTGCCAGTCCGGTCTCCACTCCTGTCTGGCCGCTGATCCGGGCCGTCGAGGCCAGCGTGGCGCAGATGGCGATGGTTCCCGCGCAGGACTTGCTGGAGCTGGGCGCGGAGGCGCGCATGAATATGCCGTCGGTGGCCGCGGGCAACTGGAGCTGGCGCGCCCCGGAGGCAAGCTGGACGCCGGAACTGGCGGCGCGCCTGGCCGCGCTGGCCGAGGTGACCGACCGCGACAACGACCCGCTGGGCGAGGCGGAAAAGGAAACGGAAAACGCAGCGAAGTAGTCCGTCTGGCTGAGATGGCTGGTGAGGCCGCGGGCCGCCTTCTGTTATTGATCCGGCCCTATTGGAATGCGACACCGGTTCCCACCCTAGCCGCAAAAACAAAGGCACGGCGAGGGTGGGGCACCCAAATTTGTTGTATTCGTTCAGGGCCGGATCAATAGCCTTCCATGTGCTGTTCGCCGTCCTTTCGGTTTTCCTCCCCTGCGCGGCTGTTTTTCTGGCGGCGATTCCGCGCGGCTTATCGCCTTTTTCCACTGGCCCGGCGGGGAATCTTCATGGATTCCTTATGCACAGACTTTATAATTCACTCGAATGACTAAAACCTTTGACTGCGTCCAAAAGGAGATCCATGCCCACTGAATACCGCAATTTTCTGGCTCTTTCCTATGATGAGTTGGAAGAGAAGAACCTGCAAGCCAAGGCCGACCGCGCCAACCGCGTTTCGGCGAATGAAATTCGTGAAAAACGGCTGAAGTACCTGACCGACGAAAAGCGGATCAAGGCTGTCTCCGTGCTGTTTTCCGACCTCGAGGGCCGTCTGCACCTGCTCGACTACGACAAGAAGTTCCTGCTCGGCGCCTACGAGAACCTGACCTTCGACGGCTCCTCGATCCGCGGCTTCACGGCGCAAAAAGAGAGCGATCTGCGCCTGGGCATCGACTGGAGCGCCTTCTACTGGGTGCCGGCCGACGTGTTTGGCACCGGCAAGGTGGTGGTCTTCGGCAACGTCATCGACAAGGACGGGACCCCCTATTCTGGCGACCTGCGCGGCGTACTCAAGGCTTACGCCGAGGAGCAGTTCAAGAAGAACAGCTACACGCTCAACGCGGCCACCGAGATCGAGGGCTTCCTCTTTGCCGGCAAGGACACGGAGAAGACCTATCACCTGACCGGCCAGTTCGATTTCATCTCGACCGGCGGCTACTATCATTCGCTGCCTCTGGACCCGTTGCGCCAGTTCATCGACACCGCGGCTGAAGTCGAGCGCGCGATGGGCTTCCAGAACGAGAAGGACCACCCCGAGGTTGCGCCCAGCCAGTTCGAGATCAACTTCAGCTACGCCGAGGTGGTGACCGCAGCCGATCAGATTCAGCTCTACAAGCTGCTGACCCGCCAGATCGCCAACAACATGGGCTACACCGCCTGCTACCTGCCCAAGCCCGTGGTGGGCGTCAACGGCAGCGGCATGCACACCAACGTCTCGATCTCCAAGGGCAAGACCAACCTGTTCTGGGACGAGAAGGGCGAGGAGCAGCTCTCGGCCTTTGGCTGGAGCTTCCTGGACCGCATCCTGACCCGTGCGCTGGACCTCTGCCTGATCTTCAACTCGAGCGTGAACGCCTATCGCCGCCTGGACCCGCACTTTGAAGCGCCCAACCAGATTCGCGCCTCGGCCACCGATCGCGGCGCCATGGTCAGGGTGCCCATCGGCAACCACCGGTCCATGAGGACTGAGGTGCGCGCCGTGGCTCCGGACGCCAACCCCTACCTCTCCCTTTACGGCATCTTCAAGACCGGCATCGACGGGGAGATCTCCAAGCAGGAGAATCTGCGCGCCGGCGGCCGCTATCTGCCGGACAACATCCAGAAGGCGATTGAAGACTTCCAGTCGTCGGCCTGGATCGCGAAGATTCTGGGCGCTGACGTGCAGGGCCGCTTTGCCGAACTGAAGCAGGCCGTGGCCAACCGCAGCCCACGCGAGCTGGGAGCGATCGTCAAGGGCTCCGAGGTGCAATTCCACCACGCGGTCTACAACCAGTCGCTGTGGAACCAGTTTTAAAAAGAGCCTTCGGAACAAATTCAGAGGCCGGAAAAGCGAATCCGCAGACCGGCTTCTGAAACAAACCGGATTCCAAAGCAGAAAGAACGAAAAAGCGGCGCTGCCTTTCAAGGGCGGCGGCGCTTTTTTGTTGCGCCGGATGCGTTTTTCGCTGTATCGAATGCGTTTTTTGCCGTTCGGGCTGCGTTTCCGCTGAGCCGATCCATCCGCTCCGGGCCGGTTCCCGGAGTTCAAGCGGCCGGTGATGGCTCCGCGCCGTCTCCCACCCATCCGCGCAGTTGCAGGACCGCGCAGCAGCTCAGGATCATCAGCCGCGGATCGATGGGGCGCATCCGGTAGGCCTCGGGATGGGAGAAGTAATACATCAGCGGGAACAGGAATAGAATCCCACCGTAGCGGATGGCCAGGGCAACCAGCACCATCAGGCGCAAATCGGGAGCGCGGAGCATACGCGCCGGGCAGAGCGGATCAACGAAGAACTCCTGCGTGGAAGCTACAGAACACACGCAAGCACATGGTCCGATTGTTTTCCGATTGCCTGCCAAGGCCTCGAAAACAGCGGATTACGGCATCTCGGGCCACGGTTTCTGCTGGGAAAGGCTGCCTGCCGGGCGCAATAACGTCCAGAGGCCCAACGCAAAAACACCAAGCAGAACCATAAGCTCCATCGGCAGCCAGTCTCCCCAGATTCCGTCGAGGATGTTGCAGGCGGCAAACCCGCTCACTCCCACCAGAATCGGCGCCAGGAGCTGGCGAACTTTGCGCGGCCTTTGCAACTGAGCTGGCGTAGCGTCCAGGTTGAATGAGCCGGAGGCGCGGCCCGCTTTCCGCCGTTCAAGCAGCTTTTGCAACAAAAGAAGGCCCCGCCAGGCGATCAGCAGCAGAGGAATCGTGAGGGGGGCTTTATCGTAGCCCACGATGCGCGGATTCAACAGGATCGTGCCCACCAGCGCGACGGGGATCCACATTTCGCGCAGATGGGGATTGTGGCGGACACGGCGGCTTATGGCCAGCAGCAGCGCCCCCAGCGCCACGGCCCACGCCAGGTAGGCAATCGTGGTTGCAGGCGAATAGGGTTTGTTCATCTGCCAAAGCCACCTGCCCAGAAGACCGGTCGGACCGAGGCCGAAATCGTGCGCACTGTCGAAGTGCAGGTGAACCGCCAACAGGAATTCCTTGAACTGCGCGGGCCACAGCAAAGGCTGGACGGCAAAGAGCAGGCAGCCAGCCGCGCCCGTCATGCAGGCCGGAAGCCATTGCCTGCGGCCCACCAGAACCGGAAAGGCCAGCAGTGTGAGCATCGGAGCCTTACAGATGGAGGCGGCGATAACAGCCAGGTAGAACCAGAGCCATTTGTTCCGCTTCCAGCCTGGAATGGCAGCGGCCAGAATCAATCCGTAAAGAAGATAGGCGACATTTCCAGACAGAATCATTGTGTCGCACAGCAAACCGGGAAAGAAAGCGGCGAAGGGCAAGAGGAAGATCAGCCAGCGGCGCTCCTTCTCTGTGGCCATCTTGTAGCCTGCTAAGAGTTGCAGCAGAAACCCAACCGCGAGCCCACACCTATACAGCGGACCCAGTAGCCAGCCCGGAAACCAGGCCAGCAGACGCAGCGCGGGAATGGTCAGGGGCGGATACCAGAAAGTGAGGGGCGGGTGAACGCCCGCGGAGTGCAAGGGAAGATTGTGATAGGCCTCCAGGGCCGCAATTCCATCGGCATAGGGGGAGTGGCCGTGGCCGACCTCCTGGATCGCGGTCCAGACCGGAGGCACGTCCCACCCGGTGGGACCGGCGATGGCCATTCCGCCTATGGAGATGACGGCCACCAGCCATAACAAAACAATCCATCGGGTGCGTGTGGCCGTTCGTGGCGCGGGAATGGTGGCGGCAAGGAGCTGCTCAGGCAAAATAGGACTCTTTCTCTTTTATTGTCAGACGGATTCTGCGTTCCAGTATACCGCCCCCCTAAGCAAAGAGGTTAGAGCGCCGGCAGCAGCAGCCGCAGCAGCAGAAATCCGCCCACGCCGGCGAAGAAGACCAGCGCCATACGGATGCCGGGCTCGCGGTTGACCTCGGGCACGAGATCCGTGGCGGCGACGTAGAGAGCCACTCCGGCCGAGAGGGGCAGACCATAGGGAAGCCAACTGGGAACCAGCTCGATGACCAGCACGCCGGCCAGCGTGGCCGCCGCCAATGCCACGGCGGAGTAGAAGGCCACCGAGCGGCTGCGTCCGCTGGCCAGCATCACCGAGGCCATGGTGAAGCCCTCCGGGGCCTTGTGCAGGAAAATCGCCAGAAAAATCAGCCAGCCCAGCCAGTTCGAGACCAGGAATCCCGAGCCGATGGCCACGCCGTCGAAGACCGCATGTAGGCTCAGCCCCACCAACACCGAGTTGCCGGTGTGGCGCGAGACGAATTCCTCGTGGTGGGTCTCTTCGCCAAAGTGGAAGTGGGCGTTGATGGTGTGCTCCAGCAGGTGGACCACGCAGTAGCCGCCCATGATGAGGACCGGCCCCAGCCGCGGGCTCAGGCGCATGCTCTCGGGCGCCATCTCGATGACCGCGGTGGCCATCAGGAAGCCCGCGCCCAGGCCGACAAAGTAGCGCAGGTAACGCTCGACTCCCTTGGCGCGCACCAGCACCAGCCCGCCAGCTACGTCAGCCAGCGCGGCAATGGTTCCGAGAATGAGGGAAAGCCTGAGCATTCGCCGTTACCCGCTGTGCCGGATGTGCATTACGTCGCCATCCTGCACCACGTACTCCTTGCCTTCCAGCCGCAGTGTGCCCTTGCTGCGCGCCGCGGCCTCCGAGCCAGCCTCGAGCAGGGTGTCCCAGCGAATGGTTTCGGCGCGGATGAAGTGGTGCTCCAGGTCGGAGTGAATGGCTCCCGCGCCCTGCGGGGCCTTCGAGCCCACGGGAATCGTCCAGGCGCGGCATTCGTCCTCGCCGGCGGTGAAGAAGCTGATCAGCCCCTGCAACTCGTAGCTTTTGCGGATCAGCCGCACCAGGCCGCTCTCGCGCAGCCCGTAGCTGCCGAGAAACTCCGCCGCTTCTTCGTCGTCCATCTCGGCCAGCTCGGCCTCGACCTTGCCGCAGATGGCCGTGGCCCCGGCATTGGGCCGGTGGGCCACCTCGTCCAGCTTGAAGCGGCTGACCGCCGCGTCCAGATCGTCGCCCAGCGTGGTGCTCTCGCCGATATTCAGCACGTAGAGAATCGGCTTCTGCGAGAGGAACATGAAGCCCCTGATGAGCTTCTTCTCCTCGGCCGTCATCTCCAGCTCGCGTAGCGGAGTCTCCGTTTCCAGAGCCTCTTTCGACCGCAAAAGCAGGGCCTGTTCGCGCTCCAGATCGCTGGTGCGCCCCTTTTTCAGGTCTTTTTCCAGCCGCTCCAGCCGCTTTTCGATTTGCGAGAGGTCGCTGATCATCAGGTCGAACTCGACGTTTTTGATGTCGCGCAGGGGGTCGATGGGGCCGACGTGGGGGATGGCGTCGTCCTCGAAGGCGCGCAGCACGTGGATCAGCGCGTCCACCTGGCGCAGACTGGCCAGAAACGCGGTCTCCTTCAACGCCTCCTGCCCGATGGCCGCCACATCCACGAATTCAACCGTAGCGTAGGTGGTCTTCTTCGGCGAGTAGAGGGCCGAGAGCTTGTCCAGCCGCTCGTCGGGCACGCGCGCCACGCCGATGTGCTCCTGGCGCGAGTGACCGCGCTCCTCAAGTTTGGCCTTGGTAAGGATTTTGAACAACGAGGTCTTGCCCACCTGCGGCAGGCCGATGATGCCAGTCTTCATGCACGTCCCATTGGGGCCCTGGCACAATGAAATGCGCGCGCAAGGGCCTCTTCGATGATACAGGACGGGGAACAGGGAACAGGGAACAGGGATTAGGGATTAGGGACTAGTCCCCTGCTCCCAGTACCGACGGCCGGCCGATCAGCCGCTGGATGCGCTCCCGCACCGGCGGGTGGGTCGAGAAGAGGTTGGCGAAGCTCTGCCCAGAGAGCAGCGGGGCGATGATGAACATGTGCGCGTTGCTTGCCGAGGCGGCCAGCGGAACCCGCTTGCTGACGCCGGAGATTTTTTCGAGAGCGCTGGCCAGCGCATAGGGATTGCCGGTCAGATGAGCGCCCGAGGCGTCGGCCTCGAACTCGCGCGTGCGGGAAACCCAGAGTTGAATCAGCATGGCCGCAAGAGGCGCCAGCAGCAGCATGAGAATGGCGCCGATCATGCCGCCGTTGCGCCGCCTCTCGACGCCGCCGAACCAGAAGGCCATGCGGGCCAGCAGGGTGATGGCGCCGGCCAGCGTGGCGGCAATCGAGCTGGTGAGAATATCGCGGTTGCGCACGTGGCTCAACTCATGGGCCAGCACGCCCTCCAACTCATCGTCGTTCAAGAGGGCCAGAATGCCGTGGGTGACGGCGACCGAGGCGTGCTGGGGGTTGCGGCCGGTGGCGAAGGCGTTGGGCGATTCGGTGGGGAGCACGTAGATCTTCGGCATGGGAATGCCGGCGCGGCCCGTCAGCCGCTCCACCACCGCATAAACCCGCGGCAACTGGTCGCGCGTGACCGCCTGCGCCCGGTACATGCGCAGCGCAATCTTGTCGGAGTAGAAGTAGCTGAAGAAGTTCATCGCCGCCGCCACGGCAAAGGCGAGCAATGCGCCGCCCTCGCCGCCAAAGTACTCTCCGGCCAGAACCAGAATCAGCGTAAGTCCCGTGAGAAGAATGGCAGTTTTGAAGATGTTCATTTCGATAGCTCCTAGCTGCTAGCCTCTGGCCGCTAGCTAGTCCGGCTCCCGGCCTCTGTGCGCCGCGTTTGCGCAATGTCGAGGCCCGGAGCGTTCTGATTCAATGCTACGTCATGCGATGAAGAATCTTCTCCGCACCGAGAAACCGCTACAGCATTTTCACTTCTGCTCTTTACAAAAACCTCACACTCAGGTGGCTTTTTCCTCAAGAAAAAGTCACCTTCCATGCAGCCGGAATGTCAATATGTGAAGTGAAAATGCTCTAGTGCTGCGACCACGCGAATTTGTAATTTTCCAGGTCCCAAAAACGGGACCTGGGGCACCCAAACTTTTGTAGCCGGCATTCCAAACCACACGGTCACGGTACTAGAGGCTAGCGGCTAGAGGCTAGGAACGCCTCTTCAACGCCCGCTTCAGCACCGTCTCCAGCGCCGCCTTCAGCTCCTCGTACTCGGCCGGAGTGAGTGTCCCGGCGACCTTTTCGCTCTCCAGCGCAAAGAGTTCTTCCTTGAGCGAATCCAGCAGGACCGCGCTCCGGGCCGCGGGGGTCGCCAAAGCCTGCGCCGCACCGGCGGCAGTGTTCGGCGCCGCGACTGAGGCTGGCTTGCGCGCCAGGAAGGCCGCGGCGACGGCCAGCAGAAGGGCCAAACCGCTCAGAATCCACCACTTGAACTTCGACAGCGGATCAGGCGTGTTGATGGGGCTGCTCATGCCGCCGCCGGGCTGCGCAGCAGAGGCGCCGCTCTGCTGCGATTGGCCGTTGTCCTGCGCACCAGAGGCAGACTGCTGGCCGCCTTGCGCAGCTGGTTGCTCGCGCGGAATGGATCCCGTGCCCGAGACGGTGAACTCCAGCGGCTTGCCGGGCGCGGCGTTCTGGGCCACGAAGGTCTGAAAGCCGGGGTCCTGCTGCGAGGAGATGAAGGCCGAGCCCGCGCCGGGGGCAAAGGTCATGCTCTTGGGCAGCATTACCCACACGGTTCTGGCCGGCAACGTCACCTGGGGATGGAAGGTGTACTTGCCGCTCTCATAGGGCAGTTCATACTCGACCTGGAAGAGTGTACCTTTCTCGCCGTCGTCGGGCTGAATGGGGAAGTTGAAGGCGTAGTGTCCCTTGGAGCCGTCGGGCACCAGCTTGAGCGAAGTGGGCAGCCCGCCGGGCCGCTGCGCCGAGGCTTCAACGACCATGGCCTCGGCCGGCAGCACAATCTGAAAGGTGCGCGGGCTCCACTGGGTGCGGGGCGGCACGCTGGAGTTGTGGACCGAGTAGCGCTCGATGACCTGAAGCTTCCCTTTGGCGCTCTCGACCACTCCTAGCACGTCCTCATCAATGAGGACGCCATCAACCTTGGCGGCCACGTCGTAGACCGTAATGTCACCCGCGGCGTTGCCCTGGGGCGCACCGATAAAGTAGGTTGCACCCTGGTGGGTGACCCGCACCAGCAAATTGCCGCCGCCGGACTTGGGCAGCACGTAGTGGCCATGGGCGTCGGTGGTGGTGTGGGCCGCCTCGCTCATGCCGGCCTGGGTGTCCACCAGCACTACCGTATCGCCCGTGGCGGGCTTGCCGGTGGTTTTATTGGTCACCGTGCCGGTGAGTTGAGCCTGTGCCAGCGCGCCTGCCGACAGCAGGCTCACAGCAACGATGCGGAAGAGAAACGGGGTCGATTTCATGGTCGTAAAGGAATCCTCTTGTGAAGCCTTCGGTTTCGTCTCAAAACCTGTCCGGTCATTTTGCCTGAGTCTGAAGGATACGGGCTTCAGCCCGTACAAAGAAGGCAGAAACCAGGCTGGGCTTTAGAGCGGTTCTCCAATTCACGTACACTGACCAACTCTGTGCAAGGTGGCTTTTACTTCCACCCCAGCGACGAAGACCTGTCGCCGGGGACCCCGGAGAGGAAAAAGCCACTCACCGGCTGTGGTTTCGGTATATGGCAATTGGAGAACCGCTTTAGCCCCTGAGGGAAGATTCTTGCGGCTATTTGCATTCCCTCGGCGGCTAAAGCCGCGAATCCCAATCTGCTCTTGACGGACGGGCTAAAGCCCGTCCCCTTCAACGTTCATCGTTACCGGCCAGTCTCAATGCCTGCCGCAACTGCTCGATCTCGGCCAGCATCTGCGCCGTCTCGTTTTCCAACTGCGCCCGCTGAACCTGAAACTCCGCCTCGGCGAACTTGCCGGCGCGGAAGTCGAAGTCCAGGTCGCGCAGGCTTTCGTCGAGCTGTTCCCGGCGCTCCAGCAGGTACTCCAGGCGGGGCTTCTCGCGCTGGCTGGCGAAGACCTTCACCGGCCAGAAGGTGTAAACCATCAACGCAATCAGCAACAGCACTCCGCAGAGCAATCCCTGGGGCGGCGTCATGAGTCAAAGCCCTCCGTGGCGAGCGGCATTGCAACCTGCAAGAGTTCAACTGACCACTGTCCACCTTTCATTGTCCACTGTTTTCGCGTCATGGCTGAAAAACCTCCTCTGTTGCTGGAGTATCGGCGAATCTCTTCCGCGCCGCCGGTTTCTGGCCGGGCGCCAGCGCCACCAGCGTTCCCAGCGTCATCAGCAGCGCCCCGGCCCAGATCCAGCTCACCAGCGGATTCAGGAAGGCCTTGATGATCGGCTGGCCGGTCGAGGGATCCGCGCCCTCGTAGACCACGTACAGATCCCAGCCGGGAACCGAGTGAATGGCCACCATCGTCTGCGGCTGTTCGCTGGCCAGATAAACCCGCTTCTCCGGAGCCATCTGGAAGAGCTTTCGGCCGCCCTTCGACACATCCAGCAAGGCGTACTCGGAGTTGTAGTTGGCGTTCGAGTCCGCGGTGAAGCCAGCGCACTCCAGCGTATAGGACCCGAGGTAAATCTTATCGTGGAGGGCCATTTCGCCTTCCACGCTGCGGTTGAAGGCCGCCCCGGCCAGGCCAACGGCGACCATCACCACGCCGATGTGAACAATATAGCCGCCGTAGCGGCGCGGATTGCGGCGAATCAGTTGAAGCTTCGCCCAGGCGAGGTTTCGCCCGCTCTGTTTGGCGACAACCCGTGCCCCGCGCAGAAATTCGGAGACGAGAGCGGTGAGTACGCCAGCCGAAAGCGCAAAGGCCACGAGCGCGAAGAAGCTGCTCTGATCGAAGAGGCCGTCCTTCCATGGCCGTACGCCCACCCCCAGGCAGACGGCGGCCGTAATCTCGAGCACGATGAGCGGCAGGACGAAGTTGCGGCGAACTCTGCCCAGCGAGACCCCTCGCCAGGGCAGCAGCGGCCCCACCCCGGCCAGCAGCAGCAGAAAGAGACCAATGGGCACAGCCACGCCGTTATAAAACGGTGCGCCCACCTCGATCTTGTTGCCCCCCACAAATTCCGAGAGGATGGGAAACAGCGTCCCCCACAAAATGACAAAGCAGGCGGCCAGCAGAACCAGAGTGCCAAACAGAAAGCTGGACTCGCGGCTGACCATGGACTCCAAGTGCTCTTCGCTCTGCAGGTGGCCGCGCTGCAAAATATAGGTGAAGATGCAGACCGCCAGCACGATCACCATGAAGGCCATGAACCAGTAGCCGATCGACGAGGCCGCAAAGGCGTGCACCGAACTGACCAGGCCGCCGCGCGTCAGCATCGTGCCCAGCAGCGTCAGCAGAAAGGTGGAGAAGATCAGCCAGACGTTCCAGTTCTTCATCATGCCCTTCTTCTCCTGCATCATCACGGAGTGAAGAAAGGCGGTTCCAGTCAGCCAGGGCATGAGGCTAGCGTTTTCCACCGGGTCCCATCCCCAATAGCCGCCCCAGCCCAGCACGGCGTAGGCCCAGTGCATCCCGAGGAAGATGCCGGCGGTCAAAAACAGCCAGGTCACCATCGTCCAGCGGCGCGTGATCTTGATCCACTTCTCGCCGGGGTAGCGCATCATCAGCGCTCCCAGAGCGAAGGCAAAAGGAACCGAGAAGCCCACGTAGCCGAGGTAAAGCAGGGGCGGGTGAATCACCATCTCCGGGTACTGCAAGAGCGGATTCAAGCCGTTGCCGTCGGCGGGAATGAATCCTCCGGCGACGAAATCCGGGAGCAGGGCAAACGGCGGCGCGGCAAAGTTCAGCACCGCCAGGAAGAAAACCTGAATTCCGGCCAGAATGGCGCCGGCGTAGGCGTAGAGCTTCGGGTCCTGCTTGTGCCGGAGCCGCAGCACAAAGCCGAAGGCCCCCAGCAGCCAGGCCCACAGGAGCAGCGAACCCTCCTGCCCGCTCCACAGCGCGGAAAATTTGTAGATGGCCGGAAGCGCGCGGTTCGAGTGCTCGGCGATGTAGGTGATGGAAAAATCGTTGGCGAAAACCGACCAGACCAACGCAAAGGCCGCCGCCGTGACGGCCGCAAAGCCGGCGATTCCGGCCCGGCGCGCGGTTTCGGCCAGCCGCTCGGGCGAGCCCACCGTGGGCTGTCCGGTCGCGATCAGGCGCAATGCCAGACTGCCTGCCAGCAGATTGTAGGCGGCCAGCGCCAAAGCAAGAAGAAGAGCAAAACTGCCAAAGGCTGCCATCAGGACTCCGCAATCGTTTCCAGAATGATTCTCGCACGCGAGCGGGCAGCCTCGGCGGCCAGCCGGCGAGGCAACTCTCAATTCATCCCGGAGTTCCGGGCGTGATCCAACTCACTTTACTGCCTGAAAAATGAGACCGAAGGGCAAGGAATCTGAGCCGCCCAGCAGGAGAATCAAATGTTCTGGGTGCCCCACCCTCGGCGCGTTCTTGTTTTTGCGCCTAGGGTGGGAGACCACAAACCCCAAACCCCTATCCGAACAAAAACTCCTTGTCGCGCAACTCCTTGATCGAGTCGCGCAGCTTGGCGGCCCGCTCGAACTCGAATTTCTTGGCCGCCTCGCGCATCTGGGTCTCCAGTTTGGCGATGAAGGCGTCCAGTTCGGCCTGCGTGGCGAACTCCGGCAGCCCGGCCGTCTCTTCCTCGACCACCTCGCCGTATTCAGCCTTCATAATCGCGGCCAGCCCCATCTCCATTTTATTGACGATCGACTGCGGCGTAATCCCGTGCTCCTCGTTATAGGCGCGCTGGATCGTCCGCCGCCGGTCGGTCTCGCCGATCGCCCGCCGCATCGAGTCGGTGATCCTGTCCGCATAAAGAATCGCGCGGCCCTCGAGGTGCCGCGCCGCCCTTCCCATGGTCTGGATCAAGGAACCCGCCGAGCGCAGAAAACCCTCCTTGTCGGCGTCCAGAATGGCCACCAGCGAGACCTCCGGCAGGTCAAGCCCCTCACGCAGCAGGTTGATCCCGATCAGCACATCGAACTCGCCCCGGCGCAGCCCGGCCAGCAGCTTGACACGTTCTAAAGTTTCAATCTCCGAGTGCAAATAGCGGCAGCGCACCCCGACCTCGGTGTAGTAGCCGGCCAGGTCTTCGGCCATTCTTTTGGTCAAGGTCGTCACCAGCACGCGCTCGTTGCGCTTTGCCCGGTCGCGAATCTCCCCGAGCAGGTCGTCGATCTGCCCCTTCACCGGGCGAATCTCGACCTCCGGGTCCACCAGGCCCGTCGGGCGGATCACCTGCTCGACCACCACCCCGGCCGAGTGTGTCAGTTCATACGGCCCCGGCGTGGCGGAGACATAAATCGCCTGCTGTACGCGGTTCTCGAACTCCTCGAACTTCAGCGGCCGGTTGTCCATGGCCGAGGGGAGCCGGAAGCCGTAATCGACGAGGTTCTGCTTGCGGCTGCGGTCGCCGAACCACATTCCGTGCACCTGCGGAATGGTCGCGTGGCTCTCGTCGACAAAGAGCAGAAAATCGCGGGGAAAGTAGTCCAGCAAGGTCGGCGGAGCCTCGCCCGGCAGGCGGCCCGAAAAGTGCCGCGAATAGTTCTCGATCCCGTGGCAGTAGCCCATCGACTTGATCATCTCCAGGTCATAGCGCGTCCGCTGGTGAATGCGCTGCGCCTCGACCATGCGGCCTTGAGATTCGAGCTCGGGAACCCAGGAGTTCAACTCGGCCACAATCGAATCGATGGCCTCGGATTTGCGCTCCGGCTGCACCACGTAGTGGCTCTTGGGGTAGATGGGCAGCCGCGCGTACTTCTGCTTCACCGTGCCGAAGAGCGGGTCGATTTGCGAAAGGCTCTCGATCTCATCGCCGAAGAGTTCAATGCGGTAGGCCGATTCGTCGTAGGTTGGGAAGACCTCGATCACGTCGCCTCTAACTCTGAAAGTCCCGCGCCGGAAGTCCACGTCGTTGCGCTCATAGAGAATTTCCACCAGCCGCCGCGTAATGTCCTTGCGGCTGATGCGCTGGCCCTTTTCGAGCAGCAGCAGCATTCCGTAGTAAGCCTCGGGCGAGCCCAGGCCGTAAATGCAACTGACCGAACTGACGATGATGGCGTCGCGCCGCTCGAACAAGCTGCGCGTTGCCGACAGGCGCATCTTGTCCAGCTCCTCGTTGATCGTCGCTTCCTTCTCGATATAAAGGTCGCCGGCCGGAATGTAGGCCTCCGGCTGGTAGTAATCGTAGTAACTCACAAAGTATTCAACCGCATTATTGGGAAAAAACTGCTTGAATTCGTGATAAAGCTGGGCGGCGAGGGTTTTATTGTGCGCCAGAATCAGCGCCGGCCGGTTGGACTGCTCGATAACCTTGGCCATGGTGAAGGTCTTGCCCGAGCCGGTGACCCCGAGCAGCACCTGGTGCCTCTCGCCCGCCGACAACCCCGCCATCAGCTCGGCAATCGCCCTCGGCTGGTCCCCCTTCGGCTTGTAGCTCGACACCAGTTGAAAGTCCATGCGGAGATTATACCCCGCATGGCGAAGATTGAGCGAAGACGAGAAATGCGAAATTCACAGTTGGCGATGCAATCGAGGAGAAAGCCTCGCGCCGGCTCATCGACGCATGGCATCGCGCCGAAAGCGGGGAGGGCTTTCGGGAGCGCTATCTAGCCTTTGTAGGCTGGAAGGCCTTCATGCGCGCCCTAATCGGCAAGTTGAGGCGGGAGGGCTTCAGCAGCTAAGGGAATGCAAATTGCCGCAAAATCTCCCTCCGGGGCTAAAGCCCCGATCTTGTGCTGCCTCTGATGTACGGGCTAAAGCCCGTACCCTTCATACAAGCCCGTGCACTTTGCACGAGCCGGTGGACTTCTCGTGAGTTGCGCACACTCTAACACGCAGCGCGCGAACTCGCGAAAGTTCGCGCGCCCAGCTAAAGCTCACACCTTTGGCGGGAGCCTGCAACCTTCAAGCAAGCTCGCCAAGCGAGGGAGCTACTTGCCTTCGCTGGTCTGCGTGATCAGATAGCGCTCGTAGCCGATCTCTTCAATCTGGTGCAACTGGATTTCGAAATAGTCTGCGTGCCCTTCCTCGTCCTTCAGCAGCTTGATGAAGAGATCGCGCGAACTATTGTCTTTTTCGTTCGCTGCGATCAGAGCGGCCTCGTTGTAGAGCGCAACGGCTCCGATCTCGAGTTTCAAGTCGGACTCGATCATCTCCTTGGCGTTTTTGCCAATCGACAGGGCCAATGGCTCCATGGCGGGCGCGCCGTCCAGGAAGAAGATGCGTTCGATGAGCGCCTCGGCGTGCTTCATCTCGGCGATCGACAGGCCCTTGGTGTGCTTGGAAAGCCCCTCGTATCCCCAGTTTTCGTACATCTCGCAGTGAACAAAGTACTGGTTGATGGCGGTGAGCTCCTCGCGGAGCGCACGATTCAATTGCTCGATGACCTTCAGATTACCTTTCATGGGGGAAATTCTACTCGAAACCGGGCCGGTTGATAGCCCAAAATTGCTCATAATCTGAAATTTTCTGACGCGCGAAAAGGAGCAGCGTCCACGCCTGCCACCACGCCCTCGAAGCCAGAATCGCCATCGGAGCAGTCTCCCACCTGCGCTTCCAAGCCTCTGCCGCGACGCGCTGAAATCGCTGCGCGCTACAATGCACGTATTCGTTGAAGGAGGTTCTATGCGCAGGATTCTTTTCGCCGTTCTCGCCGTAGTCTTTTTCGCTTCGTTATCCGTGCCGCTGATGGCGCAGGGCGCGCCGCCGCAGGTAAGCGCCGATCAGCCCTACACCATCGAGTACTACTACAAGTGCCAGTGGGGCCACCAGCAGGAGTTTTTGCAACTCTTCCTGAAGAACCACTACCCGCTGCTCCAGAAGATCCAGGCCACCGGCCGCATTCTCTCGATCAAGATCGAGTCGCCGGCCTACCACACCACCGAGGACGGCCGCTGGGACTACCGCGTGACCATCCGCTACAAGAACTCAACCGTGGCCACCACCTCGAATCCCGACGAAGAGGCCTTCATCAAGAAGCTGTGGCCGGACCAGGAAACCTATAAAAGAGAAGAGCAGCGCAGGTTCGAGATTCTGCTCGCTCACCAGGACCTGCCAGTGACCGACATTACGCCGGCGAAGTAGCGCGGGGCAGAGATCAGAGATCAGGGGTCAGGGGTCAGGGAATAGAAGCCAGTTCGCCGAGCACAAACCCTGCTACGAGAAGCTGAATTGCTTGTTCGTTTCGCTCCACTCTGACTAAGGACGCCAGACTCCCATACGGCAATGAACTCCCTATTCCCTGCTTTTCCACCGCCGCACCAGGTCTTCGGCGGCTTCAGGCCACGCGGGAAACTGGAACTCGAATCCGGCTTCGAGCAGGCGTCCGGGAACGGCGCGGCAGCTCTGGAGCACCAGTTCGGGCTCGGTGCGCAGGAAGAATGCACCGAGTTGAATGGCCAGCCAGGGCGCGGGCAGGCCGTTGGGCACATCCCAGGCCTCGCGCAGCGCCGCCATGAATTCACGATTGGTGAGCGGATGGGGCGCGGCAAGGTTGATGGGGCCCTCCAGATCCTCGCGGGCGATCAGAAACTCGACGGCGCGGGCGTAATCGGCCTCGTGAATCCACGAGACGAACTGGCGCCCAGAGCCCTGCTTGCCGCCAAAGCTGAGCCGGACGAGATGCGACAGAACGGCAAAGGCGCTGCCCGGCGTGGGGCTGAGGACGACCGCGCTGCGCAGGGCCACCTTGCGGGTGAGCGGCGTCTGGGCGGCAAAGAAGGCGGCCTCCCAGTCCCTGGCCACGCGGGCCGAAAAGCCCCGGCGCTGAAGCCACCGTTCTTTGGTCGGTTTGGATGCGGCTGAGGGGTTCACGCTGGCCATTTTCGACTGCGGCTGAAGGCTAGCCAGGAGAGCCATGCTGGCGGAGAACCCGGTTATCGCCGCCAGCCCGGTTGCAGCCGGCGGCGCATTGGCGGCAGGCTTATCGCCGCCCTCCACCTTCGCCGCCTCATCGAGCTCCGCCGCTTCATCGAGAGGCAGATCGACCCCGGTTTCGTCGAGAACGCGCCGGTAGATGGTGGCCGCCGAGGCGTTCATCCAAAGCCGCGGCGGCTCACTGAGCCCGGCGATGACCCGGCCCAGCAGGCGCGTCGAGCGAATGCGCGAATCGTAAATGGCCTGGCGGTTGGCCGCGCTGTAACGACAGTTGACACTGCGCCCGGCCAGGTTGATGCAAACGTCGGCGCCTTCCAGGTACTCGGTCCACGGACCGATCTGCTCGCCGTCCCAGTGGACCGTCTGCCAGGGCGCCGCATAGGGGCCGCGGGTCAGCACGGTCACCTGATGGCCACGCTGCTGGAAGTAGCGCGCCAGCACCTGCCCCACCTGTCCGCTGCCGCCGGGCAGGACGATTCGCAGGGGGCGCAGTGGGCCCGAATTCACCGCAGCCATCGCGTCCATCAAGCGGTTCTCCTGTTCGTGCAGCCTCTCCGGCAGCATGAAAAAGCAGCCAATTCTTCAGAAATTGCCACTCCGCGGCAGAAATGGCTGCTCCGCGGCGATGCTCTCACCTTACAGCAACGGGGAAACCGCTACGAATTCAGCCTGCGGCGGCGGAAGCGAGCGGCGGCAACAGCGGCTCGCCGATTAGAGCCGGGACTCGATCTTCACGGGACTGAGCGCCGCGGTCCAGTCGGCGGGTGTGTCCACGATTACATCGGGCGGAGCGTCCGACAGGCTGTCCGGCGCAAGGCCGAAGGTGCAGCCGACCGACCAGGCTCCGGCATTGCGCGCCGTTTCCACGTCCACCTTGCTGTCGCCGACCATCACCGTCTCTTCAGGCCACGCGCCGGCCTCTGTCATCAGCGCCAAAAGCCCCTCGGGATCGGGCTTCTTGGTGGAGAAACTGTTGCCGCCGTAAATGTTCATGAAGTAAGGCGCCAAGCCCAGCGCCGCGCAGATTTCGCGCGCCGGGCGAACCGGCTTGTTGGTCAGCACGGCCATCGCCTGCCCCCGGCTCCGGCCGGTTTCGTCCACCTGATCGTGCAATTGCTTCAGCGCCGCCAGCGCCGCCAGGACTCCCTCGTAGGCGTAGGTGAAGTCCAGCTTGTGCTCGCGATAGTAGTCGAGAAAGAAGCTCTGCGCCCGAGCCAGCAGCGACTCCTCCACCTGCTCCAGCGAAATCCCCTGCGTCCGCGCCAGCGAACGGCGCAGCAGTAGCGGCACGCCATTGCCCACAAAACTGGCAATCAGCGGGTCCGGCAGCGTCTCGCGCCCCACGTGGCCCAGCGCGGCGTTGACGCTGTTGCACAAATCCTGCGCCGAGTCGATCAGCGTGCCATCCAGATCGAAGACCAGCAGTTTCAGCGACTCAACCGGAAGCGGGCGTAGAACGCGAATCATGATTTCAGTGTAATAGGAGCAGCCTCACTGGCGTTACTGCTGCAGCACCAGGTTACTGCTGCAACACCACCTGGTCGCCTTCCTTCAGTCCGCCGAGAATCTCGGTGACCGAGCCGTTCGACAATCCAACCGTGACGGGAACCTTGCGCTTGCCTTCCTTCTGCTTCCGGTCGGGAATCTCCACGGTGGTCCTCTTCTGGTAGTCGTAGATGACGGCGCTTTCCGGCACCGTCAGCACGCCCTTGTGCTCATTGAGAATAATCTCGGCGTTGGCCGTCATGTTGGCCTTCAGCTCACCTCCCGGATTGTTGATCGAGACGCGCACCTCGAAGGTGGTCACGTTGTCCTTTTGGACGCCCATCGGCGCAATCTTGGTCACCTTGCCGTAAAAAACGCGGTCGCGAAAGCTCTCCACCTTGATGCGCGCCGGCTGGCCCATGTAGACGTGCGCGATGTCGGCCTCGTCCACCTTGCCCTGGACGTAAACCTGGGTGGTGTCGCCCTCGGTCATCACCAGCGTGGCCGTCGATCCCAGCACCAGGATCGAGCTGACCGCATCGCCGATCTCCACGTCGCGCGAGAGGATCACCCCGTCCATCGGCGCCACAATCGTCGTATAGCTCAACTGCTCTTCAAGCTGCTTGAGGCTGGCCTGACTCTCCATCACCTGCGCCCGCGCCTGCCGCAGTTTGGCCGCATCCACGCCGACCTGCGCCTGGTACGAATTCCGCCGGGTCAGCGCGGCCAGGTAGTCCTTGCGGGCGTCGTCCAGCGCCTGACGACTCACGACGCCCAGCTTCTCCATCTCCAGGTTGCGGTCCAGCGTGGCCTTGTACATGGGCAGGTCGGGAGCCGCGGCATTCACCTTGTCCTGCTCGATGTTGGCCTGGCAGGTGGAGACATTGGCCTGGGCGGCGGCCAGTTGCGCCCGCTGCGCCTCGACCTGCGCCAAAATCTCCTGCTGGTCGAGCTGCGCCAACGGCTGCCCCTTGCTCACGCGGTTGTTGATGTCCACGTAGAGCTTCTCCACAATGCCCGAAGCCTTCGACTTGACCTCGACCTTGGTGATGGGCTGAATCTGGCCCGTGGCCACCACCGAGCGCGCCACATCGCCGCGCGTCACCCTGGCCAGCCGGTTGGGGTCGATCGCCGCGCCCCGCCCCAGCCGCGTTACCCCAACCGCCAGCAGCAGCGCCACCAGTAAAACCACGGCACTCAGCCAGATCCAGAACCGTTTGCTCTTGCGCGATGCCGCCACCGGAACCTCCCAAATCTCGGAAAAGCCGCCACTCCTGCCACCCGGCCGGGCTGCGTGAATGCGTGAAGCTGAGCAGCCCGAAGCGGAGCCGCCCGAAGCTGGATTGCCCGGACAAAATGCTCCCATAAAGGGATGAAACCGGCTTCGCAGCTCGGACGAAGGCAATTAGAACATTTTCACTTCACCTGTTGGCATCACCGCCTTCATTGAAGGTGGCTGCATGGATTCTGTTAAGAAAAGAAGTGAAAATACTGTAGCCGCTCGTCCACCATGTTAAGCCCGGCAGCGCCAGTCCACTGCTTTTGATTCATACGCAGAGCGCGGCGGCCTGGTTCCAAAGGGGTTGGCCGAGGCTAAGCTGACCCCTGACCCCTGAGGAATGCTATCCTCACAGGCGAGATGCACGGTTTGTCGCTGCTCGAATTTGTCGCCGTGGCCATGCTCATTCTGGTCAACGCCTTTTTTGTGGCCGCCGAGTTCGCCCTGGTCTCGATCCGCGAGACGCGCATCGAGCAGATGCTGGCCGCCAACCTGCCCGGAGCCCACGCCGTCCACCGCCTGCAGCAGGAGCTGGACGACTTTTTGCCCGCCGTACAGCTTGGCGTCACCCTCTGTTCGCTGGCGCTGGGCTGGATCGGCGAACCGCTGGCCGCCTCCGTGCTGCTCGGCTGGATGAGCGCGCTACCGCTCATCCAGACCCACGCCCGGATTTACGCTCACATCGCCGCCATCACGCTGGGCTTGGCCTTCATCACCTACGTGCAGGTCGTGGTAGGCGAACTGGTGCCCAAATCGCTGGCCTTGCGCCGCGCCGAGACGCTGGCCGTCGCCGTGGCCCCGCCCATGCTCGTCTTCATGGCGCTGGCCCGGCCGGCGGTGCGCCTGCTGAAGGGTTCGGCCGCGGCCATCCTTCGCGGCTTTGACATTCCCATGACCGAGCGCGCTCAGGTCCACTCGCCCGAGGAGTTGAAGCTGATCGCCACCGCCGCCCGCCGCATGGGCGTCCTGCCCCGCTTTCAGGAGACGCTCATCCACCGCGCCCTGGAACTGGACGAGGTGCCCGTCCGCGAGATCATGACCCCGCGCCAGAAGATTTTTTCCCTGCCCTCGAACCTGCCCATCGAAGCGGCCAGCGCCCAGGTCATCGGCCAGATGCACTCCCGCGTCCCGGTCTACGATGAGAGCCGCGGCCCGGAGCACATCGTCGGCGTCGTCTACTCGAAAGACCTGGCCCGGCTGATCTTCTTCCGCCCTGCCGCGCCGCGCATTCCCCTTCCGCCGCAAAACCTGGGAGCCTCGTCCCTTCGCCGTCCTTTGAGCGAAGGGGAGACGGGCTCAGGCCCTCAATCGGGCAGGCAGCAGGCTTTGAAGGGTACGGGCTTCAGCCCGTACATCAACCAGCCCAAATCACCCAGGGCTTTAGCCCCTGAGGGAGGCTTTTCGGAAGCTCCGGCCGACCGGCCCAATCCGCCCTTTGTCGAACTCAAGCTCTCCCAGGTCATGCGCGACGTGCTGGTGGTGCCCGAGACCAAGACCGTCCTCGACCTGATCCGCGACTTCCAGCAGCGCCGCCGCCAGATAGCCATCGTGGTCGACGAGTACGGTTCGACGGTCGGGCTGGTCACCGCCGAGGACGCCATCGAGCAGTTGACCGGGGAGCTGGAGGACGAGTTCGCCTCGCCCGCGCACCCCGTTCTCACCACCGCCAGCGGCGCGCTGCTGATGGACGGCGGCGTGAACCTGCGCGACCTGGAAACTCAGATGCAGTGGAGCCTGCCACGCGAGGGCGGCGTGGAAACCCTGGCCGGATTCTTGCTCGTGCGCCTCGGCCACATCCCCCAGCCCGGCGAATCGGTGACCTACGAGGGCCGCCGCCTGACGGTGGTTGAGATGGAGGCCCGCCGCATCAGCAAAATCCGCGTCGAGCCGGTCGAAGAAGCCGGTGAGCCAGCCGGGGAGGAGCCGCCGACAACCGCCTGAAGTCCCAATTCCGGCTCCGGCTTGTAAAATTGCACTCTGGAGCGGAAAATGCCAAGAATTCTCGACGGCGTGGCGATTGCCGCGGCCATCAAGCAGGAAGTTGCGGAAGAAGTGAAGCTGTTGATCGCCCAGGGCATCCGGCCGGGCCTCGCGGCGGTGCTGGTGGGCAATGTGGCCGCCTCGGAGATTTATGTCCGCAACAAGGTTACCAGTTGTGCCGGCCTGGGCATCTTCAGCGAGCAGATCGCGCCGCCCGCCTCGGTCACAACCGAAGAAATGCTCGCGCTGGTGGCCCAACTCAACGCGCGCGAGGAGATCGACGGCATTCTGATCCAGTTGCCGCTGCCCGCGCAGGTCGACACCAAGGCGCTGCTCGACGCCGTCTCGCCGGCCAAGGACGTGGACGGCTTCCACCCGATAAACGCTGGCCGTTTGCAGGCCAATCGGCCGGCCCTGGCGCCTTGCACGCCGGCCGGGATCATCGAAATTCTCAAGCGCAGCGGGATTCCCATCAGCGGCCAGCACGCCGTGGTGGTGGGCCGCAGCGACATTGTGGGCAAGCCGGCGGCGATGCTGCTTCTGCACCAGAACGCCACCGTGACCATCTGCCACTCGAAGACCCGCGATCTGGGAGCGATTACCCGCCAGGCCGACATTTTGGTGGCCGCCATCGGCCGCCCCGGCTTCATCACCCCGGAGATGGTAAAGCCCGGCGCAACGATCATCGACGTGGGCATCAACCGCCTCACCGACCGCGCCGGCTTCGACCGCTTTTTCGCGGGCAACGCCAAGCGCGAAGCCAGCTTCCTGAAGCGCGGCTCGACGTTGGTGGGCGACGTCGATCCCAAGGCCTTCGAGCTGGCTGGGGCCTACACGCCGGTTCCGGGCGGCGTGGGTCCGCTGACCATTGCCATGCTGATGGCCAACACGTTGCGCGCCGCCAAAATGCGGCGGGGAATCCAGTAAACCTCTGTATGAATGCTGTTTTGAAGGGTACAGGCTTCAGCCCGTACATCAGTTCCGTAAAATCGTCCGGGCTTTAGCCCCTGAGGGAATGAAAATGCACAGATGCGAACCTGACAGGGAGTTTTTCCGGTCATGCTGAGAGTCGGCCTCACCGGCAGCCTGGGCAGCGGCAAGAGCACCGTCGCGGCCGCCTTGCGCACGCTGGGCGCCGAGGTCATCGAGGCCGATGAGCTGGGCCGGACGCTGATGGAGCCGGGCCAGGCGGTTTTTTCCGAGATTGTCCGCGTCTTCGGACCCGAAGCCGTCGGCCCCGGTGGCCGGTTGAACCGCGCGCGGCTGGCCCAACTGGCCTTCAAGGACGGCCGTCTGCAAGAGTTGAACGCCATCGTGCATCCGGCGGTGATCGCCGCGCAGTGGCGGTGGATGGAGCAGGTTTTTGCCCGCAATCCCGCCGCCGTGGCCGTCATCGAATCGGCGCTGATTTTTGAAGTCGAGCGCGACGCCTGCGCCCGCGGCGAAAGCGAGAGCGAGTTGGCCAATTGGCTCCGCCGCCTGGACCGCATTATCGTGGTCACGGCTCCCGACGAGCTGAAGATCGCCCGCTATGCCGCCCGCGTCAGCCCCACGGAGGCCGGACGCGCAGCCGCCGAGGCCGATGCCCGGCTGCGCCTCGCGCACCAGATTCCCGATGCGGTCAAGGCCGCTAGGGCAGACTATGTTCTCGAAAATACAGGGGATAAGACAGCCCTCCACGCCCAGGTGGAAGCCTTGTGGCCGCGTCTTCAGGCCGAGAGCAACAAATTCTTACGGAATGAGTCTTTAGAATAGAGATCAGGGATCAGGGGTCAGGTTGTAAAAGGCTGTAGATAGCCATTCCAGCAGGTGGAACCATCCCATCGCAAGTGCATCAGAACGAAACGCCGGTTCTTCGGCTCCGCGGCGCTTCGCGCAGAATGACAACCGAAGGTGGGGCACACAGATTGTTAGCAAAACGGCTTTTCCCTGATCCCTGTGCCCTGATCTCTGACCCCTGTCTTGAGGTTTGCTCGCTATGAAACTGCGCCGGATTCTTTTGGTTGTTCTGCTGGTGGGTGGGTTCTGGTTCCTCACCACGCATCTTCCCCCCAGTCTTGACCGTCTGTACTCCAACCCACTGTCGCTGTTCCACGCTGGCGGCCTCGGCGCCCCGCTGCAACTTACCGAGGCCGAGGCCGCGCCCGCCTATAACACCGATGAGTTGAATAACATTGCCGTCTACAAACGGGCGCTGCCCTCGGTGGTCAACATCACCTCCAAGGCTCTGGTCTTCAACTTCTTTTATGGCACGGTGCCGCAGGAGGGCCAGGGCTCGGGCTTCATTCTCGACCGGGCCGGCCACGTGCTCACCAACTTCCACGTCGTCTCGGGTGCCAACCGCGGCGTTGAAGTCATGCTCAGCAACAAGCGCCGTTATGCGGCCACCGTGGTGGGCACCGACAAGGTCCACGACCTGGCCCTGCTGAAGATTGACGCGCCCAACCTGCAGCCGGTCACGCTGGCCGATTCCAGCGGCCTCTCCGTCGGCCAGATGGTCTACGCCATCGGCAATCCCTTCGGCCTCAACGGCACCATGACGCGCGGCATCATCAGCTCCATCCGCTCCATCAGGGGTTCGGATAGCGAGCTGATCGAGGACGCCATCCAGACCGACGCGGCCATCAACCCCGGCAACTCCGGCGGTCCCTTGCTCAACTCGCGCGGCGACGTCATCGGCATCAACACCATGATCGCCTCCAATGGCGCCGACCAGAACTCCGGTATCGGCTTCGCCATTCCCATCAACACCGCCAAGGCGGCGCTGGCCGACCTCGCCCGCTACGGACGCGTCAAGCGGCCCTCGCTGGGCATTGTTTCCTACGCCGTCGGCCCCGATCTGGCCACGCAGATGGGCCTGGCCGTCGATTCCGGCGTCCTGGTGCAGAAGGTCATCTCCGGCGGCGCGGCCGAGCGGGCCGGCCTGCACGGCGGCAATCAGCAGGCCTACGTGGGCAACACCCCCATCCTGCTGGGAGGCGACCTGATCGTGGCCATCGACGGCCAGCAGGTTAACGATCCCCAGCAGATCAACGCCATCATCGAAAAACACCAGGCCAGGGACACCATCAGCGTCACCTTCTATCGCGGCCGCAAAGAAATGACCTTCAAATTGATCCTGGGAGAAGCGCGGGCGGCAAACCGGTAGAGCGGAAGATCGAATCAGGCAGTTTCCCTGCTTTCGCAATTCAGGCTGTTTTCAATTCAGGCTGTTTCGCTGCAAAGGAACGGGCCGCACCAGATTTGGCGCGGCCCGTTCTTTTTCGTCTTTAAATCAGTCCGATTTTACCGTTCAATCAAGTCCGAAAATCGAGTCTGGATTTTGAATGGCTCTACGCGCCAGATCGCGTCCCAGCGGCGCTTCGACGCCACCATGCAAAGAAAAGATGGTCGGGACGGGCAGATTTGAACTGCCGACCCCTCGCACCCCAAGCGAGTGCTCTACCAGGCTGAGCCACGTCCCGACACAATTTGAGCCAACTCGGGGAGCCGACTCTGGGGTTTCCATTAGTTTACACGAGATGGACCCGTTGCGCCGGAGATTGAGACCGCCCTTGCCTGCCAATGCACAAGGAGCCAATTTTGCCCGCCACGCGCCAGCTCTGTCCGCCTGCAAGCCAGGAACGCACGGCCAGGGGCTGGACCAGGCGCGCGCCGCCTGGGTTTGGAGAGGAGAAATTCCAGCTCCTCCAGGCCGATTTTGCCCGTCAGCGCACCAGAAGCGCGTCGCGGCATTCTCCCGCAAATGCCTCTGAAATGCGGAGTATGGGAGCGGCCCCGGCTTTCCACACTCCTCAACTTGCCCTCGAATATGAATCCCGTGCGACAATGGAGGCAACCGTGATGACCACTGCATCCTCTCAATCTCTCCCCGAGCCGGTTTCAGTAACCCCGGAGTTGCTCGCCCAGCACAGTATCACCGCGGACGAGTACAGCCGCATCGAAGCCGCGCTGGGGCGCGTTCCCTCGCTCACCGAGCTGGGCATTTACAGCGTGATGTGGAGCGAGCACTGCTCCTACAAGTCCAGCCGCGTGCACCTCAAGCGGCTACCCACCAGGAGCGACCGCGTCGTGCAGGGGCCGGGCGAGAACGCCGGCATCATCGATGTGGGCGACGGCTGGGCCTGCGCCTTCAAGATCGAGTCGCACAACCACCCCAGCTACATCGAGCCCTTTCAGGGCGCGGCCACCGGCGTGGGCGGCATTCTGCGCGACATCTTCACCATGGGAGCGCGTCCCTTGGCGGTGATGGATTCGCTGCGCTTCGGGTCGATTGCGCCGGAGACGGGGGCGAAATCCGAACCGGACGAGGAAGAGCGGAAGCTCATCGCCAAAAATCACTCCATCGTCGAGGGCGTGGTCAGCGGCATCGCCGGCTACGGCAACTGCTTCGGCGTGCCCAACCTGGGCGGCGAGACCAAGTTCGAGGCCTGCTACAGCGGCAATCCGCTGGTCAACGCCTTTGCGCTGGGGCTGGTCCGCAAGGACGAAATCTTTTACGGCAAGGCCAGCGGAACGGGCAACCCGGTGATCTACGTGGGCGCTAAAACCGGCCGCGACGGCATTCACGGGGCTACGATGGCCTCCGAGGAGTTCCACGCGGGCACCGAGGCCAAGCGGCCCAACGTGCAGGTCGGCGACCCCTTCATGGAAAAGCTGTTGCTGGAAGCCTGCCTGGAGGCAATGCGCACCGGCGCCATCGTCGGCATTCAGGACATGGGCGCGGCTGGCCTGACCTGCTCGACCTGCGAGATGGGCGCCCGTGGCGGCGTCGGCCTGGACGTGGAACTCGACCTCGTTCCGCAGCGCGAGACCGGCATGACGGCCTACGAGATCATGCTCTCCGAGAGCCAGGAGCGGATGCTGCTGGTGGCGATCAAGGGCCGCGAAGACGAGGTGCTGCGCGTCTTCGAAAAGTGGGGTTTGGATGGAGTCATCGTGGGCACGGTCGAGACCGAGCCGCGGCTGCGCATCCGCCACCACGGGGTTCTGGTCGCCGATATTCCCAACAAGTCGCTCACCGACGATGCGCCGCTCTACCACCGCCCTGTCGGCGTCTGGAAGGCTCCGGTCCCGCTGGAGCCGCCGGAAGAGATTCAAGCCAAGCTCGAAGAGGACCGCGACTTCACCGCCGACCTCAAAAAGCTGCTGGCCAGCGCCAATGTCTGTTCCAAGCGCTGGGTCCACGAGCAGTACGACACCATGGTCCAGACCAACACTGTGATCGGTCCGGGCGGCGAGGCTGGCGTCATGCGCATCAAGGGCACCGGAACCCCCGGCCACGAGCGCGGCCTGGCAATGTCCCTGGACGGCAATGGCCGCTGGGCCTACCTCAACCCCGAACTGGGCGCGATGCACGCGGTGGCCGAAGCTGCCCGCAAGGTGGCCTCGACCGGTGCAACCCCGGTGGCCGCCACCAACTGCCTCAACTTCGGCAATCCGGAGAAGCCGGAGATCATGGCCCAGCTTTCGGCGGCCATCGACGGCATCGCCGACGCCTGTTCGGTGATCGGCACACCGATTACCGGCGGCAACGTCTCGCTTTACAACGAAACCCGCGGCGAAGGGATTTATCCCACGCCGGTACTGGGCATCGTGGGCATTCTGGAGGATGTGGCCAAGGCTGTTCCCTCCCACTTCCAGGCTGAAGGCGACGCTATCGTCCTTCTCTGGCCGATTCCCGCCGGCGAAGCGCCCAACCCCAACCTTGAGGTTCCCGCTCATCCCAATTCAGTGGAGGGTCAATCCAGCCTGGTGCCCGGCGTCTTCGGCGATGCGGCGTTTGTCATTCTCGAGGACACCGAACAGAACATCGAGGCCCCCGAACAGGCCGAAGCCGAAGCCGTGTCAGAGATTGCCGTCTTCGGTTCCTCCGAATTCGCCAAGGTTGTTCTTGGCGGCCTCTGGGGCCAGCCCCCTCCGCTCGATCTGTGCGCTGAAGCCGACCTGCAGAGCCTGCTGGCGGTCCTGGCCGAGCGTGAACTGCTTCACTCCGCCCGCGGCATCTCCGACGGCGGGATTGCCGTCGCCCTGGCGCAGGCCGCCTTTCCCAATGGGATTGGCGCCAAGGTCGAGCAGGAGCAGTCGCTCATGGCTCATCCCCTCTTCGGCCTCTTCGCCGAACCGGCCACCACCATGCTGCTTTCCGCCCACCCCAGCCAGTTTTCCGCGATTGAAGAGCTGGCCACCGAGTACAGCTTCATCGCCGCCCGCATCGGCACAACTGGCGGCGACCGGCTGGAAATTTCCGTCTACCACGAGCCTTTCATCGCGGCTCCGCTTGCCAATCTGCGCAAACCCTGGGCAGAATCCCTTAAATCCACTCTTCACGGCGAGGTAACGGCATGATCGGGAGGCTTTTTCAAGGCGTTGCGGGAGTAGCCGATGAAACCCATTCATTTCATGCTGGCTCGGCTGCCCCGTCCCTGATCCCTGTTCCCTGTTCCCTGTTCCCTGCCTTTGACAAGCTCCACGAAGAGTGTGGCGTGGTCGCCATCCACGGCCATCCCGACGCCGCCCGCCAGGCCTACCTCGCTCTCTACGCCCTCCAGCATCGCGGCCAGGAATCGGCCGGCATCGCCACGGCCGACGGCCAGCACATGGCCAACATCAAGGGCATGGGGCTGGTCTCGGAGATCTTCACCGACGATGTTCTGGCCAAGCTGCCCGGCTCGATGGCCATCGGACACACCCGCTACTCGACCACCGGCGACTCGGCCCTGCTCAACGCCCAGCCCATCCGCGTGGAATCGACCAAAGGGCTGATCGCCATCGCCCACAACGGCAACCTGGTCAACCTGGGCAATGTGCGCGCCCGCCTGGAGCGCGACGGGGCCTACTTCCAGACCACCTCCGACTCGGAGATCATCGTCCAACTGATCGCCCACTCCCACGCAGGCTCGCTGGTGGACGCCATCGCCGACTCGCTCGGCCAGATCGACGGCGCATTTTCGATCGTGATGATGACCCGCGACCGCATCTTCGCCGCCCGCGACCCACGGGGATTCCGCCCGCTCTCGATCGGCCGCATCAGGAATCCGGAGGGCCCCGACACCATCGTCTTCGCCTCGGAGAGCTGCGCCTTCGACCTGCTGCGCGCCGAATTCATCCGCGACATTCTCCCCGGCGAACTGGTCATGGTCACCGAGGACGGCGTCACCAGCCGCCAGTACGCCACCGGCGTTCCGCAATCCAGTTGCATCTTCGAGCACGTTTACTTCGCCCGCCCCGACTCGCGCATCTACGGCCGCTGGGTGCAGGAGAGCCGCGACCAGATGGGCCGTCAGTTGGCTCGCGAATCAGGCATTCCCGCCGATGTGGTGGTTCCCGTCCCCGATTCCGGCGTGACCGCAGCATTGGGTTACGCGGAAGAGGCCGGCCTGCCCTTTCGCTTCGGCCTCATCCGCAACCACTACGTCGGCCGCACCTTCATCGAGCCCGAGCAGCGCGTCCGCGACTTCGGCGTCCGCCTCAAGCTCAACCCGGTGCGCAATCTGCTCGAGGGCAAGCGCGTCATTCTGATCGACGACTCGATCATCCGCGGCACCACCAGCCGAAAAATCGTTCGCATGGTGCGCGGCGCGGGAGCCAAAGAAGTTCATCTGCGCATCAGTTGCCCGCCCACCATCTCCCCCTGCTTTTACGGCGTGGACACACCCAGCAAGCGCGACCTGATCGCCGCCAACAAGTCCATCGAAGAGATTCGCCGCTACATCGGAGCCGATTCGCTCGCCTACCTCTCGCTCGACGGCCTGCTCCAATGCTGCAAGGGCAAAGACCCGGTCGGCTACTGCACCGCCTGCTACACCGGCAACTACCCCACCGGATGGGTCGATGTGGAAGAGCTTCAGCCCGCGATAGCAGTTTTCTAGCTGGATTTAGGGAACCCCTGCTTAAGTGGCTGTCTTGAAAGGGCACGGCTTTAGCCGTGCCGCAAGACGTAAGCGATGAAAGGGTGGCTTTAGCCACCGAGGAAACGTAAATTATAGAAAATACATTCACTCAGGGGCTAAAGCCCGAAGGTTTTTGGGGCAATCGAACGGCGTGGCTGATGCCACGCCCTTCAAAACATGGCCGAATCGACTTGTGCAGAGGCCACTTAGCTGTTTGGAAAAACCGTCGCCTTAGGGTGCACTGCCTCATCGTCGGGGAAGGCCGTCGCGCCGACGGCGATTCCACCTTTCCCGCGCGGGGAAAAACCTTGAATCTGCTAAAATCCTCTTAAGTTTCACCGCATTCAAGGCTGTCCGGCGAAAAAAGTCCCGTTGCATTGGTGGTGCTCCTGGGAATTCGCACGGCGGCGAGGACGATCGAGCCCTGCACGGTCTTTCCCCGTCGAAGGCGCCTTCCCCTTGCACTCCATGCGCATGAAATGGCGGGTATTCGCTTGTCTCTGAACTGCATCCCTGTCCGTTCCTTCATCGCCTCCAGGTGTACGCGCGGCTCTGGGCTACGGGTACTGCTGTTCGTTCTGGAGTGCGCGCTGGGAGTGGTGGCCGTCGCTCTGGTCTCGGCCCTGGCGCACTGGCCTGCATGGTTGCTCCCCGTCGCCGTGCTGTTTTACGTACTGATTGTGGCGGCTACGGCCTTGTTCTGTGGATTCTGGCAGGCGGTGATCGTCTCGCTGTCGGCCGTCTTCATGCACAGCTACTTCATCCTGCACCAGCCCCCATCCGCTGTCCCGTCCAGCATGGCCTCCGACCCCGCCAACGTGGTCACCCTGCTCGCCTTCGTGCTGGTCGCCCTGGTGGTCAGCCGGCTCTCGGCGCGCGTCACCGGGCACGCCCGGGAGGCCGAGTCCTGGGGCGAACAGATGCACGACCTGTACGAATTCACGCGGCGCACCCTCGAGATGAATCTTCACCTCGAGCCGGGGCCGCAGTTGGCCGAACTGGTCCATGAAATCTTCGCTCTGGAGGCCGTGGCAGTCTTCGATGCCGACCTGCACCAGGTCTACCAGGCAGGAATCTGGAGCGTCGATCCCCAGGAGCTGGCGCAGAACGTCTACTACTTCGAGACCACCGACGATGATGCGGAGAGCGGCCTGGGCCGCCGCGTGCTCCGCCTGGGCGCGGTGCCCATCGGCAGCCTGGTGGTGCGCGGCGGCACCAGCCCTCTGACCAACAACGCCATCGCCTCGCTGATCGCCATTACCTTTGACCGCTACCGGGCCTTCGCCAACGAGAGCCGCATCGAAACCGAGCGGCGCACCGAGCAGTTGCGCTCCACGGTTCTTGACAGCCTGGCGCACGCTTACAAGACGCCGCTGACGGCCATTCGCGCCGCCTCGACCGGCCTGAGCGAGATGGGCCACCTGTCGCCGGCGCAGGCCGAGCTGGTGGGCCTGATCGACGAACAGGCCGACCTGCTGGGCAACCTGACCACGCGCCTGCTGACCACCGCGCGCCTCGATGCCGGCGAGGTCGCCGTTCATGCCACTCCGGTTGGCGTGGCGGCGCTGATTGAAGAGGTCGTCGCCAGCCTCAGCGACCGGCTGGCGAGCATGAAGGTGGTCATCGATATTCCCGACGAGGGCATGATCCTGAACTGCGACCGCCATTTGATGGTCATGCTGCTCACGCAGTACATCGACAACGCCTGCAAGTACTCCATCTTTGGCACCGCCATCACCATTCGCGCCGAGCAAACGCGCTCGGAGACCATCTTCTCGGTGCGCAGCTACGGCCCGGTGATTCCCATCAACGACCGCGAGCGCATCTTCGACCGCTACTACCGTTCCTCCACGCGCTCCAACCGCGCCGCGGGCACCGGAATCGGACTTTCGGTCGCCAAGCGCGTCGCCCTTGTCCACGGCGGTTATGTCTGGGTTACCAGCGATGAGGTCGAGGGAACCACGTTCTTTGCGGCCATCCCCGCCTCGGCTCAAAAGAAAGGTTCCTGATGAAGCAGTCCACGATTCGCATTCTTCTGGTTGACGATGAATCGGCCATCCGCCGGGCGCTGCGCCCGCCGCTCGTGGAACTCGGCTTCCAGGTGGTCGAGGCCTGGCGCGGCGAGGAAGCCATACAAATGCTGCGCGCCGGCGGCTTCGACGTTGTGCTGCTCGACGTCAATATGCCCGGCATCGGCGGCATCGAAACCCTGCGCCGCATCCGCACCTTTGCTCCCCGGCTGCCCATCCTCATGCTCACCGTGCGCGATGCGGAAGCGGAAAAGGTGGAGGCGCTGGAGCTGGGAGCCGACGACTATGTCACCAAGCCCTTCAGCACGCGGGAGCTGGTCGCCCGCATCCGCACGGCGGTCCGGCGCGTCCAGGCTCCGGCCCGCGCCGAAGACGCGCCCATCGAGATCGGCGAGATCTGCCTGGAACCGATGAAGCGCACGGTCACCAAGCGCGGCCAGCCGGTGCATCTGACCCGCAAGGAGTTCGACATTCTCCACTGCCTGATGAGCCGCGCCGGCCAGGTAGTGACCTACGCCCGGCTGCTCACCGCCGTCTGGGGAGCCGATTGCCGCGAGGAGGTCGAGTACCTGCGAACCTTCGTTCGCCAGTTGCGCAAGAAGATTGAAGACGACCCCTCCAACCCCCTCTATCTGCTCACTGACGTCTATGTCGGCTACCGTTTCACCGACGCCCAGATGTTCAGCGGGGAAACCGAGGACAGTGCCAGCGACGCGGACGAGACCGAAGAGACGCCGGGAGAAGCGTCCAGTTGATCACGCCAATTCCAACACCACTCCCGTAATCTAGGGCCTGTTCACACGATCCCAGGTCTGAAAATCCAGTGTTCAGTTCCATGACATCCTTTACACATTGTCTCTGGACATCCTTTACACTTCCGCGTGAACGCCAGTTCATGCGGAGGTGTAAAGGCGATGCCGTGGAACATGATGGAAGTACAGGATCAGCGGGTTCGCTTTGTGGTGGAGGCTTTGACTGGCGAGAAGCCGATGCGGGCATTGTGCGCCGAGTTCGGCATCTCGCGGCCCACCGGCTACTTGTGGATTGACCGCTACCGCGAGGGCGGCGTGGCGGCCATTGCCGAGCGCAGCCGCCGGCCTCACCACACGCCCGGCAAGACCGTCGATGAGTTGGAGCAGCGCGTGGTTTTGCTGCGCCAGTGTTATCCGGACTGGGGTGCGCGCAAGCTGGCCGTGCTGCTTGGCCGTCAGGGGATCCGGCTGCCCTCGAGCACCATCCACCGCATCCTGCTGCGTCGCGGGCTGGTGCCTGAAGCCGACCGGCATCCGCCCGCCGTCCAGCGCTTTGAGCGCGAACATCCCAACGAGCTGTGGCAGATGGACTTCAAGGGTCCCAAGAACTGGCCGCAAAGCTTCGGGCCGCTGTCGGTGATCGACGATCACAGCCGCTATTTGATCTCGCTGAGCGCCCTCGGCTCACCCGATGGCGGGCTGGTAAAAGCGCACTTGACAGAGGCCTTTGAGCAATGCGGTGTGCCTGATGCAATGCTGATGGACCATGGCACGCCGTGGTGGAATCCGCAGTCGTTTTCCGGGCGCACGTACCTGTCGCTGTGGCTGATGCGCCAGGGTATCCGGCTCTACTGGAGCGGCATTCGCCATCCGCAGACGCAAGGCAAGGTGGAGCGCTTCCATGGCAGCCTGGAGCGGGCGTTGACCCACCGCGGCGTGCCCCGCGAGGAGCCGCAGTCATGGCTGGACGCCTTTCGTCTGGAGCATAACTACGTGCGTCCACATGAGGCGCTGGAGATGAAAACTCCGGCGGAGTTCTGGCGCCCCAGCCCGCGCTGCTACGATCCCCACCCGCCCGCTTGGGAGTATCCCGAGGGCGCCTGGACGTTGAAGGTCGATTGCCAGGGAACGGTCGATATTGCCGGTCTCCGCTGGCGCATCGGCAAGACACTGGCCGGGGAGCGGGTGCATATCCAGCCGGTGGAGGAGCGGTTCCTGGTTTACTACTGCGCCACTCTGGTTCGCGAGCTCGATCCGGCGCTAAGGCGCTCGACGATCGTCGAGCGCCTTAGCGCCGAGAAACAAAAACATTCCATGAATGTGTAAAGGATGTCTGGAGACATTCTGTAAACCATGTCGTGGAACTTGACAAATCCAGACCTGGGGCACCCGGCACCTCGGTCTAATGCCTATCCCCGCGCGACAACGTCATGAGGGTTGGGTATCCGGCGGATGGTCCCGTGTCTCCGGCTTCAAGTCTTCATCCATGTAGGTGCGAAGGGTGCCGCACGCTGGACAACTCAATTCGATGGGGCCCGACATACTAAACATCTCCACATATCCGGAAGTCTCAATTTGACGACAGTCGCCCTGTTCGATTCGAACTCCGCAATTCTTGCAATTTACAATCCTGTACAAGTAGGGCATGATTCTCCTTTCTGGTTAGTTAGAACCCTATGACTTTGACACTTGCCGAAAGACAAGCGATGCTACTCCCATTCTTATTCGTTAGCGGCCTCAACTTGAAGCTGAAGGATATGGCCTGAGCCCCTCTTTTCTAGAGTGAGCGTGCCGATGAAGTTCTTCGTTCTCCACACCCATTTATTAGTGTCGCTGGAGTTTGACGGCTCACCCCACTCCGCCGTTAACGAGGTACGAACGTGCTCGATAAAAGCGTCTGAGGGGTCGGTCTGATAGGCGGATGCCGTTGTGACATATCGCTTCCGGTTGGGAGAGTCCCCCAGCCCTACAGCGGGCGAGGTCGCAGTGCCCTCGCGCCATAACGAACTAAATCCCATGAAGGAATCGCCAGCCGTGAATCGTTCTTCGCTGGAAACATCCTCGAAAGTGAGGCCAAGGTATCTCGATAGATCAGGCCATTTGCGAAAGTTGTGATTTGTAACATCGCTAGGAGCAATGCCGAAAAACCTTTCATAGGCAGCCATTCGACTTTGCACCGTCAGGGCAATTTGACACTTGGTTTCAATACCCCGCTTCTTCTGCATTGGATTGTACTCGGCCCACTCGTCTGAAGTCAGCGTCCCCGCCGCCAGCATTTTGGCTACGAGCACGTCAAGTCGCTGCGTCTCGACAGGAGAAAGTTGCGCGCATTTGGCATGCCTCCACTCTTGTTGATAAGGTATTTCGCCTACGAAGTAGTTCCTAACCGTCTTATCGTCAAGTACAACGCCCTTATCCGGTGGTGTGCCCATGACCTCTTCCTGTACCTGCGGCGGCACGCCCATTTCTGTCATATAGGCACGCGCATCACGCTGAAGCGCATCGAACGCAGCCTGAGCCTGAGATTCCGTGAGCTTGGCAAATTGTTCCGGCCCGAAGTATGGGCGATGGACGACTAGGTAAAGGCCAGATCGTTCCACAGCACCAACGTGAATGAAAAATGCAGCGCTCGCAGCTGTACAGTTCGCGGGGGCGCGAGGGACGGCACTTATTGAGTACTCGTCGCCGCAGACCGGTTGGCCCGCCGAGTTCCGACCTGGCACGACGGACCCTAGTTCCAGAGCGCGCATCGCGCGCCCGATCTTCATTGCTTCGACGAAATCTCCACCAGGCGACAACAGATACACATCGGCGAGCTTACCTTGGTTATCCTTGACGACCTTCAAAAAATGCTCGTAGTCACCGCTCTCTATTGGCCCTTCAATAATCAAACTGCGGTAGTCGCCTCTGACAAGGAGGCGCACCTCAGCGGCGCGAGTGCCTAGAACCTATCTCATAAACATCTTGGCAGCCAATTTCTGCGAAACTGGAGATGCTCAAGGCGTCTCTGCGGACTTGTATGGCAGGCCGTTGGGAACTGACAGACGAACAGTGGAAGTTGGTGGAGC
>Ga0224558_1000138_pt1 | contig 82202 bp, 75 predicted proteins | sample 714S32024metaG_FD_180682 | JGI IMG/M metagenome (GOLD analysis project Ga0224558, IMG submission 180682) | Peat soil microbial communities from Stordalen Mire, Sweden - 717 S3 20-24 | ecosystem: Environmental > Terrestrial > Soil > Wetlands > Peat | place: Sweden: Norrbotten County, Stordalen... | reverse complement strand
GCTGTCCAAGCACAAGCAGTTCGGCGTGCGCACCTTCCAGGCCGAGGACGAGATCTCCGGGATCGGGGCGGCCCTCGGGGCGGCCTTCGGGGGCGCCCTCGGCGTGACGACCACCTCGGGGCCGGGAATCGACCTCAAGTCGGAGACCATGGGCCTCGCCATCAGCCTCGAGCTCCCGCTCCTGATCATCGACATCCAGCGGGGCGGTCCGTCGACCGGCCTTCCCACCAAGACCGAGCAGGCCGACCTCCTCCATGCCATGTACGGGCGTCACGGTGAAGCTCCGCTGCCCATCGTGGCCGCCAAGACACCGTCCCACTGCTTCGAGGCGACGGTTGAGGCCGTGCGCATCGCCGTCAAGTACCGGACGCCGGTGATCCTGCTGTCCGACGGCTACCTGGCCAACGGCACCGAGCCCTGGCGCCTGCCGGACCTGGACGACCTGCCCGAGATCGACCCGGGATTTGCCACCGAGGCCAACCACACCGAGCCCGACGGCAGGCAGGACTTCTGGCCGTACATCCGCGACGAGGAGACCCTGGCCCGACCGTGGGCGCCTCCCGGCGTCGCCGGGCTCGAGCATCGGATCGGAGGACTCGAGAAGGCCGACGGCTCAGGGAACGTGGCCTATGACGGGGTCAACCACGAGCGCATGACCCGGCTGCGGGCCGCCAAGGTCGCCGGCATCGCCAACGACATCCCTCCCACCGACGTGGACGACGAGGACGGGGCAGAGGTCCTGGTCATCGGGTGGGGATCGACCTATGGTGCCATTGCCGCCGGGGTCCAGCGGGTGCGGGCCCGGGGGCATCCGGTCGCCCATGCCCATCTGGTCCACCTCAATCCGTTCCCGGCCGACCTCGGGGAGGTCCTCGGTCGCTACCAGCGGGTGCTGGTGCCCGAGGTCAACCTGGGGCAGCTCAGCCGCCTGCTCCGAGCCGAGTACCTGGTGGACGCCATCTCGTTCACCCAGGTCCAGGGCATCCCGTTCCGGGCGGCAGCCATGGAGGAGGCCATCCTCCAGCAGATCGGCGACGCTCCGGAGCCGGGCTCTGACGGCGCCCCCGACGAGGGCGGAGGCCGGAGCGTCAGCGGCACCTCCACGGCTTCGACCACCACCCCCACTCCCGTCGGAAGGGCGTCCGACCGATGAGCGACCTGGCCCAGGCCGAGGGGGACGCTGTCCCCGTCCCCCTCACCACCCGCAAGGACTGGTCCTCGGACCAGGAAGTCCGATGGTGCCCTGGTTGTGGGGACTACTCGATCCTCGCCGCTGTCCAGATGCTCATGCCGGACCTGGGGGTGCGCAGGGAGAGCACGGTCTTTCTGTCGGGGATCGGCTGCGCGGCGCGCTTCCCGTACTACATGAACACCTACGGGATGCACTCCATCCACGGACGGGCTCCGGCGATCGCCACCGGGTTGGCCACCACCCGCCGGGATCTCGACGTGTGGGTGGTCACCGGTGACGGGGACTCCCTCTCCATCGGTGGCAACCACCTGATCCACGCGCTGCGCCGCAACGTCAACATCACCATCCTGCTGTTCAACAACCAGATCTACGGCCTGACCAAGGGTCAGTACTCGCCGACGTCCGAGGTGGCCAAGGTCACCAAGTCGACCCCCTTCGGCTCGCTCGAGCAGCCGTTCAACCCGCTGAGCCTGGCCCTGGGGGCGGAGGCCGGGTTCGTGGCCCGTACCCACGACATGGATCGCAAGCACATGATGGAGACCTTCCGCCGGGCCCACGCCCACAAGGGGGCCTCGTTCGTCGAGATCTACCAGAACTGCAACGTCTTCAACGACGGCGCGTTCGAGCAGATCACCGGCAAGGAACACCGCAGCGACATGCTCATCCCATTGGTGCACGGTGAGCCCATGCGCTTCGGAGCGGACGGCGAGCACGGTGTCGTCCTCCACCGCGACGGCTCGGTCGAGGTCGTGGAGGTTGCGGACGTCGGCGAGTCGTCGCTGCTGGTCCACGACGAGCATCGGGACAACCCGGGGCTGGCGTTCCAGCTGAGCCGGCTGTCCCGGGGTCCCTACGAGCCCACGCCGATCGGCATCTTCCGCGACGTCGAGCGACCCGAGTACGGGGAGGGAATGGCCCGCCAGATCGAGGAGGCGACGGCTAAGCGCGGCCCCGGCGACCTCAATGCACTGCTGCGGTCCGGTTCGTCGTGGACCGTGGAGTAGGTCGGGTCACCCCGGCCCCGGCCCGAATCGGAGCTGATGTCCCGTGGCCAGGTTCGCGGCGATGCTGCGCAGCATCAACGTAGGGGGACGCAATCGGGTAGCCATGGCCGACCTGCGTGCGGTGGTGTCGTCTCTGGGATTCGGAGACGTGGCCACGTATCTCCAGAGCGGGAACGTGGTCTTCAGCGGCACCGGTCCCGCCTCGGCGGCCGGCCGGGCGATCGAGGGGCGGATCGCCGCCGACCTGGGCGTGGCCGTGCCCGTCTTCGTGCGGAGCGACCGAGAGCTCCGGTCCGTGCTCGCCCGGACCCCGTTCGCCGACCTGGAGGTGGACCCCAGGCTGCTCCACGTCACGTTCCTCGTCGCGCCGGCGGATCCCGAAGCGGTGCGGGATCTCGACGGGTCCTCCGACGCCTTCGGCGAAGACCGCAGCCAGGTCGTCGGCAAGGAGGTCTACCTCTACTGTCCGGGAGGCTACGGCGAGACGAAGTTGAGCAACGCGTGGATCGAACATCGCCTGGGGCGCACGGCGACCACCCGAAATTGGCGGACGGTGACCAGATTGGCGGAGATGGTGGGCATCGCAGCAGCCGACCGGTAGGTCCCGCCTTCCCCTCAGGGCGTCGGGCCCGATGCCCCGCCCGAGTAGGTGGCGTAGTCACCGTCCCCGTTCATGACCATGCAGAACTGGGGGCTCGCGCACGACACCGACGTTCCGAGCCCCGGGTATTCCGCCGCAGCCGGGATCACCTGGCGCGGAGCGGACCACGAGGTGCCGTTCCAGGCCACGACCGAGCCACCGGTGTCGGCCGCCAAGCAGTACGAGGCGCTCGGGCAGGAGATCGAGTCGAGGCCTCCGCGGGTGTCGATGGTCTCCTCGGGAGACCAGCCCGATCCCGCCGAGCGGACCGAGACGGAGGACCCGTTGGCGATGATGCACGTGGTGGCGCTCGGGCAGGCCAGGGCCGTCGGGTCCGACGGTCCGCTGGTCGGGGACGACGTCCACGGTGCTGACTCCTGTGCCCACGTGGAGCCGTCCCAGTCGAGGACGGTGGCACCGACCACCGCCGTGCACGATGCACCGGTGGGACAAGCGACACCGATCCGGCCGGGCTGGTAGAGCGAAACGGTGGTGCCCCTCGACCCCGGGAGGCCGAAGGACTGGGTGGGTGCCCAGCTGCCGTTCCGGAGGGCGAACGCGTGGCCGGTGTTGTCCACGACGGCACAGAAGGTGGACACCGGACAGGCCACGGCCGCGGCGCGCGAGCCGGGGTGACCGGGCCCCGGGTCCTGTGGATTGACCGTGAGCGAGGGCCCCAGGGCCATGGCGGAAGGAGCCGACCAGTTGGTCCCGTCGCCATAGCTCAGATGGTCCGATCCGTCGACGATGACGCACGTCGGCCCGGACGTGCAGGAGATGGCCGGAAGGATCGGTGCCGTCACCGGTCCGCTCGCCGGGCCGGGGAAGTAGACAGAGGGGTCGGACCAGGTGGCACCGTCCCACGACACGGCCACGCCCGAGCCGGCGGTGAGCGAGGAGGTGTCCCCACTGGTGCCGCCGCCCGTGGCCACGCAGAACGTGTCCGAGATGCAGGAGAGTGACGTGAAGCCACCACCCGGTGGCAGGGTGGTCAGCGCCCCGCTCCACCCTGGGGTCTGGACCACCGGTGCCGGCACTGTCGTCGGTGTGGCCGACGGGGGAGCGGTTGTCGGGGGCGCCGAAGTGGTGGAGGTGGTGGTGGGATCGGTCGAGCGTGCCGGGGCCCTCCTGGCCGCGGTCGGGGTGGCGGTGGGCTGGACGGAGCACCCGCACGCCACCAGGAGGAGAGCGACGAGGGACACCGTCGCCACGATCCGCCTCTGTGTCACTCGCCCCCCTTACCCGGGTGTCTCGGGGCCGCCCGTTCCGGCCGGCGTTCCAGGCTACCGGCTGGAGCGCTCCACTCCAAGGTCGCCACTGGCGACCGGCCGTGGCCGCGATTCCGGGGACTGTCCCACGATTGCTGGCGCCCGTCCACCGGCGCCCGTTCACCGGCGCTCGAATGCGGGCGGGTCTACCCGCTCGCGTCGAGCGGGCGGAAGACCATGCCGGTCCGGGGCTTGGGATAGAAGTAGGTGCTCTTCGGTGGCATCCGCCGCCCGGCGTGGGCCCACTCGGAGATCTGCGCCACCGTGACCGGCCTGAGCAGGACGACGGCCTGGGCCCGCTCGGCGGCCACGGCCTGCACGCCCTCCTGCCAACTGTTGTAGAACTCGAGCTCGTGGTCGGGCAGCTCGGCGATGACCAGGGCCACCATGGAGGAGTCCAGTCCGGCGCCGGCCGCTTCGGACGTGCCGTCCTTGGGGGAGAGCAGCCAGGCACCCGACGGCATCACCAGGGCCAGCGCCTCCGACTCCCCGAGAGCTCCCACGGTCCGCTCGTCGAATTCGCCGGCCCTCGTGACATCGAACCACGACGAAAACGCATCCACCAGGTCGAGGCCGTCGGGCAAGCCGGAGAGCCCACGGTGAATCGGGCCCACCTCGAGCTGACCCTCGGCCAGCTCGACGATGTAGGCCATCACCAGGTCGGCACCGTACCCCCCACTCGGAGACCGGGGCGCACCGGGGGTCGCGATCTCGGCCCGGTACGTCCGGGCCGTCTCATACCGGTGGTGGCCGTCGGCGAGGACCACCGGCGACGTCTCGACGGCCTTGCGGATGGAGGCGATCGGGTCGGGTTTGTCGACGACCCACAGCTCGTGCGAGATCCCGTCGTCGTCGAGGGCCCGGGCGTCGGGAGCGCCGGAGGCCGCGAAGGTGTCACGGAGCCCCGAGCTCAAGGAGAGGCCCCAGATGGGGGAGAGGTTGGTGCGGGTCGCCCGGAGGAGGTCGAGCCGGTCGCTCCGGGGCTTGACCAGGGTCTGCTCGTGGGGAAGGATCTCCCCGGCGCTGGCGTCGTCGATGCCGAGCGCCCCGATCACCCCGGTGGTCGCGTGGCCCCCCGGAGACGTCATCCGGTAGACGTAGAAGGACGGGGTCCCGTCACGGGCCACGATGCCCTCGGACAGCCACCGCTCCAGCTGGGCGGCGGCGGCCGCATACCGGTCCAGGCCGGCCCGGTGGTCGGGCTCGGGGAGCTCGACCCGGGCGGCATTGGCGCTGTGGCGACCGACCAGGCGTGCCCGCTCCCCGGGGTCGATGACATCGTACGGAGGTGCGATGACGGCGGAGAGATCGACCCGGGCGACGTCGTAGCGCACTCCTGTGAACGGTTCGAACCGGGGCATGGCCCTTGCGTAGCACATCGCTGTCCGGCCACGGTGAATGAGAAAATCGAACGTTGACGTAAACTTTCGAAGTGACTGCACGAGCCGCCACCGGCACCGATTCCGGCGGCGGAATCCGCGGGGAGGCCGCCTCCACCGCCCACCCGGACCGGGCGGCGGCGGACCGGCTGCGTTGGATCGTGCTCTCCAACACGACGCTCGGCATCTTCATCGCCATGCTCAACCAGTCGATCGTGATCATCTCGCTGCCGGCCATCTTCCCCGGGATCCATCTCGACCCGCTGCAACCGTCCAACATCGGCTATCTCCTCTGGCTCCTACAGGGCTACATGGTGGTCACCGCGGTGCTGGTGGTCACCTTCGGGCGGATCGGCGACATCTTCGGCCGGGTCCGCATGTACAACGCCGGGTTCGCCATCTTCACAGCGGCGTCGATCGGCCTGTCCCTGATGCCGTTCTCGGGCACCACGGGCGCCAGCGCCCTCATCGGGCTACGGGTGGTTCAGGGCGTGGGAGGGGCCCTGCTCATGGCCAACTCGACCGCCATCCTCACCGATGCGTTCCCGCCCGAGAAGCGCGGCTTCGCGCTCGGGTTCAACATCATGGCCGGGGTCTCGGCCTCGTTCATCGGACTGGTGGCCGGCGGTCTGCTGGCCGGCATCAACTGGCGCCTGGTCTTTCTGATCAGTGTTCCCTTCGGCCTGTTCGGGACCGTCTGGGCCTACCTCAAGCTCCCCGACAACGGTGCCCGCTCACCCGCCCGTATCGACTACCTGGGCAACGTCACGTTCGCCGGCGGCCTCGTGCTGGTCATGATGCCTCACTTACGGCCTCGAGCCCTACGGTGGACATTCGATGGGTTGGCTGAGCCCCTGGGTGGATGCCGAACTGCTGGGCGGCATCGCCCTCCTCGTGCTCTTCGTGCTCGTGGAGAAGCGGGTCGAGGAACCGATGTTCCACATCGGCCTCTTCCGTATCCGGGCGTTCCTCGGCTCGAACATCGCCCTGCTCTGCTCGAGCATGGGGCGGGGTGGCCTGCAGTTCATGCTGATCCTGTGGCTCCAGGGCATCTGGCTCCCCCTGCACGGATTCTCGTTCGCGTCCACCCCCCTGTGGGCCGGCATCTACCTGGTACCGATGTCGGTGGGCTTCCTCGCCACCGGGCCGATCTCGGGGAGGCTCTCCGACCGCTACGGGCAGAAGTGGTTCGCCACCCTCGGCATGGCGGCGGCAGCGTGCACGTTCGTGCTCCTGCTGGTGCTCCCGGTCAACTTCCCGTACCCCCTGTTTGGACTGTTGATCCTGGTCAACGGACTCGGCGTGGGGATGTTCTCGGCACCCAACACCACCACGATGATGAACAGCGTCCCCGCCGCCGACCGAGGCGCGGCCTCGGGGATGCGGGCGACGGCCATGAACGCCGGGTTCGTTCTCTCCATCGGCATCTTCTTCTCCCTGATGATCGTGGGACTCTCGGCCCACCTGCCGACCGCACTCGGCCACGGCCTCATCTCCCGAGGAGTCGCCGCCTCGACGGCGGACAGGGTCGCCGCACTCCCGGCCGTCGCCACCCTGTTCGCCGCCTTCCTGGGGGTCAACCCGATGAAGCAGCTGCTCGGCCCCCATGTGCTGCGCCAGGTCGGCACGGCCCACGCCCAGGTCATCACCGGCAAGTCGTTCTTCCCATCGCTGATCTCCGAGCCGTTCCACAGTGGGCTGACCATCGCCTTCGCCGTCTCCGCCGTCCTGTGCGCTCTGGCCGCGTTCTTCAGCTTCTGGGCCGGTGACAGCGGGGCCGCGGCGTCGGGGCGGAGCGTTCGGCCGGAGCCCGAGCGGTTCGTCGACGGCCACTCGACCGCCCCGATCGGCGGGATCGACGCGGCACTGCCCGACGTGGTCGAGGTATGAGTCGAGGGATGAGCGGCCCCGGGGAAGAGACGGTCCGAGAGTCGGGGTCGTACCGGATCGGCGAGGCGGCCGAACGGACCGCCGTCTCGTCCCGCACCCTCCGATGGTATGAGGAGATCGGGCTGTTGGTACCGAGCAGCCACACCTCCGGTGGCGCCCGGCGGTACAGCGACGACGATCTCACCCGGATCGTCCACATCCGTGAGCTGCAGTCGCTCCTGGGACTGGACCTCGGCGAGATCCGGGACATCCTCTGGGGCGAGGACGCCCTGGCCGACCTCCGCCGCGAGTACCACGCCGGCCCCGAGGCCACCCGCCGCAGGGAGATCCTCCTCGAGGCGTCCGGCATCAACGAGAAGCTCCGGGCCGTGGTGTCGGCCCGCCGTGAGCTCCTGGCCACGATGATGCTGGCGCTGGAGGAGAAGGCGGCCCGCTATGCCGAGATGGTGGCCGAGCTGGACGCCGGGTAGGCAGCGCCGCGCCAGCCCGGTGTGGTCAGGCGTCCTGGGCGATCAGCCCGGCAAGGGCCTGGGCGCCGGCCGGCTCGAGATGGACCTGGTCGGGGGTGAACCACTCGGGATGGCCCGAGGAGAGGGAGTCCCAGTCGGCCAGCACCGCCACCCCGGGGTACCGGGCCACCCCGGCGGCCAGCACGGCGTTGTCCGGTGCCGCCCAGGGCCGGGGAACGTCGACGTTGACGAATACCACCCGCTGCACCCCGGCGGCCGCCTGCATCATGGCGTCGAAGTCGGTGGGGGTCACCGACCCGTTGGTCCCCAGCTCGACCACGAGCACGTTGCCCAGGCTCGCGGCCTCCCGGTCGGCGGCCACGATGCCGATCCCGGTCTCGAACTGCCGGCTGACCATCCCGTCGATCCGCACACCGGGGATGTCGGCCTGCAGGTAGGGCTGGATGTCCAGCATGATCGAATCACCGACGGCGGACACCGGCCCGGCGACCGGCACGGTCGCCGTGGTGGTGGACGTGGTCGAGAGGGGGCTCGAGGTGGAGGTGGCCGTGCCCGTCGACGGCGGGTCCGAGGTCGGGAACGACATGGCCGGTGAGGGCGCCCCCGACGCCAGTCCGGTCACCGGGTGTGACGCCGCGCCGCGGGACGCCGTCTGGCTGACCGCCGCCGATGCCGCCGGGGACTGGTCGGAGCGGCCGGCCATCCCCAGTCCGAACAGGGCCCCGAGGAGCGCGAGGAGCGACGCTCCGATCAGCCAGTCGATCCTTCTCACCTTCCCCACGGTCCCCAGTCTGGCCCGGTCAGGGTGCCTGGGCGGCGCGTGCGGCGTGAGGCGCCCGGTGCCGGCCCTGCTCCCGGTGGTGCCGGGCGAGCTCGCTCGCCACCCACAGGACGAGGGCGAGCCCGGAGTAGCACGCACCGAGCACGATCACCGCCGGCCAGCCACCGGTGCCGTAGGCGAGGCCGGTCGTCGCCGACCCGATGGCCCCGCCGGTGAAGTAGGTCACCATGTACCCGGTGTTGAGCCGGGAGCGGGCCGCCGGGTCGATGGCGAAGATGAGCTGCTGGTTCTGGATGTGGACCGCCTGGATGCCCAGGTCACCGATCACGATTCCGGCCACCAGGGCCCACAACTGGGTGGCACCCGCCGACAGGAGCCCCATCGCTCCGACGATGAGCACCAGGGAGCAGCCGGTGACCCATCGCTCGAGCCCCCGGTCAGCCAGCCTGCCGCTGTACGAGGCGGCCAGCGCCCCGGCAGCTCCCAGGAGCCCGAAGAGCCCGATGACAGCTTCGCTGTAGTGGTACGGCGATCCGACCAGGAGGAACGCCAGGCTGGTCCAGATCACGTTGAAGGTGGCGAAGGCCAGGCCGCCGATCGCCGATCGGAGACGGAGCACCGGTTCGGTGCGCATGAGGTGGACCACCGAGCCCAGCAGCGCGGTGTAGACGATCGGGGGCCGGCCCCGCTCATCGGGAAGCCGTCGGTGGAGCAGTCCGGACAGCGCCAGGACGATGGCTCCCGCCACCAGGTAGACCGTGCGCCAACCGGCGACCTCGGCGATGAGCCCCGAGAAGGTGCGGGCCAGTAGGATCCCGAGGAGGAGCCCGCTCATCACGGTGCCGACCACTCGTCCCCGCTGCCGGTCGGAGGCCAGTGTGGCGGCGAAAGGGACCAGGATCTGTGCCGCCACCGAGCACACGCCGGCGACGGCGACGGCGACGGTGAGGACGATGAGGTCGGGAGCAGCGGCCGCTGCCACGAGAGCCACGGCGGCCAGCAGCAGGATGCCGGGCACCAGCCGACGCCGGATCAGGATGTCCCCGAGGGGGACGATCAGGGCCAGGCCGACTCCGTAGCCGATCTGGGCGGCGGTGATGACCAGGGCGGTGGCACCCGAGCCGGCACCGAGGCTCCGGGAGATCTGCGGGAGCAGGGGCTGCGCGTAGTAGAGGTTGGCGGCCGAGATGCCGCACGCCACGGCGAAGAGGGCCACCAGACCGGCCGACATGGACGGTTGGGCGCTCGTTGGTGTCGGGTCCGGTGTCGGCATCGGGAGGGAACGGGGCGCCAGCAGGGCGAGCGAAGGTTCCGCTCGGCAGCCGGCGGGCTGAGATCCAGCGTAGGAGGCGGACCTCGCTGACCGTGTCGGGTCGGCGGTGGGCGCCCGCGGACGGGTCCCGGCCACCCGGCCCGGGCGCTCGCCGGCGGCCAGTCCGTTCTCGTGGTCCCGGAGGGGTCGGCCCTGCTCGTAGACTGGGACGTGTGAACGGTTTCGGCGAGAAGGCCTCGGGGGTGTCGGATCGCGTCCCGAAGACCACCGACCGGGCTGGACCGCCGGACGAACCGACCGGTGGCACGGCCGAGGGGAGGGTGGCGGCGGTCATGACCGCCGCCGCACACGGGGAGCCGAACCTGTCTGGCACCGACGGTCCCGGGGGCGACCGCGAAGCCGGGGGCGACGAACCCGGTATGGACCGCGTCCTGACGGTGCCCAACGCCATCACCCTGGTGCGGCTGGTCTGCATCCCACTGTTCCTCTGGCTCCTGTTCGGGGCCCACCGCCAGACGGCCGCGGCCGTGCTGCTCGGCACCCTCGGCGCCACCGACTGGGTCGACGGGTTCGTCGCCCGTCGCTACCACCAGGTCTCCACCGTCGGGAAGGTGCTCGATCCGGTGGCCGACCGCGTGCTGGTGGTCACCGCGGTGATCGCCATCGTCGTCCACGGGGCCGTCCCCGTCTGGTTCGGTGCCGCCACCCTGGTACGTGAGGTGGTGGTGTCCGGCGCAGTGCTGCTCCTGGCATCGCTGGGCGCAGCCCGCATCGACGTCCTGTGGGTCGGCAAGGCGGGCACCTTCGCGCTCATGTGCGCGTATCCGACGTTCCTGCTGGGTGACGGTTCCGCCACCTGGCAGGAGCCGGTCCGATTTGCGGCGTGGGTAGTCGGGTTGATCGGATTGGCCTTGGCCTGGGTAGCCGCCGCCTCCTACGTCCCGGTCGCCCGGAGGGCGCTGGCCGACGGACGTCGGGGTCGCTCGGAACGGGAAGTCTTATGAAGGGGGCGCGTTCATGAAAGCGGTCATCATGGCCGGCGGTGAGGGGACCAGGCTCCGTCCTCTCACGTCCAACCAACCCAAGCCGATGTTGCCCATGGCCAACATCCCGATGATGGAGCATGTTGTCAACCTGCTCCGGCAGCACGGCTTCGAGGACATCGTGGTCACGGTGGCGTTTATGGCCAACGCCATCCGCACCTACTTCGGGGACGGCTCCGAGTTCGGCGTCCGGATGGTCTATGCCACCGAGTCCACGCCGCTCGGCACGGCCGGATCGGTGCGCAACGCCCGGGACGAGCTCGACGAGCGGTTCCTGGTCATCTCCGGCGACGTCCTGACTGACATCGACCTGAGCCAGGTCGTGGCGTTCCATGGTGACCGCGGGGGCCTGGCCACGCTCGCCCTCAAGGCGGTCGACAACCCGCTCGAATTCGGCATCGTCATCACCCGTGAGGACGGCTCGATCGAGCGGTTCCTGGAGAAGCCGACCTGGGGCCAGGTGTTCAGCGACACCATCAACACCGGGATCTACGTCCTGGAGCCGGAGATCTTCGACTTCATCCCCGAAGGCCAGCCGGTGGACTTCTCGGGGGAGTCGTTCCCGGCAGCCCTGGCTGCGGGCCGGCAGCTCTACGGGTATGTCGCCGACGGCTACTGGGAGGACGTGGGCACGCTCGAGGCGTACCTCAAGTCCCACCAGGACATCCTCGACCAGCGGGTCCAGGTGGACGTCAACGGATTCCAACTGCGCCCGCGGGTATGGCTGGGCAAGGGGGCCGAGATCGACCCGAGCGTGGTGATCGACGGTCCGGCCGTCATTGGCGACAACTGTGTGATCGGGCCCGGCACCCGGCTCGGCCAGTACTGCACGCTGGGCCGCAACGTACGGATCGGGGACAACGCCGTCCTGCAGCGCTCGGTGGTCCACGACAACACCTACCTCGGCAACGGCGTGCGCATCGACGGCAGCGTGCTCGGCCGGGGCTCCGACCTCCGGGAGGGGGTGCGGTGCGAGGAAGGGGTGGTCCTGGGCGACGAGTGCCTGGTGGGCGCCCATGCCGAGATCAAGGCGGGGGTCAAGGTCTACCCGTTCAAGACGGTCGAGGCGGGTGCCACGGTCAATTCGTCGATCGTCTGGGAGTCGAGAGGGGCACGGTCCCTGTTCGGCCGCGACGGCGTCCAGGGGCTGGCTAACGTCGACATCAGCCCCGAGCTCGCCGTCCGGCTGTCCATGGCCTGGGCATCCACGTTCGAGAAGGGGGCGACGGTCACCACGTCCCGTGACACCAGCCGGGCCGCCCGCGTGCTCAAGCGGGCCATCATGGTCGGCTGCAACGCCGCCGGGGTCAACGTCGACGACCTCGAGGCCGCCACCGTTCCGGTGACCCGGTTCCAGATCACCTCGTCGGCCAGTATGGCGGGCATCACCGTCCGCTTGGTCCCCGACGACCCCCAGTCGGTGGTCCTCCGGTTCTTCGACAAGGAAGGCATCGACGTCGACGAGACCACCCAGCGCAAGATCGAGCGCCTGTACCACCGTGAGGACTTCCGGCGGGTCCTGGCCCGGGAGATCGGCGACATCGGGTTCCCGCCCCGCTCACTGGAGTACTACACCGCAGCGCTGATCGACTCGGTGGACCTCTCGAAGGCCCGCGAGTCCGACCTCAAGCTCGTCCTCGACTACTCCTTCGGGACGACCAGCTTCGTGATGCCCAACCTGCTGGCAAAGCTCGAGGCCGAGGTGCTCGTGGTCAATCCGTACGCCAACACGGCAGGGGTGCTCACGTTCGACCGCCAGGCCAGCGCCGCCCGGGTCTCGGAGCTGGTGCGAGCGTCGGGGGCGCATCTCGGGGCGGTGTTGGATCCGGGCGGCGAGCACGTGGCCTTCGTCGACGATCTGGGCCACGCCCTCACCGACGACGATGCACTGCTGGTCCTTCTGACCCTGGTCACCGAGGCCCATCCGGGTGCCCGGGTGGCGCTGCCGGTCGCGGTCAGCCGGGCCGCCGAGGAGATCTGCAACAGGGCGGGTGTCGAGATCGTCTGGACGAAGCTCTCCGCCTCGCACCTCATGGAGGTGGCCCGGTCGGAGAAGGTGATGCTGGCGGCCAGCCAGTCCGGGGGCTTCATCTTCCCGGGGTTCCTCCCTGCCTACGACGCGGCGGCCACATTGGTCAACCTGCTGGCCCTGCTGACCGCCACCGGCAGGAAGCTCTCGGACCTGGTGGCCGACCTCCCTTCCGTCCATATCGTCCACGAGGCCGTCCACACCCCGTGGGACCAGAAGGGCATGGTCATGCGGACCCTGGTGGAGCGCTCCCAGGGCCGCGACCTGGTCCTGGTGGACGGGGTGAAGGTCATCGAGGACGACGGGTGGGCGCTGGTGCTGCCCGATCCGGAGGAGCCATTGACCCACGTGTGGGCCGAAGCGCCCTCGGACGGCCAGGCCGAGACCAGGGCCCGCGAGTACGTGGTCCGGCTCGAGCAACTCCTGCGCTGACCCTCGGGCACCGGCCGCCCGTGTCAGGTATCGTCCGCACCCATGAACGTGCCGGACGATCTCCGCTACTCCACCGACCACGAGTGGGCCCGAACCGAGGGCGACCGGCTCCGCGTGGGGATCACCGACTATGCGCAGGACGCCTTGGGGGACGTGGTGTTCGTTGACCTGCCCGAACAAGGGTCGACGGTGGAGGCCGGTGGGCTGCTGGGGGAGGTCGAGTCGACCAAGTCCGTGTCCGAGATCTACGCACCGGTCGCCGGGGAGGTGGTCGCCGTCAACGGTGCCCTGGCGGACGCCCCGGAACGGTTGAACGCCGACCCCTACGGCGAAGGGTGGATCTGCGAGATCGTCCCGGCTGATGCGGCGGAGGTGGAGGCCCTGCTCGATGCGAGCGGCTACCGGCAACTCACCGACGGTTGACCGTTCCGGGCGGCCGATCGGGCCTCGTGAGCGCCGGGGTGGGAGCGACTACCGTGGTGAGCGTGTTCTGTCCGACCTGTGGTCATCGCAACCCGCCTGGCGTCAACTTCTGTTCGTCGTGCGGGGCGGCGCTGGTGACCTCGGCGCCGGACACCTCGGTGTCGAACTCGCCGATCGACGAGCCCGGCGACTTCGCCGACGAGGAGCCGGCGGTGGGCCTCCTCGAACTGCCCCGCGGCGTCGGGATGCTGGTGGTCAAGCGTGGATCGGACGTGGGGGTCCGCTTCGCCCTCGAGAACCCCATCACCCAGGCCGGCCGTCACCCCGAGAGCGACATCTTCCTCGATGACATCACCGTGTCGCGGCGCCACGCCGAATTCGTGACCAGGGACAAGGTGACCACGGTGCGGGATGTCGGCTCCCTCAACGGGACCTATGTCAACCGCGAGCGCATCGACGAGGCGACGCTGTCCAGCGGGGACGAAGTGCAGATCGGGAAGTTCAAGCTCCTGTACCTGGTGGCGAGCGGCGAATGAGGACGCCCGAGCGACCGGACCCGAGCGGAGGTGGCTGCTGATGAGCACCAGGTCGTACCTGTCGATCGGTGACGTGCTGACCCTGCTTCGCCAGGAGTTCCCCGATGTCACCATCTCGAAGATCCGGTTCCTGGAGAGCCAGGGGCTGGTCAACCCCGAACGGACGCCGTCGGGCTACCGGAAGTTCTACGAGCACGACGTGGAGCGCTTGCGCTGGGTCCTCCGCCAGCAGCGCGAGCACTTCCTCCCCCTCAAGGTCATCAAGGATCGGCTGGACGACGACGCCCCCGAGCCGGGATCCGGACCCTCACGGCGAGCCGCCGCCGTATCGACCTCCGCCTCCACGTCGAAGGCCGGGGCCCGGGCCCATGCCGATGTAGGCAACGGCCCCCAGCCGACCGAGGATCGGCGCACCGAGGAGCCGGTGCTGGTCGGCCACCGCTCCTCGACCGACCGGGCTCCGACCAACGCGACGACCTCGGCCCTCGAGACCCACGGACCGGGCGATCCGTTGCCGGCCCTGGCCGGGGACGGGCCGACGCTGCCCGGCATCGAGTCCGGTCTGCGCACCCCGGCGCCTCGGGTACGGGAGGCAAGGGGAGCGGTGGTCGCCCCGCCCGGCGCTACGCCGACGCCTGGCCCGGTGTCCGGCCGGACCTCCGGCCATGCCCCGCAGCCGACGTCGGACGCCGAGGAGACGACGGCCGCTGCGGCCGCAGTCCCACCTGCATCCCCTTCCGCCGCTGCGGCACCGCCGGCACCGGGTGGACCGGGTGGACCGGGTGGCAAGCCCACCTCCCCGGGCCCGGCGGCACCGGTCGGGTCGCCCAGTCCTGCTCCGGGAACCGCCAACCGGCGTCCGGCCGCCCCCGTCGACCTATCGGGTACTCCGCCACCCAAGGGAGGCGCCGCCAAACCGGCGCCGGCCGCGGCCAGGCCGGTTCCCGGCGCCGCCGGGTCGACCTCCAACGAGACCCCCGAGGACGGGCACCGCACCCGGACGAAGAGCGACTCGGGCACCGCTTCGCTGGATCTGAACGGGCCGAGCCTGTCGGCGGACGAGTTGGCCGCCGCATGCGGGCTCGAGGTGGCCGTCCTTCGTGAGCTGCAGGAGTACGGGCTGCTCGGCTCGTCCTCGGTGGCCGGTGTCGAGTACTTCGACGAGGAGGCCCTGGCTGTGGCCAACCTCGCCGCCGGGTTCGCCCGATTCGGCATCGAGCCCCGCCATCTGCGTCTCTACAAGAATGCGGCCGACCGCGAGGCGGGATTCGTCGAGCAGATCGTGCTGCCCCTCGTCCGTCAGCGGAATCCCGAGGCACGCGCCCGAGCCCATGAGACAGCTGACGAACTGACCCGACTGGGTCAGCAACTGCGTGCCTCCCTGCTCCGCACCGCACTCGGCAGCCTGCTCAACGGCTGATCCTCCGGTCGGCGGCGCCCGGCCACCCGGACAGGCCGTGCCGTCTCCGGGTGGCCTGACCGTGATCGCACAGTTCGCCGTCGGCGAGTAGGTTTGGTCACATGGTCGAAGTCCGACTGCGGGCGGTGCGTGTGGACCTCCAGTCGAACACGCCCGTGCTGCTGCTGCAAGAGTCGGAGGGACTGGGCCGCACGCTGCCGATCTTCATCGGCGCCCCCGAGGCCACGGCGATCGCATTTGCGCTGCAGGGTATGGACACACCGCGGCCGATGACCCACGACCTCATCCGTGACCTCCTCGACGCGTTGGGGGCCGACGTGATCCGGGTCGTCATCACCGAGTTGAAGACCGCGACCTACTATGCCGAGATCGTGCTCCGTCACGGTGACCGGGAGCTGCCGGTGTCGTCCCGACCGTCCGACGCGGTCGCGGTGGCCGTCCGCACCGGTACACCGCTGTTCGTCGCCGATGACCTGATGGACAGCGAGGGCATCATGCTGGCCGTCGACGAAGAGGACGATGAGGAAGGCGACGACGATGACGAGAGTGCCAACCCCGACGAGTTGGTCGGGGAGTTCAGGAACTTCCTCGACTCCATTCGCCCCGAGGACTTCTCCTCCTGACCGTGTCCGACCCGACCCGGTTCCGTCCGGGGCCGGGTGGCATCCATCGCCGGTGGTGGGGAAAGTCGGGACCCTGATCGCCCTCGCTCTCGGTGGTGCGCTCCTCGGAGCGTGCTCGTCCGGTCCGTCGTCGTCACCCTCCACCGTGCCGGCGACCTCCGGTGTTTCGACGACGACCGACCGGGTGGCGACCACCACCTCGTCCACTCCGGCCGCGTCGACCTCAACCACGGCGTCCGGCCCGGTGCGATGCGCCAGCGCTGCGCTGACCGGGGCCATCGCCGGGAGCAGTGGGGCGGCGGGCACCATCGAGACGACGGTGTCGCTGACCAGCACCTCGGCGACACCCTGCGTCCTCGGTGGCTACCCGGGCCTCCAACTCCTGGCCGGGAACGGGAGCGCACTGCCGACCAACGTGGTCCGCAAGGGCAGCTACAGCTTCACCGCCATGGCCCCGGCCACGGTCACGCTCGCCCGCGGCCAGGCCGCCTACTTCAACATCGGCTACTCCGACGTTCCGGTGGGCAACGAGACGACCTGCCCGAGTTCGGCCTCCCTCGAGGTCACGCCGCCCAACGCCTTCGACCACCTGGTGATCGGGGCCGCCCTGGCGCCGTGCGGCGGCGGCACGTTGGTGGTCTCGCCCGTCTTCGCGGCCACCGGATCGGACAGCCAGTCGACGGCGCCCCCGGGGGGCTGAACCCCGTGGACCGGGTCCGGGCGGCTCGCGCCGGGTCCATGCAGGATCATCCCCACGGCTTCACCAGCACCCGGCCCCGAACCCCTCCGCCGAGGATGCGCTCCAGCGCCGCATCCAGGCCGTCCAGACCGATCTCCCGGTCGACCATGGCGTCGAGCGCCGCCCCCGGCCAGGAGCCGGCCATCTCGTCCCAGGTGGCGCGGCGCTCGGCGATGGGCGTGAGAACCGTGTCGACTCCGATGATGGACGCGTTGCGGACGATGAAGGGGTAGACCGTGGTCTCGAGGAGGTTGCCGCCGGTCAGCCCGCTGGCGGCAACGCCGGCCCCGTAGCGGAGGGTGCGGAGCACGGCCGCAAGCGTGGAGCCGCCGACGCAGTCGACCGCCCCGGCCCACCGCTCGGGTCCGAGGGTGCGCTCGGGGGCGGCGAGCAGCTGGGAGCGGTCGATGACCTCGGAAGCCCCCAGAGCGACCAGATAGTCGTGCTCGGAGGATTTCCCGGTGCTGGCCACCACCCGGTACCCGCGGGAGGCCAGGAGGGCGACGGCCATGCTGCCCACCCCCCCCGAAGCCCCAGTCACCAGGACCGGCCCGCCGCCCGGCGACAGCCCGTGGTGCTCGAGGCGGCGTAGTGAGAGCGCAGCGGTGAACCCGGCGGTGCCGATCACCGCCGCCCGTCGGGCGGACAGCTCGGCGGGCAGGGGCACCACCCATCCCCCCGGGACCCTGGCCAGCTCGGCGAACCCGCCGTGGTGGGCCACCCCGAGGTCGTATCCGTGGACGATCACCTGCCCACCGACCGGCACGGAGGCGTCCTCCGAGGCCAGCACCGTCCCGACCAGGTCGACCCCGAGGATGAGGGGCGTCATGCGGGCTACCCGGTTCCCGGGGCGGGTGGCCATCCCGTCCTTGTAGTTGACCGCCGACCAGTCGACCCGGAGGGTGACGGCGTCGGGAGGCAGCTCGTCGAGCGCCAGCGAGCGGACGCCGGCGACGACCTCGTCGCCGGCCCGGGTGACCACGAAGGCGGAGAAGGTGGCCGGCACTGAGGTGGCCGGCACGGTGGTGGCCGGCACGGAGGTGGCCGGCGGATGATCGGCCGGTCCGACGGCACCCACGGGGGCCGCCACCGGCTCCGGGCCCGTGGAGTGGGGTGGGGAGGTCATTGCGGGTACCGTACCTACCCGATGGGCGGCGAGCATCCTCCGGAAAGCGATCAGCGGCGGATGCCCGCCCGGTCCGAGGCGTACGGCTGGTGGCCGTCTCCCTGGCCGGCATCGAGGGTGGCCGCGGGAAAGGTCAGCCGAAGTTCCCTCCAGGCCGAGGGTGAGGCGATCTACTGGTCGGAGAGCCGCCCGAGTGACGGAGGACGCCAGGTCGTCGTCCGGGCCCGATCGGGGGCTCGCCCGACCGACGTCTCGCCCCCCGGCCACAGCGTCCGCTCCCGGGTCCACGAGTACGGCGGCGGTGCGGCCACGGTGCAGGAGGGCACCCTCTTCTTCGTGGACCAGGACGACCAGCGCTGGTATCGAAGCGACCTCGTCAGCCGATCGGCTGCCGCGCTCACTCCCGGGTCGCCCGAAGGGGGCCCGTCCGTCCGGTACGCGGACGGACGGGTCACCACGTCGGGGCGCTGGCTGGTATCCGTAGAGGAGCAGGTGGCCGAGGTGGGGACGACCCACCGGCTGGTGGCGGTGGCAGTGGACGGTTCCGAACGGCCAGTGACCCTGGTCGACGCCGGAGCCTTCGTGGCCGCCCCCCGTCCGTCGCCCGACGGCCGGTGGCTGGCCTGGGTGACCTGGAGCCACCCGTCGATGCCGTGGGACAACTCGGAGCTCTGGATCGCCCGCCTCGACGAGCACGCCGACGAGATCTCTCTCCGGGACGGTCACCGGGTCGCCGGGGGGGACGGCTGCTCGGTGGGCCAGCCGCGCTGGCTCCGGGACGGCAGCCTGCTTTTCGCCGACGACCGCACGGGTTGGTGGTTGCCCCACCTGCTGCCCCCTGGAGGCGGGAACGACGAGTCGGGCCCGACTCCCGCGCTGGTCGAGGTGGAGGCCGAGTTCCACGCCCCCGACTGGGTGCTGGGCCAGTCGACCCTGGCTCAGCTGTCGGACGGGTCGATCGTCGGGCGGATGCGCCGCGATGGACGGGACTACGTCGCCCACCTTCGCCAGTCCGGCCAGTCCGGCCGGTCCGGGCGCCCGACCTGGTCGCTGACCGTCCTCAACCAGCCGTGCCTGAGCATCTCCGGCCTGGTGGCCACCCCGACAGACCGGGTGGTGGTCCTCGGCTCCACGGCCACGGAGGCGCACGGCGTGTTCGAGCTGTCGCCGGACGGGCGGCACCATCCCCGTCGCCTTTCGGCCGAGCCGGAGATCACGATGACCGGCGCCGAGGTCTCGGTGGCCCAGCCCTTCACCGCCACGACGCCGTCCGGTCTGGTCCCGGGCCTCTTCTTCGCCCCCGTCAGTGCCCAGGTCAGGGGACCGGACGCCAGCCGCCCGCCGTTGGTGGTGTTCTGCCACGGTGGCCCGACCTCGTGCGCTGAAGGGGGATTCGACCCGATCATCCAGTTCTTCACCAGCCGGGGCCTGGCGGTCGCCGCCGTCGACTACCGCGGGAGCACCGGCTACGGCCGGGCGTACCGCCAGCGGCTCGTGGGGGGCTGGGGCGAAGCGGATGTCGACGACTGCGTGGCCTACGCGGTGGCACTGGACGGGGTCGGATGGGTGGACGGCGACCGGATGGCCATCCGGGGCACCAGCGCCGGCGGGCTGACCGCACTGGGTGCCCTGATCAGGTCGGATCGGTTCGCCGGGGCGGCAGCCTGGTACGGGGTGACCGACCTGGAGTCCCTGGCCGCGGAGACCCACGACTTCGAGTCCCGGTACGTGGACTCGCTGGTCGGGCCCTGGCCGGCGGCGGCCGACACCTACCGCGCCCGGTCGCCCCTGCACCACCCGGACCAGGTCTCCGGGGAGGTCCTGCTCCTCCAGGGGTCGGACGACCCGGTCGTGCCGGCCGACCAGTCGGTGCGCTTCGCCGAGCTGCTGCGGGCCCGAGGCGTGCCGTGCCGACTGACCGTCTTCCCGGGGGAGTCCCACGGCTTCCGGCGTGCGTCGACGATCGAGGCGAGCCTCGACGCCGAGCTGGAATTCTACCGGTCCCTGTTCGCCGGCCCGCACCCGGCGGAGGCCCTCCGGACGGCCAGTCTGGTCCCACCGGACGCCGGGGAGTCACCGAGCACGGTCCCATCCGCGACGCCGATGCCGTCACCGGCGTCACCGGCGTCGCCGGCGTCACCGGCGTCGCGGCGTGGGACTCCCGCGTAGCCGGTGGCTTTCGGGTCGACGGACGACCTGGGATCCGGGCGAGCCCTGCCCGACGCAACCCTGCGACCAGGGGCGTGGTCCACCACCCCGGGTACCCGGACCGGCGCCGGATCTGAACGCGGATCTGAACCCGGACCGTGCCCGGGACGCCGGGCCCGGAGACCGTGGTGGCACGACGGTGGCCCACCCGTGTCGGCCCCTTCGGGACCTCTGCCCGAGGCCCGTCACCGCCCCGTGTCCCAGCCACCGCAGTGGTACCCTCGATCGTGCTGACCGATCGCCTGCGGCCGCACCGCGGCGCCGTTCCGACGACCGACGGCGCACGCTGGGGCGCGTACCCCGCTCCGGTCCGGCGGTCTCTCGAACTGATCCAGGGCCTCTCGCCCGAGGGCCGGGACGCGTTCCTCTACACCTGCTCGGCTGCGTTCGCCGGGGTCACTGCGTTCGCCGTCGGGATCCCGCTCTACCGGCAGTGGGGACAGATGGCGGTCGGCCCCTACGTGCTGGCCGCGGCGGTCATGGCGGTGACGGCGTGGCGGCTCGGTGCTGCAGGCCGGGCCGGGCCGGGCCGGGCGTCGGACCCGAGCCAGCGGTCGGAATCGGCGGCGATGTCCGCTCCGGACAGCGACGCGGCAGCGGTCGCCGGCCGGACGGACGCGCGTCGGGTGAAGGCCCTGCGGGTCCTCGCCTTCCTGATCGTGCTGTTCGGGGCCACCGTCCTCCCGCTCTCGATGGAGGTCATTTGGCGATCGGAGGGCAATGCCGCCCTCCACGTGCAGCCCGAGGTCGTGGTGGTCGAGCAGGCCGGTGCCCGTGCGGCCCAAGGCAAGGACCCCTACCAGGTGGTCGACCGGAACGGGCACATCCTCATCCACGAGAGCACCGAGCCGATCTATGAGCTCTACTACCCCTACCTGCCCGGGATGGTCCTCTTCGGCTTCTCCTCCAGTGACAGCAAGGTCGAGGCCCGCCTGACCGACGCCCGCATTCAATTCCTGGTGTTCACGGCGGTCGTCACCGTGGTGGCGCTGAGTCGGCTCCGCCCCCGGACCGACGCCCGGGTGCGGGCCTTGCAGGCCCTCACGGTATTGCCCACGGCCGCGCTGCCCCTGGCCACCGGGGGGGACGACATGCCGGTGGCCGCCCTGATGCTGCTGGGGCTGGTCGCCCTCCAGCGCCGGAGGCCGGTCCTCGCCGGACTGGCGCTCGGGGCGGCCTCCTCCCTCAAATTCACGGCCTGGCCGCTGGTCTTCTTCGCCTTGTGGGCCGCCTACGACCTGCACCGGAAGCGGGCGGCGGCCCGGTATGCCCTCGGGGTGGCAGCGGTGGTCGTGCCGGTGGTGGTGCCGGTGGCGCTGCGCAACCCGTCGGCATTCGTGGACAACGTGGTCCGCTTCCCACTGGGACTGGCGGGCGTGTCCTCGCCGGCGGCCAGCGCACTTCCCGGGCACATCCTGGTGTCGCTCGCTCCCGGTGCCCATCGGGCCTACGTGGTGGTGGTCGGCGTCCTCGGCTGTGCCGTGCTCGCCCGCCACCTCGTGAAACGTCCGCCGCGCTCCCCTGCGGACGTGGCCAGGCTCACCGGCTGGGTCATGCTGATCGCCATCCTGCTGGCCCCGGCCACCAGGGTCGGCTATCTGCTCTATCCGATCAACCTGTTCGTGTGGGCGTGGATGCTCCGCCAGGCCGATGATCCGTCGCCTGGCGAGCCAGCCACGCCGGAGCCGGACGAAGCCAGGGGAACGCCGCCCGGTCCCGGGGCCGCAGCCCATCCACCGCCTCAGTTGTCGTCGGGGAGTTCGTACAGCTCGACGGAGTACGAGGTGGTCCCGGTCGACGCGGTCGGGGAGACCACGACGCCCACCTCCCAGTAGAAACCGTCGCCGCTGCCCCTCTTGGCCAGTACCTCGGTCGCCTGGACCCGCTGGGCCCCCGATCCCACGTAGAGCACGTCCCAGCCCAGGCGGGGGAGGAGCGTGCGGTACACGTCGACCATCTGGTCGTTCGAGAGGCCGGACCGGAAGTAGACCGTCCGGTCGAACTGGGTCTGGTCCTGGTCCGAGTTCAGCGAGTGAGTGACCTGGCTGCCGGAGGGGACCGCCAGGTTCCCGAGGATGTCGGCCGGCGGCTCGCCGGCGCCGACGACGGACTTCATCGCCGTGGTAGCCGGAGTGAGGTGGACGACGGTGCCGTCGGGAATGGCGACAGTGTGGACGCTCAGCGTCGGGTTGCCCCCGGAGTCGACCGCGGAAGCGACCACGCCGGCGACCACGATGAAGACGGCGATCCCCAGCACGACGAGCGCCGGTCCCCGGAGGGACATCTGCTGGAACGTGCGGTTGTCCGGATGGACGGCGGCGGCTTCGTCCGGAGGCGGCGGCGCCAGGGATGGTTCGGTCTTGACCATGACCGGCCCATGCTACCGGCAGCCTCCGACGGCCCCCATTCGGGCCGGCGCTCTCGTTCAGACCGGGCCGAGGGCCCCGGCGGCCGGGGCCGGGCCGGGGGAGTCGAGGGACTCGGCGACACGGGTCGACACCAGGGCAGCCCCGGCGGTGACGGCGAGGATCCCCCATCGGGCTCGCCGGGGAATGGCGGAGAAGGCCAGCAGGGTGGCCACGGCGTCCACCGCATCGGCCGCGCCGCCGAGGGCCACCCAGGGGCGGGCCTCCTGGTCGGACGTAGCCAGCGCCCGCAGTGCCCCCAGTCCCAGCGCCAGGTCGCGACCGCCCATGGTGCGGGCCAGCAGCCGGGCGGCGGTGCCGTCGGCGGCGTCCCCGATCCACGGCCGTGCCATCAGGGTCGGAGCCACCAGAGCGGCGGCGCCGATGGCCATCCGGCCCCAGGCCACGGCTCGGGCGAGTCTGCGAGCAGCCGGGACGTCCATGGCGGCCAGGCTATTGCCTCGACACGACCGTCCCGCACCGGCCCTGGCGGCTCGGCGGGCGGCGCCACCGTCGCGCAGAGGCCCCGATGGCCACTCTTGATCATGCATCGACCGCTCACAGTGGGAATCTGTTCAACTGATGTTTACTTTTGGGGTCCGATCCCTCACAATCACGGGAGCATCAGCGGGCGAAGGTTGCCCGCCTGCGGAGGGGTGCCTGATCCCGCACCGTCGGAGGGGATCCTGTGAGATGGGGGGGCGGTGGCCGGGTCGTCAAGACCCGGCCACGCTCGCGCCCGGGCCTCGCAGTTCACTCGTCCCGGGACCGGCGCGACCACCCGTGATGGTCCAGCGGGCCGTGCCCCTTGCCCAACTGCCACTCCGCCCCGCCAACCAGGGCACGGTGCACGAACTCCTTTGCCTCCCGCACGGCCGTGGGAACGTCAGCTCCCCGGGCAAGATGGGCGGTGATGGCCGAAGAGAGAGAGCAGCCGGTCCCGTGGGTGTTGGCGGTGTCGACACGGGTACCGGTAAGTACCGTGACGTGCGAGCCGTCGAAGAGCACGTCGGCGACCTGTTCGGGGGCGGCGCCCACGTCGTGCGGCTCGACACCGGGCAGGTGCCCCCCCTTGACGAGCACGTAGGCCGGACCCAGGTCGTGGATGCGGCGGGCCACCTCGCCCATGGCCTCGATGTCCCGCAGGGACCCGGGATCGACGCCGGCCAGCAGGCCGGCTTCCCAGAGATTGGGTGTCGTGACGAGCGTGTGGGGGAGTAGATGGAGCCGGTAGGCATCGACCCCCTGATCGTCCAGGAAGATCCGCCCGGTGGAGGCGACCATCACCGGGTCGACCACCAGTCGGGGCAGGTCGCCGTGGGCGGCCCGTCGTCCCACCGCTTCGACGACGGAGGCGGTGCCGAGCATCCCGGTCTTGACCGACGCCACCCGGAAGTCCTCGAAGACCGCGGCGATCTGGGCCTCGATCATCGGGACCGGGAGCAGGTGGACCGCTCGTACCGCCGTCGTGTTCTGGGCGGTGACCGCGGTGACGACCGTGGTGGCGAACACCCCGAGCGCGGCCATGGTCTTGAGGTCGGCCTGGATGCCGGCCCCGGCCCCCGAGTCCGAGCCGGCGATGCTCAGGGCCACCGGCGGATCCTCGGGTCCGCTCATCGGTCGATCATCCCGTCGGAGGAGCTCGAGGCCTCGGCGTGGAAGCGGCGGGGGATCCGACCGGCCTGGCGGGCGGCCGTCCCGGCGAAGACCGCATCACGCATGGCCCGGGCCATGAGGCCGGGCCGGCGGGCCCGGGTGACCGCTGAGGCCACCAGCACAGCGTCGCACCCGAGCTCCATGGCCAGGCAGGCGTCCGACGCCGTGCCGATACCGGCGTCGAGCACGACCGGGATGCCGGCCCCCTCCACGATGAGCTCGATGTTGTGGGGGTTGCGGATGCCAAGGCCGCTACCGATCGGTGAGCCCAGGGGCATGACCGCGGCACACCCCACCTGCTCCAGCCGCCGGGCGGCGACGGGGTCGTCGCTGCAGTAGGGCAGCACGATGAACCCGTCGTCGACCAGCTCCTCGGCCGCAGCCACCAGCTCGACGGTGTCGGGCAGGAGGGTTCGGTCGTCTCCGATGACCTCGAGCTTCACCCAGTCGGTTTCGAACGCCTCGCGGGCCAGCCTGGCGGTCAGGACGGCATCCGAGGCGGTGAAGCATCCGGCGGTGTTGGGAAGGACCCGGACCGCCAGGTCGGCGAGGAGGTCGACCAGGGAATGGCGGGTCGTGGGGTCAACCCGGCGGACGGCCACCGTGGCCATCGCCGCCCCCGACTCGACGAGTGCCTCCCGCAGCGACTCGGGGCTGGCCATTCCTCCTGTTCCGAGGATGAGCCGTGAAGCGATCAGCTGGCCGGCGACGGTGAAGCCGGCAGAGGGAACGCCGGTGGCGATGTCGGTCCGGGCAGCGGTAGGGCCGGCGGTGGCCGCGGTGCCCTCAGCGGTGTCGAAGTGGAGGCCCATGGTCTCCCACGGTACCGCCGTCCAGGAACTGGTGGCCCGGCACGGCAGTGGCGCGACACACCGGCCCGACCGGATCCCGGCCCCGGCCCCCTGGCAGGGGGAGGTTCTCCGGCTAGCCGCCGGCGGCCGCCGTCACGATCTCGATCCGGTCGCCGGCGGTGATCGCGGTTCCGTGCCAGCTGCTCTTCGGGACCACGTCGCCGTTGCGGGCCACGGCGATGCCGCGCGGCGAGCGGCACCACCGGGTGACGAGGTCGGCGATGGTGGCGTCCACCGGGCCGTCCCATTCCTCGCCGTTGACCGTGACCCAGGTCACCGCAGGGTCCTCGACAGCGCGGCACCGGTCTGCCGGCCGCGACCGACCTCGCCGGTCTGCCGGCCGCGACCGGCACCGGCGTGGCCGATGGCGAACCGGCCCGGGGCGAACGGTGCGAACGGCGACGGGGGGACCAGGGCTGCGGGGTCGGATCCGTCGGTGAGGAGCCACACGACCTCGCGGGCGGTGATCGGCGCCAGGAGGATGCCGTTGCGGTAGTGGCCGGTGGCCACGATCAGCCCGTCCACCCCCGTGGCCCCCACCATAGGAGCGTTGTCAGGCGAGCCCGGGCGAAGCCCCGTCGTGGTGTCGACCAACGCGTACTCGTCGAGCGACGGGACCAGCCGGCGGGCGTCATCGAGGAGGTCGCCGATCGCCCCGACCTGCACCGTCAGGTCGTAGCCCTTCTCCTCGACCGTCGCCCCCACCACCACGGAGCCGTCCCTCCGGGGTACGAGGTAGCAGTTCCTCCCGTGGACCAGCCCCCTGACGGTCCGCCGCAGGCCCGGGCCGTGCGTGGGGCCCTGCAGTCGGAGCGTCATGCCCTTGACCGGCCGCACCGGGGGGAGCACCCACGCTGGGACTCCGTCCAACTGGCCCGAGCGGCACCCCGCCGCCACCACCACCGCCCCCGCCGGGCGGCGTCCGGCGGAGCGGAGGACGACCCCCGCGACCCGTCCGCCGTCGATCTCGACCCCGGTGACCTCGTCCTCGAGGAACGAGACCCCCTCGGACCGGCCGGCGGCGAGCAGGGCCTCGACCACCCGGCGGTTGTCCACCTGGTGGTCGTCGGCGAACTCCGTCCCCCCTCTCACGCCGGGTGAGAGCAGGGGCTCGAGCTTCCGGCACTCCCGGGCGGAGAGGCGACGGGCCGCGAGCCCGAGCTCCACGTGGAAGCCGAGCAGATCGTCGGTGGCGACCCGGTCGGAGGCGTCGACGGCCACCAGGAGGGATCCGGCGGCCAGATAGTCCACTGATCGTCCGGAGGACTCCTCGAGCTCCCGGGCGAATCGGGGCCAGGCGCGAGCCGCTTCGAGATTGAGGGCGGTCAATGCGGTCTCGCCGAAGTGGGCCTCCCCGGCCGGGGCCAGCATGCCGGCGGCAGCCCAACTGGCCCCCTTCCCGGGACGGGGGTCGACGACGGCCACGGACAGCCCCCGGGTCGCCGAGCGCCAGGCGATGGACAGGCCGATGACCCCGCCGCCGATCACCACCACGTCCGAGGATGCCCTGGTCGCCACGGGTCCATGCTAGGGGTGACCCGATGGGGTGGGGGATGCTCGGAGCCGGTGACGGATCCGCCGCACGCCTGTCGAATCCGTCCGGACCGCGTGTACAATCTTCGGACCACGCATGGGCCAACGTCGTCCCGGGCGGCCAGATCCACTTCCCTCGTTGGAGCGACCCGATGACGACCTTCCCTGGAGATCACGCCGCCGCCCGGACCCGGTCCGGAGCGGTCCCGGTGGCGCCGCCGCGGCGCCGGTCCGCCGCCCGCACTCCGGCCGCACCCGTGGCCGGCCTCTACGATCCCCGCTTCGAGCACGACGCCTGCGGTGTGGCCCTGGTGGCCGATCTGGAGGGCCGTGCGACCCACACCCTGGTCCGCCAGGCCATCTCCGCCCTCGAGCATCTGGCCCACCGGGGGGCGACGGGGAGCGAGGAGGACAGCGGTGACGGGGCGGGCATCCTCATCCAGGTGCCACACGACTTCTACGCCGACGTGGTCGACTTCGAGCTTCCCGAGCGCGGCCGCTACGCCACGGGCATCGCCTTCCTGTCCCGTGACGACGACGAGGCGGCAGCGGCACGGTCGACCATCGCCAAACTGGCCGACGAGGAGGGCCTCGAGGTCGTCGGATGGAGGGACGTGCCCATCCATGACGCCACCCTGGGCTCGATCTCGGAGGCGGCGATGCCGTCGATACACCAGCTCTTCGTGGCCCCCTCGCCAGGGGCGCCGATGGCCGGGGACGACCCGGGACTGGCCGTGGACCGCCTGGCCTTCGTCCTGCGGAAGCGGGCCGAGCACGAGATCGACGAGTGCTACTTCGCCTCGCTGTCGGCCCGCACCATCACCTACAAGGGCATGCTCACCTCGCACCAGCTGGCCGAGTTCTTCCCCGACCTGTCCGACGAGCGGCTGATCAGCGGCCTGGCCCTGGTGCACTCGCGGTTCTCGACCAACACCTTCCCGTCATGGCCGCTGGCCCACCCCTACCGCTACCTGGCCCACAACGGCGAGATCAACACCTTGGCCGGGAACCGAAACTGGATGCGAGCCCGGGAGGCACTGTGCGCCAGCGATCTCATCCCCGGGCTGGAGCGGGCGTTCCCCGTCGTGACTCCCGGGGCCAGTGACTCGGCGTCGTTCGACGAGGTGCTCGAGCTCCTCCACCTTGGGGGCCGCCCGCTGCACCACGCCGTCCTGATGATGATCCCCGAGGCCTGGGAGAACCACCGGACCATGGACCCGGCCCGCCGTGCCTTCTACCGCTACCACGCCTCGTTGATGGAGCCGTGGGACGGTCCGGCCGCTGTGGCCTTCACCGACGGGACGGTGATCGGTGCGGTGCTCGACCGCAACGGACTCCGGCCGGCTCGGTACTGGGTGACCGACGACGGTCTGGTGGTGCTGGCCAGCGAGGTCGGTGTGATCGATGTCCCCGCCGGCAAAGTGGTGCGCAAAGGTCGGCTCCAGCCGGGCCGGATGTTCCTGGTCGACACGGCGGCCGGCCGCATCGTGGACGACGACGAGATCAAGGCGGCACTCTCGGCGGAGCACCCCTATGCCGAGTGGCTCGACGACGGCCAGATCGACCTGGAGGACCTTCCGCCGCGCACGATGCTCACTCCGCAGCACGCGTCGGTGGTCGGGCGCCAGCGCATCTTCGGCTACACCAACGAGGAGCTGCGCCTGATCCTCCAGCCCATGGCCAGGTCCGGCATCGAGCCGATCGGCTCGATGGGCACCGACACGGCCATCGCCGTGCTCTCCGACCGCCCCCGACTGCTCTACGACTACTTCACCCAGCTGTTCGCCCAGGTCACCAACCCGCCGCTGGACGCCATCCGCGAGGAGCTGGTCACCTCGCTCGCCTCCACGCTGGGCCCCGAGGCGAACCTGCTCGAGCCGACCGCGGACTCGTGCCGGCAGATCGTGCTGCCGATGCCGGTCATCGACAACGACGACCTGGCCAAACTGCTGTACGTCAACGAGGACGGCAGCACCCCGGGGTTCCGGGCCTTCGCCATCGACGGACTGTTCGAGCCGGCGGGTGGCGGAGAGGCGCTTCGGTCGGCCATCGAGGACGTGCGGGCACAGGTGAGCACGGCCATCGCCGGGGGAGCGGACGTGATCGTGCTGTCCGACCGGAACTCGACCGCCGAACTGGCGCCGATCCCCTCGCTCCTGTTGGTGTCGGCCGTCCATCACCACCTGGTGAGGGACAAGACCCGGACCCAGGTCGGCCTGGTGGCCGAGTCGGGCGATGCCCGTGAGGTCCACCACATGGCCCTGCTCAAGGGGTTCGGTGCCGCCGCCATCAATCCCTACCTGGCCTTCGAGACCATCGAGGACATGATCGCCTCGGGCGAGCTGACCGGGATCACGCCCCGCCAGGCGCAGAGGAACTACATCAAGGCGGCGTCGAAGGGCATCGTCAAGGTCATGTCGAAGATGGGCATCTCGACGGTGGCGTCCTACACCGGTGCCCAGGTGTTCGAGGCGGTCGGTCTCGCCCCCGACGTCATCGACGAGTACTTCACCGGTACGGTCTCTCGGATCGGGGGTGTCGGTCTTGATGTGCTCGCCGAGGAGGTGGCCCTCCGCCACCGGATGTCCCATCTGGACCGGCCCACCGAGCTCGCCCACCGCGAGCGGGAATTCGGCGGGGAGTACCAGTGGCGGCGCGAGGGCGAGATCCATCTGTTCAACCCCCGGACCGTGTTCAAGCTGCAGCACGCCACCCGTTCGAAACGCTACGAGGTGTTCAAGGAGTACACGAGAGCGGTCGACGACCAGGCGGCCCGGCTGGCCACCTTGCGCGGGCTGATGCGCCTGAGGACCGGTGCGCTTCCGCCGGTGCCGATCGACGAGGTCGAGCCGGCCTCATCGATCCTGACCCGGTTCTCGACCGGGGCGATGTCCTACGGCTCCATCTCGGCCGAGGCCCACGAGACGCTTGCCGTCGCCATGAACCGCATCGGTGGCCGCTCCAACACCGGCGAGGGCGGTGAGGACCCTGAGCGCTTCCTCCCCGACGCCAACGGCGACCTGCGGCGGAGCGCGATCAAGCAGGTGGCCTCCGGCCGGTTCGGCGTGACCTCCGAGTACCTGGTCAACGCCGACGACATCCAGATCAAGATCGCCCAGGGCGCCAAGCCAGGCGAAGGTGGCCAACTCCCGGGGCACAAGGTCTACCCGTGGATCGCCAAGACCCGGTTCTCCATGCCGGGCGTCGGCCTGATCTCACCGCCACCGCACCACGACATCTACTCGATCGAGGACATCGCCCAGCTCATCCACGATCTCAAGTCGGCCAATCCGCGGGCCCGGGTGCACGTCAAGCTGGTCGCCGAGGTCGGGGTGGGGACGGTGGCGGCCGGGGTGGCCAAGGCCCACTCCGACGTGGTGCTTATCTCGGGCCACGACGGGGGCACCGGTGCCACCCCGCTGACCTCCCAGAAGCACGCGGGGATCCCGTGGGAGCTCGGTCTGGCCGAGACCCAGCAGACCCTCCTGGCCAACGATCTGCGCGACCGCATCGTGGTGCAGGTCGACGGCCAGATGAAGACCGGGCGTGACGTGGTGATCGGTGCGCTGCTCGGTGCCGAGGAGTTCGGCTTCGCCACCGCCCCACTGGTCGTGTCCGGCTGCATCATGATGCGGGTGTGCCACCTCGACACCTGTCCGGTGGGCATCGCCACCCAGAACCCGACCCTGCGGGCCCGCTTTTCCGGGAAGCCCGAGTTCGTGGAGACCTTCTTCGAGTACATCGCCGAAGAGGTGCGGGAGTACCTGGCCGCACTGGGCCTCCGCACGCTGGAGGAGGCCGTCGGCCGGGTGGACCTGGTCGATGCCGCCGAGGCGGTCGGCCACTGGAAGGCCAAGGGGCTCGACCTGTCGCCGATCCTGGTGATGCCCGAGCTGCGCGACGGGGCGGTGCGACACTGCATCCACAAGCAGGACCACGGGCTCGACCGTGCCCTCGACCATGCCTTCCTCGAGAAGTGCCGTCCGGCCATCGAGGCGGGGACCCCGGTGCGGGCCGAGGTCGAGGTGACCAACGTGGACCGCACGGTCGGCACCCTGCTCGGGTACGAGATCACCCGCCGGCACGGTGGGGCGGGGCTGCCCGAGGGGACCATCGACCTCACCTTCCGGGGGTCGGCGGGCCAGAGTTTCGGCGCCTTCGTGCCCAAGGGGGTCACCATGCGCCTGCTGGGCGATACCAACGACTATCTCGGCAAGGGCCTCTCGGGCGGTCGGATCGTCGTGCGACCCCCGGACGAGTCGACATTCGCCGCCGAGGACAACATCGTGGCCGGCAACGTGATCCTCTACGGGGCGACCGCCGGCGAGGTGTTCCTGCGCGGCCAGGTCGGTGAGCGCTTCTGCGTCCGCAACTCCGGCGCCATCGCCGTGGTCGAGGGTGTGGGCGACCACGCCTGCGAGTACATGACCGGGGGCAGGGTGGTGGTCCTCGGGCCCACCGGCCGGAACTTCGGAGCCGGGATGTCGGGCGGCGTGGCCTACGTCTACGACCCGCACGGCCTGTTGGCTGGCGTCTACAACCACGAGCTGGTCGACCTCGAGCCCCTGTCCGCGGAGGACCGGATCTGGCTCAAGGACCGGATCACCATGCACCGTGACGAGACCGGATCGGAGGTAGCGCGGGCCGTCCTCGCCGACTGGATCGCCACCTCGGAGCAGTTCGTCACCGTCATGCCCCGGGACTACCGACGGGTGCTGGAGGCGACCGAGCGGGCGGTGGCCGAGGGGCGCTCGGTGGAGGAAGCGGTCATGGAGGCGTCCCATGGGTGACATCAACGGATTCCTCAAGCACGGCCGGGAGCTGCCACCCCGTCGGCCGGTCCCGGTCCGGCTGCGGGACTGGAAGGAGGTCTACGAGCCCTTTCCGGTCGAGGCCGCCCGGCAGCAGGGGGCACGGTGCATGGACTGCGGCATCCCGTTCTGCCACGAGGGGTGCCCGTTGGGCAATCTGATCCCCGAATGGAACGACCTCGTCTACCGGGACGACTGGTCCGGGGCGATCGAACGGCTCCACGCCACCAACAACTTCCCCGAGTTCACCGGCCGTCTGTGCCCGGCACCATGTGAAGGGTCCTGCGTGCTCGGGATCAACGACGACCCGGTGACCATCGAGCGCATCGAGTTCGAGATCGTCGAGCGGGCGTGGGACGAGGGATGGGTGGCGGCGGTGACCCCGACGGTCAGGACCGGCAAGCGTGTGGCGGTGGTCGGCTCAGGCCCCGCCGGCCTGGCCGCGGCCCAACAGCTGGTCCGGGCCGGTCACCAGGTGGTGGTCTACGAGCGGGCCGAGCGGCCCGGCGGACTGCTCCGGTTCGGCATCCCCGAATTCAAGATGGAGAAGGCGGTCCTCGACCGGCGCCTGGCCCAGTTGGAGGCCGAGGGCGTCGAGTTCCGCTGTCGGGTGTCGGTGGGCAGGAGCGCCCCGGAGGTCGAGGGTGCGGCTGCACCCGACGCCGAGGTGGTCAGCGCACGGGCGCTGGTGGACGGGTTCGATGCCCTGCTGCTGGCCGGCGGGGCGACACTGCCACGCGACCTGCCGGTGCCGGGCCGCACCCTGACCGGCATCCACCGGGCCATGGACTACCTCAAGCCGTCGAACCTGGTCCAGGAGGGGTTGCTGGCCGAGTCGCCGATCTCCGCCGAGGGGAAGCACGTGATCATCATCGGGGGCGGCGACACCGGGGCCGACTGCCTGGGCACGGTCCACCGCCAACGGGCGCTGAGCGTGCACCAGCTCGAGATCATGCCGGAGCCGCCGACGGACCGGACCGGTGACAACCCGTGGCCGACCTGGCCACTTGTCCTGCGGACCTCGTCCGCCCTCGAGGAGGGGGGCGAGCGGATCTTCGCAGTCACCACCGCCGAATTCCTCGACGACGGCTCCGGCCACGTGCGGGCCCTCCGGGGGGAGCGGGTGGAGTTGGCCTACGGCGACGACGGCCGGCCCGAGTTCCTCTCCGTCCCGGGCTCCGAGTTCGAGCTGCCCTGTGAGCTGGTCCTGCTGGCCATGGGGTTCCTCGGAACGGAGCGCAACGGGGTGGTGGCCGAGCTGGGCCTCGAGGTGAACGCACGGGGCACGGTGACGGCCGACCGGACCTGGTCGACCAACGTGGACGGCGTCTTCGTCTGCGGGGACATGACCCGGGGACAGAGCCTCATCGTGTGGGCAATCGCCGAGGGCCGCTCGGCAGCAGCGGCGGTCGACCGCCACCTCATGGGACGCACCGCGCTGCCCTCCCCGATCAAGCCCGGCCAGCTGGCGCTGCGCTGAGGTCGGCCGCGGGACGATGGGCGGTGGGGGAGCGGGGCGCAGCGGGGAAAACGGGACGGTTCGATCGTGATCACGAGGGGCCACCTCCGGACCCTGGCTCTGTCGCTCCCCGAAGTGGTCGAGCTGGACCACCACGGAATGGACTCCTACCGGATTCGGGGAAGGATCTTCGCCACCGTCCCGGACGACCATCATGTCCGGGTCATGGTCGACGAGACCGAGATCCGGGCGGCGGTGACCGAGGACCCGTCTACCTTCGAGGCGGTCACCTGGGGCGGGCGGCTGGGGTGCGTGGCCGTTGACCTGAGGACGGTGTCGTCCGAGCACCTCCACCAGCTGCTGACGGAGGCCTGGCTGCGGAAGGCGCCTGTCCGGCTGGCCCGCTCCTTCGGGGAGCGGTCAGCGGGTTGAGCCGCCCGGGCGCGACCGGACTACTCGGGCACCGTTCCCATCATGCCGGCCGGGTGGCACCCACCAGGTCCGGCCGGTCGGAGTCGTCGAACCGGACCGGCGCGCCGGCATGGGGGGGCGTCTGGTCCTCGGGCGGACCCAAACCCTGGGGATCCCCGTGGGGGGTCGGGGGCGGTGGGAGTGCGGCTCGTCCACACTCGTTGAGGGCCGGTAGTCGTTGGTGAATTGCGTTCCGTCGGGAAAATCGACGGCAACTGCGTTCTCTGGGCTGCTCGTGTCCCGAAGCGGCATTCGGTATTCGGAGGCTGGGCCACCGTGGTCCCCTGGGTCCCGGGCCTACGGCATCGCCGGCAGGAGCCCCTTTTTGGCGAGTGACGCGAGGTGGGAGTGCAGGCCGTTCCCGGCACGAGACGGTGTGCCGCCGTAGTTCACGATCAGTGCAGGTGTCGTGCACTGCCAGCTTCCGGGGCTGATGGCGTCCCAGGCCCAACCGAGGTAACTCAGGCCCGCCTTGTCCGCGAATTTCATGTACTTGTTGGAGTACTTCGAAGAGCAGTCGTACTCGCCGAATTCACCGGTGACCACGGGGACGGTGGCTGCGAGCGGTCGCACGGTATCGGTCCAGCACTTGGACGTATCGCAACCATGGGTGTCGTAGCTGTGGAAGCTCACCACGAGGCTGTGATCCGGGTCATCGGGAAGCGAGGAGAGCCAGGAACTCACGTCACTGGAGTAGGCCAGTCCTCCGAGCATGATGGGCTGTGTCGCACCGGTGCCGCGGATCGCATTCACGAGCTGCTGCATGCCGGTGGCCTGGTAGGTGCCGTCAGCAGTGACGACCGTGCATCCGGATTCCCAGCACGGCCAGGTGATCGAGTGTGGCTCGTTGTAGAGATCGAAGAGCACTCCGGGGTCGGTATCGAAGGACGACGCCACTGACGTCCAGAACTTCGGAGAGTAAGTGGTGTCGGCCATAGGGGGTACGTTCATGCCGTCGGGCGCATCGAGGCCCGACAGGGTGAGTATCGCCGCGATCCCGTAGCTGTGGAGTAGGTCCACGTAGGATCGGATCGCCGCCTGATAGTTGGCTCCCTCGTAGGGCGTTGGATCGCCAAATTGCGCGTACGGGTCGTTTGCGCCGGTGTACTCGTCCAGCCAACACCCCTCGTTGAGAGGAATCCGCACTGCGTTGATGTGCCAACCTGCCATGGCGGCAACGGAGGCTGCGTCCGTCGGCCCGTCGAAGATGCCCCAACCCTGCTCGCAGGCATACTCGGAACCGGATCGGTTCACACCGAGGAGCCGGGTTGTCGCGCCGGCCGCATTGACCAGACGGTTTCCCACGACGGACACGGACACGGGCTCCGTCCCGGCGGGTACGGCAGGCGTGCCCGCGTTCGCCGGTGCCACACTGACCACCAGGGACTGGAGGAACGCCAGGAGCACGATCGCTGTCAGGCCAAGTCCACCCCGTGCCGATGCAGCACGGCCATGTCGTCGTCGCATCGCCACCCGCCCTTCCGCCTTCTCCATGCTGTCTCGGATGATCCCCTGCCTAGCACCTATCGGCAACGGTGATGGCCTGGCGGCGCCTCGAGGCCCGGAGAGGAGAAAGGAAGAGAGCGTCGCCTACGTGTTTGCTGAGCACGTTCTCCAACCGGCAACGGGCTCGGGCGCGGTCCCCGACGGTGCAGGCGGTCGTGTGCAGGAAGCCGACTCTCACCCGCTCCCTGAGGTCTGGCCTCGGGCCACACCCTCGTGTCACGCCTGAAGTGCGTTGCCAATGGAGGCAAGCGTTGCGGCGGTGTGGCTTGGTCGACTCCGGTGGGATTCCCGTGTACGAAGGCGGCCGATGCCCCCTCCGTCGCAGATCGGAGAGCAGTTGCGTCCGCCGTGAAGAGCCGGCGCCGTTGTGGCCTCGGCTGGGAGGCGGGCATCACTTCGCTGGCCGGGTGGCACCCACCAGGTCGGCCCAGTCGGCGTCGTCGAACCGGACCGGCGCGCCGGTGTGGGGGGCGTCGATCATCTCACCCGCACCGACGTAGAGGCCCACATGGTCGACCCCCGAGGGCCCGGACCCGAAGAAGACGAGGTCGCCGGGCTGCACGCCGGCCCCGGCGGCGACCGCCGGACCGGCGTCGAACTGGTCCTGGGCGACCCGGGGCAGCGCGATGCCGGCGGCACGGTAGGCGGCCTGGACGAGACCGGAGCAGTCGAAGCCTCCCGATCCGGTACCGCCCCACAGGTAGGGGGTGCCGAGCTGCTGGGCCCCGAAGGAGAGGGCCGCCACCACGGTGCCGGAGGTGGAGGGGTTCTGCTGGAAGGCGAGGGTGAGGGTGAGCACGGTGTCCACATAGGTCGCCGAGTGGTTGTAGTCGGTGACCGCTCCCCGCAGGCCGGCGGCTGACCCGGCACCGTCGGAGCAGAGCAGCGTGGCGGCCGTGTAGACGGCGTCCACCGGGTCGTAGGGGGTGGGTGGCCGGGCGCCTCCCGGACCGACGGTGGCATGAACGGCGAAGGTGGCCGGCTCGAACTGCATGGGGCCCTCGGCCCCGGCAACGTTGGCCCCGGACCACACCCCCGGGGCCTCCGATCGGCCGCTGGCCGACTCGACGGTGCCGATGGCGGCCAGTACCGACCACGAGAGCCCTGGGCAGGTGGTCGCCGCCTGCTGGTAGAGGTTGAGCCACCCCGACGGGATGGAGGCCCCGGACTGGACGCCCCCGGACCCCGGGGAGTCATCCGACGTGCCACCGGCGTCCCCTCCCGGGGAGCTCCCGGCGGCCCCCGAGCCGGCGACCACCGCCACCACCACGACCAGTCCCACCAGGGCGGCCACGCCGGCCACCACCGCGGCAGCCACCACCTTGCCCATTGCCGTACCTCCGCACGCATCCTGCGTCCAGGGTGGGCAGCCCGGCCCAGAGGTTCGTCAACCGGTGCCCCCGGTCCCGGTACCACGGCTGCGCCCAGTCCAGCACCGCGCCGTCCGCAAGGCAAGGGGTGTCGCGGGTGACCGGCACGGCCGGGGTCGGTAAGCTCGATCATCCGGGATTCCGGAGCGGGGACAGGGGAGGACCGACCGTGCTCAGTACCATGCAGGACGCTCCATTGCTGGTGAGTGGCATTCTGCGCCACGGAAAGCACGTCTACGGCGACAGCGAGGTCATCACCATCACGGGGCCGGCGGGCGAGTCGATCCGGGCCTCGTTCACCGAGGTGGCCGAGCGGTCCGAGCGACTGGCCAAGGCCCTGGCCGGGCTCGGGGTGGGGGACGGCGACCGGGTGGGGACCTTCCTCTGGAACAACCAGACCCACCAGGAGGCCTACCTCGCCATCCCCGGCATGGGTGCGGTGCTCCACACGCTGAACCTGCGGCTCTTCCCCGAACAGCTGGCCTTCGTCATCAACCACGCCGAGGACCAGGTCATCATCGTCGACGACACGTTGGTACCGCTGCTGGCCCGGGTCCGCGACCAGCTGACCACGGTGAAGCACTTCGTGGTCGCCGGCGGCGGCGACGGCAGCGCCCTGGGCGAGACCCTGTCCTACGAGGAGCTGCTCGATGCCGAGGAGCCGGGCTACGTGTGGCCCTCGTTCGACGAGCGCAAGGCCGCCGCCATGTGCTACACCTCGGGCACCACCGGCAACCCCAAGGGCGTGGCGTATAGCCACCGGTCCACCTACCTGCACACCTTCGCCATCACCTCCGGCTCGTCACTGGGCATCAACGAGCGGGACCGGGTCCTGTCCATCGTCCCGATGTTCCATGCCAACGCCTGGGGCACGCCCTACGGGGCGTTCCTGACCGGAGCCGACCTGGTGATGCCCCAGCAGTTCCTGCAGGCGGCGCCACTGGCCGCCACCATCGCCCTCCACCGGCCGACGGTGTCCGCCGGGGTGCCCACCATCTGGAGCGACCTGCTGCGCTACGCCCAGTCCAACCCGGTCGACCTCTCCTCGCTCCGCATGATCACCGCCGGTGGGGCCGCGGTACCCCGCCGGCTCATCGAGCGCTTCCGCGACGAACTGGGTGTCGAGATGGTCCAGGGCTGGGGGATGACCGAGACAAGTCCGCTGTGCTCGTTGGCCCTTCCCCCGCGCGGCACGCCGCCGGAGGAGGAGATCGGGTGGCGGTCCAAGACCGGCCGGGTCGTACCCGGCGTCGAGGTGCGCATCGCCTCCGAGGACGGCACCATCCTGCCGAACGACGGCGTGGCAGTGGGCGAGTTCGAGGTCCAAGGGCCGTGGATCACCGGCTCCTACTACCTCGACCCGGCACCCGAGCGGTTCCACGACGGATGGCTCCGCACCGGCGACATCGGCACGCTCGACCGGCGTGGCTTCATGCAGATCAGCGACCGGACCAAGGACGTGATCAAGTCGGGGGGCGAGTGGATCTCCTCGGTCGAGCTGGAGAACGAGGTCATGGCCCATCCGGGTGTGGTGGAGGCGGCGGTGATCGCAGTGCCCGATGAGCGGTGGAGCGAGCGGCCGCTGGTGGCCGTGGTCGTCGAGGAGGAGTCGACCGTCGACGCCGCCGAACTGCTGGTGTTCCTCTCCGGCCGGGTGAGCCGGTGGTGGCTGCCCGAGCGGTGGGTCTTCGTCGACGAGGTCCCGAAGACCAGTGTCGGAAAGTTCGACAAGAAGGTGTTGCGCTCCCGGTTCGCCGAGGGTGCGCTCGAGGTGATCGAAGTCGAGATCCAGACGGGTCGCTGACCCGGTGGGCGCCGAGCTGGCCGACATCGCCGAACGGCTGTCCGGCATCGGCGAGGAGCTGGCCGACCTGGCACTGGACCGGCTCCGACAGGCGGCCGACTCGGTGCGGGCCGGTGCCGACCCGGACCCCGGGGTCACCGCCGAGGAGAAGCGCATCACCCGGGCTCGGCGCTCGGTGGAGAAGGCGGCCGGCCTGCTGGCCGGACCCGGTGCAGCCTCCGGCTTCGACGAAGGGCCCTGACCCGGTCAGTCGGCGAGCTGGTTGAGCGCGTCGATGAGCTGACGGAGTCGGCCGTAGTGGACCCGGTCGAACCGGAGGACCAGACGGTCGAGCTCGAGCTGGTCCGTCTCCGGTCGCTCGGGAGGCAGGGGCTTCGAGCGGCGGATGACCCCGCCGGTGACGATGTCCGAGAAGCGGCGGTTGAGGTCGGCCAGCTGCGCTCGGTCCGGGCCCGCCAGCAGGCGCACCACCAGGAGGTCGCCCACCCATCGGCACGACTGGTAGTTGCGGTAGAACCCGAGGAGCTCCCCGGTGGCCTCGGACACGTCGTCGGTGACCACGAAGAACGCCCGGTCGTCCGGGGAGACCAGACCCCGGGGCTCCACGTGCTCGGTGAGGAAGTCCAGCCACCCCTGCCAGTAGGTGCCACCAGGCACGTCGAGCATGACCACCGGCGCCGGCTCGGCCTTCCCGGTCTGGAGCAGGGTGAGCAGCTCGAAGCCCTCGTCGAGGGTGCCGAAGCCCCCGGGCATGACCACGTACGCGTCGGACTCCTTCATGAGCATGAGCTTGCGGGTGAAGAAGTACCGCATCTCCACCAGCTTGGGGTCCTGGGCGATGAACGTGTTGGCGGACTGCTCGAGGGGGAGCCGGATGTTCACGCCGATCGAGAGGTCCCGTCCGGCGCCCTCCATGCCGGCGGCCATGATGCCGGGACCGGCGCCGGTGACCACCATCCAGTCGGCGCCGGCCATCGTGGCGGCCAGCTCCCGGGTGCACCGGTAGGCGGGATGATCCGGTTGGGTCCGGGCCGAGCCGAAGATGGTCACCTTGCGCCGTCGGCGGAACGGTCGGAAGACCCGGAAGGCGTCGGCCATCTCGGCCAGTGCCGAGTCGGCGACCTTGAGGTCGATGACCTCGGTCCTGTCGTCGGCCAGGCGGGCCACGGTGGACACCATCGACCGGTAGAGGCGTCGCTGCTGGGCGGTCGCCGTGCCGGCCACGATCTCGTCCACCAGCCGGTCCTCGGCGGCGCTCCGTGCCGACGGTGGGACCGGGGCAGCGACCCCCGGTCCGGGCTCGCTGCCGCCGGCATCGCCTCCGGTCGCGTCGCCACCGGTCCGCTCCTGCGGGGTTCGTTTCCCCGGCCCGCTCCGGGGGGAGGCGGGGGGCATGTCAGTTGGCGGCAGTCAGCACGTCGCCGCGGCCGTTCCGCTCGGGGACCCTTCCGTAAAGCGTCGTGCGTTGGGACAAGGTGCGCCCGAGCGGGGTCACGATGGCCCGGAAGCGCCCGGCGTCCATCATCTGGCCGTGGCTGGCCCCGGCGGCCCGTGAGATGTTCTCGTCCATGAGGGTGCCGCCGAGGTCGTTGACCCCGGCCTGCAGGATCTGGCGCACCCCCTCGGTTCCCAACTTCACCCAGCTGATCTGGATGTTGTCGATGGCGCCCCGGTAGGCGATGCGGCCCACCGCGTGCATCAGCAGGGTCTCCCGGAAGGTCGGCCCCCGACGGGACCGGCGTTGGAGGTAGATGGGCGTCGCCATGTGCACGAAGGGGAGCGGCACGAACTCGGTGAACCCACCGGTCTCGAACTGGAGGTCGCGGGTGCGGATGATGTGACGGGCCCACGACCGGGGTTGCTCTACCGCACCGAACATGATGGTGACGTTGGATCGCAGTCCGACGCCGTGCGCGGTGCGGTGGGCGAAGAGCCACTCGTCGGTGTCGATCTTGTCCGGGCAGAGCACCTGGCGCACCGGATCGTCGAGGATCTCGGCGGCGGTGCCGGGCAGCGTCCGCAGGCCGGCGTCGCGCAACAGGGTCAGGTAGTCGGCCAGGGGCATGCCGGAACGGCGGGCCCCCTCGGTGACCTCGAGGGCGGTGAACCCGTGGATGTGGATGGTCGGTGACCCCTGGCGCACCGCCTTGATCACCTCGAGGTAGTAGTCGCCGTCGAACTTGGGGTGGATCCCCCCCTGGAGGCACACCTCGGTGGCACCGGATGCCTCCGCCTCCCGCACCCGGTCGGTGATCTCGCTCAGTTCGAGAAGGTAGGGGGCGCCTCGCAGGTTGAGGGAGAGCGGTCCCTTCGAGAAGGCACAGAACTTGCACTTGAACGTGCAGACATTGGTGTAGTTGATGTTCCGGTTGGCCACGAAGGTCACTTCGTCGCCGACCGTCTCGACCCGGAGCCGGTCGGCCACCTCGGCCACGGCCCGTACCTCCGGTCCCCGCGCCCCGAACAGGGTGACGATCTCGTCCTCGCCGACCGTGTCCCCGCCGAGCACCCCCACCAGCACGTCGCCGACTGCGCTCCCGCCGGTCGGGGCGGGCGCGGCCGGTGGTCTACCGGGCGCCGCGCCCCTCGTCCGGTGCCCGCTGTCGTCGGGGAGCAGCGCGGGGGGCGGCACCTCGCCACCGGAGCACCAGGGGTGGTCCCGTCCCAGCCCTTCGGCGTCGGAGGCGTCGAGCACCGGGAACCGCATCGCCTCGTCCAGCCACCGGTCGGGATCGAGAGCGAACTCGGGGTAGAGGGTCAGACGGGGGGCGAGGGTGTGCCCGGCGGCCTCGGTAGCCCCGCGCAGGATGGCCAGCTCCGGCCAGGCGCGCTCGGGGTTGACGTGGTCGGCGGTCACCGGGGAGACCCCGCCCCAGTCGTCGATGCCGGACTCCAGCAGGGGCCCGAGGTCGTCGGAGAGATTGGGTGGTGCCTGCAGGTGGATCTCGGCGGGGAGGACCACCCGGGCGGCGGCGACGGTCCACAGGAACTCGTCGGTCGGGCAGGGTGGGGATCGGTGCATGGAGGTCCCGGCCTTCGGGAGGAAGTTCTGGACGATGACCTCCTGGATGTGGCCGTGCCGGTCGTGGCTGTCGACGATGGCCTCCAGAGTGGCCAGGCGGTCGGCCCGGGACTCGCCGATCCCCACCAGCAGGCCGGTGGTGAAGGGCACCCCGGCAACGCCCGCCACCTCGAGGGTGGCCAGTCTGCGGGCCGGCTCCTTGTCCGGTGCCGACCGGTGGGCCGCCAGGTCGGGGTTGACCGACTCGACCATCATCCCCTGGCTGGCCGAGACCTCCCTCAGGCGGACCAGGGGGTCGAGACCGAGGGCTCCGGCGTTGGCGTGGGGGAGGAGTCCCGTCTCCTCGACCACGGCCCGGCAGGCCGCCACCAGGTAGTCGACCGTGGAGGTGTACCCGTGGTCGTCCAGCCACCGGCGGGCCACCGGGTAGCGTTCCTCGGGTCCCTCTCCCAGGGTGAAGAGGGCCTCGTGGCAGCCGGCCTCCCGGCCGGCGCGTGCGATGGTGAGGACCTCCTCGATCTCGAGGTAGGGCGATGCCAGATGGGCCGGGGCCTTGGCGAAGGTGCAGTAGCCGCACCGGTCCCGGCAGAGCATGGTGAGGGGGATGAACACCTTGGGCGAGAACGTCACCCGGTTGCCGTGGGCCGCGTCGCGGACGGCACGGGCAGCGGCCTGCAGCGTGGTGACGTCCAAGCCGACGAGCTCGTCGCGGCCCACCTCCGACAGTGGCCGGACGGCAGGGGTCACACGAGGAGAGCCGAGGTCGGCGGGCATCGCCGACACCTTACCGGAGGAGTACGAACGGGCAGCCGGCCCACCGGTCGGCGACCGGCATGACGGCCGGTGCGGCCGACCAGTGGGCCCGGGCGCCGACGGATCGGGGTCCTAGCGAACGGGAGGCACCGCGTCACCTGCGGCGGCGTCGTCGACGAGCCAGATCACCTCGGCGGCGGTCACCCGGCCGGCGGGCAGGTCGTCGCCGGCCACGATGCGAGCGAAGGCCTCCCGCTTGGTGGGGCCGGAGACGGTGAAGACCACCAGTCGGGCTCGGGCGATGGCCGGCAAGGTGAGCGTGATGCGGTCGTGTGGGTTGTTGGCGGCGGGGTCGCGGTTGGCCACCACCAGGGTCCCGGTGTCGTCGAGGGCCAACGCCGCCGATCCGGGGAAGAGCGAGGCGCAGTGGCCGTCCGGGCCCAGTCCCAGATGGACCAGGTCGAGCGGCCCGAGGGCCTCGACGACCCGCTGGTAGGACGCAGCCGCCGCGTCGGGAGGACCGGACCGGTACATGGGGTGGTCCGATCGCACCGGGCCGACCCGGTCGAGGAGCACCTCGGTGACCATCCGGTGGTTGGAGTCCGGGTCGTCCGGCGGCACGCACCGCTCGTCGCCCAGGTAGACGTCCACCTCGCTCCAGTCCAACGGCTGTCGGGTGCCGACCGACCGGTCCGCCAGGCTGCGGTAGGACTCCTCGGCGGTGCCGCCGCCGGAGAGGAAGAGGGAGAAGCCGTCCTCGTGGGGCTCGCCCATCCGCTCGATGACCAGCTGGGCGAAGGCCTCGGGCACCGAGTCCACCAACCGGACCGTGCCGTTCACCGCGCCACCGGGGTGGACGCGCGCGGTGGTGCCGCGAAGTTGGCGACTGCCGGTGCCCGTGTCACTGGGGGAGCTCGGTCAGCCGCCCACCGCTGAGCTCGAGGTCGATCACCGGGTTGCGCCACTCGTCCCCCGACCGCTCGACCAGCAGGTCGGCCATGTGCGGCCCCCAGGTCCCGGCCGGATAGGTGTGCATGGCACCACCCGGCTCTGACCACGCCTCGAGGTACGGGGACACGACCCTCCAGGCCTGCTGGACCTCGTCGGATCGGATGAACAGGGTTGCGTCTCCGACCATGGCGTCGTGGATGAGGCGTTCGTAGCCGTCGGCCGCCTCCTCGCCGGCGAAGGCGTCGGCGTAGGAGAAGTCCATGGCCACCGAGCGGATGTGGAACTTCTCGCCGGGGACCTTGGCGCCGAATTCGAGGCTGACCCCCTCGTCGGGCTGGATCCGTACGATCAACGTGTTGGGCCTGAGGTCGCGGCTGTTGCGGTGGTCGAAGAGGAGGAAGGGAACCTGGTGGAAGGTGAGCGCCACCTCGGTGACCCGGGCCGGCAGGCGCTTTCCGGTACGCACGAAGATGGGGACCCCCGACCACCGCCAGTTCTCCACCCGCAGACGCAAGGCGAGGTAGGTCTCGGTCTGGCTGTCGGGCGAGACGTCCGCCTCCTGGCGGTACCCGATGACCGGCTCCCCGTCGATGACGCCCGCCGTGTACTGGGCCCGTACCGACTTGTCGACCGCCTCGTCCGGGGTCGGGACGTCGATGGCCTGGAGGAGCTTGACCTTCTCGTCGCGGATGCGGTCGGCGTCGGTGCTGGTGGGCGACTCCATGAGGGTGAGGGCGAGGACCTGCATCACGTGGTTCTGCACGATGTCCCGCAGGGCACCGGCCGTCTCGTAGAAGCCGCCCCGGTGCTCGACGCCGAGGCTCTCGGCCACCGTCACCTGCACCTGGTCGACGTACCGGCGGTTCCAGATCGGCTCGAAGATGGCGTTGGCGAAGCGGAGGGCCAGGACGTTCTGGACCGTCTCCTTACCCATGTAGTGGTCGATCCGATAGATCTGGCTCTCGTCGAACGCCGCGTGCATCTGCTCGTCGAGCGCGATGGCACTCGCGAGGTCGCGGCCGTAGGGCTTCTCCACCACGACCCGCACGAACGAGCCGCCCTCGGCCGGCCGGGTGCAGGCGTGGTCGCGCAGTGCCCCCGCCACCAGTCCGAACACGCTGGGGATGGTGGCCAGGTAGTAGAGGCGGTTGCCGTCGGTGCCGTCGACGTTGTCCGCCTCGTCGAGGTGCTCCTGCAGGCGGGAGAAGGTGTCGGGGTGATCGTACTCTCCGGCGATGTACTTGAACCGCTCGGTGAGGGCCTTCCACTTGGGGCCTCCGTCCGGGGTGGCCTCGGCCACCTGCGAGCGGAACTCCTCGTCCGTCCACTCGGTGCGGGCCACGCCGATGATCGTGAAGCCGTCGTCGAGCACCCCCCGATCGGCCAGTCGGGCCAGGGCGGGCAGGATCTTGCGGGCCGTGAGGTCCCCCGACGCGCCGAAGATGACCAGGGCGACCGGGGGGGCCTTGGACAGGACCGGAGGGAGGGAGCGCCGCTTGCCCTTGGCCTTGCTCGAGGTGTCCGAGGATGCCGTGGTCTCGGAGTCCCCGTCCGCGGCGGCCGCTGGCGGGGTCCGGCGGTCGACGGCGTCGGTGTTGGTGTTGGTGTTGGTGTTCATTTGGGGGTCAAGGTCTCCCCGCCCTGGGTGCCGTCGGCGGTGGTGAAGGCGTGCCCTCCGAACTGGTTGCGGAGGGCCGACACCAGGCGAAGTCCGAAGGCGTCCTTCTTCTGGGATGCGAACCGGGCGAAGAGGGCCGACGAGATGACCGGGGCCGAGACTCCCCGGTTGATGGCCTCCTCGACCGTCCACCGGCCCTCACCGGAGTCGGCCACCACCCCTTCGATCCCGTCGAACCCGGACTCGGGCCGGAGGGCCCGCTCGGCCAGTTCGAGCAGCCAGGATCGCACCACTGACCCGTATCGCCAGATGGCGGAGATCTGATGGAGGTCGAGATCGAACTCGGGGGCCTCGGACATGATCTCGAACCCCTCGGCGTAGGCCTGCATGAGGCCGTACTCGATCCCGTTGTGGATCATCTTCACGAAGTGGCCGGCGCCGGGCGGCCCGACGTGGGCGTACCCGCCTTCGGGAGCCAGGGCCATGAACACCGGCTCGGCCACGGTGACCGCCTCCTTGGTGCCGCCGACCATCAGGCAGTAGCCCTCCTTCAGTCCCCAGATCCCACCCGAGGTTCCGGCGTCGACCAAGGCGATGCCCTCGGCGGCGAGCTGCTCGACCAGCGGAGTGGTCTCCTTGTAGTTCGAGTTGCCGCCGTCGATGATGACGTCGCCCGCGTCGAACAGCCCGGCCAGGGTGGTGATGGTGGAGTTGGTCGGCTCACCGGCCGGCACCATCACCCACGCCACCCGAGGCGCCGACAGCTTGGTGGCCACCTCCTCGAGGGTGGAGGCCGGATCGGCCCCGACCCCGACGGCCGCAGTGCGGGCCTCCTCCGACAGGTCGAAGGCGACGACCTCGTGCCCGTGCTCGATGAGTCGTTGGGTCATGTTGGCGCCCATCTTGCCCAGGCCGATCATGGCGATCTTCATCCTGCTCTCCTTCGTGTGGTGGGCTCTGTTCTCGGGATCCTGCGGTGTCGGTTCCCCGGTGCCGGCAGCGGCACGGTGGCGGTCAGGACGGTGACTCGCCGGAGAGCTCGTTGGCCTTGTCGGACAGGGACTGCATGAGCTCGTCGAACGACTTGGCGAACGATGCGACGCCTTCGGCCTCGAGGGTCTGGGCGACGTCCTCCATGTCGATACCCGCCGCAGCCAACTCGCCGATGAGCTCGCCGGCCTCGTCCACACCGGTGTCGATCGTGCGGGCGACCGTCCCGTGGTCGAGGAAGTCGGCGACCGTGCCGTCGGGCATGGTGTTGACCGTGTGCGGTCCGATGAGAGCATCGACGTAGGCCAGGTCCGGATAGGCCGGGTTCTTCGTCGAGGTCGAGGCCCACAGGGGCCGTTGGACCCTGGCACCCCTGGCGGCGAGGGCGTCCCAGCGGGGCCCGGAGAACCGTTCGGTGAACACCTGGTAGGCCAACCGGGCCTGGGCCACGGCAGCTCGACCCCGCAGGGCGAGCAGCCGGTCCGCGTCGACCGCCGACGGAGCGGCCGACTCGATGCGGCGGTCGACCTCGGTGTCGACCCGGCTGATGAAGAACGATGCCACGCTGGCCACGCGGGAGAGGTCGTCGACCCCCGAGGCGGCCAGCTCCTCCAGGCCCGCGAGATAGGCCTCGATCACCTCGCCGTAGCGGGCGACGCCGAAGATCAGCGTCACGTTGATGCTGTGGCCCTCGCTGATCATCCTGCGGATCGCCGGGACGCACTCGGGGGTGGCGGGGATCTTCACCAACAGGTTGGGGCGGTCGATGCGTTCGTGCAGGCCGAGGGCGGCGCCGACCGTGCCCTCGGTGTCGTGGGCCAGCGAGGGGGCGACCTCCACCGACACGTAGCCGTCTCCACCGTCGGACGAGTCGTACACCGGGCGCAACACATTGAGGGCGCCTTCGATGTCGTCGACCACCAGGTCCCAGTAGGCGTCCTCCACCGACTTGGTGGCGATGAGCGAGGCGAACTCCTGGTCGTAGGTGTCCTGTCCCGAGATGGCCTTGGCGAAGATGGTCGGATTCGAGGTCATCCCCCGGACCCCCTGGGCCACCAACCCGACGATGGTGCCGTCCTGCAGCCAGTCGCGGCGCAGGTTGTCCAGCCAGGGGCTCTGGCCCTGCTGGTCGTAGAGGTCGTGCAGTCTGGTCATGGCCGCTCCTTCGTTCGGGCCGGTCACGAGGTGCGCGTTCCGGCGAGCAGGGTGATGGCCCGGGTGGCCACGTTCTGCGGGGTGAACCCGAACTCCTCCAGGGCCACGTCGCCGGGCGCCGATGCCCCGAAGTGGTCGATGCACACCGTCGCATCGGCGTACCGCTCCCATCCGAAGGAGGTGGCCGCTTCGACCGCCAGCCGGGGGATGCCATCGGGGAGCACCGACGAGCGGTACTCGTCCGGCTGGAGAGCGAAGAGCTCCCAGGACGGGAAGGAGACCACCCGGGCGTGCACCCCGGTGGAGGCCAGCAGGTCGGCGGCGTCGAGGCACAGGTGGACCTCGCTGCCCGTCCCGATCAGGACGACCTCGGGCCGCCCGTCCTCCACGTCCCGCAGGACGTAGGCGCCCAGGGGTACCCCGGTGCCGGCCCGCTCGACCGTCTCGGCGAGGACCGGAAGCTCCTGACGGGAGAGGATGAGGGCGGTGGGGCCGGTCTCGTCGACGGCGATGCGCCAGGCCGCCGCCGTCTCGTTGGCGTCGGCCGGGCGGATGACCCGCAGGTTGGGCATGGCCCGGACCGCCGCTAGCTGCTCGATCGGCTGGTGGGTGGGACCGTCCTGGCCGAGGCCGATCGAGTCGTGGGTCCACGAGTAGATGACATGGACGTCGGACAGCGCGGCCACCCGGACCGCCCCCCGCATGTAGTCGCTGAACACGAAGAAGGTGCCGCCGACCGGGAGCACGCCGCGGTGGGCGGCCAGGCCGGTCATCACGCCGCCCATCCCGTGCTCGCGTATGCCGAAGTGGATCAGGTCGCCACCGGGCTCCTTGATCGACTGGGCGATGGCGCCGGCCATGGCCATGCCGGTGTTGCCGGTCAGGTCCGCGCTTCCCGGCATGAGGCCGGGGATGTCCCCCCCGGTGGCGTCGATGCACGCCTTGACGGCCTGGCGGGTGGCCATGGGTCCGTCCTCCGGGGCGAACTCGGGCAGCTTGGCCGTCCACCCGGGCATCCCGTGGCCGTTCTGGGCCGCCTCCCAGCGTGACCTGTCGCCCCGCCATGCGTCGAACCGCTCGGACCACTCGGCCCGCATCGCCTGCCCCCGGGGGATGCACCGGTGGTACATCTGGAGGACGTCGTCCGGCACCCAGAACGACTCGTCCGGGGGGAGCCTCAGCAGGACTTTGGTGAGGCGGATCTCCTCCTCGGAGAAGGGGTCGCCGTGCGCCTTGGCCGTGTCGGTGAGGTGGGGGGACGGATAGCCGATGTGGCTCCGCAGGATGATCAGTGACGGCCGGTACTCCTCCGCCCTGGCCCGGAGCAGTGCGGCCTCGAGCGCGTCGACGTCATTGGCCACCTCGCCGATGTCGTCGACCGACCACCCGTATGCCTCGAACCGCGCTCCGACGTCGTCCGAGTAGGAGAGCTCGGTGGGCCCGTCGATGGTGATGTGATTGTCGTCGTAGACGTAGACCAGGCGCCCCAGGCCGAGATGGCCGGCCAGGGAGGCCGCCTCGTGGGAGATGCCCTCTTCGAAGCACCCGTCACCGGCGATCACGAAGGTGTGGTGGTCGCAGACGTCGGGGGAGTAGTGGGCGCGGAGCCACCGCTCGGCGATGCCCATCCCCACCCCGTTGGCGACCCCCTGGCCGAGGGGCCCGGTCGTCACCTCGACGCCAGGGGTGTGGTTGAGCTCCGGGTGGCCCGGCGTCCGACTGCCCCAGCGACGGAAGCTGCGCAGATCGTCGAGGGTCAGGCCGTACCCGGTCAGGTAGAGCATGGCGTAGAGCAGGATCGACGCGTGTCCGTTGGACAGGACGAAGCGGTCGCGGTCGGGCCAGTGGGGCTCCGAGGGGTCATGGCGCATGACCCGGGTGAACAGGACATGGGCCAGCGGCGCCAGGGCCATCGCCGTGCCCGGATGGCCGGAGTTGGCCGCACGTGGTGCGTCCATGGCCAGCCCTCGGATCACGTTGATGCCCAGCTGTTCGAGGTCGCCGTCGCCGACCGGGCCCGCAGGGTGCGCCGCTGCTCCACTCATTGGCGCCACCCTACCGGCCGTGCGCGTCGACGGCGACGACCGGAGGCGTGGCGAAGGCGGCCCTACCGGTCGCGGAAGAGGGCCAGCGAGGCGGCGAACGTGTGCATGAAGTTCCGGCCGCCGACCGGGCCGAACTCTCCGGCCGCGAAGATCCCCCCGACCGGCACGGGGCCGAGCGCGTTGCGGAGTGCCAGCGCATCGTGGTCGGCATCGTCGAACAAACGGGTGCCCCGTCCGCTGCAGGTGAACAGCATCGCCGCCGAGGCCCGGCGTCCATGGAGGAGGAGGGCGAGTTCGTGACGGGCGGTGGTCGCGTCCCGCAGGTGGAATTGGATGGTGCTGCCCAGCGGGATCCGGCCGTCCACCGCCACTGCACCGGTGGAGCGGTCGACGCCCATGACGGTGCGGACGAGGTAGTCGCCGGGCCCCGGATCGTCGACGTGGTCGTCGATCAGGCGACCCACCAGGAGCCCGTTCGAGCCGATGCCGGCAATGTCGGCGGCCCCGAGGCTGCTACGGATCTGCTCCACCATGCACTGCATGGCGGGCACCCCGGCCAGCTCGTAGATCACGTTCCGGTCCGACCGGGTGACGGTGAGCGGTCTGCCGTACGCCCGACATCCCTGCGAGACCACGGGGTCGACGTCCACGCCGGAGCCGAGCAGGACCCCGGTGGCACCCGAGTGGACCACCCGCTCCCCGACGACCAGTCGGCTGCCGCCCGGGCCGCGCCCGCCGGACACGTGCCCCCCGACCACCGGCAGCCCGGGTCGGACCCCGTCGAGCCACGAGAGGAACTCCTCGGCGGGAAAGGTGAAGGGATCGGCCAGGAGGACCAGGGCGGTCGGCTCGAAGCCGAGCCGGTCGGGCCAGCCGGCGAAGTGCCAGGAGTCGTCGGCCAGGCGGGTGGCGGTGAGGGCCACCGGCCGAAGGGGCCCGACCCGCCCGGCCCACAGGCTGATGGCTGGCGTCTCCTCGACCTCCCGCCCGGTGCCGATCACCGACTCGGCGGCGCCCCCCACGATGGCCAGAGGACGGAGGACCGCCGACACCGTACCCACGATGTCCTCGAGCGCGCCGGCGTGCGACCGCGTCGTGGACACGACGACGAGGTCCGGGCGCTCCCCGATCGCCTCGAGCACCGCCCCGGTGACCTCGCCGGTGGCGTGGGACGCGATTGGATGCTCGGACAGCGCACTGGCGAACGGCACCGTCGCTCAGTCGCCCGGTACGAACCGGATGTCGAGCGAGCGGAGGTAGGTGTGCAGGCCGGCGTCCTGGATCGGGATCAGGTGGGCGGGGCGCCCGGACTCGTTGTGGTGGCTGTGCCAGAGGCCGGGAGGCGTGACGAAGGCGCCGCCGGGCTCCCAGTCGACCCGCACGGCATCGACGATGGTCCCGGTGGCGTCGAGGCGCGACCCGACGAGCGAGTAGCAGCCCGGCTCGCATCCGGTGATGAGGTCGACAGCGGCGCTCTGGTGGCGGTGGGGCCGTTGGACGCGTCCGGCCGGGAGCACACCGAGCATGGCCCACAGGGTGTGGGTGACGGTCAGCGTCCGGGGGGTTGCGGTGTTGCCGAGCAGCACGCTGACCCGGCTCCGCCCCTCCGCCGCCGGGTCCGCCTCGACCTCGGCCAGACGGGCCAGGGCCTCCCCGCCGTCGAAGCGGGTGGGCGCGAAGCGGGGCTGCACGGCCACCGCTCCCAGGTACCGGAGGAGCGGGGCGTCGGTCACCCGGTACAGCAGGACCCCCGCGTCGCCGGCGACGTGGCCGCAGTCGTACCCGGCAGGCAGCGTGAAGAAATCGCCCTGGCCCCATCCCATCCGGAGCGGCGCTACTCCGGTGGTGACCAGGTCGGTGTGGCCGTCGCCACGCAGGCAGTAGTAGAGCTCGCTGGTGGCCTCGGGCTCAGTGGCGAGACGCTCGCCGGGACGGATCACGGCGAAGGAGGCCAGCAGGCCCGGGCTGGTGGCCGGGTACGGGACGTCGAGCCGGGCGGACAGGTCGAGGGGGACCAGCCGGGTGGGTCCGCCGGCATGGACGGCAGCGGGGAAGCTGTGCACGGGCACCGGGCCGGTGGTGCCCGAGGCGAGGGGGTCGGCGGCCGCGGTGTACTCGTAGAAGACCGCGTCCCCGGTCCAATCCTCGGTGGCCTCCCCGACCAGGACGGTCGGGCGCTGGGTGGACTCGGTCGGTGTCGACATGCCCCCAGTATCGACGAGTAGGCACGAGGTAGCGTCACATGGTGTCCGATCAGCCGATCCAAGTACCCCCGAACTGCGAATTGACCCTGGGGATGACCTGTGTCGACAAGTCCGAGGTGGGCCGGACGGTCTGGCGGATGCGCGCGGACGAGCGGTTCGCCAATCCGGCCGGCATCGTCCAGGGGGGGTTCATCGGGGCCATGGCCGACTCGGCCATGGGGTCGGCCACGATCACCTTCGCCCGGGGGTCGGGCCGGAGGGTGGTGTCCTCGAACGTGGAGATGAAGACCAGCTTTCTGGCTCCGGTCCGGGTGGGCTCGGTGCTCGAGTGCACGGCACGGGTGGTCTCCGGTGGGTCACGGGTGGCGTTCGCCGAGGCCGAGGTGGTCGACGACCGGGGGACGACCGTGGCTCGCGCCAGCTCCACCTACCTGTTCACGACCAGGGACTGAGCGGCCGGATCGGGGAGGGGACGGGGTTTCGCTGCCTATAGTTGGGGCGAGCAACGAGCACGCGGTGACGGGTGAGACCTGGTCACCCCCGTCGACGCCGTCCAAGGAGGACTGTGGCCCGAGGTCGAAGTGGCACTGGCAAGGGACTGAGGGGCCTGCGGGCGACCGGGGGCGAGACCGTCCAGTTGGTCGTCGACTACGTCAAGCAGGAGACGCTCGACCCGCTCAAGGGGCTGGGGCGGTTCATGCTCTTCGGCGTGGCGGGGTCGGTGTGCCTGGCCATCGGTCTGGTCATCCTGTCCGTCGCCTTCCTCCGCCTGCTCCAGACCGAGACGGGCACCACGTTCTCGGGCAACTGGTCCTGGGCCCCGTATCTCATCTGTGCCGCCGTGGTGGTGGCCGTGGCCGCCGTCGCCGTCAAGGCGGTCAGCCGCGGCCAGGGCCGGGTGGCCGCACCCACCGACAAGGAGACCCGATGAGCACCGGCACAGAGCGGATCACCCGCGACCAGATCGAGGCCAAGTTCCGAGAGTTGACCGGTGAGGTGACCGACGAGGTCGAGTCGACCCGGTCCCAGGTGGTCACGGTAGGGCTGGCGGTGGGCGTGGCGCTGGTCGCCGTGGTCTTCGTGATCGGCCGGAGGAACGGCCGTCGGAAGTCGGCCATCGTCGAGGTCCGGCGGATCTGACCGGATGGACACCCTGCTTCGCTACATCCAGGTGAAGGCCTTCGGCCGCGGCTTCCGGGGGTACCACACGGCGTGGATCGTGGTCGGCGTGGCGGTGTGGATGGTCAACCGGGCCCGTAACCAGAACGACGTCATCTACCGCACCGAGCTGAAGCCCGGCGAGCGCCTCATCGTGAAGACCTCCAAGCCCGCTCCCTCCAAGACCTCCGGCCACTGAGCGACGTGGGGCCCCGCGAGGATCGGAGCATCCTCCGCGACGGTGAACGGGTGCTGCTGCTCGACCCCAAGGAACGGCGGTACCTGATCACACTGCGGGCCGGAGCGTCGTTCCACACCCACGTGGGGATCGTGAGCCACGACGACCTGATCGGCATCCCCGAGGGCTCGACCGCCCTCGGGAGCACCGGCCGGAAGTTCGTGGTGGTGCGCCCGACGCTGTCGGACGCAGTCCTGAAGATGCCCCGGGGCGCGCAGGTCATCTACCCGAAGGACCTCGGTGCCATCCTGATCGAGGCCGACATCGCCCCGGGGGCGAGGGTCCTGGAGGCCGGCGTCGGCTCGGGGGCGCTGTCGATGGCGTTGTTGCGGGCCGGGGCCGACGTGGTGGGCTATGAGCTCCGGGAGGACTTCGCCGAGCGGGCGGCCAGCAACGTGGAGGCGATGGTCGGCCCCGGTGCGTCCTACCGGGTCGACCTGCGCGACGTCTACGAGGGCATCGACGAGCAGGGGCTGGACCGGATCCTCCTCGATCTGCCCGAGCCGTGGCGTGTACTTCCCCACGCGGAGCTGGCGATGCGTCCCGGGGGCATCCTCTGCGCCTACCTGCCCTCGATCAATCAGACCTCACAGCTTCGGGCGGCGATGGAGCGCAGCGGGTTCGGGATGGCCTCCACCATCGAGGTGCTGCATCGGACCTGGCACATCGAGGCGCGCTCCGTGCGACCGGACCACCGGATGGTCGGCCACACCGGGTTCCTGACCACGGCACGGCTCCTCGTTCCCCACGACGACGAGGCGCCACCGGTGGGCGCCGGGCCGTCGGAGCAGCCACGTTGGTCGCCAGGGCCGAACGGTACGGACCGGCTGGACGTGTCCGACGGTCCGGGTGACGCCGAGGGAGTGGACGGACCCAACGGTTGACCGTCCGGCGAAGGGGTGCGGGGAAGGGCTGCAGTGGGGGAGACGGTCAACTCTGCTCGATGAAGATGCACTCGCCCGGACACTCCTCCGAGGCCTCGACGACGGCATCCTCCAGCTCGGAAGGCACTGCGGCCATGCCGGCCGAGCCGCCCGGCTCGTTCTGGACGTCGGCGCCGTCCTTCACGTATGCCAGCCCGTCGTCGAGCAAGGTGAACACGGCGGGCGCGATCTCCTCGCAGAGGCCGTCCCCCGTGCAGAGATCCTGGTCGATCCAGACCTTCATCAGCTACGTCTCTCCTAGGCTTGTCCGGGGAACTCGGGTGTGCTCGCCCGGTCGGCTGCTCTCAGCCCGTCTGTAGGGCTCCGGAGCACCATCGGTTCGCTCCGTGCCCGGGGACCCTCGCCACGGACCAATGCTACCGGCAACTGTACCCAGTCGTGCTGACGGTCCGTCAGATCGACCGGCGATCGCCGTGCCGTCCCGCGCCGGTCGCCTGGGGTGCCGGTGTAGGGTCGCCAGAGGCGAGCCAACGCGAGCGAGGTGATCCCGACGGTGGAATTCGATGACGTGAGAGACGACCGCCGGCCGACAGGGCCGGGGGGCGAGGACGACCTCGAGGCATGGAGGGCCCGAGCCGAGGAAGCGGAGGAGGAGGTCACGCTGCTCCGGCGCCGCCTCCAGGAGAGTCCCCGTCGCGTCCAGACCCTCGAGGAGAAGCTGCTCGAGGCGAAAGGGCAGCTGGCCCAGGCCATCTCGCAGAACGAGAAGCTCACCTTCACCCTCCAGACGGCCAAGGAGCACGTGGCCAACCTGCGCGAGGAGGTGGAGAAGCTCACCCAGCCGCCGGCTGCGTACGGCACCTTCCTCGGCACCAATGACGACGGCACCGTCGACGTCTTCTCCGGTGGCCGCAAGATGCGGGTCTCCCTCCATCCCGACATCGAGCTCGGTGACCTCCAGCGGGGCAACGAGGTGGTGCTGAACGAGTCCCTCAACGTAATCCTGGCCCGGGAGGGTGAAGGCTCCGGTGAGGTGGTCGTACTGAAGGAGGTACTCGACGACGGCAGGCGTGCCATGGTGTTCGGCCGCGCCGACGAGGAACGGGTCGCCGAACTCTCCGACGCCCTCCTCGGCGTCAAGCTTCGCGCCGGCGACACGGTGCTCATGGAGTCCCGCACCGGACTGCTGATCGAGAAGCTGGCCCGACCCGAGGTCGAGGAGCTGGTGCTCGAGGAGGTCCCCGACGTGACCTACGCCGACGTCGGCGGCCTGGACGACCAGATCGAGGCCATCACCGACGCGGTCGAGCTGCCGTACCTCTACCGGGAGCTCTACACCGAGCACAAGCTGCCCGCCCCGAAGGGCATCCTCCTCTACGGGCCGCCGGGATGCGGCAAGACCCTCATCGCCAAGGCGGTGGCCAACTCACTGGCCAAGAAGGTCGCCGAGGTCACGGGCAACACCAACGCCCGCAGCTACTTCCTCAACATCAAGGGTCCCGAGCTCCTCAACAAGTACGTCGGCGAGACCGAGCGGCAGATCCGGCTGGTGTTCCAGCGGGCGCGTGAGAAGTCGGAGGAGGGAGTGCCGGTGATCGTGTTCTTCGACGAGATGGACTCGCTGTTCCGTACCCGTGGCACCGGCATCAGCTCGGACATGGAGTCGACCATCGTCCCCCAGCTGCTGGCGGAGATCGACGGGGTGGAGACGCTCAAGGACGTGATCGTGATCGGGGCCTCCAACCGGGAGGACCTGATCGACCCCGCGATCCTCCGCCCCGGGCGGCTCGACGTGAAGATCCGGATCGAGCGGCCCAACGAGGTGGCTGCCGCCCAGATCTTCTCCCGCTACCTGACACCGGACCTGCCCCTCGACGCCGAGGAGGTGCGGACACTCGGCGGAGGGGACCCGGCCAAGGCCACCCAGGCCATGATCGAGGCGACGGTCACCGAGATGTACCGCAACGACGAGGAGAACCGATTCCTCGAGGTGACCTACCAGAACGGGGACAAGGAGGTCCTGTACTACCGCGACTTCTCCTCTGGGGCGATGATCGAGAATATCGTCCGTCGTGCCAAGAAGCTGGCCATCAAGCGGGCCATCGCCGAGGAGTCCCGTGGGATCCGGACTGACGACCTGCTCGAATCGATCCGCCAGGAGTATAAGGAGAACGAGGACCTCCCGAACACCACCAATCCCGACGACTGGGCGAAGATCTCCGGCAAGAAGGGCGAGCGGATCGTCTACATCCGCACGCTCATCAGCAACCACGACGAGACCAAGGGCGGCCGGTCGATCGAGCGGGTGGGAACCGGTCAGTATCTCTGAGGAAAACCCGGGATAGGGTCGACTGCATGGCGATCCCCAAGGTCTGCGGCATCGAGACCGAGTACGGCATCCAGGTGGTGCACGGTGACCCTAATCCGATCGCCGCGTCCTCGGTGCTGATCAACGCCTACGCCCACGACGTGGCCCGCCAGCAGACCGGCTGGGACTTCGAGGACGAGGCGCCGGGGAACGACGCGCGGGGTTTCGCCCGCGAGGGCTCGATGCCGCCGCAGGTCGAGACCCACCTGGTCAACACCGTGCTGACCAACGGTGCCCGCTACTACGTCGATCACGCCCATCCGGAGTTCTCCACGCCGGAGTGCCGTGACGCCCTCGAGTGCCTGCGTTACGACCGCGCCGGTGAGCTCATCCTCACCCGGTCGATGGAGGCGGCCGACCACGCCGTCCATGACGGATCCCACATCGTCATCTACAAGAACAACTCTGACGGCAAGGGCAATTCGTACGGGGCCCACGAGAACTACCTGATGGACCGGGCCGCCCCCTTCGCCCGGATCGTGGCCGGGGTGACCCCCCACTTCGTCACTCGTCAGGTGTTCGCCGGAGCCGGCAAGGTGGGTGCGGAGACCGCGGTGCACGACGGATCCCGGGTCGACTTCCAGCTGTCCCAGCGGGCGGAGTTCTTCGAGGAGCAGGTGGGGCTCGAGACCACGCTCAAGAGGCCCATCGTCAACACCCGCGACGAGCCCCATGCCGATCCGCACCGCTACCGCCGGCTCCACGTGATCGTGGGGGACGCCAACCTGGCCGAGGTGGCCACCTTCCTCAAGGTCGGGACGACGTCGCTGGTACTGGCCATGATCGAGGACGACGTCCCGTGGAGCCGAAGCCTGTCGATCGCCGATCCGGTCGACGCCATTCACGAGGTCGCGCTCGACCGGACGTTCACCCGGCCACTGGTGATGGAGGACGGATCGACCGCCACGGCGCTGGCCATCCAGTGGGAACTCTTCTCCCAGGCCCGCAAGTACGCCGACGACCGCGGTCTCGAGTGCATGGGCGACGAGGCCGTCGGCGAGGCCGTGCTCTCCCGGTGGGAGGCGGTGCTCAACGGGTTGGAGACCGATCCGATGTCCCTCGCCCGCCAGCTCGACTGGGTGGCCAAGCTCCAGCTCATCGAGGCCTACCGTGACCGGCACGGCTGCGGCTGGGACGATCACCGGCTGGCCGCCCTGGATCTCCAGTATCACGACCTGCGCCCGTCCCGTTCGCTGTTCGCCCGCCTCGACACCGAGCGGTTGGTGGACGAGGAGTCGGTTGTCGCGGCGGTCACCCGACCGCCACGGGGGACCCGGGCCTGGTTCCGGGGCCGGTGCCTTGAGAAGTGGCCGTCCTCGGTGGTCACCGCCAACTGGGACTCGCTGGTCTTCGACCTCGGCGCCGACCCGCTCCGGCGCGTCCCTATGATGGACCCCTTGAAGGGCACGGCCGACCATGTGGAGCAGCTGTTGGACGCATGCGAGAGCCCGTCCGAACTGTTGGACCGGCTGAGCGGCTAGGAAGAGTAGGGGATGGCTGAACGAGATGGCTGAACGAGAACAGAAGAAGAAGACGACCACCGAGCGCACCGACGAGGTCGTGGAGGAGGTGCCGGCGAGCTCCGCCGCCGGCGACAAGCTGAAAGCCGAGCTCGACGACCTCCTCGACGAGATCGACGAGGTGCTGGAGGACAACGCCGAGGAGTTCGTCCGCAATTACGTGCAGAAGGGCGGCGAGTAGCCCCGGTGACGCTGCCGCTGTTTTCGACGACTGAAGACCCGGGCCCCGACTTCGCCGGATTGATCCGGCGACTCCGGGTCGCGGTGCATCCGATGGTGGCGGCGCCCGCCGGCGGGTCACCGGCGGGTGCCCACGGTCCCGGCGAGTTCCGCCACGGCACCACCGTGGTGGCCCTGCGGTTCGCCGACGGCATCGTCATGGCCGGTGACCGTCGGGCCACCGAGGGCCACTCCATCGCCCACCGCGCCATGGAGAAGGTGTTCCCGGCCGACCGCTTCTCGGCGGTGGCCATCGCCGGGGCGGCCGGTCCCGCCGTGGAGATGGTGCGCCTCTTCCAGACCCAGCTCGAGCACTACGAGAAGGTCGAGGGGGTGGTCCTGAGCCTCGAGGGCAAGGCGAACCAGCTGGGCCAGATGGTGCGCGAGCACCTTCCGATGGCCATGCAGGGCCTGGCGGTGGTCCCGCTCTTCGCCGGGTTCGACCTTGCCCGCCAGACCGGGCGCATCTTCACCTACGACGTGACCGGCGGCCACTACGAGGAGACCGAGCACAACGCCACCGGGTCGGGGGGCCGTGACGCCCGGACCACCATCAAGCTCGGCTACCGGGTCGGCATGGCCCGCGACGAGGCCGTGGAGCTGGCCATCGAGGCGCTCTACGAGGCTGCCGACGAGGACTCCGCCACCGGTGGTCCCGACCTGGTCCGCGGCATCTACCCGTTGGTGGCCACGGTCACCGCCCAGGGATTCGCCCCGGTGCCCGAGGACGAAGTGGCCGAGCGGTTCGCCGCGCTCATCGAGCGGCGCCGGGCGGAGGGTCGCCAGCCATGACCATGCCCTACTACGTCGCCCCGGAACAGGTCATGAAGGACCGGGCGGAGTACGCCCAGAAGGGGATCGCCCGCGGCAGGTCCCTCATCGCCACCACCTACGACGAGGGAATCGCCATCGTGGCCGAGAACCCGTCACGGTCCCTCCACAAGATCAGCGAGATCTACGACCGGATCGCCTTCGCCGGCGTCGGCAAGTACAACGAGTACGACCAATTGCGGGTGTCCGGGATCCGCCACGCCGACACCAAGGGGTACGCCTACAGCCGCGAGGACGTCGACGCCCGCTCGCTGGCCAATCTCTACGCCCAGTACCTCGGACAGGTGTTCACCCACGAGATGAAGCCACTCGAGGTGGAGATCCTGGTGGCCGAGCTGGGCACCGGGCAGCACCCCCCGCAGCTCTACCACATCGCCTACGAGGGGACCATCACCGACGAGGACCGCTATGCGGTGCTCGGTGGGGAGACCGAGACGATCGCCCAGCGACTGGAGGAGGCCTGGGTCTCCGGCTGGCCGCTGCCTGACGCGCTCCGTGCCGCGGTGAGCGCACTGGCCGGACCCGACCGCACCCTCGGCGGCTCCGACCTCGAGGTGGCCGTCCTGGCCCAGGGCAACGGCCGCCGGGCCTTCCGCCGCCTGATGGACGCCGAACTTGAGGGCCTGCTGGGGTGACCGCTCGGACGCCCCGAGGCCGTCCGGAGCTGCGGGTTCGCTGAAACCGGCCTCCCTCACGGTACCGTGAGGGAGATGGACAAGCGCATCTACGGCCTGGAGAACGAGTACGGGGTGACCTGTACCCTCCGCGGCCAGCGGCGCCTCAGCCCCGATGAGGTGGCCCGCTACCTCTTCCGCCGGGTGGTGAGCTGGGGTCGTTCGTCGAACGTGTTCCTCGAGAACGGGGCGCGGCTCTACCTCGATGTCGGGAGTCACCCCGAGTACGCCACCCCAGAGTGCGACGACATCGCCGAGCTGGTGGTCCACGACAAGGCGGGGGAGTGGATCCTCGCCTCGCTGGTCGAAGGGGCGGAAGCCAGGCTGCGCGAGGAGGGCATCCGCGGGGACATCTACCTCTTCAAGAACAACACCGACTCGGCCGGCAACTCCTACGGCTGCCACGAGAACTACCTCACCAGCCGGCGTGACGACTTCGCCCACTACACCGAGGTCCTCATTCCCTTCCTGGTCAGCCGGCAGGTCTACGCCGGTGCCGGCAAGGTCCTCCAGACGGCAAGGGGGGCGGTCTTCTGCCTGAGCCAGCGGGCGGAGCACATCTGGGAGGGAGTCTCGTCAGCGACCACCCGTAGCCGGCCGATCATCAACACCCGGGACGAGCCCCATGCCGACGCCGAGAAGTACCGACGGCTCCACGTCATCGTCGGCGACTCGAACATGAGCGAGTACGCCACCTTCCTCAAAGTGGGGGCGACCAGCATCGTGCTGCGCATGCTCGAGGACCCCTCGACGGTCATGCGGGACCTGACCCTGGAGAACCCGATCCGGGCCATCCGCGAGATCAGCCACGACATCACCTGCCGGCGACCGGTCCGACTGGCCAACGGGCGGGAGATGAGCGCCCTCGACATCCAGGGGGAGTACCTCCAGCGGGCGATCCGCTACCGGGACCGCCAGGGCCTGTCGCCGCAGGAGGACCGGGCTCTCGACATGTGGGAGCACTGCCTGAAGGGCCTGGAGTCCGACCCGTTGTCCCTTCACCGCGAGTGCGATTGGGTGGCCAAGTACCGGCTGATCGACCGGTACCGTGAGCGCCACTCCCTCTCGCTGCACAGTCCCAACGTGTCGCTGCTCGACCTCCAGTACCACGACGTGGACCGGACCCGGGGGCTCTACTACCGGCTTCAGCGTCACGACCAGCTCGACCGGATCTGCGACGACGCGGACATCGCCGCCGCCATGTCCACGCCTCCCCAGAACACCCGGGCCCGTCTGCGGGGCGAATTCGTCAAGCGGGCCAAGGAGCGCCGCCGCGACTTCACCGTGGACTGGGTCCACCTCAAGCTCAACGACCAGGCCCAACGGACCGTGCTACTGAAGGACCCCTTCAAGTCGAAGGACGAGCGGGTCGAGAAGCTGATCGCCGGGTTGTGAGCCTGGTCAGGCCCCCCGGGGCCGGGCGGGCCCCGTCGTCCCCCGGCCATGGTGCGGGGAGAGCCCTCGATGCAATTCGCCGGCCACGGTGCTGTAGCGTCCCCTGGTTGTGACAGCTCAATCCCCGACCGATGCGGTGTCAGCACTGGGAACCGATCCGGCGGGTGGCGAGGCCGACGGTCCGGAGACCGGAGGACCGGTGAAGGGACGCGGCTACCGGTCGGTGGTCGAGTGGGCGGTGATCCTGATGGCCGTGCTGCTCTGCACGGTGGTCCTCCGCACCTACGTGGTGCAGTCCTTCTACATCCCGTCCGGCTCGATGCTCCCCACGCTGCAGATCGGCGATCGGATCATCGTCAACAAGTTGAGCTACCGGTTCCATGATCCCCATCGGGGTGACATCGTGGTCTTCGCCCGGCCCCCCCTCGAGGACCAGGCGTACGCCGACCTGGTGAAGCGGGTGATCGGGCTGCCCGGGGAGACGATCTCGTCCCGGGACGGCAACATCTACATCAACGGGAACGAGTTGAACGAGCCGTGGCTCCCCAAGGGCCCGGACAGCTACTCGGGGCCCCTCCCCGGCGGTGATCCCCATCCCCAGTTCGACCTCCCGGGCCCGGTGAAGATCCCGCCCGGCTACTACTACGTCATGGGCGACAACCGGACGAACTCGGAGGACAGCCGGTTCTTCGGCCCCATCCCGAAGTCGCTGATCGTCGGTCGTGCCGTGGCCGTGGTCTGGCCCCTCGGCCACGTCAAGGGGCTGTAGGGCACCGGCCGGCTCCATCCGGGGGGTAGTAGCCTCGCCCCCTGGTGCATCGCGACCTACCCAGCACGGCCGTCGAGGTCGCCGACGCCACGCACGAGCTGGTGCGCACACCCGTACCGGTCCCCGGTCTGCCCGTCCCGGTGCCCGAGGTACCGCTGACGGCACCGCGCCGCAGGGGCCGGTGGGTGGCCGAGTGGGTCACCGTGCTGGTCGTCGCCCTCCTGCTGGCGGTGGGCGTCCGGACCTACGTGGCCCAGATGTTCTACATCCCGTCGGGTTCGATGCTCCCGACCCTGCAGATCGGCGACCGCATCGTGGTCGACAAGCTGAGCTACCGGCTCCACGACGTGGCCCGCGGCGACATCGTGGTCTTCCGGCGCCCACCACTCGAGCGGGCGGACTACTCCGACCTGGTGAAGCGCGTGATCGGCCTCCCCGGCGACACCATCTCCTCGGTGGACGGCAGGGTGTACATCGACGGCCGGCCGCTGGAGGAGCCGTGGCTGCCCACGCCCGCCCCTGAGACGTCGCCGAGCCCGGTCCCGGAGCCGTTCAGCCTCAGTCGCCCGTACACGGTGCCCACCGGTGAGTACTTCGTCATGGGCGACAATCGCACCGACTCGGAGGACAGCCGCTACTTCGGACCGATCCCGGGGAGCCTGATCGTGGGGAAGATGGCCTTCACGATCTGGCCGCTCGACGACACCGGATGGCTGGTGGTGCTGTCGATCGTCGCCGGTGTGGCGATCGTGCTCATCGTGGGCGCCCTGCTCGGTGCCCGGCCGCACCGCCACCACGAGGGTCGGCCCGGGGCGGGCACCGGGGGATAGGCGCAAGCCGGGCCTGCCGGGCGTCCCCCGGCCGGGGGGACGGTACGGTGCCGCAGGCACCGGTACACTCCAGGGCGTGGAGTTGTTCAGCCCGGCGAAACTGCTGGTCATCCTGGTGGTGGCCCTCATCGTCCTCGGCCCGGACAAGCTGCCCAAGGTGGCCAAGCAGATCGGTGGCCTGTGGGGGGATTTCCGCAAATTCCGGGAGCGGCTCGAGTCGGACGTGCGGGGCACATTCCCCGACCTCCCGTCCGCCGAGACCATCACCCAGGCGGTGCGGTCGCCCCTTGCGTTCCTGGACAACCTGGCGGATGCCCACGGAGGGGAGAACGCGACCACATCCGGCCGGACCGACGGCACCGAATCCCTGGACGTGGAAGGTGACGCCGTGCAGCCGTCGGCGGGCTCCAACCGACCGGCGGGCACCGTGCAGGCCTCGGAGGAACCCCCGTCCATTCCCGGTGTGCTGATCGCCGATCCCGGCGGCATCGTCCACCAAGTGCGTTCCAGCGGGCGGGGCATCCCCGATGACCCCGGCATGAACTGACCTGCCGGCACGGCGGTCGGTGCACGGATCCCATCGAGTTCGAGAGCCATGGCCATCTCCCTGAAGCGACGTAGCGAGGTTCGGGCGACCCCGGACTCGATGACCCTGACGGAGCACCTGACCGAGCTCCGGCGGCGGGTACTGGTCTGCGTGGTGGCCTTCCTGGTCACGGGCACCGTGGCCTTCCTCCTCTACAACCCGATCCTGTCCGTCCTCAAGCACCCGTACTGCCAGGTCGCCCCCCACCACTGCGGCTTCTACATCACCGGTCCACTGGACGGCCTGGCCCTGCGGGTCAAGATCGCCGCCTACGGAGGGCTCTTCCTGGCCTCGCCGGTGCTGCTGTGGGAGCTCTGGCGCTTCATCACCCCGGGGCTCAACCCCAAGGAGAAGAAGTACGCCATTCCCTTCATCGTGGTCTCGATCCTGCTGTTCGCCCTCGGGTGCGCCGTGGCCTTCGTGACCTTCCCGCACGCCCTCGGCTGGCTCCAGAGCATCGGCGGCCCCAGTCTCACCGAGATCTTCGACCCGACCAAGTACCTCAGCCTGATCGTCCTGCTGATGACCATCTTCGGACTGACGTTCGAGTTCCCCGTCCTGTTGGTCTCGCTGGAGATCGCCGGGGTGCTCTCGCCCAAGCAGCTCTCCTCCTGGCGCCGGTGGGCGATCGTCCTCATCGTGGTCGTGGCCGGGGTGGTGACCCCGAGCTCGGACCCGTTCTCGATGATGGCCATGGCCATCCCCCTCTATGTGTTCTACGAGCTCTCGATCGTCATCGGGAAGATCATCAAGCGATGAGCCCCGGGCAAGCCGGAGGACCAGTTCCGGTCGCCCCGGACGGTGTGGGGGAGGGCTTCCGCAGGCGCTTCGAGCAACGCCTCGACTTTCCGCTCGACGGGTTCCAGGTCCAGGCGATGGACGCCATCGACCGCGGGGAGTCGGTGCTGGTGTCGGCGCCGACCGGCTCGGGTAAGACGCTCATCGCCGACTACGCCGCGGCCCGTGCGCTCGAGTCGGGTGGCAAGGCGTTCTACACCACCCCGATCAAGGCGCTCTCCAACCAGAAGTTCGCCGAGCTGTCCCGTCGCTACGGCGAGGGGCGGGTGGGCCTGTTGACCGGCGACGTCTCCCACCAAGCCGACGCCCCGATCGTGGTCATGACGACCGAGGTTCTCCGGAACATGCTCTTCGCCCGGTCGCGGGCCCTCGACGGCCTCGAGGTGGTGATCCTCGACGAGGTCCACTATCTGCAGGATCCCTATCGGGGCTCGGTATGGGAAGAGGTGCTGGTGCTCACGCCCCCCACGGTGGCCTTCGTGAGCCTGTCGGCCACCGTGAGCAACGCCGGGGACTTCGGGGCCTGGCTTACCTCGGTCCGGGGGACCACCCGGGTGGTGGTGGAGACCCACCGGCCGGTCACCCTGCACCACCACTACGCGGTGGCCGAGCGTGGCCGCGACCACCTCACCGTCCTTCCCCTGCTCCGCCAGGGGCGGCCGAACCCCGATGGCGCCGCGCTCGACGACCGCCGCCGGCGGAACCCGCGCCACCGCTTCCGGGTCCCGAGGCGTGGCGAGGTGATCGAGTACCTGGCCGCGTCGGGGATGCTGCCCGCCATCACCTTCATCTTCTCGAGGGCGGCCTGTGACGACGCCACCCGCCAGTGCCTCCAGGACGGCATCCGGCTGACCAGCCCGGAAGAGCGGGCCCGGATCCGCGTGCTCACCGAGGCGGCCGTGGAGCGGCTCGGCGACGACGATCTCCGCACCCTCGGCTACGGCCCGTGGTCGGCCGCCCTGGAGGGGGGAATCGCCCCCCACCATGCCGGCCTGGTGCCGGCCTTCCGCCAGGCGGCCGAGCAGTGCTTCTCGGAAGGGCTCCTGAAGGTGGTGTTCGCCACCGAGACGCTGGCACTCGGGATCAACATGCCGGCCCGGACCGTGGTGGTGGAGCGGTTCGCCAAGTTCCGGGGGGCGGACACCTCGGCCCTCACTTCGGGGGAGTACCAGCAGCTGACCGGGCGGGCCGGACGGCGGGGCATCGACACGGTGGGCCACGCCGTCGTGCTGTGGTCGCCGGCCACGCCGTTCTCGCTGGTGGCCCGTACCGCCGTCGCACCGCCACCGGATCTGGTCTCGTCGTTCCATCCCACCTACAACCTGGCGGTGAACCTGGTCCGGAGGTGGTCGCGGGAGGAGGCCCACGGGCTCCTGGCCGCCTCCTACGGCCAGTGGCAGGCGCCCACGGGCTCGGTCTCGCTGGCGGCTCAGCTGGACCGTCGGCTGGCCATCCTCGAGGAACGGGGCTTCATCGACGGCTGGCGACTGACCGGGCCCGGCGTGGCGCTGGCGTCGATCTACCACGAGTCCGACCTGCTGGTCGCCGAGGCGCTGCGCCAGGGGGTATTCGACGGCCTCGACCCCGCCCTGCTGGCCGGAGTGGCCTCGGGACTCACCTTCGAGGCCCGGCGGGCCGGCGAGGAGGACGCCGTGCCGCGACAGCGCGCGGTAGCCGAGCGCCTGGCCGCGCTCGACGGACTGGCCGCCGAACTCCGGAGCGCCGAGCGCCGGGTGGGCCTGCGGCGGACCCGGCGCCCAGATCCGGGCCTGGCCCGATCGGTGGTCGGCTGGGCCAGGGGCGCCACCCTGGACACGGTGCTGCGGGACGCCGAGGTGGCGCCGGGTGACTTCGTCCGAAACGTCCGCCAGCTGATCGACCTGGTGCGCCAGGTGGCCCAGGTCGCCGACGACCCCGGGACCCGACAGGCCGCTCACCAGGCGGTCTCCCTGCTCAGGCGGGGGGTGGTGGGGGCGGACGACCCGGCGGCGGTGGGGTCCGCGCCTGACCTGCCGGTGCCGTCGTAGTGTAATCCGGGCATGTTCCCCTACGCCGTAGAGACGTTCAGCCCCGACGAGGAGGACATCCTCCGCCGCTACGTGACCAACCTCGACCAGCCGGTGTTCGCCCTGGTCAACCTGCCTGAAGTGGTCAAGGGGGCCTTGTTCGCCCGCTACTCGCGCTCACCGAAGAGCCTGCGCCGCCTGTTCCTCGACGAGTTCGTCGGCGAGCTCGACATCACCGGCGATGCCACGGTGGATGCCACCGTCGGGCTCAAGCGGGCCGAGGACCTCTACGAGAAGGTCTTCTTCGAGTACGGAGACGACTCGGTGGCGCAGCTGGGCGGCGTGCACCTCGCCTGCGAGCAGGCCTCCAACGTGTTGACCAAGGTGCTCGAGTGGGGGAGGCTGATGGCCTACCTCGAGCAGTCCACCCGGTACATCGCCTACAACAGCCGGCTATCGACGGGCCGCTACCGCTACTTCCGCGACCCTGGCCTGCTCGACTCGCCGCTCGGAGCCCGCTACGTCGGGGACATGGACCGGATGTTCGACACCTACGGCGAGCTTCTCGATGAGGCCAAGAACTGGCTGGAACTGCGCCACCCACGCCAGGGCGGCGACTCGGACTTCGTCCACCGCCAGGCGGTCCGGGCCAAGGCCCTCGACGCCCTGCGGGGCCTCCTCCCGGCCGCCTCGCTCTCCAACGTGGGGATCTACGGCACGGGCCAGTCCTACGAGATGCTGCTGCTCCGCATGCGCTCGCACCCCTTGCCCGAGGCACGGGTCTACGCCGACCTCATGCTGGAGGAGCTCCGCAAGGTGATCCCGTCCTTCCTCCAACGGGTCGATCGCCCCGACCGGGGCGGGGAGTGGTCCGCCTACCTGGACCGGAACCGCGTCGAGACGAGCGAGCTGGTGGAGCGGCTCTTCCCCGACCTGGTCTCCCCGGCCGACCATCCGGTGGGCGGGCCCTCCGGCCATCCGTCGGTGGCGCTCCTCGACTTCGATCCCGACGGCGAGGAGAAGGTCGTCACGGCCATCTGCGCCCCGCTGACCGACTGTCCGGAGGAGGAGGTGGCACGGCGGGTCCGGCTCCTCGGCGCCGAGGAGAAGCGGTCGCTCCTGCGGGCCTATGTCGGCGAGCGCTCCAACCGGAGGCACCGCCCGGGGCGCGCCTTCGAGCGCACCGGCTACCGGTTCGACGTGGTCTCCGACTACGGGGCCTTCCGCGACCTGCAACGCCACCGCATGTTGACCATCGAGTGGCAGGCTCTCGGGACGACCCTCGGTTACGACGTGCCCGAGGTGGTGGCAGAGGCCGGGCTCACCGAGCGGTACGTGGCCTCATTGGAGCGGTCGCGCCAGCTCGCCGACGCGCTGGCGCCGGCTTTTCCGGAGCAGGCGACGTACGCCGTGGCGCTGGCCTACCGGATCCGCTACTCGATGCAGATGAACGCCCGTGAGGCCATGCACCTGCTCGAGCTCCGGTCGGGCCCCCAGGGTCACCCGAGCTACCGGTGGGTCGCCCAGGAGATGCACCGTCTGATCGCGGAGCAGGCGGGCCACCGCCTGCTGGCCGACGCCATGGTGCACGTCGACTTCGGCACCCAGGAGCTCGAGCGGCTCGACGCCGAGCGGCGCGCCGAGAGCAGGCGGAACTCACTGTCCGGTGCCGGAATTCACGCGAACCCCTGACCTGGGAGATTGCCAGAATGCCCAGGTGGGTGATGGTGTACGGCATTTGACGACCGACGGCGTCCGTGGCCTATCGTTCGCCCAGTCCCAGTCGCCCCGAGAGGCGCACCGTGCGATTTCGGTCGTGTGGAGCGGCTCGAGGCGGGGATGCTGTGAGAGGCGGAGGAGGCCCAGGGGGTCGAGTAGAAAACATCCCCCGGGACCGGCGGTGCGAACCGGTGGTCACGAGGGGATGGTGCCAAAGACCCCCTGGGTCCGACCGCCTGCCACCTGACCCGATGGCAGCGGGAGGACCCCTGGACATGCGAGCCGATCCCGACCGTGCACGGGATGGCGGGAATAACCCGGACGACTCGCCGGTTCGGGTGAGCGGACAGCTCGAGCCGAGGGCCACCCTTCCGGTGCCACCCGAGGGTCAGGCAGTGGGTCGAGGTATGAGGCCGTCTGCGCACGAGAGGTCCGCCCGAACGTCTATGCTCCCGCCAACTCACCACTGAAAGACCGAGATGCCACAAGAACTCGACGAAGTCGATGGACCGGACGAACTCATCGAGGGAGACCTCGAGGAGCTGGCGGACGATGACGACCTGATTGCCGACGACGTCCTGGCGATCCCGGACGACGACGATGTGGAGATCGTCGTCGTCGAAGAGGAGGCCGAGGTCGACGAGGTTCCGGTCGCCGGGGCCAAGACGTCGACCAAGGCGGCGGCCGGCGAGGAGTCGGACGACGACGAGGAAGAGGAGCCCGACGACGAGGACGTCGAGGCCAGCCTCGACACGATCCTCAAGGAGCGGTTGGTCGTCGAAGAGGTGGAGGACGACGAGGACACGCCGGAGCCCGAGGATCGCTCCGGAGACGGAGTGGAGCGGGTGCTGCCCAAGCAGCCCGGCGAATTCGTCTGCCGGTCGTGCTTCCTCGTCAAGCACCCCAACCAGCTCGCGGACCGGAAGAAGATGCTCTGCCGCGACTGCGTGTGACAAGGAGCCGACGATGGCCGAACCACACGACGAACAACCCAGGGACGCTTCGTTGAACGAACGCCTCCTCGACCTCTTCGTCTTCGCCCCGGCCGGCATCGCCGTGTCGGTGGTCGAGGAGCTTCCGGCTCTGGCGGCCCGGGGGCGTGAGGCCCTCGGGGTCCGGGTCTCGTCGGCACGGGCGGTGGGGCACTTCGTGGTGCATGCCGGTCACGACGAGCTGCGCCGTCGGTCGGAGGGCCTCCTCCGCCGAGGGGGGAGCGCCCCGATGGGTTCGAAGGAGCCGAGCGGGGACGCCCGGAGCACGGCGCCGTCGCGGCCGAGATACCAGCCGACCGCGGCCCGGCCGGCGGCGGCTCAGCCACTGGCGTCAGTGCCGAGCCCGACGGCTCCGGCCCCCCCGGCGGTCGGGTCGCACAACGGGCACGTGCCCTCGGTCTCGACCCTGTCCATCCCCGGATTCGACACGTTGTCCGCTTCGCAGGTGGTGCAGCGCCTCGACGGGCTCAACCGCTCGGAGCTGGTGTCGGTGCGGGCCTACGAGTCCTCCAATCGGGGGCGACGGACCATCCTCAGCCGGGTGGACCAGCTCCTCGACGAACGGTCCTGAGTCCCGGACCGGGGCACCGGACGGAAGGGAGCCGGATGGAGGCGGTGCGAATGGCCACGGCCGACGACGCCGGGCGGCTCGCCGCACTGATGTCCGAGCTCATCGAGGAGGTCCTGGCGCGACGGGGTGGAAAGCTGCTCCTGGGGGACGACGGGGTCGGTCCCGAGCGGGAGCCCGTTGCCACACAGGTGGACGACGTGCTCGCCGACCCCGTTCGCCTGGCACTGGTGGGCACCATCGACAAGGTGGTCATCGCCTTCGCGCTGTGCCATTACGAGGACGTCGGCGTCCCCGGCCGCCGTGGCATCCTCGACGCGTGCTACGTCGAGCCGGGGGCCCGGGGGGTGGGTGTCGGTCGGCTACTGCTGGACACCGCCCTCACCTGGCTGGCCGACCGCAGGTGCCGGGGGGTGGACGGAGTGGCCCTGCCGGGCGACCGCGGGGCGAAGAGCTTCTTCGAGGCTTCGGGGTTCAAGGCTCGCTTGTTGACGATGCACCGGGAGCTGGGCTGAGGCAGCCCTGCCAGCAGGAGGCCCGGACGGTCAGGAGGCCCGGACGGTCAGGAGGCCCGGACGGTCAGGAGGCCCGTCGACCGTGTGCGGGCCGTGCCGGGACGGGACGACGGGGCCCCGGAGGCGGCGGGATGGGGATGCCCATCAGCCGAGCCAGCTCGGGAACGTAGCCGGACGCCTTGCGCGCCGCGGCCAACAGGGTCTCGTCGGCATCCTTGGGCAGGCCGACCGGCTTGACCGTGCGGCGCACCGGCGAGTCCACCACGACCTCGAGGAGGGCCAGCCACTGCTCGGGGGAGGTCTCGGACGACATGGCCTGGCCGGCGGCGTCGGCCAGTCGGACCGCCAGCTCGGATGAGAGACGTGCCGATGGCTCGGGTGGTCGGATCGACGCCCGGACCGCGTCGGCCACCCGACCATCGTCCAGCGCCGAGGTGATCCGCTCCACCCACCGCTCCCGCAGGGCGGTGACCCGTTGGTCGAGGGAGGTGCGCAGGGCGCCTGCCATCTCGGTGCCCTCCTCGTCGAGGGTGACGGTCGAGGAGGAGGCGACGATCGACCGCAGCTCGCGGAGGGGAGCGTCCTTGCCGGCGTTCCTGGCCACGGAGGCCCGGTCCTTCCAGGTGGCCAGGTTGATCATCGGGAGCAGTTGCTCGGCCATGGCGAGGAGAGGGCCCGGAGTGACCTCGGGACGGCTCTCGGCGCGGGCCCGTGAGTTCTGTTCCTCGATGGCCTGGCGCACCGCGGGGATGCCACCCCGGACCAACTGCTCGGCGACCGGAAGCTCCTCGGGCTTCAGGGTCGCCAGTGCGGCGTTTCGATAGGTGTTCGAGGTGGCGAGCCGGCGGTTGCCCTCCCGTCCGCCCGACTCACGTCCCCCGGGCCGGGCCGGGCCGGTCCTGCGTCCCCCCGGGCCTCCCTCGCCGGTGGGCGCTCCCTGCTCCTTGCGTGGGCGGTCTGCGGCGTCGCGGCGGGGGCCGTGGTCTCCTCCCTCGGACCGGGGACGGCGATCGGAGGGACGGCGGCTGCCGTCGCGGGGCCCCTCGGACCGGTCGTCACGGCGGCGCTTCGACTTCGGCGCGAGCACCACGTTCACGTCGGGTCCACGGAGCGGGGTTCCGACCACCTCGATCCGATCGACCGTCCGGACGTCGCCCTTCGCCTTGGGCGGGAGGAGGGCGGTCACCGTGGTCCCGTCCAGGGTGGTCTCGACCTCGGCCCGGAGCACCGAGCCGACACCCGACCCTTCGGGGACCAGCTCGGCGTCGACCGTGCCTCGGGGCTGCTTGGCCCCGGTGGCGCGCCACGTCCACGTGGAGTCGGCGGTCTGACTGGTGAGTTCGACTTCGATGCGATGGGCCATACCGGCCGACAGGCTACTGCCGCAGGCGGCCTGCCCGCGGAAAACGTTCCCGGGCTGGTCTAAGAAGGGGTTAAGAACCCCCGGAGCGAGGGTGTGACCAGGCTTCTGGGCCGTACGATGAGCGGTATCCGAGGACCGGAGTCGACGGCGGCCCGTGCGACGACCGGCGGGAGTCCGGAGTTCGAGGAGACAGGTGATGGAGCATTCCGAAGTCGATGACCCCACGCCCGGGGGGGCCGCGCCCGATGCGGATGCCTCGCCCGGTGGCCCACCGACGCCTCCTGTGGTGGCGGCCGTGCCGCTCGGCCCGGTGGCAGGCGGCGCCGACGTCGGGACCGGCGTGGACGCGCCGCTGACGTCGGACGGACCGGTCTCCGGCGAAACATCCACCCCGGCTACCTCCTTCCTGCCGCCCCAGTGGCAGTCGCCGCCACCGTCGGACCGGTCGGGTGCGCTCGAAGTGACGTCATCGGCTTCCGGGTCGGAGAAGCCGTGGAGCGCAGCTCCCACCCTGACCGCCCCGACCACGGCGGCTGTGCCGGTGTGGGCCCCGGTGTCCCCGTCCCCGGCAACGTCCGGCGGTCCCGAAGCTGCGGCCTCCGGCCGGCGTCGCGGTCCGGGCTGGCCGTGGGCCGTCGTCTCCCTCGCCGCCGCCCTGATCGGAGCGGTCGTGGGTGGCGGCATCATGGCGGCTGCCGATCACAACGGTGGCTCGACCACGGTGAAGGAGATCTCGGCCGGACCCGCACTCCTCAACGGCACCACCGACATCCAGTCCGTGATCGACAAGGTGCTACCCGCCGTGGTCTCGATCGACGCCAAGTCGCCTCAGCCCGCCTCGCAGTCGCTCTTCGGGGGCAGCTCGGGCGGTGGCGTCCAGGAGGACCAGGGCACCGGCATGATCATCACGCCCAACGGTGAGGTGGTGACCAACAACCACGTGATCACCGGCGCGACCACCATCACCGTCACGCTGTGGGGCAAGACGACGTCGATGCCGGCCACCCTGATCGACACCGATCCGTCCAACGACGTGGCCCTCTTGCAGATCACCGGCGCCTCCAACCTCCCGACGGTGTCCTACGGGAACTCCGACCACGTGCAGGTGGGCGATGCCGTGGTGGCCATCGGCAACGCCCTCGGACTGTCGGCCGGCACTCCCACCGTCACCCAGGGGATCATCTCGGCCAGTGGACGCACCGTGCAGGCCAGCGACTCGTCCGGCAGCACCACCGAGACGCTGACAAACATGTTCCAGACCGACGCCGCCATCAACCCCGGCAACTCCGGCGGTCCGCTGGTGGACAGCTCCGGCAAGGTCGTCGCCATGAACACGGCGGTGGCGTCGAGCGCGAACGGTACGTCCCAGGCCCAGAACATCGGGTTCGCCATCCCCTCGAACAAGATCCAGCAGCTACTGCCGGCGTTGCGCGACAGGTCCATCAACAGCCAGGCCACGTCGGGGACCGCGTTCCTCGGGGTGTCGCTCGAGACCCTCACCCCGGACCTCCGCAGTCAGTACAACTTCGTCCCCAACCAGGGAGCGGTGGTCCTCCAGGTGGAGGGCGGCTCGCCCGCCGACGTGGCCGGGTTGCAGCAGGGGGACGTGATCACCACCTTCGGCGGCAAGGCCGTGACCAGCGCCGACCAACTGGCCGCCGCCATCCAAGCCGACAAGCCGGGCACGATCGTCAAGATCGGGCTCTACCGGGGACAGGCGCAGATGACGGTGGCCGCGACCCTGGGGTCCACCAGTGACGCGAGCCAGTAGGTCGGTGCCGACGGTGGGATCGGAGCTTCGCTGACCACGGCGACCGGGTGTTTTCTCTACGCTCTGTGCATCGAGACGCTCCCCGTGCAACCCGAGCCGCCCGGTTGGCGTCCGTGACCGGCGACGACCACCACCCGGACGTCGACACGCAGGTGCTCGCCGGTCTGGCCGCCCCACGCTCCGAGCCGGTGCGTGGCGGGTCGGCACCCGATGACGCGTCCCTGACCCGGATCCTCGAGATCGCTACGACGGTGCCCGATCACGGAGGCCTCCGACCGTGGCGCTTCGCGATCGTCAGGGGAGCCGGGCAGGACCGGTTCGGCGAGGCGCTGGTGGCCAGCCTGCACGCCATTCGGGGAGGGGACGTTCACGATGCCGTAGTGGCCAAGATGCGGGGGAAGGCAACCGCAGCCCCGTGCGCAGTGATGTTGATCGCCTCGCCCCGGCTCGAGTCCAACGTGCCCGAGTGGGAGCAGGTGGCGTCGGCCTCGTGCACGGGCTACGCCATCGTGCTGGCGGCGACATCCGTCGGCTTCGGAGCAGTGTGGAAGAGCGCCGCGGTGCTCGAGGGACAGCCGTTGCGGGCCCTGTTCGCCCTGGCCGAGCACGAACGGCTCCTCGGCTGGGTGAACATCGGGTCGCCGGGGGAGCGGGGGAGGAGGGCACAGTCCGAGTCGGGCGGTGCCGATCTCGACCGGTTGGTCACACTCGTAGAGGCTGACAATCGGCCGTTCGTCCGCCCGGGTCCGGGCCCCGGTTAGTGCCCGATGACGAGCCGGATGGCTCCGTCGTAGTACGGCTGGGTCCGGAGGTGGCCGTGGCGCTCGTCCCACCGCCCTGAGCGGAGGTCGGCGGCGAGACCGTCGACGGCGCCCGCCTCGTCCTCGGGGGACACGAAGGTCCAGGCGGACTGCGACCGTCGCACCGCCGGGTCGAGGAACGTCTCGGGGCGCCCGTAGTACGCCTCGGTGAACCCGTCGGGGCAGAGGAGCGGGACCGGGACGGTCCAGACCTCGGTCGCCGGTCCCAGTTCGGCGGTGAGCGCATCGATCGACGGGTAGCGGGCCACCTCGGCGGTGTAGAGCTCCGGGGCGTACTCCGAGAGCCACAGGTCCGGGACCCGATCCGGATCGAAGGTGAGGATGACAACCGGTCCCGTGGCCACACGGCGCATCTCCCGAAGGCCGGCGACGGGGTCGGGCCACTGGTGGATGGTCACCGTGGCCATGGCGGCGTCCACGGCGCGGTCGGCCAGGGGGAGCGCGCCGGCGACCGCCCGGATGGCCGGGGCGAGATGCGCCGGACGTTGGGCGAGCATGGCCTCCGAGGGTTCGACGGCGACAACCGTCCGGTCTGGGGGCTCGTAGGAACCTGCACCGGCGCCCACGTTGAGAACGGTCCGGGCGCCGCCCAGTGCCTGGTGGACCAGGACAGCGATGGTCGGGTCGCTCTGTCTCCTGGTCGCGTAGCCCGCCCCGTGCCGGCCGTAGTCGACGTCGCCGGCCGCCCCGTCCCCTATCCCCACCGGGCGAGGGGCGGTCCGTACCCGGCCTCGACGGCGCATGTGCCGCAGAGGTCCATCCTCCGGGCCCCCGGGCGGTCGGAGGCGGCCACCCGCCGCCACCCGTAGCGACGGGCCTCTTCCAAACAGGCCGACTCCGACCAGCGGGGCGCGGTCCGGGTGCCGCAGCGGCCGCAGGTGCGGAAGTACACGTCGTCGTCGTACGGGTCGCCGTAGACATCGTCGAAGTTCAGGTCGTCAAGATCGTCGTCCATGGTGGGGCTCCACCACCGAGAATATCGCCGCAGGTGCGGGGAGGGATCGGCGCCGATCTCGTCCGCCTCCCCGCCGGGGGAGTGCCGCACCGCGGGACGGATCGCAACGGGATCGTAGGATGACCGTGGCGGCGGGGCCACAGCGGTCCCGGACGGTGGATGAGCGGGGATACGGGCGTGACCGAGATGGACGATTTCAACACCAAGATCATCGAAGAGTTCCGGGCCAACGCCGGCAAGGTGGGTGGGCAGTTCGAGGGGGCACCTGTGCTGCTCCTCACGACGATCGGGGCGAGGTCCGGGAAGCGACGGGTGAACCCGATGATGTACCTGCCGGAGGGCGAACGACTGTTCGTGTTCGCCTCGAAGGCCGGTGCGCCCACCAATCCCGACTGGTTCCACAACCTGGTGGCGAATCCCGACGTGTCCGTCGAGGTGGGGACCGAGGTGTTCGAGGCGACCGCCACAGTGGTGGAGGGCGACGAACGGGACCGTGTCTACGCCGAGCAGGCCCGCCGGTACCCGGGGTTCGCCGACTACCAGGAGAAGACCGACCGGACGATCCCGGTGGTTGGTCTCGACCGGCGGTAGTCCGACCAGCCGAGAGGGCGGGTGCCGGGAAGGAACCGTCCGACGGAAGTGTGCCGGCCGCGCTCACCATCCATCCGGCGACGGCCTCGATGGCCGTAATATCGCCACCGTGACGAAACTACCCGACAGTGATCGGTGCGGCTGGTGCCACCGCCCTCTCGCCCAGCGACCGGGATCCGGCCGTCCCCGCAAGTTCTGCAGTGCGTCGCACCGGCAACGGGCCTACGAAGCTCGGCGCAGGGCGGACGCCCTGCAGATACCCGTGGGACAAGCCATCGTGTCCGAGGAGGACCTGCGATTCGTGCACGACCGGCTGTACCGGTTGGAGGCGGCGATCGAGGATGTCGACGCCGACCTCCAGGGCGCACCGGGTGCCCGGGCCTACCGGGTGGCCTTCGAGCACCTCTACGAGGCAGCTCGGGACCTGGTGGGAGTGGTCATCGAGCCGGCCAGGCAGTGACGGCCCCTCTCGTCAAACCGCCGATAATGTATATTATGTCAAGTAAAGAAGAGACGGGTACCAGGACCGCAGCAGTGAGGGTGGCGGGACTCTCCCAGATGCCAGGCTCATGGCCCGGCCGTGGGGCGGAGGCCTACGAGTGACGGCGGGTGGGACGCGATGCGCATGGCACATCGTCCAACTTCCCGGAAGGGCCTCCAGTTTCCGGGCCTGTTCCGCTGGCGATCCCGCTGATTCTCCAGAGCCGTTTCGCATGAGCCGTTGCGGGAGCCTGGCGGGTTCGCTTCACGCTCCGCTGCCACGGCAATGGGTGCGGCAGTAGACGAAGCGAGTTGGCTCGGTCCAGCGCCCGGAGGTGGCCGACCGGGTGCCTCTCCCCCGCTGCCGTCTCAATTGCTTCAGTTGCGAGTCCGTATTGACGACTGTCCTTGTATGGATACCTGCACCGTGCATCGGGTATCCGCGTCCTTGGTGGTACTGGGACACACAATCCTGCGGCTCGGAATTCGCCCAATCGTCATCTGGAGCAGTCCGTGACTGTCACCACTGGGCTGCCTGTCGAATCCAGTCCAGAGCTTCTCGAGGAGCTCGACTGGGACAAGGCGCTCGACGAGATCGGCGAAGAGCGATCGCTGAGGGTCCGTGAGCGGAAGGGGCCGGTCGATGGCAGCTCACGATTCATCCAGGCCACAATTCTTATCCTGCCGGTAGCGGTGCTTGGATGCCTGGCGTGGACCCATCGGAGCATGTTCGTCGATGGCTTCATCTATCTCCACATCATCCAGAACATCCTGGCTGGGCACGGTCCAGTGTTCAATCAAGGCCAGCGGGTGGAGGTATTCACCAGTCCGGCATGGACCTTCCTCCTCGCCGTAGTCGGATTCGTGGCGCCGTGGCCATTGGAATGGGTAGCCGTCGTCCTCGGCATTCTGTTGACGCTGGGTGGTTTGTCAATGGCCATCATTGGCTCTTCCAACCTGGTGCATCGAGCGTCCCCAGGCAGAATTCTCCTGCCGATAGGTGCAGTGGTGTTTGTAGCGGTCTCCCCTGTCTGGTCTCTGGCGTCGATGGGTCTGGAAACGGGGCTGACGTTCTTCTGGTTGGGATGCTGTTTTGCCCTGTTGGTTCGCTGGGGAGGCAGCAACAGACTCCCGATTTCCCGACTCGCTCTCGTCGTTCTCGGGCTCGGTCCTCTGGTTCGCCCGGAGCTGACTCTCGACAGCCTGGTGTTCATGGTGGCCATTACCTTGGTTGAAGGACCGCGCCTGTCGTGGCGAGGTCGGATCCGGATCTTCGCTTGGGCCTTCGCCGTTCCCGTGATCTACCAGGTGTTTCGTATGGGGTACTACGGCGCGTTGGTGGCAAATACGGCCACAGCCAAAGAGGCGTCGCTTCCCCGGGTTGGCCGAGGGATTCTCTACTTTGCTGATTTCGTCGGTCCCTACTGGCTGTTCGTTCCGGCCGCGGCCTTGCTACTCGGTGCGTACTACCCGTTGACGACCGCCCTTCGTACCGCGTGCGAAGGCCGGCGAAACCTCATGGCACTGCTGGCGCTGCCGATCGCCGGTTCCCTCAATGCGGCCTATATCGTCGTGATGGGAGGTGACTACGTACATGCTCGACTGCTGACGCCCGCATTCTTCGCCGTGTGCGCTCCTGTGGCTGTGGTGCCATTGGCAAGGCGATATGTAGCAGCTCTGATCGTGCTTCCGTGGGCAATGGTGTGCGCATTGTCCCTGCGCTCGGCTGATGCCAATCCGTGGTCGGAGGCACCGTTCGTGCTTGTCACCGGACACGGGAATGTGTCTCCCTCGGGTTTCAGCAGTCGAAATCGTCAGTGGTATCCCGGATCGGGAATATACGTACAATTCGGAGCCGGAAATCAGACGGCACGCATCGATGCTGCTCCGGCTCCCGGCGCACCCGTTCCGACTATCGCTAGCCCGTGGATCGGCTCGGAGGCCTTCGAACTCGGCACAGGAGTCCACTTCCTCGACCTGCTGGGTCTCGCAGACCCCCTGACCGCCCATCTTGCCCTAGCACGGCGTGGTCAGATCAGCGGACATGAGAAGCCACTACCCACGCCGTGGATTTCGGCGCTCCTCACGGCCAACGGAAGTTCGACTGCCCAACTGTCCTCACTGCAAGGTGAGCGACCATCCGATCTCACTCCACTGATCCCGGTGGTGTCCGGGAGGCAGCTAGAGGTCGAGACGGCATGGGCACGCGCTGCCCTCACATGCCCTGCGATCCATGACCTTGAGGTCTCGCCATCAGCAACGCTGTCGGTCGGCGCGTTCTTTTCGAACATGGTCCATTCGTTCGCTCGAACGGAGCTTCGGATCCCGCCCAACCCTGAGTCTGCGTACCATCGCTTCTGCGGGCCCGGAACGCCGGCCGAGGTCATGGGCCTCATTCGAGGCGGTGGAACGGCGCAGCGGAGCGGAGGAACTGTGGCTCACTGATCTGCTACAGCGTGCGTGCGCTCGCCCGTCCCATGTGCCACTCCGTGAACGGTGCGGGTCTCGTCCCGCCGCAGGCTCGTTACGCCTCCCAAAAAATGCGAAACGTTTTTCGGCCCCCGCGGCCGGTGAGTTGGAAGCCCGGCGGCGAACCGTCGGACCGTCGGGGAGTGGCCAGCGTGTCGAGCATGGGTTGGATGCTCCACCGACACCATCCGGGCGAATCGGGAATGTTGTTTGAAGGAGGTCGGCAGCTGTCCTTGGCGCCGCTGTTGTCGTTGTGCGGGTCTCCATGTGGCGCGGGATCCAGGCGGCGAAGGTGCCGCCACACCCCGTCGGCATTCGGGCCGAACGGGAAGGCGAGTCATCTCGGACGACGGAAGCCCTGCCTTCCGCGACGCCGCGGGTTCCCTATGACCTCCACGGATGGCGGAGCTGCCACGCTCGTATGGCGACGTAACCGCTGACCAACAGCAAGACAGCTCCACCTACGGCGATCACCCCGCCAACCGCTTGGATCCCCTTGACCGACGTATGCAGACCTGCGATCCATACCCCGACCATCCAGATACCAAAGGAGAGACCACACATCTTCAACGATGAGCCAATGGTCACTCCCCCGAGCAGTGGCTCGTCCCAATGTCGGAAGGGCTCCGGCATTGCTTCGATTCCCTTCGGCACCGTCTCGGGCACTTGTTCCACCATGGTCGCAGTATCGACGGCATCGGCGGTCGGCTTTAGTTGCGGACCCTGACCCCAGGGTCCCGTAGGCGTCGAAGCTGTCCAGGTCGACTCTCCACATCCTGAGAACCAGCTCCCAGCCCCGAACCAGCGAGGTCGACGACGGGGGCTCGTTCGCCGCCTCGTTGTTGGACTGCCCCGGCGTCAGGTCGTCACCGATCAGTTCGACGCCGAACTCGCTGAGATCCCCGGTCAGAGCCGACGTGGGACCTATATTGCGGGCGTGCGGAAACACATCGTCGGGTGCATCGCCGTGCTGGCGTTGGTCGCTTCCGGCTGTGGCCACGGTACCGGCACGTCGCCGGCCACCACGACCACGGGAACGCCGGCAGACACCCTCGCCTGCCACGATTTCGGCACGGAGGCGATCCAGCACGGGGCCACCACATCGTCGCAGCAGATCGAGCAGCTGCTGTCGGAGATCCTGAGCGCCACCAACCCGGGCCTCCGTCGTGCCGGAGGGGCTCTGCGCACGGCCATCTCGAACCACGACACGGCGGGCGTGAAGAAGGCGACGCTCGACATCGGGGACATCTGCTTGAACCTGGGTCTCATCAATCGGGACGGTGCACCGACCTGACCTCGGGGGCGTGGGGGCAGGTCGAAGGGCCAGCCGGGCCCCGGCCTGTACTGATCCATGTACGTCCAGTCAGCGGGCAGTCGGAGGTGAGCCAGTAGGTTCGGGGGATGCCCTGGCTCAGCTCCCCCATCCGTCTGGCCGATCACCGGCGGAAGCCGACGGCTGCGGCGATCCTGGCGGTGTTGGCGGCGACCACCTTGGCCGGGTGCAGCTCCGTGGCCGCCCCGTCCGCCGGGCAGGCACAGACCTATGCCGGCAAGGCCAACCTCGCGGCGCGGGACCTGCCCGCCGGGTGGAAGTCATCGGGCGCACCGGACACGTCGGTCACCCGCTCCACGCTTCCGCGTTCGCAGGCGAAGACGGTGACGGCGGTGCTCGGTGGGTTGCCACCTTCCTGCCGCTCCCTGGACGCCGTCTTCACCACCGCGTTGCTCGGCGCCGCCCCCCCGGGTGCGGTCGCCCAGGACCAGGCCGACTTCCACTCCACCACCGAGGGCGCCGAGATCGCCTCGACGGTGGCCGTCCTCGGCTCGACCAGCGGCTCCTGGGCCATCGTCGCCTCCTACGCCTCCCCGGCGTTCGTCCCCTGCCTCCAGGCGTTCCTGGGCGGGACCCTGACCAGGGTCTTCGACGTCTCGTCAGCGGCCGTTTCGGTGGTGCGCTCATCGGTCCCCCAGCCGCCCGCCGGCGTGGTGGCCACCGCGTTCAGCATCAGCCAGTCGGGCATCCAGTCAGGCTCACGGCCGTCCGTCAGCTCGTCCGAGGAGGTGGTCCTACAGTCCGGGAAGGCCCTGGGGTTCCTCGAGGCGGGGTCCCCGACGTCCGCGCTCCCGGCCGGCACCGCGGACGCCCTCGACCAGGCGGCATCGGCGGTCGCCCACCGCCTGCTCTCACCGCCGAAGTGAGCGGGGAGCCGTCCTGCCGATGCCCGGGCACCGCCCGCACCGCCCCGGATCCCTCTCGGGGCGTACTATTGGCTGAGGTCCATCCGCGGAGGTGATCCGACGGTGGGACGGTGACGTCGAGGAGGAACTGTGCCCGAGATCGTGAAGCTTCCACCCACCATGAAGTTCGACTCCCCCGACCAGGAGCGACTCCACCGCAAGCAGCGCCTCGCTGCCGCGTTCCGGCTGTTCTCCAAGTTCGGTTTCGACGAGGGCATCGCCGGCCACATCACCGCCCGCGACCCGGAGCGGGCCGACCACTTCTGGGTGAACCCGTTCGGAATGTACTTCGGCCACATCCGCACCTCCGACCTGATCCTCGTCAACCACCAGGGCGAAGTGGTCGAAGGAGACATGCCGGTCAACACCGCCGCCTTCGTCATCCACTCCCAGATCCATGCGGCCCGGCCCGACGTGGTGGCGGCGGCCCATTCCCATTCGGTGTTCGGGAAGTCGTGGTCGTCGCTCGGACGCAGGCTCGACCCGATCACCCAGGACGTCTGCGCCTTCTACGAGGACCACGAGGTGTTCGACGACTACACCGGCGTCGTCCTCGACCTCGAGGAGGGCAAGCGCATCGCCCACGCCCTGGGGGACAACAAGGCCGCCATCCTCCGCAACCACGGCCTGTTGACCGTCGGCCACTCGGTCGACGAGGCGGCGTGGTGGTTCATCACCATGGAGCGGTCGTGCCAGGCCCAGCTGCTGGCGTCAGCGGCGGGCACGCCGGTCCTCATCGACCCGGAGATGGCCCGGCTCACCGCCGGGCAGGTGGGCTCCCACATGGCCGGATGGTTCAGCTTCCAGCCCCTCTTCGACCGGATCGTCCGAGAGCAGCCCGACCTGTTGGACTGAGCAGGGTGCCCGACGGGGTCAGTCCGGCACCGGGCCGGGAGCCGCACTCCGCACCGGCGAGATGATCACGACCGGGATCGTCCGCTCGGTGTGACGCTGGTAGACGTCGTAGCGGCCGCTTACGCCGGGGTGGAATAGGCGGGACATGCCCCGGTTGGTCCGGTTGACCAGCGGCCACAACTGCTCCCGTTCCACCTCGTCGGCCACCCGGGCCGTGGCCCGTAGGACGCGCCGGCCCACCCGGACCGTCACCCGGGGATCGGCCTGGAGGTTCAACAACCACGCCGGTGGCCGGTCGCTGCCTCCGTTGGAAGCCACCACCACGAGGTCGCCACGGTCGACGCAGTAGGTGAGGCCGTTGGTCCGGTCCAGGCCCGACTTGCGGCCGGTGGTGGTCAACAGCAGGGCCGGGATCCGATTGCTGTGCGTGCCGAACCGTCCGTCCGTCCGCTCGTAGACGTACTTGTGAAATCGCAGGTAGGGACCGACGAATCGGGTGGTGAAGATGCCGTCCACGGTGCGGGGTGCCCGGCTCAGCCCCGTGCGTCGAAGGTGGGGACGAGGGTTCGTGCCGCCCGGGCCTCGTCCACCCTCCTCACCGGGGTGTGGTGCGGATACTCGGACAGCCGGCCCGCCTCGACGGTGGAGGCCTCGTAGGCGATGCGCTCGAGTGACTCGGCCAGGGCCACCAGTGTCTCGGGGCTCTCGGTCTCGGTGGGCTCGATCATCAGTGCCTCGTCCACGATGAGGGGGAAGTAGACGGTCGGGGCATGGAACCCCTCCTCGAGCAGTCGCTTGGCCACGTCGAGGGCTCGGACCCCGTAGGCCTGTTTGAGGCTCCGGGCGGACAGGACCACCTCGTGCATGCACGGGCGGTCGAAGGGCACGTCGTAGGTCCCGGTCAGGCGCTGGCGGATCCAGTTGGCGTTGAGCACGGCGGTCTCGGCGATCCGCCGGAGGCCGTCTCCGCCGTTGACCAGAATGTACGCCAGCGCCCGGGCCAGGACGAGGGCGTTGCCGTGCCAGGTGTGCATCCGCCCGATGGATCGCGGCGGGGTCGTCCACCCGTACACCGGAGCCTGGTCGTCGGAGTCGATCCGGACGGGTCGCGGCCCGGGCAGGAAGGGAACCAACCGCTCGGAGACGGCCACCGGCCCGGCACCGGGACCGCCGCCCCCGTGCGGGGTGGCGAAGGTCTTGTGGAGGTTCATGTGGACGATGTCGAACCCCATGTCCCCGGGCCGCACCACGCCGAGGATGGCGTTGAGGTTGGCGCCGTCGTAGTACAGCAGGCCACCCACCTCGTGCACCGCTCCGGCGATGGCAGCGATGTCCTCCTCGAACAGGCCGAGGGTGTTGGGGTTGGTCAGCATGATGCCGGCCACGTCCTCGTCGAGCACCGTGGCCAGGGCTTCCATGTCCACGCACACCCGACCGTCACTCGGGACGGTGACTACCTCGTAGCCCCCCAAGGTCACCGACGCCGGGTTCGTGCCGTGGGCCGAGTCG